>Ga0247727_10000120_pt1 | contig 173502 bp, 157 predicted proteins | sample WisWelCaveWW1625_FD_202498 | JGI IMG/M metagenome (GOLD analysis project Ga0247727, IMG submission 202498) | Biofilm microbial communities from Wishing Well Cave, Virginia, United States - WW16-25 | ecosystem: Environmental > Aquatic > Deep subsurface > Groundwater > Cave microbial mat... | reverse complement strand
GCCGATGACGATGCGAAACATCATCGACGACACGAGGCGGTGCCGATGGTTCGGATCAAATCAGGTGGCGGCAGCCTGAGCTAAAGGGACAGGCATGAGGCGCACGCCTATCTGTCGGGTCCCGGTCGCATCGCCGTCGTCCCGTCGCTCATGGATAATTCACCGTGCACGGTCGTGGAGTGTCTCTATCGCCGCACGCCATTCCTCACCACCAACGTCGGAGGCATCGCCGAGCTCATCCGCGAGCACGACGAGTTGGCAGGTCCCACGGCCCATGAGCTGGCTGCAAAGCTCGAGCACGTATTGCAGCATGGCCACCGTCCATACACGCCCACCTGCTCACAGACCGAGGCTGCCCGCGACCTTGTTGCCCTGCATCAGGACATGCACGACTCGGCTGTGGCTCGAGCTGGACGTGCCCCCTCCATTCCTGCCGCTGGCGCGAAGCCAGCCCCGCTGGTCTCGGTCTGCCTGCTGCATCGCGATCGGCCGGGTGGACTGCGCAGGGCACTCGAGGGCTTCGCGAGCCAAACCTACGCGAACTTCGAGGTGATCGTCGCCGATAACGGCAGCTCGTCACCACCGGCGCGTACGTATCTGGCAGAGATCGAAGTCTCGAGCCCCTTTGCCTTCCCGATCAAGGTCGTGCGAATGGGCTACAACGCGTTTCCCGGGCCTGCGCGCAATGCAGCCGTGCGCCTCGCTCGCGGCGAGATTCTGAAATTTCACGATGACGACAATATTTCGAAGCCAAATGAGCTCGAGGTGCTTGCCGGGGCCATCGAGAGAGGCTTCGACCTCGTGACCTGCGGGCTCGACTTTTTCGAAGCCGTCACCGATAGCGGACCTCGACCGAGCGACCGTCAGCTGATGTTCATGGGAGATGGCGGCGGGCTCACCCTGCTTCGCAACGTGGTGGGCGACACGAACTTGGCGATTCGGAAGTCGGCCTTCCTCGAGATCGGCGGGTTCGACGATATCGGCTATCTGTATGAAGCCGAGGATTGGCACTTCCTTGCCAAGGCGCAGACCGGCGGACTGAAGATCGGCACGATCCCGGAGGCCCTGGTCTGGTACCGGGTCGATGCCGAGGGCGACCGGCGCAACTGGCGCAGGCAGGATGTCGACGGCATTCGTTCCAGAATCGCGAGCACCCTGGCGCAGGGCATGCCGAGCTACGTCGGCGGCCTGCTCGACTATCTGGCCGGCCGCTCGGAAGGCGGGTCGGCGCGCTCGGGTCTCGACCAGGCGATCGATCTGGCGGATCGGCGCTGGGTCATGGCTCAGCTCGCGTCGAACAATTGCCTCCCGAGCAGGACGTCGCCATATTCGCTGGCGGGAGTTCGCCAGCGGCTGTTCAACAATGCCCCCTCCCTCGAGGCGGTCGGCTGGGACGAGCTGATCCCGACGCTGAAGGCGGTGGGCATTTCGATACCTGACGATTTCGATGAGGAGAGATATCTGGCGGACAACATCGATGTCGCAGATGCGGTGCGCGAAGGACGCTTCAAGAGCGGGTACATGCACTATCTCTGCTACGGCCGGCTCGAGCATCGCGGACGCCCGACCAAGTAGGGGTCGGGGCTCACCACCCCTCTTGATGCGCGACACGCATTTTCCCCCGTGCCGTCCCGTGGCAGGATGTGCCTCATGGCAAGCCTGAAGAAGCGTGCAGACGCACAGCAGCCGGGTCCCCCCGGCAGGTCGACGGCGGCCGCGCCCGATCTGGCCACGGGGTCGACGGCTCCCCCCGTGCAAAAGCCCCTTTCGATCGCGGCCGCGATCGGCGTGCAGATCAGGTCGCTGCGCAAGCGGCAGGACATCAGCGCCGCCGAGCTGGCGCATCAGGCCGGCATGTCGGCAGGGATGCTGTCGAAAATCGAGAACGGCACCGTGTCGGCCTCGCTCGAGAGCCTGGAGTCGCTCGCCCGCGCCCTCAATGTGCCGCTGACGGGTTTCTTTGCGACCTATGAGGAGCGGCGCGACTGCTCCTACGTTCCATCGGGCAAGGGCGTGACCATCGAGCGCCGCGGCACCAAGGCCGGGCATCAGTACCAGCTACTGGGGGCCTCGATCGCCGGCAACCTGGTGGTCGAGCCCTATCTCATCACCTTGAGCGACGAGGCCGAGCCCTATCCCGTCTTTCAGCATGCCGGCATCGAGTTCATCTACATGCTGACGGGCGCCGTCACCTATCGCCACGCCGACAAGACCTACCCGCTCAAGCCCGGCGATGCGCTCATGTTCGACTCCTCAGCCCCGCACGGCCCCGACGAGCTGACCGAGCTGCCGATGACCTACCTGTCGATCATCGTCTACACGCGGGAGTAGCCGGGCCGTATCTTTCGCAACAGTAAATAACATTTCTCCACAGTTGACGACCTTGGGGTGATGAGGCAAGGTCGACATCGCAAAAACGCCGGGCCCTCGCATGTGCGGAATTGTCGGCCTGTTCCTGAAGGACACCAAGCTCGAGCCGGAGCTCGGTCGCCTGACCGCGTCGATGCTGGCCGAGCTGCGGGATCGCGGGCCCGACAGCGCCGGCTTCGCGGTCTACGGCGGCGAGACCGCCGGCATCACCAAGATCTGCGCCGTTGCCCGCGAAGGCGCGGTCGATTGGCAGCACCTTGCCGAGCAGCTGGCCAAAGCGGTCGCTGCGAGCGTCTCGGTCGACGAGATCGAGGACCACGCGATCTTCAAGACCAAGGGCGACGGCGACGCGGCGCGCAAATGGTTGATCGACCACGTGCCCGAGGCAACGGTCCTGAGCCAGGGGCAGTCGATCGAGATCTTCAAGGGTGTCGGTGATCCCAACAGAATCGCCAAGCGCCTCGATCTGGCGGGCCGCAGCGGCTCGCACGCCATCGGCCACACGCGCATGGCAACCGAATCCGCCGTCACCATCGCCGGCTCGCACCCGTTCTCGACGGGCCGGGACACCTGCCTGGTCCACAACGGCTCGCTGTCCAACCACAATCGCCTGCGCGAGCGGCTCGAGCGCCACGGCGAGCGCTTCCAGACCGAGAACGACAGCGAGGTGGCGGCCGCGTACCTGACCTGGCGCACGCGCGAGGGCGACAGCCTGAAGCAGGCGCTCGAACGCTCGCTCGATGACCTCGACGGCTTCTACACCTTCGTGGTCGGCACCCGCGATGGCTTCGCCGTCCTCCGCGATCCGATCGCCTGCAAACCGGCCGTGATGGCGGAGACGGTCGACTGGGTGGCCTTCGGCACCGAGTTTCGGGCGCTCGCGCCGTTGCCCGGCATCGACCAGGCCCGCATCTGGGAGCCGGAGCCGGCGACCGTCTACGTGTGGAGCCGGAGCTCCTGACATGGCGCGCAAGCCCTCTGCTGCGAAAGCCGCTGCCGCGCCGGCGCGCAACTCCGTCCTCGACCTCGCGCAGATGTCGGTGCGGGAGGTCAACCAGCTGCTGCACGATACCGACGGCGGCGCGTTTCTCATCAAGCATCCGCGCGGGCTGCACGCCATCGCCGCGGGGCTCGATGGCGCGTTCGATGTCACCATCGACGGCCACGTCGGCTACTATTGCGCCGGCATGAACAAGCAGGCTGGCGTGACCATCAACGGCAATGCCGGCACCGGGGTTGCCGAAAACATGATGTCGGGCCGCGTGCACGTGAAGGGCGACGTGTCGCAGTCGGCCGGGGCTACCGGCTGCGGCGGCCTGCTGATCGTCGACGGCAATGCGTCCGCGCGCTGCGGCATCTCGCTCAGGGGCCTCGACATCGTCGTCAAGGGCTCGGTCGGGCACATGTCGGCGTTCATGGCGCAGGCCGGCAACCTCGTCGTGCTCGGCGACGCCGGCGATGCGCTGGGCGATTCGATCTACGAGGCGCGGCTGTTCCTGCGCGGCAGGCCGAGGAGCCTCGGCTCCGACTGTACGCCCAAGGACATGCGCGACGCGCACAAGGCCGCGCTGCGCACGTTGCTCGATGCGGCGGGGCTCGGCGGCGCGGTCGACGTGTCGGAGTTTCGCCGCTACGGCTCGGCCCGCAAGCTCTACAACTTCCACGTCGAGAACCTGGGGTCCTACTGATGAGCAGCGACGATCCCTGGATGCATACGCCCCCGCGCGAATCCGCCTCGTTCGACCGACACGCGATTGCCGAGATCCACCGCGCCGCCGCCACCGGCATCTACGACATCCGCGGCTTCGGGGCGAAGCGGAGGCTGCCGCATTTCGACGACCTGTTGTTTCTGGGAGCCTCGATCAGTCGCTATCCCCTTGAAGGCTACCGCGAGCGGTGCGGCACCGACGTGACGCTCGGCACGCGCTACGCCAAGAGGCCGATCACGCTCCAGATCCCCATCACTATCGCCGGCATGAGCTTCGGCTCGCTGTCCGCGCCGGCCAAGGAGGCGCTCGGGCGCGGCGCGTCGGCGGTCGGCACCTCCACCACGACCGGCGACGGCGGCATGACGGCCGAGGAACGCGAGCATTCCTCGCTGCTGGTCTACCAGGTGCTGCCCTCGCGCTACGGCATGGAGCCCGACCAGCTCAGGAAGGCCGACGCCATCGAGGTCGTGGTGGGCCAGGGCGCCAAGCCGGGCGGCGGCGGCATGCTGCTGGGCCAGAAGATCTCCGACCGCGTGGCCAAGATGCGCACCCTGCCGCAGGGCATCGACCAGCGCTCGGCGTGCCGGCACCCGGATTGGACCGGACCCGATGATCTCGAGATCAAGATCCAGGAGCTGCGCGAGATCACCGATTGGCAAAAGCCGATCTACGTCAAGGTCGGTGCCGCGCGGCCCTACTACGACACGGCGCTCGCCGTGAAGGCCGGCGCCGACGTGGTCGTGCTCGACGGCATGCAGGGCGGCACGGCCGCGACCCAGGAGGTGTTCATCGAGCATTGCGGCATCCCCACGCTGGCGGCGATCCGGCCGGCGGTCAGGGCGCTGCAGGAGCTCGACATGCACCGAAAGGTGCAGCTGATCGTCTCCGGCGGCATCCGCAGCGGCGCGGACGTGGCCAAGGCGCTGGCACTGGGCGCAGACGCGGTCTCCGTCGGCACGGCGGCGCTGATCGCGCTCGGCGACAACCACCCGCGCTGGGAGGAGGAGTACCGCAAGCTCGGCACGACCGCCGGCTGCTACGACGACTGGCACGAGGGCAAGGATCCCGCCGGCATCACCACCCAGGACCCCGCGCTGACGCAGCGCCTCGATCCCGTGCTCGCCGGGCGGCGCCTTGCCAACTATCTTTCGGTGCTGACGCTCGAATGCCAGACCATCGCCAGGGCCAACGGCAAGAGCCACGTGCACAATCTCGAGCCCGAGGACCTGGTGGCTCTGACGGTGGAGGCAGCCGCCATGGCGCAGGTGCCGCTGGCAGGAACAAATTGGATTCCGGGTCGAGACAAGGGTTAGCGTGTCATCCCGACGCTTGCTTGCACCGGCGGAGGCCGGTGTCGCCGGGATGGCCGATGAGGAGAGACGAGATGGCATCGCTCGGAGCCTACGCCAAGGACAAGGGCGTCAAGTACTTCCTGATCGCCTTCGTCGATCTGTTCGGCGCCATGCGGGCCAAGCTCGTGCCGGCCACTGCCATCGACATGATCGCCAAGTCGGGCGCGGGCTTCGCCGGCTTTGCCACCTGGCTCGACCTGACGCCGGCGCACCCCGACATGCTGGTGATGCCCGACCCCGATACACTGATCCAGCTGCCCTGGAAGCCCGAGATCGCCTGGGTCACCGGCGACCTAGTCATGGACGGCAAGCCGGTGGCCCAGAACCCGCGGCAAGTCCTGAAACGCGTGGTCGAGGCCGCCGCCAAGGACGGCTACGAGATGAAGACGGGGGTGGAATGCGAGTACTTCCTGATCGCGCCGGACGGCTCGGCCATCTCCGATGGTGCCGACACGCAGGCCAAGCCCTGCTACGACCAGCAGGCCCTGATGCGGCGCTACGACGTGATCAAGGAGATCTGCGATGCCATGATCGCGCTCGGCTGGAACCCCTACCAGAACGACCACGAGGACGCCAACGGCCAGTTCGAGATGAACTGGGAGTACGACACCTGCCTGCGCACCGCCGACAAGCACGCGTTCTTCAAGCTCATGGTGAGGTCGATCGCCGAGCAGCACGGCCTGCGCGCGACCTTCATGCCCAAGCCTTTCCTCAACCTCACCGGCAACGGTTGCCACGCCCACGTGTCGCTGTGGTCCAAGGCTACGGGCAAGAACCTATTCGAGGATGCGCAGGGCGAGATGGGCCTCTCCAAGGAGGCTTATCATTTCATCGGCGGGCTGGTGCACTCGGCCGACGCGCTCGCCGCCATCACCAACCCGACCGTCAACTCCTACAAGCGCATCAACGCGCCGCGCACCACCTCGGGCGCGACCTGGTCGCCCAACACGGTCACCTATGGCGGCAACAACCGCACGCACATGATCCGCATCCCCGACGCCGGCCGCTTCGAGTTGCGGCTCGCCGACGGCGCCGCCAACCCCTACCTGCTGCAGGCCGGGCTGCTGGCGTCCGGCCTCGACGGCCTTAAGGCAAAGCGGGACCCCGGCAAGCGCCTCGACATCGACATGTACGCCGAGGGCCACACGGTGAAAGACGCCAAACGCCTGCCCCTGAACCTGCTCGATGCGCTGCGCTCGCTCGACAAGTCGAGCGTGCTGAAGAACGGTCTCGGCGAGGACGTCGTTGCATCGTATGTCAAGCTGCGGCAAACCGAATGGAACGAGTACGCCGCTCAGCTGACCGATTGGGAGCGGCGCACGACGCTGGATTGCTAACCTGTCATCCCGGAATTTCGCGTCAGCGAAATATCCGGGACCCAGGGCGACAGGACGGACGGAATCTTTTGCAGCCCTGGGTCCCGGCTCTGCGCTTTGCGCTCCGGCCGGGATGACAACGAAATGAGCGGTTCTGTCATGCGCTACTCGATCTTCTCAATCCTGAGCCAGGCGCTCCGCGGCAACACCGGCTGGAAGCCGGTGTGGCGCGATGCCGAGCCCAAGCCGGCCTACGACGTGGTCATCGTCGGCGGCGGCGGACACGGCCTGGCGACCGCGTTCTACCTCGCCAAGGAGCATGGCATCCGCAACGTTGCCGTCCTGGAGAAGGGGTGGCTCGGCAGCGGCAACGTCGGGCGCAACACCACCATCATCCGCTCCAACTACCTGCTCCCCGGCAACATCCCGTTCTACGAGTGGTCGCTGAAGCTGTGGGAGGGGCTGGAGCAGGACCTCAACTACAACGCCATGGTCAGCCAGCGCGGCGTTCTCAATCTCTATCACTCCGACGCCCAGCGCGACGCCTACGCCCGGCGCGGCAACGCCATGCGGCTGCATGGGGTCGACGCCGCATTGCTCGATCGCGAGCAGGTGCGGGCGATGCTGCCTTATCTCGACTTCGACAACGCGCGCTTTCCCATTCAGGGCGGCCTGCTCCAGCGCCGCGGCGGGACCGTGCGCCACGATGCCGTGGCCTGGGGCTATGCCCGCGCCGCCGACCAGCGCGGCGTCGACATCGTGCAGAACTGCGAGGTGACCGGCATCCGCGTCGAGAGCGGGCGCGTGGTCGGCGTCGACACGGCGCGCGGCTTCGTGCGCGCCGGCAAGATCGGACTGGCGTGCGCCGGCAACTCCTCGCGCGTGGCCGCCCTGGCGGGGCTCAGGCTGCCGATCGAGAGCCACGTGCTGCAGGCCTTTGTGTCGGAGGGCATCAAACCCCTCATCGACACCGTCATCACCTATGGTGCGGAGCACCTCTACATCAGCCAGTCCGACAAGGGTGGGCTGGTGTTCGGCGGCGATATCGACGGCTACAATTCCTACGCCCAGCGCGGCAACCTGCCTGCAATCGAGAACGTGTGCGAGAGCGGCATGGCGCTGATGCCGATGCTCGGGCGCTTGCGCCTCCTGCGCAGCTGGGGAGGCCTGATGGACATGTCGATGGATGGCTCGCCGATCATCGACAGGACGCCCATCGGGGGGCTCTATCTGAACGCGGGGTGGTGCTACGGCGGCTTCAAGGCGACGCCGGCATCGGGCTGGTGCTTTGCTCACACCATCGCCCGCGACGAGCCGCACGCCCTCAACGCGGCCTTTCGGCTCGACCGCTTCGCCACCGGCCGTCTGATCGACGAGAAGGGCGCGGGCGCCCAGCCCAATCTCCATTGAAGGCGCACGTCCATGCGGATCGACTGCTGCTACTGCGGCCTGCGCGGCAACGAGGAGTTCACCTACCTCGGCGATGCTACGGTCGCGCGCCCCCCTGCCGATCCGAGCCCGATCCTCGACGATGCGGCCCGACAGCGCTGGATGGATTACATCTATCTGCGCGACAACCCCGCGGGTCCGCATCGCGAGCTGTGGCAGCACGTCTCGGGCTGCCGGGCCTGGCTGGTGGTCACGCGCGATGTCAGAACACATGAGATCCTGCACGTGGAGCCGGCCCGCGATGTTGCGCTCGCCCGCGCCGGCGCAACGACATGACCAACCAGCCGTCATCCCCGCGCAGGCGGGGATCCACGACACCGGGCGACTCAGATGCGGCGATTTGTGTGGATTCCCGCCTGCGCGGGAATGACGTCGCGAATATCTCGCAGCCCCATCGTCTGACGTCCGGCGGCCTGATCGACCGCGCCAGTTCCCTCACGTTCTCGTTCGATGGGCGCAGCTATCGGGGCCATGCCGGCGACACGCTGGCATCCGCCCTGCTGGCCAACGGCGTGCGCCTGGTCGGGCGATCTTTCAAGTATCATCGCCCGCGCGGCATTCTCACGGCCGGACCGGAGGAGCCCAACGCGCTGGTCGAGCTGCGGGCCGGCGCACGGCGCGAGCCCAACACCCGCGCCACCACGGCCGAGCTCTACGACGGCCTCGCTGCCACCAGCCAGAACCGCTGGCCTTCGCTGCGGTTCGATCTGCTGGCGGTCAATTCGCTGATCGCCCCCGTGCTATCGGCGGGCTTCTACTACAAGACCTTCATGTGGCCGGCCTCGTTCTGGGAAAAGGTCTACGAGCCGCTGATCCGCCGTGCCGCCGGGCTGGGGCGCGCCTCGGGGCAAGCGGACCCGGACATCTACGAGAAGGCGTTTCTGCATTGCGACGTGCTGGTCGTGGGCGGCGGCCCGGCAGGGCTGATGGCGGCGCTCGCCGCAGGCAGGACCGGTGCACGCGTCGTATTGTGCGATGAGGACTTTCGCCTCGGCGGGCGGCTGATCGCCGACGACCGCGTCGTGGCTAATCGCGGCTCGGCTGAATGGGTGGGCGGCATCGAGGCCGAGCTGGCGGCGCTGTCCAATGTTCGCATCCTGTCGCGCACGACAGTGGTGGGCGTCTACGACGGCGGCACTTACTCCGCACTCGAGCGCGTCAACGATCACGTCGCCGAGCCGCCGGAGCACGAGCCCCGTCAGCGCCTGTGGCGCATCTTCGCCAAGCGCTGCATCCTCGCCGCCGGGGCCATCGAGCGGCCGCTGGTGTTCGGCGACAACGACCGTCCAGGTGTCATGCTGGCCGGGGCCGTGCGCACCTATCTCAACCGCTATGCGGTCGCGCCCGGGCGGCGTGCGGTGGTGTTCGGCACGGGCGACGAGGCCACGCAGACGATTGCCGATATGGCCCGGGCTGGCATCGAGGTGCAGGCCGTCGTCGATCCGCGCGCGCGTGTCCCCAACCGCATCGAAGCCGCCGCGAAGGCGGCCGGCGCGCGGCTGTTCGGCGGAGGCGCCGTCCTGCGCGCGCACGGAACCATGTCGGTGCAGGCGGTCGACATCAAGACGGCGTCCGGCGAGACCGCCACCATCGACTGCGACCTCGTGTGCGTCTCGGGAGGCTGGAGCCCGACCGTACACCTGACCTCGCACCTGGGCGGGCGGCCCGTCTGGGACGAAACAATCGCTGCGTTCGTGCCTGGCGCGCTGCCGAAGGGGATGACCGTGGCCGGTGCCGCCGGCGGCCGCCTCGCGCTCGCGCAAGCGCTGGAGACGGGTGCCCGAGGCGGGCTCGATGCCGCCGCCGACTGCGGCTTCAGCGGCCAGCCGGTCGAGCTTCCCAACGTCGATCGCGAGAGCACGGCCATGACGCCGCTCTGGCGCGTGCGCGGGTCGCGCGGCAAGGCCTTCGTCGACTATCAGAACGACGTCCGCGACGAGGACGTGGCGCTCGCCGGGCACGAGGGCTTCCGTGCCGTCGAGCATCTGAAGCGCTACACCACGCTCGGGATGGCGAGCGACCAGGGCAAGACCTCGAACCTCAACGGGCTGGCACTGATGGCGGAGTTCACCGCCAAGACCATCCCACAAACCGGCACCACGACGTTCCGGCCGCCGTTCTCGCCCGTAGCTATCGGCGCGATTGCGGGGCTGCACCGCGGCAAGGCGTTCCGGCCGACGCGGCTGCCGCCCTCGCACCGCTGGGCGCAAGAGCAGGGCGCGGTGTTCGTCGAGGCCGGCCATTGGTTGCGCGCCCAGTGGTTTCCCAAGCGCGGAGAGACGGATTGGCTCGCGAGCGTGAGCCGCGAGGTGACGACGGTCCGCTCGAGTGTAGGCGTGTGCGATGTTTCCACGCTCGGCAAGATCGATCTGCAGGGTTCGGATGCAGCCGAGCTTCTGAACCGTCTCTACACCAACACCTGGACGACGCTGGGCGTCGGCCGGGCGCGCTATGGACTGATGCTGCGCGAGGATGGCTTCGTGCTGGACGATGGCACGACGTCGCGCCTCGCCGCGGACCGCTTCATCGTCACGACCACGACGGCCAACGCCGCCAAGGTCCTGCAGCATATGGAGTTCTGTCACCAGTGGCTGTGGCCCGAGCTCGACGTTCAGTTCGTCTCGGTGAGCGAGCAGTGGGCGCAGTTCTCGGTGGCCGGTCCGCGCTCGCGCGAGGTTCTGCGCCGAATCGTCGATCCTGAGCACGACATCACGAATTCGGCCTTTCCCTACCTGGCAGCTGGAGAATTGACGATCATGGGGGGCATCCGTGCCCGCCTGTTTCGCATCTCGTACTCGGGCGAGCTCGCCTACGAGGTTGCCGTGCCGGCAGGACATGGCGAAGCCCTGATACGGCGCATCATGGAGGCCGGTCGCGAATTCGGCATTGCTCCCTACGGCACCGAGGCGCTCGGCGTCATGCGCATCGAGAAGGGCCACGTTGCCGGCAACGAGATCAACGGGCAGACCACCGCGCGCGACCTGGGCCTGGGCAAGATGATGTCGACGCGCAAGGACTATGTCGGTCGGGTCATGGCGCAGCGTGCGGGCCTGGTCGCCGCCGATCGGCCGGCGCTTGTGGGCCTAAAACCGGTCGACCGGTCGGAGCAGCTGCGCGCCGGCGCCCACTTCATCGCGGAGGGAGCCGAGCCGGTGGCCCGCAACGACCAGGGCCATATGACCTCGGTCGCCTTCTCGCCCGCACTCGGCCACTGGATCGGCCTCGGCCTGCTGGCGGGCGGGCCGTCACGGCACGGCGAGCGCGTGCGCGCCTATGATCCCGTGCGTGGCGGCGACGTGCTGGTCGAGGTGTGCGACGTCGTGTTCTACGATGCTGCCGGGGAGCGCCTGCGTGGGTGACGACGCGACACTATGCGTATCCGCCTTGGACGGCTTCGCCGCAGCCGGCCGGCACGGTCGCCGCACCGGCGATCCAGGCGTGATCGTGAGCGAGGTGAGAGACGTGGGGCTGGCAACCACCACCGCCCGCAGCGGCCAGCAACCAGCTCTGATCGAGAGGGCGCGGGCGGCCTTCGGTGTCGAGCTGCCGGCGGCGCCCAGACGCGTCGAGGGACGCGACATCGCCTTCGTCTGGTCAGGCCCCGATCAGTGGCTGGCCTGCCGATGCCCGGCGCCTGCAACGGGGATGGAGGCGCATCTCGCCACGGCATTCGCCGGTTGTGCCTCGATCGTCGACCAAAGCCATGCGCGCACGATTCTGCGCGCAACCGGCCCCCGCATCCGCGACGCGCTCGCCAAGGGCCTCGCCATCGATCTTCATCCGCGCGCGTTCACGAGCGGCCATGCGGCTGTCACGGCGGTCAGCCACATCGGCGTCTACATCTGGCAAATCGACGACCTCCCGACCTACGAGCTCTGTGTTCCACGCGGATACGCCCAGTCCTTCTGGCACTGGCTCGCGGCGTCGGCCGCGGAGTTCGGGCTGGAATTCGTCGATGCTCGAGGACCTAGAGCAGGATCGCTTCAGATTGAATCACTTCGCCTCGATCGAGACGTGGGGTGAAGCGTGAATCCTGCTCTATTCAATAAGTTTGAGAGCAAGATTCACGTTTCATGATCGAAGCAAAGCGCTTCGATCAAAACCGATCTTGCTCCGGCGCGCCGTCTTGACCACCGTCTCGCTCTATGACGCCTCTTGCCGCGTCACCCCACCGCGAGACATGCATGCTCCTCGGAGCCGTCACCTATATGCAGCCAGTTGCGTCGCGTGGGTTTGCTCCGCGTCGTCGCCGATTTGGTCGCGGCCCGGCGCTCTCGTGCTTCCCCCACGGCGGCAATCGCTGCGACGACTTCCTCCGGAGCGGCATGATGAACCATATGGCCGATTCCGGGCATACTGCGAAACGTGCTCGTGCCCAGCTCCCGGTGCAGGCGCGCAGAGTGCTCGTCGGTATCGACGACACGATCATCCGACCCGGCAATCAGCCGCACGGGAATGCTCAACTCTTTGTAGAGCTCGCTGAAGGTCCTGGCCGATTCCATCAGCATGGCCGCTTCTTCTGCGACGGCCCTGATTTGCGACGGCCGCAGCGCATGCGGGATCGAATAGTCTCTCTTGAATCGCTCGGGGACGGCGCACGGTGCAAAGACACGCTGCACGGCACCCGGGGCCATCAAGCGGCCGATGAACGGCACGACCATGTGCCGAAGCACATCGTCGACCAGCGGAAACGCGGATGGCGCAAGTGCGTTCGCGTGCTTGCGCGGTGTCGGATAGTAGTACCCCGAGAGGAGCACCAAACCTGCCACCTTGTCGGGATCCGCTAACGCCAGGGCCAGAGCCACCAGCGTTCCCCACGAGTGACCGACGACGATTGGTCGCTCGATCCTGAGACGCGAGAAGGCCCGCGACAGGAGATTGGCCTGCTCGAACGGCCCCCACGTCTGGCCGCGCGGACGTTCGCTGTATCCGAAGCCCGGACGGTCGAAGGCAATGACACGATGGCCGGGCCCCATGCGCTCGGTGATGCCACTCGAGACGAAGTCTCCGATCATGCTGCCGTTGCCGTGCAACAGCACCACGGGCGTGCCGGTGCCTCGATCCAGGTAGTGCAGCCGGGTGCCGTCGACCGTGACAAAGCAACCGACCGCAGAATCCTCGGCCTCCACCGCACGCGCCAACCCCATGACTGAACCCTCACCAAAACGTGCGTTGCGCGACCGTGCTCGAGGTCTCCTAAACCATCGGTAAACCAAGAACCTTTACTGTCGATTAACCGAGTCATGACCTTCCTGCGCCTTGGGTCGAATGCAACAGCTGGGAGATGCGCCCATGACGAACTTGGAGCTGGCGCTCGCAAGCATTTTGGAGGCGATGGAAGCGGCCAAGAAGGCGGGCAATTTTCTGCTGCTGGGGGCGCTGCTGCAGCGCAAGGACACGATCTGCGCCGCGTTGGCCGCGCCGGAGCACTCCTGGCACGTTCCGCAGGCGTTCGTGCCCAACACCATCAGACGCCATTACGGGCACGAAGAAAAGGCTGTAGCGTAAACGGCTCCCGAGCCTTTCGTCCGAGCGTCTAGATGCGTTGCGCGATGCGTTGAGTGCTTGCTGTCGCTTGGAGGCGACGATGCACCGCAACTCCAGTCCGAGGCTCACGGCGCCGGCTACCAGCGTCGACGGGAAGATCAAATCCGCGCGCGAGGCAGCCGGCCTCGTTCGCTCTGGCGATACGGTGGCGACGGGAGGCTTCGTCGGCATCGGCTTCGCGGAGGCGGTGGCCATCGCCCTCGAGGCGCGGTTTCTCGAAAGCGCGGAACAAAGCGTTGACGGCGTCGGCGAGCCGCGCGGCCTCAGCCTCGTCTACGCGGCAGGCCAGGGCGACGGCAAGCAGCGCGGCCTCAATCACCTCGCGCACCGCGGCCTGGTGGGGCGCGTCGTCGGCGGCCATTGGGGCCTCGTGCCGAAGCTGCAGGCGTTGGCCATATCTGGCGAGATCGAGGCCTACAACCTGCCGCAAGGCGTCATCACGCATCTCTACCGCGACATAGCCGCCGGCAAGCCCGGCCATCTCACGCGCATCGGCCTCGATACGTTTGCCGATCCACGGCATGGCGGCGGCAAGCTCAACGCGCGGACGACCGCGGACCTTGTCCGTCTGATGCAGATCGATGGCGAGGAGTATCTTTTCTACCGCACGTTTCCGATCAATGTCGCCATCGTGCGCGGCACCACCGCCGATCCCGATGGCAACATCACCATGGAACGGGAGGCCCTCACCCTCGAAGCCCTCTCCATCGCCATGGCGGCGCACAATTCCGGCGGTCGCGTCATCGTGCAGGTGGAGCGCATCGCCGAGCGGGGCAGCCTGAACCCGCGCCAGGTGAAGATACCCGGCATTCTCGTCGATTGCGTGGTCGTCGCCGAGCGTCGCGAGGACCACATGCAAACATTCAGCGAGTTCTACTCGGCGGCCTTTGCAGGTGAGATGCGCGTGCCGATGAACACGCTGCGCCCCCTGGACATGGGCGATCGCAAGGTCATCGCGCGACGCGCGGCGCTGGAGCTCGAAGCGAACGCGGTCGTGAACCTCGGCATCGGCATGCCGGAGGGCGTGGCGGCGGTGGCGGCCGAGGAGCGCATCATCGACCTGCTGACGATGACGGCCGAGCCCGGCGTCATCGGCGGCGTCCCTGCCTCCGGCCTCAACTTCGGCGCTGCGACCAACGCCGCCGCCATCATCGACCAACCCTATCAATTCGACTTCTACGACGGTGGCGGACTGGATTGCGCCTTTCTCGGCCTCGCCCAGGTCGACCGGCACGGCAATCTCAACGTGTCGCGCTTCGGGCCGCGGCTTGCCGGCGCTGGCGGCTTCATCAATATCAGCCAAAGCGCCAAGGCGGTGGCCTTCGTCGGTACCTTCACGGCGGGGCCCCTTGCCGTCGAGGTGAGGGACCGTCGCCTCGTCATTGCCCGGGAGGGAGACGTCCGCAAGTTCGTGGCCGAGGTCGAACACCGCACCTTCTCGGGCGACTATGCCCTCAAACGCGGCCAGCCCGTGCTTTACATCACCGAGCGCTGCGTCTTCCAGCTGACGCAAAGCGGCTTGGAGCTCATCGAAGTCGCCCCCGGCATCGACATCGAGCGGGACATTCTGGCGCATATGGACTTCGAGCCGATCATCAACGATCCCCAGCCCATGGATGGACGCATTTTCGCAACGGAGCTCATGGGACTGCGCGATCGCATGCTGGCCGCGCCGCTCGACCAGCGGTTCAGCTACGATGCGAAGCTCAGAATGCTGTTCATCGACTTCCGGCAACTCGCGATCAAGACCGACCGGGACGTCGAGCGCATCAAGGTCGAGGTCGAGAGCCGCGTGCTGCCGCTCGGGCACAGGGTCTATGCGCTCGTCAACTATCAAGGCTGCCGCATCGAGCCCTCCGTGCTCGATAGCTACCGGCGGATGGTCGAGGCGCTCGAGAAGAGCTGCTATCTCAACGTCACGCGATACGGCAGATCAGGCGTCCTCGAGCCGGACCCAGGCAGTTGTGGCCCCGTCGGCCCGGTGCACCGAATGCCGCTCGATCATGCGCTGCTTGCCGCTCGCTGAAGCGCTTTATCCACCCGGGAAGCGACGCGCTCGTTGCACGATGCGCCGTCGTGAGCGTCGTCACTCGACGATTTCGTACTCGGTGGTTCCCAGTCCCCACCCGCTCAGCTGCGGGTCGGCGCCCGTGCGTTTGCCCAATGCCATGGCGACCTGCTGGATGAGGTTCATGAGGTAATTCGTTGGCGTGTTGACCGGCACGAACCCTTTCGAGATGTGCTCGCGGTTGGCAACCAGGGTCTCTAGCGGAAAATCTTCCGGAACCACCAGGGCGATGAGCCTGCCCTTTCCGAGAGGCGGCACCGCCTTGAACGCGTTGAAGCCGTAGCCTGGGCCGGGAACGGAGATCTCGACATTCGGGGTAACACGCGCCGAGGAATGGGCGGGGGTGTACTTGTTGGGCAGAAGCTGCAGCACCTCGCCTGCGGCATTCACGTCGACGACCACGAGCCGTCCAGCGACATCCGAACGAGCCACAAATACGACTTCCTTGCCGACTGAAACACGACCGCCGCCCTTCACCCCGATCCGCACGCGCCGATCGGCAGGTAGCAGTGCGTCTCGAAGCTGATGTAGGGCCTGCTCACCGAAGGCACTTGCTACCATCCCGCCGTCGGACATCACCAGATCAGCCGCTGCCACGGCCGTGAGCGGTCCTGCATGGCTGGTTATCCAAGCTGCATGATGCGAGACGCGGGTGTAGACGCCATAGTCTTGCGCCCCGGCACAGCCGGCACCCCAGCTCACGACGCCGACTTGGAACGGGCATCCCTTGCGATCGTAAGCAACCAACGGCCCACCGCTGTCGCCCTGGCAGGAATCCTTGCCGCCTTCTTCGAGACCCGCACAGATCTGCTCGGCATCGATCTGGTCGTTTGGATAACGCGCCTTGCACATTGGCGTCGGCACAGTGGGGACCGCCGTCTCCAACAGGTGCTTGGAACCAGCAGAATACTCTTGTCCGTCTGGGCGCCGGTACGACTCGACGGGAGCCCTGAACTTGAGCGAGCCGAACCCTGCAACGCGAACTTGCGCCCCCGGCGGGGTGGCGGGATCGGTTTTGGGATCGAGCGACACGCGCGCAAATGGACCACTATACGGTCTCCTGAGCTGGATCAGGGCGATGTCGCGTCCCGCTGAGGCGCTCTTGTAGCCGTCCCGGACGACAATCTTCTCTGCCTCGAACACGTGGTTGTCGCTGACGGAATCCAGATTATCGGCACCTAGGATGACCTCCAGCGTACCCACGCGCGCGCGCCCCCGCCCGTCGGCGAAGGTATTCTTCAGATCCTTGCCAAGACCCTCGAGGCAGTGTGCCGCCGTCACCACCCAGCGCTCGTTAATGGCGGCGCCGCCACAGAAGTAGTGCGCTTGCTTGGGGGCTCTTGCGTGCCAGCGCAGCACCGCCTGACCCGGCCAATCCTTGATTGCCGCACGCTCCCCTCCGACGATTTTGGGCCGACCCTCACGCACACCGTGGCGGCAATCTTGGGCTATGCTCGGAGCCAGCGGCGAACTGATGGCCGCCAGGGTGAGAAGCCAGACTGGAGCACGCCTTTGCAATCCTAGCCGCATGGTGGCCTCCAATATTGTGCCGAAAACCTAGCCCACTCTGGTGACGCGGCCAATGCCGATCGGGCCCACGACCTCTCGCGGGATGGCATCCAGGTCGTTAACTGCGCTGGGTGAGGAGGCCTCGAGGCCCTGGCTGACGAGGCCCGTACGCGCGTACCATTGCCCGCCGGCAGTACATCATGCGTGAGGGTCGATACGATGCAAAAGCTCAGACCTCTTCTGCAGGCGGCGCTCCTTGCGCCGATCGTGCTCGCTGCACTCGACACCGGCACGGGTGCCCAGGGGGCACCGGAGGCAGCAACCTGGCGGCTTCAGCGCGGCCAGGAAATCTCATCGGCTCAGGCCAGCATGCCGGAGCTCACGATCCAAGGTCAGGTCTTGTCCGGATCGACCGGGTGCAACTCGTTCACCGCGACACTCAGCCGACGATCTGACGGGCGCGTCGCCATCGCGCAGCCGGCGATGACCCGCAAGCTCTGCGGGCCCAAGCAACAGAGTGTCGAGAACGCCTTCATCGCCGCCCTTGGCCGCACGGCGTTCATCGAAGAGGACGACAAGCGGCTGACGTTCCTGTCTGAAGCCCGAGAGCAGCTGCTCGTTTGGCAACCCCGCCGAAACGCCGCGCAGGCACGGGCAACGCAGAGGCCAATCGTTGCCCGCTCTCGCAAGCGCGGGCGAGCGGAGATGGCGAAGTCTCGCCGCCACGCTTCGCTGGCTCGATCGGAACTAAGAAAATCCAAGCGACCTGGTCCGAGGGGTCGATGGTTGGTGGAGCCAAGCTGCTTCATCTTTCATTGACGGCTGCGCCCGCGCAGCATAGGCGACAAGTGAGTCGCGATGTGCGCGGACCGGCGCTATGCTATTGCGGCTTGCGGGCTGGGACGCGAGTGAGGCACCCATGGCGGTACCGCGGCTGTTGCTGTTCGCTCTTGCGATGCTCTTGGTGCTCGCGTGGACGGGCGCGGGGGCTATGGCGCAGGAAGCGCAGCGCTTGGCGCTGCTCATCGCCAACCAGAGCTACGCGGCCGAGGTCGGCCCGCTCAAGAATCCGCGCAACGACATCCGCGTCGTCGGCACAGCGCTGGGCCAGGTCGGCTTTGACGTCGGCACGCCGCTAGGGGACGCCACGCGCGAGCAGATCCTGCTCGCCGTCCACGACTTTGCCGACCGGCTCGCGGCTGCCGGTCCGGGCGTCATCGGCTTTCTCTACTACTCGGGCCATGGCGTGGCGGTCGGCGGCGACAACATCATCGTTCCGGTCAGCGCCAAGAGCACGACCCAGCGCGAGCTTGCGATCGCGGGCGTCAAGCTCGACCAGATTGCCGCCACCCTGAACGAGCGCGCGCCGCAGGCGCTGCATTTCATCGTGTTCGACGCCTGCCGCAACAATCTCGCCGGCACGCGCGGCGCAAAGGGGTTCGTGCCCGTGGCCGAGCGGCCGGGCATGTTCATCTCGTTCTCGACGGCACCCGGCAGCACGGCCTCCGATGACGGGCAGGACAGCGGGCCGTACGCCGCGGCGCTGGCCTCCGAGATCGTCGTGCCCGATCGCAACCACGGCCAGATGTTCTTCGAGGTGCGCAGGCGCGTCGCGGTCGCAACGGGTCGTCAGCAGATACCCTGGACGCGGGATGGCCTGTTGCGCCGCGTGCATTTCGGCGGTCCGGCCGTCGGCGATCTCGGCGTCCAACCGAGGCCGCCTCCCACGAGCGAGGCGGCGCAAGTGTGGGCCGTCACGAAGGAGACGACGGACAAGGCCGTGCTCGAGGCCTTCATTGCCCGCTACAAGGAAAGCTTCCAGGCCGAGCTGGCGCGTGCACGCTTGCGCAGCCTCGAAGCACAAGCGCGGCCCTCGCCAACTGCAAGCTTGCCTGCGCCGTCGTCGCTCGCGCCAACGAGGGAGCATCCTTTCGACGGGGCCTGGGAGGCATCATTTGCGGGTGGAGAGCAATGTCCCACGGTTTCCGGCAAATACACGATCGTCATTGAGAAGAGCGTCGTCCAGCGCTGGGGCGGATCGGTCAACTCCGGCGGCGAGGTGACCATCCACACACCGGCCGCCAAGCGTCCCAACCTCACGGTTCGCCACACCCTCAAGCTTGCCGAGAGTGTCGGCAGTGGGACCTTTCTGACGATTGGCACCGCTTGCGTCGGTACGGAGACGATTAAGCGACTGGCCGCGCAATGAGACCTACAGCGGTGGATGCCGACCGAAGGGAAGGGTGCTTGGTGGATACCGGGAGGTCGGAGATGCATTCAGCTCAGATATTCATCCCAGCGGCACAGCGGGCCGCAAGGCAGCCCGCCTCCCCGCTTCGAGCGCTTGCGGCCTGGGCTCTCGGCCTGCTGCTCGCTCCGCTTTCCTCGGAGGCACAAGAACCCAAGCGCCTCGCACTGCTGATCGCCAATCAGAGCTACGTGGCCGAAGTCGGGCCCCTAAAAAACCCCCGCAACGATATCCGCCACGTCGGTGCCGCGCTGGCACAGGCGGGATTCGATCTCGGGGCGCCGCTCACCGACGCGACGCGGGAGCAGACTTTGGCAGGCCTGCACGAGTTCGCCGACCGGCTTGCCGCGGCCGGACCCGGCGTTATCGGCTTTCTCTATTACTCGGGCCACGGCGTGGCGATCGGCGGCGACAACGTGCTCGTTCCCGTCAACGTCAAGAGCACGAGCACGCGCGAACTCGAGATCTCGGGGGTCAAGCTGGTCGACATCACCACCACCCTCAGCGAACGCGCACCGCACGCGGTGCACTTCATCGTGTTCGACGCCTGCCGCAACAATCTCGCCGGCACGCGCGGGGCAAAGGGGTTCGTGCCGGTGGCCGAGCGGCCGGGCATGCTGATCGCGTTCTCAACTGCTCCCGGCAGCACGGCCTCCGACGAAGGGGAGGGAGGCGGGCCCTATGCCGCAGCGCTGGCCGCCGAAATGACCGTGCCGGGTCGCAACCACGACGACATGTTCTTCGAGGTGCGCAGACGGGTGGCGCAGACAACGCGCCAGGAGCAGGTCCCGTGGACGCAGGACGGTCTCCTCCGGCATGTGCATTTCGGCGGCCAGGCCATACAAGCACCCGGCCCGCATGCGGACCCCTCACCGACGAACGAGGCGGCGCAAGTGTGGACCCTCACGAAGGAGACGACGGACAAGGCCGTGCTCGAAGCCTTCATTGCCCGCTACAAGGGCACCTTCTATGCCGAGCTGGCGCGCGCGCGACTGCGTGAGCTCGACCAGAAGCCGCCGGCTACCGCAAGCCTGCCGGCGCCCTCGATCCATACCGCTCCTGCCTCCGCACCTCAGGGGCCGCCGGGGCAACCCCCAAAGCACCATCCCTTCGACGGCATTTGGGAGGCAACCTTCCAGGGCAGCCAAGCCTGCGCGCGGAGAAGCGGTGCGTGGACGCTCTTAGTTCAGCAGGGCGTCGTCCACCATAGGAGCGGATCGATCGGGTCGGTCGACGCCAAGGGTGGGCTGACCATCGATTTGCCCTCGAGTGTCAATCCCAAGGTAAAGGTCCGTCATACGATCAAGCTCTCAGGCAACTCCGGAGCCGGCACCTATCGGACCCTCGGCGGCCCGTGCATAGGCACGACCGCGCTGCAAAAGTCCACTGGGCCGGCCGCCTCGGCGCCGGCCAGGTAGCAGACGCCTCCTCCCGGGCCCACGCATCATCCTGGCGAACCCAGCCGTCAGCGGCTGCAGAACGCCGCCACCGGGTTCGACCCCGTGTGTTGGGAAGGGCGCGTCGGCGAGCCCGGAAACCAAAGCTTGCCACCGCTGGTTACGCGGACGATCAGGAGGCCGATCTCTCACGTTCCCGTGATCGCGCGCGGGAAGACTCGCTTCGTCATTCTGGTGCTGCACGAAACCCGGTAAGCCGCCCGTCACATTCGACATCGCAGGTAATGCGGGACTGAGCATACGAGGAGGAAGCACATGGCTCGCCTGACCATCAACGGACAATCCCACAACATCGACGTCACTCCCGATACCCCGCTCCTGTGGGCGATCCGGGAGCAGGTCGGCCTCACCGGCACCAAGTACGGCTGTGGCGTGGCGCAGTGCGGCTCGTGCACCGTGCATATCGACGGCCAGGCGGTGCGCTCCTGCTCGCTGCCCGTCAGCGCCGCCGAGGGCAAGCAGATCACCACCATCGAAGGGCTCGCCCAAGGCGGCACCCTGCACAAGGTGCAGAAGGCCTGGGTCGACCACGACGTGCCGCAGTGCGGCTATTGCCAGGCCGGCATGATCATGGCCGTGGCGGCCCTGCTCAAGGACAAGCCCAAGCCGACTGACGCCGACATCAACAAGACGATCACCAACATCTGTCGCTGCGGCACCTTCCAGCAGGTGCGCGAGGCGATCCACGCTGCGGCCAACGCGTGAAGGGGGAGGCAGCCATGAAACACATTCCGCAAGTAGATCGCCGCACTTTCGTAGTCGGCGCCGCCGCCGTCGGTGGCGGGCTCGCACTCGGTCTCGACATCCCGTTCGGCGGCCCGAAGGTCGTTCGCGCCCAGGATGGCTCGCCCGAGATCACCGCTTGGATCGTCATCCGGCCCGACGACACCGTCGTCATCCGCGTTGCCCGCTCCGAGATGGGCCAGGGCACGATCACCGGTCTCGCCCAGCTGGTCGCCGAGGAGCTCGAGTGCGACTGGTCCAAGGTCACGACGGAGTATCCCACGCCAGGCCAGAGTGTCGCGCGCAAGCGCATCTGGGGCGACTTCTCGACCGGCGGCAGCCGCGGCATCCGCATGTCGCACGAGTACGTGCGCAAGGGCGGCGCAACCGCGCGCATGATGCTGATCCAGGCGGCAGCCAACGAGTGGAAGGTGCCGGCCGGGGAATGCACGGCGGCCAACAGCGTGATCACGCACACGCCTTCGGGGCGCAAGACCACTTTCGGCAAGGTGGCGGAGGCCGCCGCCAAGCTCGAGCAGCCCAAGGAGGTCGCACTCAAGGACCCGAAGACCTGGAAGATCGCCGGCACGTCGGTGAAGCGGCTCGACACCGCCGACAAGGTGACCGGCAAGCAGGTCTACGGCTTCGACCTCAAGCTGCCGGGCATGCTCAACGCCGCCATCAAGGACTGCCCGGTGACCGGCGGCAAGGTGAAGAGCTTCGACGCCGCCAAGGTCGCGAGCATGAAGGGCGTCAAGAAGGTCGTGCAGGTCGGCGACACCGCCGTTGCCGTCGTGGCCGACACGTTCTGGCAGGCCAAGACTGCGCTCGACGCACTGCCGATCGTCTGGGACGAAGGCGACAACGCCAAGGTGTCGAGTGCCACGATCGCCAAGTGGCTCGAAGAAGGCCTCACCGCCGAGCAAGGCTTCGTTGGCAATCAGAACGGCGACGCCAAGGCCGCGCTTGCCGGCGCAGCCAAGAAGATCGAGGCCGTCTACGCCTATCCCTACCAGAACCATGCTTGCATGGAGCCGATGAACGCCACCGCGCGCTATACGGCCGACAAGTGCGAGGTGTGGGTGCCGACGCAGGACGGCGAAGCATCGTTCGCGGCGGTGCTGGCGGCGTCCGGCCTGCCCGCCGACAAATGCGAGGTGTACAAGATCAACCTCGGCGGCGGCTTCGGCCGGCGCGGCGCCTTCCAGGACTACGTAACCCAGGCCGTGCTGATCGCCAAGCAGGTGCCCGGCACGCCGGTCAAGCTGCTCTGGACGCGCGAGGAGGACATGCTGCATGGCAGGTTCCACCCGGTCATGCAGTGCAAGCTGGTCGGCGCGTTCGACGCCAGCAACAACCTGACCGGCCTGCACATGCGCCTCTCGGGCCAGTCGATCCTCGCCAATGTACGTCCAGCGATCGTGGAGCAGCAGAAGGGGCGCGACCCCCTGGTGTTCCAGGGCGTGGCCGACGCGGGCGAACACGCGTTCGGCTACAGCGTGCCCAACCTGCTCATCGACCATGCGATGCGCAACCCGCACATCCTGCCGGGGTTCTGGCGCGGCGTGAACATCAACCAGAACTGCATCTTCATGGAATGCTTCATGGATGAGCTTGCCCAGGCCGTCGGCCAGGACGAGCTCGAGTTCCGCCGCAAGCTGATGGCCAAGCATCCCCGCAACCTCGGCGTGCTCAATGCCGTGGCTGAGAGGATCGGCTGGGGCAAGCCGGCGCCGCAAGGCGTGCATCGCGGCCTCGCCCACATGAAAGCCTTCAACAGCTATGTGGCGGCAGCGGCGGAGATCTCGGTCGAGGGCGGGGGCAACAAGATCAAGATCCATCGCATCGTCGCGGCGACCGACCCTGGCTACGCGGTCAATCCGGCCCAGATCGATCGCCAGGTGGCTGGCTCGTTCGTCTACGGCTTGTCCGCCCTGTTCTACCAGGAGTGCACGGTCAAGGATGGCCGCATGGTCGAGGAGAACTTCGACACCTACGACTCGATGCGCATTGCCGAGATGCCGAAGGTCGAATCGATCATCATGCCGATCGGCGGCAGCGATCCGTGGGGCGGCGTGGGCGAGCCCACCATCTGCGTGGCCGCGCCCGCGGTGCTCAACGCCTACTTCAAGGCGACGGGCAAGCGCATCCGCTCGTTCCCGCTGAAGAACCACAAGATCGCCATGACGGCGTAAGCAAGACCGGGGGCGGCCGAGCGGCCGCCCCTCGCCTTTTCCACGTGGCAGGCTTGCCCATGAGCAAAGCGCGCACGTTGCTTGGTGTCGTGATGTTGATCGCGCCGGGCGCCGCGGTGCTCGCGGCATCGCCCGAGCCGCCGGCCGGCGCGTCGTCGTGCACAGGCTGCCATGCGGCTGGCCTGGGCGTCGACACCGCCGTGCCGAGGCTCGTCGGCCGCAGCGCCGCCGAAATCGTCTCGCAGATGCAGGCCTTCAAGACCGGCCAGAAGCAGTCGACGGTCATGGACCGGATCGCCAAGGGGTTTACCGACGCGGAGGTCCAGGCCATCGCCGACTGGTACGCCCAGCAGAAGTGAGCATCGGAAAGCGGACCATGACCCGAAATCGTTTGAGCCGCCGCGACTTCCTGGCATCGGCCGCCTCGGCGGCGACGGCTGCGGCGCTGGTGCCGGCGCCTGCTTTGGCGCAAGGGGCGGCGCGCGTGGTGGTGATCGGCGGCGGGTTTGCCGGCGCAAGCGCGGCGCGCGCCATCAAGAAGGCAGACCCGCGCATCGCCGTCACGCTCGTGGAGGCGAGCCGGACCTTCACCGCCTGCCCGTTCAGCAATCTGGTGATCGGCGGCTTGCGCGAGCTCAAAGCCCAGCAGTTCGGCTACGACAAGGTCGCTGCCGACGGTATCCAGATTGCGTTCGCCACCGCCACCCGCGTCGACCCGCAAGCGCGCAACGTGACGCTCGAGGGCGGCACCACGCTCGCGTACGACCGCCTGGTCGTGGCGCCCGGCATCGACCTGCGCTGGGACGGCCTGCCCGGCTACAACGAGGCGGCAGCCGGGAAGATGCCGCACGCCTGGAAGGCCGGCGAGCAGACCCTGCTGCTGCGCAGCCAGCTGGAAGCCATGCAGGACGGCGGCGTCGTCGTCATGTCGGCGCCGGCCAATCCGTTTCGCTGCCCGCCCGGCCCCTACGAGCGCGCCAGCCTGATCGCCAACTACCTGAAGACGCGAAAGCCGAAATCGAAGCTGATCCTGCTCGACGCCAAGGACGCCTTCTCCAAGCAGCGGCTGTTCCAGAACGCCTGGAAGGAGCTCTACCCCGACCACCTGGAATGGGTGGCGCTGTCCAAGGGCGGCAAGGTCACCTCGGTCGACCTCGCCGAGATGACGCTGGTCACCGATTTCGCCAGGCACAAGGCGGCGGTGGCCAACGTCATCCCGCCGCAGAAGGCCGGCCGCATCGCCGAGGTCGCCGGCGTCGCGGACGCGACCGGCTGGTGCCCCATCGACGCGACGACGTTCGAATCCAAGCGCGCACCCAACATCCACGTGCTGGGCGATGCGATCATTGCCGGTGCCATGCCGAAATCGGCGTTTTCCGCCAACGCCCAGGCGAAGGTGTGCGCCGCCGCGATCGTCAAGCTGCTCGCCGGCCAACCGCCGAGCCAGCCCAGGCTCATCAACACCTGCTACAGCGTGGTCGCTCCCAACTACGGCATCACCGTCGCTGGCGTCTATCAACCCGTGGATGGCGTGCTGACGGACGTGCAAGGCGCCGGCGGGGTGAGCCCGGTCGATGCGCCGCGCTCGACGCGCGCGCAGGAAGCCCTGTTTGCCGAGGGCTGGTTCAACGCGATCACGAGCGAGGTCTTTGGTTGAGCGGCCGCGTCCAGATCTCGGCGCGCTACGTGATGTTGCTGCCCTTTGGACTGATGTGGTTGGCCGCCGCGTCGGCGCAGGAGGCGCTGAGACCCTTCACCGTCGTGGGCGATACCATCCCCAGCTCGTTGACGGGACAAAAGGGCGACCCGGCGCGCGGGCGCGCCATCGTCACCAACCGGCAGGTCGGCCTGTGCCTGCTCTGCCATTTCGGACCCTTCCCCGAGGAGCGGCTGCAGGGCACCATGGCGCCGGATCTCAAGGGCGCGGGAACGCGTTCATCAGAGGGACAGCTGCGGCTGCGAATCGTCGATGCCGGCCGGCTCAATCCGGACAGCATCATGCCGGCTTACTACCGCATCGACGGCCTCGCCCGCGTTGCCCCCTTGTTCCGGGGCAAGCCGGTATTGACTGCGGAGCAGATCGAGGATGTGGTGGCGTTTCTTGCAACGCTGCGGGAGTAGCCGGACCTGGACGAGACCATGATTCCCGAGCACGAAGGCAAAGGCGGAGGGCTCGCCACGCGGCGCGACGTCCTGAAGGTGGCGGGCGCGCTCGCCGTGGGCGGCGCGATGCCGGCCATCACGGTGCGCCCGGCGGCGGCCACGCCCGCCGCCATGCAGGCGGCGATCGCCAAGCTCATCGGCGACGCCAAGCTCAACGTCGGCCGGGTCAAGCTCGAGATTCCGCCGCTGGTGGAGAACGGCAACACGGTACCGTGCGCCGTCGCGGTCGACAGCCCGATGACGCCCACGGACCACGTCAAGGCGATCCACGTCTTCAACGAGAAGAACCCGCAGCCCAACGTGATCAGCGCCAGGCTCGGGCCCCGCGCCGGGCGCGCCAGCATCTCCACCCGCATCCGGCTCTCGGATACGCAGACGGTGGTGGCGATTGCCGAGATGTCCGACGGCTCGTTCTGGTCCGACAGCGTGAGCGTCTTCATCACGCTGGGCGCGTGCCTGGAGGATTTGATCTGATGTCTCGAGCCCTCATCAACGTGCCGGCCAAGGCCAAGCGCGGCGAGGTCATCGCCATCAAGACGCTGATCTCGCACAAAATGGAGACGGGGTTCCGCTATACCAACATGGGCGTTCCCATCCCCCGCGAGATCATCACCGCGTTCGTCGCCACCTACAACGGCGAGGAGATCTTCCGCGCCGACCTCCACCCCGCCATCGCCGCCAATCCGTTCATCACCTTCCACACGGTCGCCACCGAGAGCGGCGCCATCGAGTTCAAGTGGACCGGCGACAACGGCTACTCGGCGACCGAGCAGGCCAAGATCACGGTGGAATGAGCGCGGTCGAGCCCAACCGGTCCCGTCGTCCCGCCAATAGCCCGTGGTGGCGCGGCATGGTGGCCGCTGCTGTGGGCGTGGCGGCCGTCATTGCCCTCGCCGTTGGTGCGGCCGTCCCCGTCCTCACCGCCGACATCCCACTCGCCAAGCGCCGCTCGACCTACGAGCAGATGAGCCCCGAGACCAAGGCGATGCAGGACGAGGACACCGCCAATCCCGGCATGCTGTGGGTGCTCGACGGCGAGGCGCTATGGCGCGCCACGGCGGGGGCAGCGGGCCGTGCCTGCGCCGACTGCCACGGCGAGGCGCCGCAAAGCATGAAGGGCGTCGCCGCGCGCCACCCGGCCTATGACGGGAAACGCGGCGCGCCCGTCAATCTCGAAGGCCGAATCAATATCTGTCGTGTCGAGCAGCAGAAGGCACCGGCACTCGGACTCGAGAGCAAGGACCTGCTTGCGCTTACCGCCTTCATCGCGCGGCAGTCGCGCGGGTTGCCGATTGAAAGCGATGACGAGAGGCTCAAACCCTTCATCGACGACGGGCGCGGGATCTTCGAGCGCCGCCAGGGTCAGTTGAATCTCGCCTGCGCGCAATGCCACAACGACAACTGGGGCCAGAAGCTCGCCGGCATCACCCTGCCGCAAGGGCATCCGACGGGCTACCCGCTCTACCGCCTCGAATGGCAGACGCTGGGCTCGGTGCAGCGCCGGCTGCGCAACTGCATGATCGGCATGCGTGCGGAGAGCTACGCCTACGGCTCGCCCGAGTTCGTCGCGCTGGAGACGTTTCTGATGTGGCGCGCGCGGGGCTTGCCGATGGAAAGCCCAGCGGTGCGGCCGTGATCGCACGCCTGTACGCACCGCGTTGTCGAATGAGACGTTGTAGCCGTGCACGAACACCAACGAAAGTAAACGCTCCGCACTGCTCGCCGAACGCTCAGGCAGTGCGGCTTGGGTATCGTGCTCCGCTCAGCGCGATGGCGTCGGCGCGTCGACACGCGCGTCCAGGGCGCCGGCGTAGCGCTGCAGGGCCGCAACCCGGTCATCGACCGGCGGGTGCGTCGAGAACAGGCCGCTGACGCGATCGGCGACCGGGTTCTCGATGAAGAACGCCTCCATGCGCGATGGCACCTCGAACTTGGCGTTGCGCTCGATCTTGCGCAGCGCGCGGACCAGCGCGTCGGGGTTCTTGGTCAGCTCGGCGGAGCCCGCGTCGGCCAGGAACTCGCGCGAGCGCGACAGCGCCAGGCGGATCAGCGTCGACACGCCCCACGAGATGAGGATGATCGCCACCGCCACGGCGATGGCGAGGATGACGCCGCCCGAACCGCTGCCGCTGCTGCGCTTGTCGCCGCCGCGGTCGCCGCTCCAACCGCTGCCCGAGTTGTTGGCCGTGTCAGCAGCGGTGTCGCTGGCTGAGTCGGCGGTGCTCCAGGGCCCCTCGCGCTTGGAGCGGGGCGCCCATCCATAGGGAAAATCCCAGCCGCGGATCACCAGATCGCCGAAGAAGGCGAAGATGCCGGCGAAGATGACGGCGATCACCATCAGCTGGGTATCGCGGTTGCGGATGTGGGTCAGCTCGTGCGCCAGCACGGCCTCCAGCTCGTCCTCGCTCAGCGTGTCGACGAGGCCGCGCGTGACGGCCACGACGTACTGGCCCTCGCGCAGCCCCGACGCGTAGGCGTTGAGCGCCGGTGTGTCGATGATCTGCAGGGCCGGCATCGGCAGCCCGCGCGAGATGCACAGGTTCTCCAGCGTGTTGTAGAGCTTGGGCGCCTCGTTGCGCGCCACCCCTTTGGCGCCGGTGGCGAGGCTGATCAGCTGCTGGTGGATGAGGAAGGCGACCGCGAACCACACCGCCGCCGCGACCATGGCGACCGGCCACGAGCGGGCGAACTGACTTGCTGCGCCGGCGACGATCTCCTCGAACGTGCCACCGAGAAACGCGCTCCAGATCAGCAGGATCGAGAACAGCAGGGCATGCAGCAGCACCACGAAGCCGGCCAGCAGGAGCCCGGAGCGAAGCCGGTTCGCCTGGATGTGTCCGTAAAGGCCGTATGCCTGGAACATCTTGTCATCCCGGGCCTTGTGCCCGGGATCCATCTTTCCGTTTGCTCCGGAGCCAGCTGATGGCTGGATCCCGGCGACAAGCGCCGGGATGACAACCCTAGAACTTCACCTGCGGCGCGGTCGACACGGCCTTGCGCTCGCCCTCGTCGAGATTGAAGAACTCCTGGGGCGAAAAGCCCAGGGATTGGGCGAACAGCACGGCGGGGAAGCTCTCGCGTGTGGAATTGTATTCGGCCGCCGTGTTGTTGAAGAAGCGGCGCGCGGCGGCGATCTTGTTCTCGAGATCGGACAGCTCGGATTGCAGCTGCTGGAAGTTCTGGTTGGCCTTCAGGTCCGGATAAGCCTCGGACAGGGCAAAGAGTTGCCGCAGCGCTCCCTGCAGCATGTTCTCTGCCGCCGCCTGCGCCGCCGGGCCCTGCGCCGTCACCGCCGCATTGCGGGCTTTGATAACGGCCTCCAGCGTGCCCTTCTCGTGCGCGGCGTAGCCCTTCACCGTCTCGACCAGGTTGGGCACGAGGTCGTGGCGCTGCTTGAGCTGCACGTCGATGTCGGAGAAGGCCTGGCGCGCGCGCTGGCGCAGCGACACCAGCCCGTTGTAGGTCATGATCAGCCACAGGGCGCCGAGCACGATGATGCCCAGGATGATCCAACCGGCGGTTCCCATGCGCAAACCCTCCTCGAGCAAGGCGACCAGCCCATCATAGCGCGCCCGTACCGTTAACAATGCGTTAACCGTGGCAGCCTGATGGTGCCGGGATCGATGCAGGAAAGCCGCCATGCGCCTCACGACCCTCGACGACGTGCTGGACGATGGCGGCCTGCCGCTGGCGCAGGACCTGGGCGATGCCGTGCGCGCCTGGTTCGCCCATCTCACCCACGAGCGCGGCGCCACCGCCAACACGCTCGAGGCCTACGCGCGCGATCTGCGCCAGTTCCTGGCTTGGTTCAAGGCCGACCTAGGCCACGCGCCTTGCCTCGCCGATCTCGCCCGCCTCGATGCCAAAAGGTTTCGCGCCTTCATGGCGGCGCGCCGGCGCGCGCACCTTGCCAGCCGCTCGCTCGCCCGCTCCATGTCGGCACTGCGCACCTTCTTCCGCTGGCTCGAGGCCGAGGAGATCGCCAAGAACCGTGGCGTGCTGCAAGTGGCCCTGCCGAAGGTGCCGCATGGCGTGCCCAAGCCCCTGACCGTGCAGAAGGCCGCCGCCGTGGTCGATGGCGGGGGGCTGGATTGGATGGCGGCGCGGGATACGGCCGTGCTGCTGCTGCTGTACGGCTCGGGCCTGCGCATTTCCGAGGCGCTGGGCTTGAAGCCGAAGGACGCCCCGGTGAACGGTCGCGACGTGCTGCGCGTCGTCGGCAAGGGCGGCAAGGAGCGGCTGGTGCCGGTGCTGCCGGTCACGCAGGCGGCGATCGCTCGCTACATCGCGCTCTGCCCGTTCCCGCTGGAGCCTGACGGCGCGCTGTTCTTCGGCGCCAAGGGCGGACCCTTGAGCCCGCGCATCCTCCAGCTCCTGATGCAGCGCCTGCGCACCGACCTCCGACTGCCGCACACGGCGACGCCGCACGCGTTGCGCCATTCGTTCGCGACGCACCTGCTCTCCGCCGGCGCCGACCTGCGCCAGATCCAGGAGCTGCTCGGCCACGCCAGCCTGTCCAGCACCCAGGTCTACACCGAGGTCGACCGCGAGCGCCTGCTGGCCGTCTACGACAAGGCGCATCCACGGGCGTGATGGCGCCCACGGCCCCCAGATGCCTGTGGCACTTAGAACACGACATCAGCGTGGGCTTTGAGCTCACGTCGGACGCCGTGTCCCATATGATCCAAATACACGCGAACACCTTCGCGACGGGCAAACTTGAAGGCCGGCACCATGTCACTATCGCCCCTCACGACAACGATGACATCGACCAGCTTGCGGAGCGATAGGCGGGCGATGTCGAGCCCGATCCGGAGGTCGACGCCCTTCTGCTCGATATTGGGCACCAAGTCCTTCGGCCCCAATGCTCGTGGAGCCTTGGTTAGGGACTTGAGGGCGCTGCTTCCGAGACTCCAGCCATAGACGGCAGTTTCACCCGAACGCAGCGCGAAATCGGACTGCATTTCGAGCGTCTGCTGAAGACTAATGTTGCTGGCGTAATTCGGATGCTTCGAAAGGTCGATCTTGCTTTGATCCAAAGGGTTGGTCAGGACGCCGCTGGCTGGAGGTGCGTCATAGAAGTAGACGCGAAGCAATACGCAATCCCGCAGCAAGGCGTGAGCCTTGATCCGATCCACCTCTGTCTGAATTTCCGCAACTGTTGGGAAATGCTTGTGGCGTACCTGCAATTTCTTCTTGATGAATCCGCCGTCTATCAGAACGGCAAATTTTCCTCGCATGACGCTTACGCACACGCAATAAGTTGACCCCGCTCACTCGTAGCGCCGCGAAGCGCTTTCCATCAAGGACGAATGAACGGGGCCCGTTTCTAACAGCAGTCAGACTACGTGGGCTAGGTACCGAACGTCAACACGCCAAGGTCCATGCGACGACCTAACTTGGTACTGAACACGGCTTTTTTCAACGTTGAGTCTTGCGGGTGACACTCTGAATCTTCCGTCAATGGCTAGCGATGGGGGCCTCGATATCTTGGACAGCGTAAGACCTTGCCGCAATTGCGCGACACAGAGGTGGCCATGAGAGTCCAGGGAGCTAACGTGCGCATCTCATCCTCGCCTGCGCATTGAGCCTCGCCCTCTTGTCTGGCTAGGTGCCCGCCACCGGTGCCTAGGCGCCGAGCCGTGCCGGCAAAAGCATCCTCGACGAGAGGAAATCGGTGGAGCCGCAGGCCCGCGCCCGCCCGCATCCTGGCGAAGGCCGCACGCTCACGTCCGTCGAATGGCGCATATGGTTGGGTCAAGCGAAGCGCAGAACCAACGCGATCGTTGGCATGTGATAGAGTGTTGGGTCATTGCTGACGCTCGACCCAACCTACGCGCTTTGCGCTCGGCAGGAGCCGCCCATGACCAAGACAGCCCTCATCGTCGGTGCCGGATCGGGCATCAGCGCGGCGTTCGCCCGCGCGCTGCATCGCGACGGCTACAAAGTCGCGCTGGCCGCGCGTGACACGGGCAAGCTTGCGGCACTTGCCAAGGATACCGGCGCGGCCGTCCTGGCCGTCGACGCGGCCAGCCCCGAGTCCGTTGCGGCGCTGTTCGCCGAGGCGGACCGCACGCTCCGCAAGCTCGACCTCGTGCTCTACAACGCCAGCTATCGCACGCGCGGGCCCTTCCTCGATCTCGATCCCGCCGAGGTCGCCAAATCCCTGATGGTGAGCGCCTACGGCGGCTTCCTGGTCGGCCAGCAGGCGGCCAAGCGCATGGTGGCGCAAGGCGAGGGCGCGATCTTCTTCACCGGCGCCTCGGCCAGCGTGAAGGGTTATGCGCAGTCGGCGCCGTTCGCGATGGGCAAGTTCGCGCTGCGGGGCCTCGCCCAGTCCATGGCGCGCGAGCTGCAGCCAAAGGGCATCCACGTCGCCCATTTCGTCATCGACGGCGGGGTGAGGAATGCCGAGCGCGGCCGCCCCGGCGATGCCGCCGCCCCCGACAGCCTGCTCGACCCCGAGGCGATCGCGCAGACCTACATGGCCGTGCTCAAGCAGCCCCGCAGCGCCTGGAGCCTGGAGGTGGAGCTGCGTCCCTGGGTGGAGAGGTTCTGAAAAAGCAAACGAAATCAGTGCTTCGAGGCCGTAATTGATTTGGAGCCCCATCTAATTTACAATGAGTACGACCCTGCCGATGTGAGTCGCGCCGCGCCAATGACCGCTGGTCGAGCGGCTGCGGGAAGGAACGCCATGGCACGCATCCTGGAGCTGACGCTCAATGGCCGCCGGCGCGTCGACGCCGTCCCCGACAACCGCCTGCTGCTCGACTACCTGCGCGAGACCGTTGGCCTCACCGGCACCAAGACCGGTTGCGACGGGGGCGAATGCGGCGCCTGCACGGTGCTGGTCGACGACAGGCCGACGCTGTCCTGCCTGACCTTGGCTGCGACGGCGAGCGGCAAGCGGGTCGACACGGTGGAGTCGCTCGGGCGAGGCGGCACGCTCTCCGCCGTGCAGCGCGGCTTCCACGAGAAGCTCGGCTCCCAGTGCGGCTACTGCACGCCGGGCTTCATCATGGCCTCGGCCGGGCTGCTGCGGCGCAATCCCAGGCCGAGCGAAGGCGAGATCCGCGCGGCGCTCGGCAGCAACATCTGCCGCTGCACCGGCTACGTGAAGATCATCGAGGCCGTGCAGCATGCGTCCAGCCTGCTGGTCGCCGGGGAGGCCGCGACGCCATGATGGGGTACGGCAGACTGCATGCTTTCCCTCCCCCTGTGACGAACGCACTGCGTTCGTCACGAAAGAGGGGGGAGGAAGACGCGCCACGACTTAGCTCGCGGCCACAGACTGCGGTCGGGGAACGTACTCGACAGAGCGAGCTAAGTCGTGTGGCGCGTCAGGTGGGGGTGTCTTTCCCGCACGCGGCCCAATTCACCCCCACCAGGAACGCCATCGGGCTTAGTCGGCCGATGGCGCCTGCGGCGAGGCTGGCGAGCGGCCGTCTAAGCCCGTGGCGTTCCGTCCTCCCCCCTCAAGGGGGAGGTGGAGCGTGGCGCACACGTTGGCGTAACGACCAGCCGCTCGTCTTCCGGATGGCACCATGAACGAGATCGCGCGCATCCACAACATCGGCAGCTACGTGCCGATGGTGGACGGGCCGGAGAAGGTTTCCGGCCGCGCCAAGTACACGGCCGACCTGATCGAGCCCGAGCGGCTGGCCGGGCGCATCTATCGCAGCCCCTACGCGCATGCCGAGATCATCGAGGTCGACATATCGCAGGCGGCGAAGCTGCCGGGCGTGCTGGCGATCGTCACGGGGCAGGATTGCGCCAAGACCTTCGGCGTGCTGCCGATCGCCCGCAGCGAGCACCCGCTGGCGCGCGACAAGGTGCGCTACAAGGGTGAGCCGGTGGCGGCGGTGGCGGCCATCGACGAGGCGACCGCCGAGCAGGCGATCCGCCTGATCAAAATGAAGGTGCGCGAGCTGCCGGCCTATTTCACGGCAAGCGCGGCGATGGCCGCCGATGCCGTGCAGCTGCACGAGAAGAAGCCCGGCAACCTCGAGCGCGACGTGCTGTTCGAGCTCGGCAACGTCGCTGAAGGCTTCGGCGCGGCCGCCCTCGTGCGCGAGGCCACCTACAACTGCGCCGAGGTGTGCCAGAACCAGATGGAGATGCACGCCGCCGTCGCCGGGTACGACGCGGTGCGTGACCGCCTGACGGTGCACGCCTCCACGCAGGTGCCCTACTACGTGCACCTGATGCTATCGCAGATCCTCGATATGGACATGTCGAAGATCCGCGTGATCAAGCCGTTCGTCGGCGGCGGCTTCGGCTGCCGCACTGAGTGCCTCAACGTCGAGCTGATCGCTGCCCTGCTGGCGCGCAAGGCCGGCGGCGCGGTGCGCATCATGCTGAACCGCGAGGACACCTTCATCACCCACCGCGGCCGGCCCGAGACCGACATCCGCATGAAGATTGGCCTCGCGCAGGGCGGCAAGATCACGGCGGTGGAATGCGAGTGCATCCAGCGCGGCGGCGCGCACTCGGGCTACGGCGTGGTGACGATCCTCTACTCGGGCTCGATGCTCTACGCCATCTACGACCTGCACAACGTCAAATACATCGGCAAGCGCGTGCTCACCAACACGCCGCCCTGCGGCGCCTTTCGCGGCCACGGCACGGTCGACGTGCGCTTCGCCTTCGAGAGCCTGCTCGACCAGATGGCGGGCGAGATGGGCCTCGACCCGCTCGCGGTGCGCCGCGCCAACTACCTCGAGGCGCCGACCTTCACCGACAACGACCTGATGGTGAACAGCTACGGCCTGCCCGAGTGCGTCGACTGGGTCGAGCGCGAGAGCGGCTGGCAGGCGCGCAAGGGCAAGCTCGGCAAGGGCAAAGGCCTGGGCTTTGCCTGCTCGCATTACATCTCGGGTGCGTCCAAGCCCGTGAACTGGACCGGCGAGCCGCATGCCACGGTCAAGCTGAAACTCGATTTCGACGGCTCGATCGTGGTGCTCACCGGCGCCGCCGAGATCGGCCAGGGCTCCTCCACCGTCCTGGTCCAGACCGTGGCGGAGGTGCTGGGCCTGGACATCTCGCGCGTGCGCATCATCTCGGGCGACAGCGACGTGGTGCCGAAGGACAACGGCTCCTATTCCTCGCGCGTCACCTTCATCGTCGGCAATGCGGCGATCGACGCGGCCAATAAGCTGAAGGGCCTGCTGATCGCCGCCGCCGCGCGCCGGCTCGAGGCCGAGCCCGGCGATATCGAATGCCTGGGCGAGGTCTATCGCGCCGGAGCGCAGGACAAGGGGCTCAGCTTCGAGGAGGTGGTGGCCGAAGCGCTCAAGGACAGCGGCACCATCACCGTCACCGGCACCTACTCCACCATTCCGGAGTCGCACGGCGGCAAGAAATACCGCGGCGCGGCCATCGGCGGCACCATGGGCTACAGCTATTCCGCCCAGGTCGTGGAGGTGACCGTCGACGAGGAGACCGGCGAGGTGACGGTCGATCAGGTGTGGGTGGCGCACGACTGCGGCAAGGCGCTGAACCGCCTCACCGTCGAGGGCCAGGTGCAAGGCTCGGTGTGGATGGGCATGGGCCAGGCTATGAGCGAGGAGACCGGCTACCACGACGGCCTGCTCCTGACCGCCAACATGCTCGACTACCGTGTGCCGACCATCCAGGATTCCCCGCCGATCGCAGTTGGCATCGTCGAGAGCAACGACCCGCACGGGCCGTTCGGCGCCAAGGAAGCGGGCGAGGGCTCGCTGGCCGCCTTCCTGCCCGCCCTCACCAACGCCATCGCCGATGCCACGGGCCTGCGCTTCAATGATTTGCCCGTCACGCCCGACCGGGTGTTCGCCGCCATCGAGAAGCGGCAGCGCGCGGCTTCCGGGCGGCGCAACGGGGGCGCCTGATGGAGGCGCTCAGCGAATTCGCGCTGCTGCGTCCGACCACTCTGGCGGGCGTGCTGGAGGCGCGCACGGCCCATCCCGCCGCGCCGCTGCTCGGCGGCGGCACGGACCTCATCGTCAACCTGCGGCGCGGCATCGTCGCCCCGCCCGTGCTGATCGACATCAACGGCGTCGCCGAGCTGCGCCGCCTGCGCGCCGACGCGACCGGGCTCGAGATCGGCGCCGCGGTGAGGCTCGATGAGCTGGCGCACCATGCCGGGGCGTTGCAGCACTATCCCGTGCTGGCGCAGGCCGCCGGCTCGATCGCCGGGCCGACCCACCGCAACATGGGCACCGTCGGCGGCAATCTCTGCCTTGACACGCGCTGCATCTTCTACAATCAGAGCCACTGGTGGCGCTCGGCCAACAACCACTGCCTCAAGACCACCGGCGACATCTGCCACGTGGCGCCCAAGAGCCGCGGCGTGTGCTTTGCCACCTTCAGTGGCGACCTGGCGCCGGCCCTGCTGACGCTCGGGGCGGACGTCGATTTGATCGGTCCCGCCGGCAAGCGCACGCTGCCCTTGCGGCGGCTCTACATCGGGTACGCGCGCCACGACGGCTCGGCCGAGGGCGACGGCAAGCACTATCTGGCGCTGGAGTCCGGCGAATTCGTCGCTGCCGTGCGCGCCAACTACGCGCCGGGCCTGCGCTCGGCCTACGACAAGATCCGCATTCGCCGCTCGATCGAGTATCCGGTGGCCGGCGTCGCCGTGGCGCTGCGGCGCGACGGCGACACGCTGGCCGACCTGCGCGTTGCCATCACCGGCACCAACCCGCGCCCGGTCCTGCTGGACGGCACCGCCGAGATGTGCGGCGGTCCGCTCAACGAGCGCGTTTTTGCCGGCCTCGAAGGGCTCGTTCGCGACCAGATCATGTCGATGAAGACCACCTTCACGCCCGGCCACTATCGCCGCCGCGTGGCCGGCGTGCTGGCGCGTCGGCTGGTCATGCGGCTGTTCGCGGGTGAATGAGGACGAGGCCGCCCCGCTGGCATGCCTGACGGGACTACGGCTGCGCCCGAGACGCGTTGCCTTTGGTCGGCAGCCGCCGGATCGCGTCGCCGACCTCGCGAACGGCGTTGCGGATCTCGTAGGCCGACTGGAGGTTCAGCCAGAACTCGGGGCTCGTCCTGAACCAATGCGCCAGGCGCAGCGCCGTGTCGCCGGTGATCGAGCGCTTGCCCTGGATGATCTGCGTGATCCGGTTGGCGGGGACCTCGAGCTGGCGTGCCAGCTCGGTTGGCGTGATGCCGATCTCCGCCAGTTCGTCGGCGAGGACTTCGCCTGGGTGTACTGCAGGCCGCGCCATGCGCTTCTCTTTTCAGTGGTAATCCACGATCTCGACCCGGGAGGGCCCCGCTGCCCCTCCTGGCCATTCAAAGCAAATGCGCCACTGCTGGTTGATGCGGATGCTGTATTGACCAGCCCGATCGCCTTTCAGCGCCTCCAGCCGATTGCTCTGCAAGGCGCGCAGATCATCGAGCGACGTTGCGGCTTCGAGAATTTCTAGACGCTTGTACGCTTGGCGCGCGAAACCCTGAAACGCCCGGACAAGGCGGCCCTCGGCAAACGTAGCTGTGCGTTTGTCGCGATAGCCGAGGATCATTCAATGGTATTGTGCCGGAAATATACGCTTTACGTCAATCGTCCGTCCCGGATGATACCGGCGCGAGCCGGGCAGGTTACGCAGCCCAGTCGCGCCGGAGGCGCCGCGTACGCAGCACAAGCTCGCAGGCGCACCGCTTATAAGACCCGGCAAGCCTTACGATTCTGCAAACGCCTCAGAGCAGGATCGCTTCGGATTGAAACACGCCAGTTCCACAAGACAGGTCTCGGCCGAAGCGTGAATCCTGCTCTATTTTATTGTTTTAGAGAGAGATTCACGTTTCAGGCGGAAGCCAAGCGCTTCCACCTGAAACGATCTCGCTCTAGGCGACGGTGAGCTCGGCCGTGACCCAGCGGCCGAGGAAGCGGTCGAGCCAGGCGTGCACCTTGGGCCCGTGCTCGATGTGGCCCTCGATGTGCTCGTGCTGCTGGCGGGCGCCCTTCATGTTGAGGCGCCCGAGGTTGTGGCCGGTCCAGCGGTGGATCTGGGCATAGGTGATCTCGGGGTGGAACTGCACGCCGACGGCTGAGCCGCAGGCGAAGGCCTGGCTGGGGAAGGCGCCGGGGGATGTGGCTAGCAGCCGCGTACAGCCGGGCAGCTCGCAGCCTTCCCGGTGCCACTGATAGACGTGGTTGGGGAACGGGCCGAAGCGGGCACCCTCCTCGGTGGTAACGAGCGGGTAATAGCCGACCTCGACCATCTCGTCGGGGTGGAACCCGACCCTGCCGCCGAGCAGGTTGGTGAGCATCTGCGCGCCGAGGCAGATGCCGAGGAACGGCTTCTTCTCCTCCAGGGCAACGCTGATCCACTCCGTCTCCACCCGCACGAACGCATCCTTGTCGTTGGCGCTCATGGGCCCGCCGAAGACGACGGCGCCGCAATGATGCTCCAGCGTCTCCGGCAGGGCCTCGCCATAGCGCGGCTTGCGGATATCGAGCGCGTAGCCGTTGCGGGCGAACCATTGGCCGACGTGGCCGGGGTTGGAATGCTCCTGATGCAGGACGATGCAGACGGGCTTCTTTTTCTTTGTCGCCGGAACAGCGAGCGGCGGCACCTGGCCCCCCGCCCGCTCATTGGATGGCTCGACGATATCGGCAGACCTAGCGTCCAGCATCGCCCGGCTCGTGTCCTCGTGGCTGCAGCAACCATCCGATGATCGGAATCACTATTCTATGCGGCAACACGCGCATGGCAATTGCCAGGAACGGGTTGAGGAGCCCGGGCACCACCACGCGCAACCCGAGCGCGAATCCCAGGTAGCCGGCGCGGGCGACGCTGTCGGCAGACGCCGGCGGCACCAGCAGGCGATAAATGGCATTCTTCGCGCGCATTTTGTCGTGGAATCGGGTGCTTACCGGGCCCGGCGCCAGGGCCATCGCCCGCACGCCCTCGCCGGCCGTCTCGGCCGCGATCGCTTCGCTCAACGCCAGCACGTAAGCCTTGCTCGCATAGTAGGTCGCCTGATAGGGCCCCGGCGCATAGCTACCCAACGAGGCGAGGTTGAGAATTCCGCCGCGGCCGCGTACGCGCATGCCGGCGAGAAAGTGGCGCGTGAGTGCGGTCAGGGCGCGAACGTTGAGATCGATCAGCTGCAACACCTCCTCCGGCGTCTGCTCGTCGAAGCGACCTGCAAAGCCGATGCCAGCGCTGTTCACGAGTACGTCAGCGTAGGCCCCGTGCGCCGCCAACGCCGCCTCGATGGCCGCAATGGCTTGGGGCGACGTGACGTCGAGCGGGAGGGCGACCGCCTCGACGTTGAAGTCCGCGCCGATGCGGCTTGCCGCCTCCCTGAGCGGTTCGGGGCGCCGGGCGATCAAAATGACGTCATGGCCGGCAGCCGCGAACCGGCGCGCCAGGGCATAGCCGATGCCCTCCGACCCGCCGGTGACGACGGTCATCGGCCGCAGGTCGGCATAGGCTGCCAGCGCGGCTTGATCTGGGCGCCACCAGCGCCGGCGCCAGATTTGCAGGAGGTCAGGCAACGGCGGGCAGCCGCTTGCCGACCGCGAACGGGCGGCTGAAGCGCGAGGCGAACTCCTGCCGGATATGGCGGGCCAGCTCGATGGCGATCTCGCTCTGCCGCGCCGGCGGCAGGTACATGTTGATCAGGAACTTCGGCAGGCGCGGCAGCCGCGGGTCGTCGACCACCTGCAGATAGTCGGGGATCGTGCGGCGCAGAAACGGCCCGACGGCGACGTCGGCATCGAGCGAGGCCTTGAGCGCGTCCATGCCGCTCTCGCACACGGGCCGCCAGTCCCGTCCGGCGTCGCGCAGCGCCTTCAGCACGGAAGGCCGGAACTCGCAGGTCTCCCGCCCCAGCGACACCGGCAGCGGATCGCGCCGATGGGCGCCGCCGTTGGTCGCGCCGGCCCACACCAGATCGTCCTCCAGCAGCGTCTCGCCGTTCGCCCGGCAGGCCCGCTCCGTCGTCAACGTCAGATCGACGCCGCCCTGGCGCAGGCCTTCGAGCAGCAGTGGCGTGGTCGTGCACTTGATGGCGACGCGCACGCGCGGCCAGGCCTTGTCGAAGCGCTTGAGCACCGGCGGCAGGAACGTGCCGACGATGTCGGTCGGCACGCCCAGCCGCACCTCGCCCTCGTAGGCCGGCGCGCTCATCGCCCCCCACACCTCGTCGTTGGCCGCGATCAGCCGGTGCGCGTGCGCGATCAGGCGCTCCCCGTTGGGCCGCAGCGACAGGCGCTTGTGATGGCGCTCGAACAGCTCGGTGGCGAACAGCTCCTCGAGCCGCTTGAGCTGCTGGCTGACGGCGGCCTGCGTCAGATTGAGCAGCGCTGCCGCGCCCGTCACGCTGCCGGTCTCGACCACGGCCACGAAGGCGCGCAGCAGACCGAGATCGATATCGCGTCGCATCGGGGTTCCTCTGGGTGCCTCTGGGGACGTCTCTGGTTAAGGCCTCGTAATGCACATCATAAATAACATTCGTTTTCGTTATGCAAGAGGGAAGCGTAGACAGGGGCTGCGAATGAGCCACGAGACGATCCTTCAAGGGAATATGACAATGTCGAGCCTCACCCTCGCGCTGTCGCGGCCACGGTCAGGGATAGCGCAATTCGGACGCCGGATTGCAAGCCTCCTCGCCATCCTCGAGCTCGCCCTGCAGGTGCGCCGGGAGCGGCGCATGCTGCACAGCCTCGACACGCGCACCCTGAAGGATCTCGGATTCGACCGCAGCGAAATCCACGCCGAGGCCGAGCGCGCCTTCTGGGACCTGCCCACCGACCGGCTGCGGATCTAGGCGCTGGTAGGTGTCATCCCGGGCTTTATGCCCGGGATCCATCTTGCCGCGACTCCGCTCGGCGCGATGATGAAAAGTCGAATCGGCGGCGTTCCGTTGGGGGCTGGATCCCTGGGACGAGCCCCGGGATGACTGCTACCCCTCGTCAATCACGCCAACATCCTTGCGGTATTCCAAAGCTTGTGTGGCCACAAACGAATGCGTTGGCTTTTTGTCGACGGCCAAGTAGGGATTGGCCATGCACACGCAAGTGGGAATCGTCGGCGGTGGGCCCTCCGGGCTGCTGCTCGCGCGGCTGCTGGCGCTGGACGGCATCGACAGCATCGTGCTGGAGCGCCGCACGCCCGAATACCTGCGCTCCCGCGTCCGCGCCGGCCTCCTGGAGCAGGGCACGGTCGATCTCCTCACAGCCGCCGGGCTCGGCGAGCGGCTGGCGCGCGAGCGGCTGATCCACACCGGCGTGGAGCTGGCGTTCGAGGGCCGGCGCTTCCGCATCGATCTGGAGGGGCTCAGCGGCAAGGTCGTCACCATCTACGGCCAGGCCGAGATCCAGAAGGATCTGATGGCCGCGCACGAGGCCGCCGGCACCAACGTCGTCTACGAGGCGGAGGAGGTGACCCTGCACGGCCTCACCAACGACAAGCCGCGCCTGCGCTATCACAAGGGCGGCGGGATCCGCGAGATCACGTGTGATTTCATCGCCGGCTGCGACGGCTTTCACGGGGTCAGCCGCCAGGCCATCCCGCAGGACGTGATCCGCATCTACGAGCGCGTCTACCCGTTCGGCTGGCTCGGCATCCTGTCCGACACGCCGCCCGTCAGCCACGAGTTGATCTACGCCAACCACGAGCGCGGCTTTGCGCTCTGCACCATGCGCTCCACCACGCGCAGCCGCTACTACCTGCAGGTGGCGGCCGACGAGGACGTGGCCGACTGGTCCGACGATCGCTTCTGGAGCGAGCTCAAGCGCCGCATCCCCAGGGATGCCGCGGATGTGCTCGAGACCGGCCCGTCGATCGAGAAGAGCGTCGCGCCGCTGCGCTCGTTCGTGGCCGAGCCGCTGCGCCACGGCCGCCTGTTCCTCGCCGGCGACGCCGCCCACATCGTGCCGCCGACGGGCGCCAAGGGCCTCAACCTCGCCGTCGCCGACGTGCGCTACCTGGCGCAGGCGCTCGGCGCTTACTTCAAGTCGGGCCGCGCCGACCTGTTGGACGCCTACTCCGACACCTGTCTCGCCCGCGTCTGGAAGGCGCAGCGCTTCTCGTGGTGGATGACCAACCTCACCCACCGCTTCCCCGAGGCCAGTGCCTTCGAGCGCCGCGCCCAGTCCGCCGAGCTGGCCTACATCGCCGGCTCCAAGGCCGCGCAGACGACGCTGGCGGAGAACTACGTGGGGTTGCCGCTGGTGTGAGTCGGTTCCCGTCTCTCTCGTTCCCGCCCGTGAGAGATTCGTTGGCGTGGGTTGCCCCTCCCCCTGTGTCGAAGGCCCAGCCTTCGACACGAACGACGGGGGAGGAAGACGCGCCACGAGTTAGCGCCGCCTTCTTGCTCCGCCCCGACAACACGACCTCATCGCGCAGGTGCTAACTCGTTCGGCGCGTCAGGTGGGGGTGTCCATCGCGGGTGCCGCCGGTCACCCCCACCAGGAACGCCATCGGGCTTAGATGGCCGATGCAGGGTGTTGCGATGGTTGCGTGCGGCCATCTAAGCCCGTGGCGTTCCACCCTCCCCCGTCGTTCATGCCGAAGGCAATGCCTTCGGCATAGGGGGAGGGGCGCAGTCGGGCCGCCAGGCCTCAAAACGGGTAGTGCCGGTGGCCGGACTGGATGGTGATCCAGCGGAGCTCGGTGAACTCGTCGATGGCGGCCTTGCCGCCGAAGCGGCCGTAGCCGGAGTCCTTCACGCCGCCGAACGGCATCTGCGCCTCGTCGTGCACGGTGGGGCCATTGATGTGGCAGATGCCGGTGTCGATGCGGCGCGCGACCCCAAATGCACGAGTAACGTCGCGGCTGAACACGGCGGACGAGAGGCCGTAGGGCGTGTCGTTGGCGACGCGCACCGCCTCGTCGTCGCCCTTGACGCGCACGACGGTCGTCACCGGCCCGAACGATTCCTCCTCGTAGATGCGCATGTCCGGCGTGACGTGGTCGAGCACGTGCGCGTTCAGCAGCGTGCCGTTGATGGAGCCGCCGGCGACCAGCCTGGCGCCCTTCGACACCGCGTCCAGCACCAGCGAGGTGACGCGCTCGGCCGCCGAGCGGTCGATCATCGAGCCCAGGATCGCCTTGCCCTCGCGCGGATCGCCGACCGTGAGCGATTTCGACTTGGCGGCGAAGCGAGCGACGAAGTCGTCGGCGATTTTGTCGTCGACGACGATGCGCTCGGTCGACATGCAGATCTGGCCCTGGTTGGCGAAGGCGCCGAAGGCGGCCGCGTTGACCGCCTCGTCGAGGTCGGCGTCATCGAGCACCAGCAGCGGCGACTTGCCGCCCAGCTCCAGCAGCACGGGCTTGAGGTATTCCGCGCACTTCCTGGCGACGATCTTGCCGACGCGCGAGGAGCCCGTGAAATTCACCCGGCGCACGGCCTTGTGGGCGATCAGCGCGTCCACCACGGCGGAGGCGTCCTTGGGCGCGTTGGTCACCACATTGACGACGCCGGGCGGCAGGCCGGCCTCCTGCAGCACCGCGCCGATCAGGCGGTGCGTGCCGGGGCACAGCTCGGACGCCTTCATGACCACGGTGTTGCCGCAGGCGAGCGGCATGGCGAGGCTGCGCACGCCCAGGATCACCGGCGCGTTCCAGGGCGCGATGCCCACCACCACGCCGACGGGTTGGCGGTAGCCCATGGCGAGGCTGCCCGGCACGTTGGAGGGGATCACCTCGCCCGAGATCTGCGTGGTCATGGCCGCGGCCTCGCGCAGCATGTTGGCGGCCAGCATGCAGTTGAAGCCGGCCCACATGGCGGTCGCGCCGGTCTCGGCGGCCATCAGCGGGGCGAACGCGGCGACCTTGCCGTCGAGCAGGTCGGCGGCCTTGTTGAGCATGGCGCGGCGCGCGGCCGGCGCCACCGCCGACCAGGCCGGGAAGGCCGCGGCGGCGGCCTCCACCGCGCGCTCGGCATCCTGCGGCGTGGCGGCGGCGGCGCGCGAGGCGACCTCGCCGGTCAGCGGGTTGAGCCGATCGAAGGTGGCTCCCCCGGTGGCCTTCACGCTGGCGTTGTTGATCAGCAGCTGGACGTCGAACATGGGCGCGCTCCCGGTGGTGTGCGTACTCGTCGAGATTGGGGTGGCGACGGCGGCGGCGCCTGAAGGCGCGCGCGCGACCGGAGGATTGGGCGGGCGTGGCGCGGCGGCGGTGGACGGGCGCGCGCCGTTGGCGCCCGCAAGGGAATTGATATGGCCATTAGCGCGCGAGTGCGGGCTGCCGGCTCGTGCCTCCTCCTGCAGCGCACCGCCCAGATAGGCGCGGCGCACGGCCGGGTCGCCTTGCAGGTCGCTGGCTGCGCCCTCGCCGACGATGCGGCCGTTCTCCAGCAGATAGCCGCGGCTGCCGACCTCGAGGCTTTGTCTGGCATTCTGCTCGACCAGCAGCACGCCGACGCCGAGCGCGCCGACCCGCGCCAGGGCCTGGAACAGCTCCTTGCAGATCAGCGGGGAGAGCCCGAGCGAGGGCTCGTCCAGCAGCAGCACGTCGGGATGCGACATCAGGGCCCGGCCGACGGCCAGCATCTGCTGCTCGCCGCCGCTCATGGTGCGGGCGATCTGGCTCATGCGCTCGGCGAGGCGCGGAAACAGTGTGACCACCCGCTTCAGGTTGGCTGCCTGGTGCGGCCGGGCGCGGGCGAGATAGGCTCCGAGCAGCAGGTTCTCCTCGACGCTCATGTCGGGGAAGATGCCGCGGTCCTCGGGCACCAGGGCCAGGCCCGCCTCGACGATCTCGTGGGCCGGCAGATCGGTCAGGTCGATGCTGCCGAGGCTGACGCGAGCGCCCGGCATGTGTGGGACCATGCCGCCCAGCGCCTTCAGACAGGAGGATTTGCCGGCGCCGTTGGCGCCCAGCATCACCACGATCTCGCCGGGGCGCACGCTGAGCGAGACGCCGTCGAGCGCGAGGTGCTTGCCGTAGCACACCGACAGCCCCGACACGTCGAGCATCGCTTACCCCTGGGTTGGTGCGCGTCCCCCCTCTCCCCGTACTTCACGGGGAGAGGGTCGGGGTGAGGGGCCCCTCACCCTAACCCTCTCCCCATGCGAAGAGGCATGGGGAGAGGGGATCCCATAGCGCCGCCATCAGATGCAGGGGGCCGGTCGCCCGGTCAATCCCGGATCGCGCCGTTGGGCTAACGATCCATGCTGCGGCGCAGCAAGAGCCCGCTCAGCTGGTCGCCGCGCGGCAATGCTCGTCGGCGGGGAGAGGATCGCAGCCCTTGTCGCGCACGCACTTCTCCATCGCCTCGGTCAGCTCCGGGCGCCAGGTGCCGTCGATCTCGCCGGTGTAGAGGCGCGCTTCGGTGAGCCCGCACTGGTAGAGCTTGATCATGCGCGCGCCGCCGTAGAACATGGCCTTGTCGTAGTCGCGCAGCGCCTCCTGCGGCCGGCCGAGCGTCTGGTGGATGTGGGCGCGGGTGTCGAGGGCATGCGGGCTGGTGGGGCTCAGCTCCAGCGACCGCTCCACGTCGGCCATGCCAGTCTGCGCCTTGCCCCAGCGGAAATAGGCCCAGGCGCGGTTGTTCAGCGCCACGGCGAAGTCGGGCTTCATGGTGATGGCGACGTCATAGTCGCGAATGGCGGTCTCGTAGCGGCCCTTGAGCGAGAAGGCCAGCGCCCGCATGGCATAGGCGAGGCTGAGGTCCGCCACGCTCTGGTCGCGCCGCTCGATCAGCTCCGTGCAGCCTTGGATGCGCCGCTCGATGTCCTCGCTGAAGCAGTCGACCGCGGGATCGCCGACGGCACCGGCGGGAAGGGCCGCCGAAATCAGCACCGCGGCTGCGATTGCGCGCACAAGCTTCATATGCCGTCCCAAATTGCCGCCAGATTTGCTCGATGTCCCGACTTTCGCATGCCGGCGCGCTCCTCGCCAGCCGCCAATGCACGCTGCCTACACCAGGACCCGGCCTCGATTATGGCAAACCGTTCGGGTGCGTCATCCCCGCTCGGCGCTTGGCGGGGCGGCCTGGACTGGCCTTACATCTCAATGCGGCCGGCAATGGATTTGGCGTGGCCGGTCAACGAGCCGCGCTGGAGGCTGCGCCGCACGGGCTCGAGCAGGCGAGTGAGCAGCGGCCGGTCGGAGGTGGCGATCTCGAGCAGGGTCGCGCCGGGCTCAATCGGGGCATTGGGACCGCGCAGGCTCAGCGACACCACGCGGCCGGCGACGGGGGCGCGAATCTCGCTTGCCGCCAGCTCCTGCTCGGCCAGCGCGATGCGGGCGTGGAGGTCCTGCGCCTCCGTCTCGAGCTGGCTGGTGCGCTGCTCGAGGGCAGCGAGCTTGGGCCGCTCGTCCGGCACCGGCGCCACCATCATGGCCAGCGCCTCCTGGCTCACCAGCCGAAGCTCGCGGCGGGCGGCCTCGGCACTGCCCTTGAGGGTGGCAATGCGGCGATCGAGCGCCGAGGTGTCGAGGCTGATCAGGAGATCGCCAGCCTTCACCTCGGCGCCTTCGCGCACATGGATGCGGCCGCCGATGCCGGGCTCGGCATGGCGCACGGCGGTCACGCTGCTCTCGAACACGGGAGCCCCTGCCAGCACGGCAATATCGCCGAGCCGGACGTACGCAGCCATGCCTGTGCCCGCGGCAAACAACAGCAGGACCGCCAGCGCGGCCGCCAGCGGGCCGCGCAGATTGAGACGCGGCGGCGGCGTCACGACCGGGATGGGGGCGGCGGCGTCGGCCGCCTCCCAGATGGCGGGTACCGGTGCATCGTGCGGCATTGACGCTGCGTCCGGCAGCGCCGCCAGCCGGCGCCAGGCCGCGAGTGCGCCGCCGACGGCGCCGAGCGAGCCGATCAAGCCTGCGAGCGGACCGAGCAGCCGCGTCTGGAGCAGCAGGCCGGCGACCAGCGCGGCGATGGTCAACTCATGGCCGATGATCAGCCAGGCGCCGGCCGCGATCAGGGCGATCTGCGCCGCCGTCCGCACCAGGCGCGCGAGGTCGTTTACCGTGTTGGCGCGCCTGCCCAGCGCGTAGGCCGCGGCGATATGGGCACGGTTGAGCCGCTCCCACTCCCGTGCGGCCCCATTGCCATCCCCGCGCATGGGCCCGTGCATGGGCCCGTGCATCGGCCCATGCGTCTCCCCTCTCGCACCGTGCCACCACGCCGCAACGCATGCCGCCGCGCCGTGCACCTGCACGGTGCGCCGGGCGAGAGTTGCGGCCTGCGTCACGGCGAGCAGCACGAGAGTTGTGGCCGCGAGCATGGCGAGCGCGCCCATCAGCGGGTGCAGCAGCACGAGCGCCAGCGCCATGAGCGGCAGCCAGGGCGCATCGAGCGCGGGCAGCGCACGGGCGGCGAGCACGTCGCGCAGGGCGGCAAGCGCACGGGCGTCCTCCTGCATGGCGGCAGGTGCACGGTCCGTGCGCAGGCCGTTCTCCACCAGGTGACGGCCGAGCGTATGGTCGAGCCACAGGGCGGCACGCAGCAAAATGCGCGCGCGCGCGGCCCGCACGCACAGCAAAGTCAGGGCGGCGCCGGCGGCGAACACGGTGAGCAGGGCGAGAGTCTCGACACTTGTGCCGGGGACGACCACGCTTTCCAGCACGTGCAGCAGGTAGAGGGGCACGGCGAGTTGCAGCGCCGCAGCGAAGCCGCCGAGCACGAACACCGCGCAGAGCGCGCGGCGCACCTGGCGCAGGAGCGTCTTGGCCGTAGGCATGGCGCGGGAACCCGTGAGCGCCCTCGGCGAGGGCAGCGCCACTCTGTCATCGGTGGTCCTAAATCGGAGTTAAGCCCCGTGCCGAAATCGGCCACGAGCGAGATCGTTTCAGGTGGACACGCTTCGCCGCCACCTGAAACGTGAATCTCGCTCTAAATTAGCTCATCTCACGCGTCGCGCTCAGGGCGTAAGGATGTAATGATCAAGGAGCTGAAAGCGTTCTGGCAACGCGGAACCCCCGGAAGCTGTAGCGGTCGTCTGGGGAGCTCCTGTCGCGGTCGGCGGAGCGGAGGTCCTGCGGATAGAAGTACGAGGAACCGCCGCGGACGACGCGGGAACTGCAACTCGCGCTCAACTTGGCCGAGCCGTCGGTCGGTGCGCCGTTGTAATTGTCCTGGTAGCAATCCTCCACCCACTCCCACACATTGCCGTGCATGTCATGTAGGCCGAAAGCATTTGGCTTGTTGAGCGAGCCAACCTCGATCGTCTTGTGTCGATAGACGCCCTTGGCACTGCCGCCATACGTGGCGTTGCCGTCGAAGTTTGCCTGATCAGTCGTGATCGTCCGTCCGGTCGAAAATGTCGTCGTCGTCCCCGCCCTCGCGGCATATTCCCATTCCGCCTCCGACAGCAGCCGATAGGGTCTGCCGGTCTTCTTGGCCAGCCAGGAGAGGTATTCCTTGGCGTCGTCCCACGACACATCGATCACGGGGCGCTTGCCCTTGCCCCAGCCATGATCATTGGGCTTGTGCTTGCAGCCGCCAGCGGCCACGCACGCGTCCCACTCCGCGAACGTCACCTCGAATTTGCCGACCCCAAACGGCTTGGCGAGCGTCACCTTGCGCTGCGGACCTTCGTCGCTGCTACGTTCAGCCTCATTCGGCGGCGATCCCATCGTGAACTCGCCGGCCGGCACCACCACCATCTCCGGGCACTCGGCGCAGTCCTTGAATGTGTCCTTGGGTGCCGGGCTGACGGCGACAGCGGGTTGGGGTGGATCGGCCTTGGGCGGCGCTGCCGGTCGTACCGGGGGCGGTGCGGCTGCGGCCACCTGCGGTTTCAGATTATCAATGCGCGCGCGGGCGTAGTCCGCCTCGGGGCTGGCGCCGTGGCGGCGCACGAACGTCTCCAGCTCCACGACGCTCGCCTTGTCGACACGCGCCCATTCACGCGCTGCCTCGCTCACGGCCGGCACCGGCGTCGGCTTCGCGCACCCCGCCAGACATACATCATCCGCGCCCTCGTCGTAGTAGGCGGGGTTCTGGCGGTGACTGACCGTGTTGGCGAGCTGGCGCACTTCGCCCCGCACCCGCTGCGCCACATCCGGCAGCCGCAACCCCGGTTGCTTCAACAAGGGCAGCAGCTTGCGCGTATAGATCGAGTTCGGGTCGCTATCGGTATCGCTCAGGCGGTCGAGCGCCATCTCGCGGGCGCCCGCCGCGAACATGATGAACGAGCCCTGCTCGGCCTGCACGGGTACCAGGCCCTTGGACCCGCCGATCGACCGGCCGCGCGAGTCGGTGAACGGGTTGTCGCGGCAGGCATCGAGGATGAACAGGCTGAGCTTGGGCCCGTGCGCGGCGAGATCGCGCCGGATCTCGTCGAAGCTCAGCGACTCGTTCTTCAATCTGCGCGTCTCGCCCGAGGCGACCGCCGGCACATCACGGGGCACCAGATAGTTGACGCCCTCGATCTCGACGCCGTGGCCGGAGAAGAACACCGCCACCTCGTCGCCCGGACTGACTTTGTTCAGGAGCTGCTGCCAGGCCTGGTCGAAGGCGCTGCGGCCGACATCCTCGGCCTTGACGACGTCGAAGCCCACCGACTTGAGCGCGGCTTCCATCGACCGGGCATCGTTCACCGCCTTGGCGAGCTGCCGCTCGCGGGGCAGGTTGTCGTACTTGTTGATGCCGACGACGAGCGCAACGCGCTTGGCGTGCGCGGCCGGTGCCGCGGCCAGCATCGAAAAGGCTAAAGCAAGCGCTACCCATCCAAAGCGCCGCATATCGCCAAGCCTCCGTCTCAATGACGCACCTTACCCGATCACAAAGCTCCTTTGAAGGATGCATTCGCATCTGAAAGGTCACGCGGTGCGCCCGATCAGCAACTTCGGCAGAGTCGGGTCAGACTCTGCCCTGCCTAACGCCCCGTCCGGCTGCAGGAGCCCGCATGCGGACGTCAGTGGCCCTGGCCCAAGCATCGGCCAAGCTCGGCAAACCTGCATAGGTTCAGGCCGGCAGGATCTTGCCCGGGTTGAGGATATCCAGCGGATCGAGCGCGGCCTTGATGGCCCGCATCAGCACCAGGCCCTCGCCGTGCTCGGCCTCGAGATACTTGGCCTTGCCCTGCCCCACCCCGTGCTCGCCGGTGCAGGTGCCTTCCATGGCGATGGCGCGCTGGGCGAGCCGCTCCAGGAAGCCTTCGACCGCCGCCAGCTCCTTGGGGTTGGAACGGTCGAACACCGGGGTGGTGTGGAAGTTGCCGTCGCCGACGTGGCCGACGATGGGTGCGATCAGGCCGGAGGCCTCGATGTCTTTCTGGGTCGCGAGCACGCATTCGGCGAGCCGCGAGATCGGCACGCACACGTCGGTTGCCAGCGCATCCTTGCCCGGCCACACCGATTTGATCGCCCAGTAGACGTCGTGGCGCGCCTTCCACAGCCGGCGGCGCTCCTCCTCGCTCTCGGCCCAGTCGAAGCGGATGGCGCCCTCGGCCTCGGCCAGCGCCTTGAACTGCTCGACCTGGTCGCGGGCTCCGGCCTCGGTGCCGTGGAACTCGAGAAACAGCGTCGGCTTCTCCTCCAGCGCCAGCTTGGCATAGATGTTGACGGCCCTGATCTGCGGCGGATCGAGCAGCTCCATGCGGGCGACGCCGAGGCCGAGCTGGATCGACTGGATCACGGCGTTGCAGGCGCCTTCGAGCGTTTCGAACGGGCAGACCGCGGCGAGGATCTTCTCCGGAATGCCGTAGAGCCTCACCGTCACCTCGGTGATGATGCCCAAGGTGCCCTCCGAGCCGACCAGCAGCCGGGTCAGGTCGTAGCCGGCCGAGGATTTGCGCGCCCGTTGCGCCGTCTTGATCACCGAGCCGTCGGCCATCACGGCCGTCAGGTTCAGCACGTTCTCGCGCATGGTGCCGTAGCGCACCGCGGTGGTGCCGGAGGCGCGGGTCGCCGCCATGCCGGCGATGGTGGCCTCCTCGGCGCCGGGATCGACCGGGAAGAACAGGCCGAGGTCGCGCAGATATTCGTTGAGCTGCTTCCTCGACACACCGGGCTCGACCACGCAGTCGAGGTCGCGCTCGTTGACGGCGAGCACCCGGTTCATGCGCGAGAAGTCGAGCGACAGGCCCCCGCGCGGCGCGTTGATATGGCCCTCGAGCGAGGTGCCGGCGCCGAACGGGATAATCGGGACGCGATGGGTGGCCGCAACACGCACGACCTCGCGCACCTCGTCCTGGGTTTCGACCCAGATCACGGCGTCGGGGGGCTGGTTGGGGATCCAGGTCAGCGTGTTGGCGTGCTGGCGGCGGATCGCCTCCCCGGTCTGCAGCCGATCCCCGAAGCGCTGCCGCAGCACCGCAATCGCCGTCGCCACGTCGCTCTTTTTGCTCTCGCTCGCCGCCTGCAGCGCCATTTCCGTCCCCTGACACGCGCTTGATCCAGCGCGATCTTCGCCCGTCTGGCCCCTGTCCGGTTGATGCTACGGCCCTCTCTGCGGGCGTGCCAATCCGCCTGACCAAACGATGTTCACATACTCGTGTGGCGAAGTGAATGCCACCCCCATTGCGGTCAATCGTATCTCTTTCGATCTAGTCACCAGGCACAATTCGGCGCGCAGGCCGCCCGTGCGGCAGCGCCAACAAGGACAACACCCATGTTTCGCAATGTTCTGCGCCGGCGCGTCGCGCAGCTCGTGGCCGAGAACGAGAACGCGCCGGACTGCACGGCCCGGCAGGAGGCCGCCGTTTCGGCCTCTAACATGCGTGCTCTGGCAACGGGGGCGGCCTTGGCGACCTCGGTCGATACCTCCCCCGCGGTGCTGGTGAGCATCTACGACTACGCCCACCGCTACCGCGACAAGGGTCGGCGCACGGCTTGACTGTGATCGTGCGGGTGTTGCCATTGGCCCGCATCCGCTACGAAGCGCCCGACGATGAGGAAGAGCCGGCTCACGGAATGGGCCGATCCTGGAAAGCGTCACGGGCGGCTTGCCGGGTTGCCGCAAAGCCATGGTCGCCCGCCCAAGCTGCCGGGCGAAGCGGGTCGTCGTCACGCCGATGCCTTCTCCCAGCTCTGGATGATGCGGGCGCTTTCGTCCTCGAGCATCTGCAGGAAGGCCTGTGCGGCCGGCGCCATCGGCCGGCGCGACGGCTCGATCAGCATCAGGTCGAGGCTGAAGGCGGGGGAGACGATCGGGTTGACGGTGAAGAGGCGCTGGCGGGTCTCGGTCGCCATCATCAGCGCGGGCAGGATCGCCACCCAGTCCGTGCGCGAGACGAAATCGAGCGTGCCGATCATGGCATCGAGCTCGAGCAGGCGCTCGACCGCCACGCCGTTGGAAGCAAGGTAGGTCTCGATCAGCCCACGGCGCGTGTTGGCCTTGCCCGGTACCACCAGCTTGAGCGGCCCGAGCTCGGCAAGCCGCGTGGGCGCCAGGTGGGAGAGCGCCGACTTGCGCCCCGATACCAGCAGCTCGGGCGTGCGCAGGAACAGCCGGCTCTTCAATCCGGGAGCGCCGGAAAAGGCCGGCACGATCGCGAATTCCAGCTGTCCCGCCAGCACCTGCTCGGTGAGCGCGGCGCTGTAGCCCTCGACGACGCGCACGACGGCGTTGGTGTGCTGGTCGATGAAGCGGGCGAGCACCGGCGCCAGCGCGCAGCGCGTCATGGTCGGCATCAGGCCGATGACGATGTTGCCTTCGAGCCCGGCGCCGTGGCGGCGCACCGCGCTGGTGGCCTTGGCGTGCGTGTGCAGCAGCTCGATGCAGTGCCGGTAGTAGCTGTCGCCGGCAGGCGTCGGCTCGACGCGGCCCTTGTTGCGCGCGAACAGATTGACGCGCAGACTGTCCTCCAACTTGCGAATATGCTGCGACACGCCGGACTGTGTGGCATTCTCACGCTTGGCGGCAGCCGTGAAGGAACGCTCCTCGTAGGCGGCGACGAACAGACGAATGTCACGAAAGCTGGCGCTGCTCACGGCACGGCCAATCAATCAGCAATCCTTATTCAATCTACCACAATAAATTATAATTGCTACTGGGGGGAACGGCGCTAGGGTAGAGGGATCGGTGCTGCAAGGATTGAAGCGAATGCTGACGCGGACGTTCGCACAGCCTGACGTCTCCACGCCGGTGGTGGGCAGCGCCGTGGACGAGCGCCACTTGCGGAGCGCGCTGGGCCGCTTCGTCACGGGCGTGACCGTGATCACGACCCGCACCGCGGCCGGCAAGCTGGAGGGGCTGACGGCAAACTCGTTCTCCGCCGTCTCGCTCGAGCCGCCGCTGGTGCTGTGGAGCCTCAAGGATACCGCCTCCTCGCTGCCGAGCTTCGAGGGCGCGAGTCATTTCGCCGTCAACGTGCTGGGGGCCTGGCAATATGCGCTGGCGCAGCACTTCGCCACGCGCAGCGAGGACAAGTTCAAGACCGTCGTGCACGCGCCGGGGCTCGGCGGCTGCCCGCTGCTGTTCGGAGCGCTTGCCACCTTCGAGTGCACCAAGGAGACGACCGTGGCCGGCGGCGATCACGTCGTCTTCTTCGGCCGCATCCAGCGCGCGTCCTACCGGGACGGAGAGCCGCTGATCTTCCACGGCGGCAAGTACGGCACGCCCTCGCCGCTGGAGTGACGGCCCCTTACGGACGCAGGCAGCCGTGGGCGTTGCCAAACGCGGCGGCGAGGCTACCGTTGGCGCATGAACGCCGCGCCGAGGATTGCTGCCGCTGTCGCCCTCATCTGTGCGCTTGCGGGCTGCGCGCCCGCCATCGATGCGGGCCAGGCGCGCCTGTGCCGCGCCATCGTCCCGGCCATCAATGCCACCGATGACCGCATCGAGATCACACGCACCTCGCCGCTCGGCGCCGGCGCCGGCGTGCGCGTCGAGTATCGCGCCCGGGCGCCGGCCGGCTCATCACGCAACCGCTTCCTCGAATGCCGCTTCGCCGCCGGCAACCCGGCATCGCCCGAGCGGAGCGGCCTCGTCGGCGTGACCACGGAGACCGGCCCGCTGGGCGAGCTGCGCCTGCAGATCCTGAAACGCTTCTGGCTCGACAAGGAAGGAGCAGCGGCCGATCCCGAGCCGGTCAGCAACGCCACGAACGCACCCGAGGTGCCGCGCCTGCTCGCGACGGGCTTGCAGCATGGTGCGTCGGCGCTGCCGGCGATCGCCATCTATGCCCTGCTCGCCGTGGCTTATTCCCTGGTCTATGGGCTCGTCGGCCGCATCAACCTCGCCTTCGGCGAGCTGGCGGCCGTCGGCGGCTACGCCGCCTTCCTGGCCTTCGCGCTGGCCGGGCCGGGGGGCGGCGCGGCGGCGCCGCTCGCGCTTGCGCTGCTGCTCGCGTTGTTCGCCGCCCTGGCATACGGCGTGGCGATCGGCCGTTTCGTGTTCGCGCCGCTCATGCAGCGGACGGGCCAGCAGACGGGCCAGCACGTGCTGATCGGCACCATCGCGCTCGCCATCGTGCTGCAGGAGTACCTGCGCCTGGCCCAGGGCGCCAAGCTCTTGTGGGTGCCGCCGCTGCTCAACACGCCCCACGCCGTCGCGCGCGCCGGCGATTTCGTGGTGACCGTGACGCCGGTCGCGGTCGGCGCCGCCTCGCTTTGCCTGCTCGCCACGCTGGCGCTGCTCGCTCTCATGAAGCTGAGCCGGTTCGGCCGCACCTGGCGCGCCTGCGCCGACGACCCGCTGGCGGCGGCCCTGTTCGGCATCGACCGCAACAAGGTGCTGCTCGAGACGTTTGCGCTCGCCTCCGTCCTGGCGGGGCTGGCGGGCTATGTGGTGACCGTCTACTACGGCACCTTTGGTTACGCTGGCGGCGTCGTGCTCGGGCTCAAGTCGCTGATCGCGGCCATTGTCGGAGGCATCGGCTCCGTCCCAGGCGCCCTCCTGGGCGGCGTCCTGATCGGCTGCGTCGAAGCCCTGTGGTCGGCGCTGTTCCCCATCGAGTTCCGCGACCTGGCCGTCTACGGCCTGCTGGTGATCTTCCTGCTCCTGCGTCCGAGCGGTCTGCTCGGCGTCGGCGAGGCGCTGCCGCCCAAGCCATGAGGTCAGAACAGGCGGGAGGCTGCGAGGTCGGCGCCTTCGCGCAGGGCCCTCAGCTTGGCCCAAACGACGTCGGCGGTCAGCCTGCCCATGCCGGCCGAGGTGTCGAAGCCGCAGTCGGTGCCGGCCAGGATGCGGCTGGGATCGCCGATCACGCCGGCGGCACGCTCCAAGCGGCCCGCCACCACCTCGGGATGCTCGACGAAGTTGGTCGTGGTGTCGATCACGCCGACGATCAGCGACTGGTCCGCCGCCAGCGGCACGTCGCGAAACACCTCGATCTCATGGCTGTGGCGCGGGTTGGCGAACGGCAGCATGAAGGCGCCGACGTTGGCCTGCAGGATGGCGGACGCGATCTCGCGCAAGGCCACGTCGCGGTCGTGCGGCGACTCGTAGTTGCCCCAGCAGACGTGGAGCCTGACGCGATCGCGCGGGATGCCGGCGAGCGCGCGGTTGATCTCAGCGATCACGTTCTCGACGAAGGCGACAAACTCCTTCACCGGCCGCTCGGCGTAGGACACATGCCGCTCCAGCGCCAGATCGGGCGCATCGATCTGCAGCATGAAGCCGGCGTCGATGGCGGCTTTATACTCGACGCGCAAGGCATCGGCGAGGGCAGCGAGATAGTCCGCGAAGCGCGCGTAGTGCGCATTCTTCATCGCCATGGCGACGATGCCGGGCGACGGCGCCGTCATGAACGCATCGGCGAAGGCACCATGGTGCGCCGCCAGCGCCGCCTTGAACGCCGCTATCTCGGCCGCGTTGGCGCTCCGGTCGCCATACTGGATGGGACCGATCGCCATCGGCGGCTCGAAGTTGCTGACCGCCCGGCGCGCGGCCAAGGCCTGGCGTCGGGCTTCGGCGAACTCGGGATAGTCGGCCAGCTCGCGCCCTGCGGGGCGCTGCCAGCGGCCGCCGAACCCGGACATGCGCCGCTGGACATACAGAAAGAACGCCTCGCGCATCTGCTCGCCGTTGCTCGGGATGTCGATGCCGACGGCGCGCTGGCGCTCTACGACGCTGTGTGTGGCCGCCACACCCTCCGCCGCCAACCGTTCCTCGTCGACCGCCTCGCCGCTGGCGCGGCGCGCGTAGAGCTCCACGAGCCCGGCCGGCCGCGGCAAGCTGCCCGCGTGGGTGGTGAGGATTTTCTTGGCCGCCGACATTGACGCCGGCAACTCCTAATGCGCCGCCGGGGCGCCGGGCTGGCGCAGGGGCTGGGCGCTGGCGAAGCGGTCGTCCTCCAGGCATTTGCCAACGATGCGCGCCACCGTCGGATGCTTGTCGAGCGTGCCCTTGAATACCCTGAAGCCCGCGGCGTGGCTGACGAGGCAGAGGTCGGCCATGGTGACCTTGTCGCCGTGGCAATAGATGCCCGTTGCCTTGTCGCGGGCGAGATGGGTCTCGTAGGCGTCGAGGCCAGCGGCGAACCAGTGCCGCACCCAGGTGATCTTGCCCGCGTCGTCGAGGCCGAACACGTTGCCCAGATGGTTGCGCACGCGCGGCACAATCAGCGGGTGCGAGTCGGCAACGGTGATGAGCGAGAGGGCCCGCACCCGTGCACGCCCCCTGGCATCGGCGGGCAGCAGCGGCGGCTCGGGGTGGATCTCGTTGAGGTACTCCATGATGGCCATCGACTGGGTGAGGACGTTGCCGTCGTCCTCCACCAGCGCCGGGATCACCATCTGCGGGTTGACGGACTTGAACTCGGGTGCGCGCTGGTGGCCGGCATCGAGATCGACGTAAATCGGCTCGTAAGCGACGCCCTTCAGGTTGAGGGCGATGCGGACGCGGAACGTGGCGAGCGAGCGCCAGTAGGTATAGAGCTTCATGATGTTTTCCCTCCCACGGGTGTGTTGCGCGACGGCCAATAGGCCGGCAGCGAGGCGCCGTCGCGCTTGCCCCAGCCGTCCTTGATGGCCTGGTCGAAGATGGCGAGCGTCTGCTCGACCAGCGGCAGCGTCGCGCCCCGCGCCCGGCCTTCGGCGGCCATGGTGGCGAGGTCCTTGCGGATCGAGTCGACGTCGAACGCCGGCGGGCCGGCGTCGCCGCCGGCGAGCGCGGCCGCGATCTTGGCGCCGCGAACCTTGAGGACGTTCGGCGCCCCCGAGGTGTCGGACAGGAACTCCATCAGCCACTTGGGATCGAGCCCGAGATGCCGGCACAGCACGTAGGATTCGCCCAGCGCCTGGTAGTAGATCATCAGCGGCAGGTTGAGCGCGAGCTTCATGCTGGAGCCGGCGCCGACCGGGCCGACGTGCTCGACCCGCCGGCACATCTGGCTGAGCAGCGGCTTGGCAAGGGCGAAATCCTCCGCCGTGCCGCCTGCCACGCCGAGCAGTCTGCCCTCGCGCGCGGGGCCGACGGTGCCGCCGACCGGGCACTCGACGAAGGTGGCGCCCTTGGCGCGCACCTTGGCGGCCAGCGCGATCTCGGTTTCGGGCTGCACCGTGCTCATGTCGATCACCAGCTTGCCCTTGACGGTGCCGGCGAGCAGGCCGGAGGGGCCGTCATACACGGCGGCGATCGCATCGGCATTGGTGAGGATGGTGACGACGGTGTCGACCTTGCCGGCGAGCTCGGCCGGGCTGGCGGCGACCTTGGCGCCGGCCTCGACGAGCGGCTCGAGCTTGTCCGCCGAGCGGTTCCAAACGGTCACCTCGTGACCGACCTCGATCAGCCGGGCCGCGATGGCGGAGCCCATGCGGCCAACTCCAGCAAGACCGACGCGCATTCGTAGCCTCCTCGATGGTCCAAACGCCTGCGATTGGCCTAGCATCACACCACGGACCATGCTCTGTCCACCCGACCGGGCTGAAATTGCGATCGCAAGTATGCCGCTCCACAAACTCCGCGTGAGTGTCGCAAATCTCGAAGCAGGCCGCAGGGCCGAGACGCTGCTCGGCGAACTCGACGCACCGCAGGCGCTGGCCGTGACTCTGTTCGAGGCGAAGCCCGCCGGCTTTTTGGTCGAGGCGTACTACGAGGCGGAGCCGACGCTCCACGGCCTAGACAGCACGCTGGCGGCCCTCGTCGAGGGGGTCGGCAAGGCTTCGGTCGAGGCCGTACCCGACCAGAACTGGGTGGCGCTGTCGCAGGCGGCGCTGCCGCCGATCGCCGCCGGGCGGTTCCTGGTGCACGGCAGCCACGACCGGGCGCGCGTGGGATGGCGGCGCGGCGCCATCGAGATCGAGGCCGGCGCGGCGTTCGGCACCGGCCACAATGCCACGACCGCGCTGTGTCTCGAGGCGCTCGACGTGCTGGCGCGGCGGCGGAAGGACTTCGCGCGCGTGCTGGATATGGGCTGCGGCACGGGCGTGCTGGCGATCGCTGCGGCGCGCGCGCTCCCGCACGCGCACGTGCTTGCCGCTGATAACGACCCGTTGGCGACGGCCATTGCGCGGCAGAACGCGCGCCTCAATCGCGTTGCGCACCGCGTGCGCGTGCTCGACGCGCAGGGGTTCGCGCACGGCGCGCTGCGGGCCGCGCGGCCGTTCGACCTCGTGCTCGCCAACATCCTGCCCGGCACGCTCATCGATCTCGCATCGCAGATGCGTCGCGCATTGCGGTATGGCGGCATCGCCGTGCTGTCGGGCATCCTCGACCACCAGGCGCGCGAGGTGCGCGCGGTGTACGCCGCTGCGGGCTTCCGTCTCCTGCACACACGCGCGCGGGACGGATGGACCGCTTTGGTGCTGATGCGGTGAGACGTTGTCATCCCGGCCGGAGCGCGCCAGCGCGCAGAGCCGGGACCTAGGCGGCCAATGGCAGCGTTCGCCTCTCCGCTCCGGGTCCCGGATATTCGCTGGCGCGAAATCCAGGATGACAGTCATCAGCGGGCCGCCATGGCGAGGCCGGTTGGCGTGCGCTAGGCTGGGTGCCGAAGGCTGAACAAAATGCGAGGGAGCAAGCGCGTGCCCATACCCATCTTCAAGGACGAGCACGAGCTCTTCCGCAAGACCGTCAAGGCCTTCATCGATCGCGAGATCGCGCCCAACTACGAGCGCTGGGAGAAGGAAGGCCAGGTAAGCCGCGAGGTGTGGCGCAAGGCGGGCGACGCGGGCCTCCTTCTCATCGACGTCCCCGAGGACTACGGCGGCGCCGGTGCCGACTTCCTCTACAGCGCCGTCATGATCGAAGAGATGGCAAAGCAGGCATTCGCGGCGCCGGGCTTCGGCCTGCACTCGGACATCGTCGCCCCCTACATCTTCAACTACGGCAGCGAGGAGCAAAAGCGCGCCTGGCTGCCGAAGATGGCCAAGGGCGAGGTGATCACCGCCATTGCCATGACCGAGCCCGGAACGGGGAGCGACCTGCAGGCGATCCGCACCACCGCGCTGCGCCAGGGCAACGAGCTGGTCGTCAACGGCCAGAAGACCTTTATCACCAACGGCGGCCTCGCCGATCTCGTCGTCGTGGCCGCCAAGACCGATACCGCCGCCGGCGCCAAGGGTGTGACGCTCGTGCTGGTCGAGACCGACCGGCCGGGCTTCAAGCGCGGGCGCAACCTCAAGAAGATCGGCCAGAACGCGCAGGACACGGCCGAGCTGTTCTTCGAGGACGTGCGCGTGCCGCCCTCCAATATCCTGGGCGAGGAGGGCCGCGGCTTTGTCTGCCTGATGAGCCAGCTGCCGCGCGAGCGCCTGCTGGTCGGCATCGGCGCGGTGGCGCTGATGGAGGCGGCGCTGGGCTGGACCGTCGAGTATACGCGCGAGAGGAAGGCATTCGGCCAGGCGATCGCGGAGTTCCAGAACACCCGCTTCAAGCTGGCCGAGGTGAAGACCGAGGTGACGGTGGCGCGCGTTTTCCTCGACCACTGCCTCGCGCTGTTTCTCGAAGGCAAGCTCGACGCCACCACCGCCGCCATGAGCAAGTGGTGGCTGACGGAGCTGGAGAGCCGGGTGCTCGACACCTGCCTGCAGCTGTTCGGCGGCTACGGCTACATGCTGGAATACCCGATCGCGCGCGCCTACGCCGATGCGCGCGTGCACCGCATCTACGCCGGCACCACCGAGATCATGAAGGAGCTGGTGGCGCGGTCGCTGTAGGGCCGGGCTGACAGCCTGCGCCGACCGTGTGCTACGCTGCCGGAAAAGTGGCAGCGGAGGACGCGGGATGCCGACGATCGGCGTGGTGGGCGTGGGCCTGATCGGGCGGGCGTGGGCCAACGTGTTCGCGCGGGCAGGCTGGGACGTGCGGCTGTGGGACCCGGATGCGGCCGCGCTCGCCAGCGCGCCGCGGCTGATCGAGGCGTCGCTGCGCGACGTCGCCCGCCACGGATTGGCAAAGGACCCGGCCGGCGCCGCCAGGCGGCTGAAAATTGCGGCCTCTCTGGAAGATGCCGCGAAGGGTGCCGAGTTGGTGCAGGAGAGCGGCCCGGAGCGGCTCGACGTCAAACGCGAGGTGTTCGCCCGGCTGGACGCGGCGGCGGCGCCGGAGGCGATCCTCGCCACCTCGTCCTCGTTCATCGTCACCTCGCGCTTTGCCGCCGAGCTGAAGGGCCGGCATCGCTGTCTCGTCGCCCATCCGGTCAACCCGCCGCACGTGGTGCCGATCGTGGAGCTGTCGGGTGCCGATTTCACTGCGCCTGAGACGATCGCGCGGGCGCGCGCGATCTTCGAGGGCGTCGGCCAGGTGCCGATCATCGTCAAGCGCGAGATCGACGGCTTCATCCTCAACCGCATGCAGGCCGTGCTGCTGTCGGAAGCCATGCGCCTGGTGGGCGAGGGCTACGTCTCGGCGGAAGACCTGGACAAGACCATCCGCGACGGGCTCGGCCTCAGGTGGGCATTCATGGGCCCGTTCGAGACCATCGAGCTGAACGCGCCGGGCGGCATCCCCGACTACTGCGCCCGCTACGGCGAGACGCTTCTGCGCACGTCGGCCGAGCCGGTGACGCCGCAGGTGTGGGGCAGGGAGAATGTCGCCCGTGCGGTCGCCAGCTGGGGGCCGGTGCCATCGCCGCAGGACATCCTGGAGAAGCAGCGCTGGCGCGACGACCGCCTCGCCGCCCTTGTCGCGCACAAGAAGGCCCAGCCACAATCCAAGTGACACAGTCATCCCGGCACTTGTTGCCGGGATCCATCATGCAGCATGCTTCGTCGCCAGCGGTTGGCTGGATCCCGGGCACTAGGTCCGGGATGACAATGGAGGAGACGCCCATGGCCAAAGGCCGCAAAGTCATCATCACCTGCGCCGTCACCGGCTCGATTCACACGCCGTCGATGTCGCCGCATCTGCCGATCACGGCCGAGCAGATCGCCGACGCGGCCATCGGTGCGGCGGAGGCGGGCGCGGCCATCGTGCACCTGCACGCGCGCAACCCCAAGGATGGGCGGCCGGATCAATCGCTGGAGGCGTTCGCGCCGTTCCTCAAGGTGATCAAGCAGCGCTCCAACTGCGTCATCAACATCACCACCGGCGGCGCGCCGACCATGACCATCGAGGAGCGCGTCAAGCCGGCGGCGGCCTTCAAGCCCGAGGTCGCGAGCCTCAACATGGGGTCCATGAACTTCGGTCTCTACCCGATGCTGGCGCGGCAAAAGGAGTTCAAGCACGACTGGGAGAAGCCCTACCTGGAAGGCTCGCGCGAGCGCATCTTCAAGAACACCTTCGCCGACATCGAATACATCCTCACCACCTGCGCCAACAACGGCTCGCGCTTCGAGATCGAGTGCTACGACATCGGCCATCTCTACACGCTGCGCCACTTCGCCGACCGCGGCGTGGTCAAGCCGCCGTTCTTCATCCAGTCGGTGTTCGGCATCCTCGGCGGCATCGGCCCGCACCCGGAGGACGTGCTGCACATGAAACGCACGGCCGACCGGCTGTTCGGCAACGAGTATCACTGGAGCGTGCTGGGCGCGGGCCGCAACCAGATGGCCGTGGCGGCGCAGGCCGCGGCCATGGGCGGCAATGTACGCGTCGGCATGGAGGACTCGTTGTGGCTCGGCCCCGGCAAGCTGACCGAGAGCAATGCGGCGCAGGTGGCCAACGTGCGCAGGATCATCGAGGGGCTGGGGCTGGAGATCGCCACCAGCGACGAGGCCCGCGAGATGCTCGAGCTCAAGGGCGGCGACAAGGTGGGGTTCTGAGCGTCGTGGTCGGCGTCGCTTGTCGGGCGGCTCAAGCATCTCCGGGCTTGGACTTGGCCCGCGGCTCGAGTTTGCGCGGGCTCAGCAAATCCCCGCCCGCGTCGAGCTTGCGCGAGAGGAAGATGGCGGCATCGAGCTTCTGGAAATTCCGCTTGCGGTTGAAGCGCAGAGCTTCCTCGTTGTTCTCGGCCACCTCGAGGACGATGTGGGTGCAGCCCCTGAGGCGCGCCGCATGCTCGATCTGCTCGAACATGAACGAGCCGATGCTCATGCCGTGATAGTCGGGGTGGACGGCTATTTCCTCCACGAACAGTGGCCGCATGCCGCGCCTCTCGAAGTAGCGGTGGTTCATCCAGCTGTCGGAGCCGACGATCTCGTAGGCGTACTCCGAGTAGCCGACGAGCACGAACTTGCCTCCGCGCTTGATCTCGAAGACGAGCTGCTCGATGCCGTCCTCCTCGTAGATCTCCAGAAAGTGCTTCTTGTGCCGCGGCCGCTGGTATTCGACCGTCTCGCGGTTCACGTCGCGAAACACGAGCTTGAGGAACTCCCAGACGCGGTTGATGTCGCGCCGATGCATGCGGCGCACGCGCAGCTCCACCTTGCCGTCGCCGTCGTCAGCGGTCGGGTCGGCGGACATCTTTGGCTTGTCGTCTGCGGGCAGCATCTGTGGGCCAGCATCTATCCTAGAACAGGATCGCTTCAGATTGGATCACTGTGCCCGAAGGCCAACGTGGCGGCTGAAGCCAATCATAGACTCGAGAGCAAGATTCTCGTTCCATGATCGAATCGGAGCGCTTCGATCAGAAACGATCTTGCTCTAGGCGCAGGGCTCGCGGAAGGCATTCTGGCAACAGGGCCACCGGTGCTCGAAGCCAGTCGCGGCCAACAACAATCGCGATGTCATAGTCGCGGCGCTGGATGTCGGGCAACGAGTATCACGGGAGCGTGCTGGGCGCGGGCCGCAACGAGATGGCCGCAGCGGCCCAGGCCGCGACGATGGGCGGCAATGCGCGTCGGCCTGGAGGAACTCGCTGTGGCCCGGAGCTCGAGATCGCCACCAGCGACGAGGCGCGCGAGATGCTCGAGTTGAAGGGCGGCGACAAGGCGGGGTTCTGAGCGCCCCGGCCGGCGCCACGGTGTCCGATCCGGACGGGTCGGGCGCCGAAGCCTTGCCGGAGCCTGAAAGGCGCGCCAGCGGGCCGGCAATCCAACTCGAGCTTCCACCCGCAGCCTCGAATCATCGGCGGGAGCCGATCTCGGCCGCCCTGGTTTGAACGCAGTTCAATACCCACCTTCGGGACAGGCCCGGACACCCTTCAGGCCGGCAGAGAGGCCAATCGTCGGGCGGGCTTTCAAGTCGGACGGGGGACGTGTATAAGCCGCGCCCATTGCGCAGCCCCCTCGCGCGCGACATCGAGAACCCTGCCCTCCATGGCACAATCAGCCGCCGCTACCCACGGCGCCGAGAACGGGCACACCGACAAGCAGTTCTGGGCCCTGGCGCTTGGGTCCATCGGCGTCGTCTACGGCGATATCGGCACCAGCCCCCTCTATGCGCTGCGCGAGGCCGTGACGGCTGCCAAGCAGCAGGGCGCCACGGGTCCTGACGCCGTGCTCGGCATCCTGTCCTTGATGGTATGGACGCTGTTTCTCATCGTCACCCTCAAGTATGTGCTCGTGCTGCTGAATGCCGACAACAAGGGCGAAGGCGGCACGTTCGCCCTGATGGCGCTGGGTCAATCGGTCGCCAAGCGCAGCGCGTCGCTGCTGCTGGTGCTGGGCGTGGCCGGCGCCGCCTTCTTCTACGGCGACGCGGTCATCACGCCGGCGATCTCGGTGCTGTCGGCGGTCGAGGGCTTGAAACTGGTGGCCCCCAATATGGAGGCCGCCGTGCTGCCGGTGACGCTCGTCATCCTGCTCGTCCTGTTTTCCGTGCAATCGCGCGGCACCGCCAAGGTGGCGCAGTTCTTCGGCCCCATAACGCTGGTCTGGTTCATCGCGCTGGCCGTCGGTGGGCTGATCCACCTCATCGACGACCCGCGGGTCTTCCTGGCGCTCAACCCCATTCTCGGCATTCATTTCGTGCTGACGCACGGCGTCGTCGGGCTCGCCGTCATGGGCCTCGTCTTCCTGGTCGCGACCGGCGCGGAGGCGCTCTATGCCGATCTCGGCCACTTCGGGCGCAAGCCGATCCAGGCCGCCTGGCTCTGGCTGGTGCAACCCGCGCTCATCCTCAACTACTTCGGCCAGGGCGCCCTGCTGCTCGCCCATCCGGACGCCATCGAGAGCCCGTTCTATCGGCTCTATCCGAGCTGGGCACTGATCCCGATGGTCGTGCTGGCCACGCTGGCGACCGTCATCGCCAGCCAAGCCGTGATCACCGGCGCCTTCTCGTTCACGCGGCAGGCGATCCAGCTCGGGCTGTTGCCGCGTCTCGAGATCCGCCATACCTCCGAGAGCATCGCCGGCCAGATCTATCTGCCGCGCGTCAATCAGCTGCTGTTCGTCGGCGTGGTGCTGGTGACGGTCACCTTCCGCAGCTCGAGCAATCTGGCGGCGGCCTATGGCTTGTCGGTGACGGCAACGATGGTCATCGACAGCCTGATGGCGTTCTTCGTCGTCTGGCGGTACTGGCGCTGGCCCGTGTGGAAGGCTGCCGCATTGATGGTGCCGCTGCTCATGATCGAGCAGGCCTTCCTGGCCGCCAATGTCCTTAAGATCGCCGAGGGCGGCTGGCTTCCCCTGCTCGTCGCGAGCGCCCTGGGCGTCGTCGTGTTCACCTGGGTGCGCGGCACGGCGAGCCTGATGCGGGCGACCCGCAAGAACGAGGCCGACCTGGAATGGCTGGTGCGCAAGCTCGATGCGAAGCCGCCCCACCGCGTGCCGGGGACGGCGGTGTTCCTGACGGGCGATCCGAACTCGGCGCCGACCTCGATGATGCACAACCTGAAGCACAACCGCGTGCTGCACGAGCGCAACATCATCCTGACGATCAAGACCGAGGACACCCCGCGCGTGCCGCGCCACGAGCGCATCCAGGTCGAGCGCATCGCCGACAGCTTCATTCGAGTGATCGCGCACTACGGCTTCATGGAAACCCCGAGCGTGCCGAAGATCATCGAGCAGTGCCGCCGCAAGGACCTCAACATCGACATCTCCGCCACGTCCTTCTTCCTGTCGCGGCGCTCCCTCAAGACCACCATGAAGTCGGAGATGCCGCTGTGGCAGGAGCAGCTGTTCATCTGGCTCGCCGGCCGTGCCGAGGACGCGACGGAATATTTCCGCATCCCGAGCGACCGCGTGGTCGAGGTCGGCACGCAGGTGACGGTGTAGGGGCACGGCGGCGGCCGTACCGGGCGCGGCAGCCCCCGCGAGCCGACACCACACGCAGCGACGGGGTGGATCGACGTGAGCGCCAAGGACATCTCCAACATGCTGGTGACGTGGCTCGGGCTCGCGGCAGCGATCGTGGGCGGCCACGCGGCCTATCAGCAGTATCGCGAGAGCGTCAGCAAGCAACTCGATGATCGGTCGACAGCGGCGATCAATTTCGTCATGCAGTTCCAGAACCTGCAGATGCTGCCCGTGCGCGAGAAGATCTACGGCTACATCTTCTGCCAGGCCGACTGCGCGGTGAAACGGCCCTCCAACAGCGAAATCTTCGCGTTCGTCGAGTTCTTCGATGCCATCAAGTACTGCGCCGACAAGAAGCTCTGCGATGCCGAGATCATCAGCGACGTGTTCGGCCCCTACGCCACCTGGCATTGGCCGTGCCTGGCAGCGAACATCCAGGCCGTGCGGCGGGGCGAAGCCAGCCTGAATCTGGCGCGGCCCTACGGCCATGGTCTCGAGAAGCTGGCCGTCCGCGACGTTGGCCAAGGCCACTGCGGCAACCTCAAATCCATTCGCTAGAGCACCACGTCGCCAGCGACCTGAGACGTGCGTCAGTCCCAGCGCCAGTTGATGATGCTCATCAGGTTGCTGTCCGTGTCGGTCCACACCACCTCGGACTGGCCGCGGTCGCGCCACCGGGAGATCAACCGCCGCACCCTGGGCACCTCGAAAAAGGACTTGTCCTTCGTGTACAGCGCCCAGCTGATCGCCCCCTCGCAGCCCTCGCTTTCCCTGGTCTCGAACCAGCGCACGTCGATGCCGAACTGCTTCGCCAGGCCGCGATGCAGCGGCGCCATCTCGAGGATCTCGACCTCGAAATTGACCGCGAGAATGCCGTCGGCGGCGAGATGGCCGAGGTAGATGTCGAACGCCTCTTTCGTCATCAGATGCATGGGCGGCGCCGCGCCGCGGAAGGCGTTCAGCACCAGCACGTCGAAGGCCTGGGCATCGCTCGCCTTCAATTGCTGCTCGAGCACGAGCCGGCCGTCGCCGAGCAGCACGTCGGTCTTGGCCTTGCTGTCCTTCAGGAAGGTGAAGTGCCGGCCGGCGAGGTCCAGCACCGCGGGATTGAGCTCGTAGTAGCGGATGGTGTCGCCCGTGCGCCCCAGCCCCGCGATCATGCCGGCACCCAGGCCGACGATACCGATGCGCAGCGGCGCCTGCGGGTTGCCGGTGCGGCGCTTGGCGTGATGCGCAAGGGCAAGACCCAGCGCGCTCGCCGCGTCGAACGCGCAGACCAGCTCGGCCCGCCGCCGGGGGTGCTGGTACTGCCCACCCTGATCGACGCCCGCCTGCTGCAGGCTCAAGCTCGACTGCAGCGGGTCGTCGGGCTGCTCGCGCACAACCTTGACGACACCGTAGAAGTTGCGCGTGCGCTCGACCAAGAGGCGCTCGAGCCCGAACTGCTGCCGGACGTCGGCCGCAAAGCCGCCGAGGAAGAGCAGGCCCGCCACGTAGGGCAGGGGTGTGATCCAGCGCGCGCCGCTTGCCGTTGCGTCACGCCGCAGCAGCACGAAGGCCACCACGGCAATCGCCAGCAGCACCAACGGATGCTCGAAATAGTCGTCGAGCACGAGCGGCGCCAGCAGCGCCACGACCAGGCCGCCCACGGCGCCGCCCGCGCCAACGGCCAGATAGAAGCCCGGCAGGCGCGCCGGCTCCGGCTGCAGCCTGGCCAGCTCGCCGTGGCACACCATGCAGCCCACGAGCAGCGTCGCCATCGGCAGCAGGACCTGGGTCAGAAGGGTCGGCAGGACCTCCGAGCGCCACAGGAGGAACGCCGTGCCCGCCAGCAGCAGGAAGGCGCCGCTGAATGCGGCGCGGTGGTAGACGCGCCGCCGGCCGAAGGCGATGACGAACGTGAGCAGATAGAGGCTGAGTGGAACGGTCCACAGGAACGGCACCACCGCCGACCATTGCGTGACGGCGTTGCTGGTGGCGAGCAGCAGGATCGAGCCGAGAGCCGACAGGCCGACCCACGCCCTCACGGGATCGCCGCTGGTCACTAGCGCTGGCCGCGACCGCGCGTCATCGGCGTGGTTCTTGCCGAGGGAGATAGTGAGAGTGCCGCAGACCGCGAACAGGGCCGCGTACAGCGCGAAGGCCCCCGACCACCACTGCGTCTGGGCCCCGCTCGACAGCGCGCGCTCGAAGACGAAGGGATAGGAGAGCAGGCCGGCGAACGAGCCGAGGTTGGAGGCGGCGAAGAAGCGTGCCGGATCGAGGTCGGGGGCGATGCGGGCGAGCCAGCGCGACAGCAGCGGCGTGGTGGCGGCGAGCGCCAGGTAGGGCACGCCGACCGCGGCGGTGAGCAGGGCCAGGATGCGCCAGGTCGGATTGCCGACACCTTCCGGCTTCCAGGCTTCCGACGGCGTGATCGGCAGCAGCAGCAGGCTGCCGAGCAGGAGGGCGAGCTGCACGTGCACCTGGCGCGGCACCGGCAGCGTCAGGGAGGCGCCATAGGCGTAGGCATAGCCCGCCAGCAGCGCGACCTGGAAGAACAGCAGGCACACGATCCAGGTCGAGGCGCTGCCGCCGAACCACGGCAGGATGAGCTTGGCGAGCACCAGCTGCACTTGGAACAGCAGAAAGCCCGCCAGCGCCATGGTTGCCGCAAAGGCGAGAGCCGTGCCCCTGCGGGACCCCATGCCTGCGTCTCCATCCATGTGGCGTGTTGGTTGGCCGGTAGGCGACGGCTAGGCCGGCATTCCGGTCTCCACCAGCCGCGCCCAGTACGAGACGCCGTGGGGGATGGCGGCATCGTTGAAATCGTAGGCGGGGTGGTGGCAGGCCGCCGTGTCGCCGTTGCCGATCATGATCATGTTGCCGGGGCGGGCCTCGAGCATGAAGGCGAAATCCTCGCCCGCCATGATGGGGGGCGTGTCGGGCATGACCTTGTCGCGGCCGGCCAGCTCGCTCGCGACCTCGATGGCGAACTCGGTCGGCTTGGCGTGGTTCACGGTCACGGGATAGTTGCGCTGGTAGTCGACCTTGGCGGTCGCGCCGTAGGCGGCGGCGATGCCGGTGGCCGTCTCGATCACCCGCTTCTCCAGCAGGTCGCGCACCTCCGGCAGCAGCGAGCGCACCGTGCCCAGCATCTCCACGGTCTGCGGAATGACGTTTGCGGCGTTGCCGCCGCGGAACGATCCCACCGTCACCACGCCCGACTTGAGGGGGTCGAGGTTGCGCGCGACGATGGTCTGCAGCGCCAACAGCACGTTGGCGGCGACCACCAGCGTGTCGACGCCCTTGTGCGGCTCGGCGGCGTGGCTGCCCTTGCCCTCGATGGCGATGGCAAAGAAGTCGGCTGCGGCCAGCAGCGAGCCGGTCCTGGTGGCGAACTGGCCGATGGGGAGGCCAGGGGCGTTGTGCATGCCGTAGACCTCCTGGACCTTCCAGCGCTCCATCATGCCGTCGTCGACCATGGCCTTGCCGCCCGCGCCGCCTTCCTCGGCGGGCTGGAAGATGACGACCGCGGTGCCGTCGAAATTGCGGGTCTCGCACAGGTATTTGGCGGCGCCGAGCAGCATCGCCGTGTGGCCGTCGTGTCCGCAGGCATGCATCTTGCCCGGCGTCTTGGAGGCGTGGGCCACGCCGGACGTCTCCTCGATCGGCAGCGCATCCATGTCGGCGCGCAGGCCGATCACCCGCCCCGAGGCGCGCTTGCGCCCGTGGATGATGCCGACCACGCCGGTGCGGCCGATGCCGGGCACGATCTCGTCGCAGCCGAACGACTCGAGCTTGTCGGCGACGATCCCGGCGGTGCGATGCACGTCGTACAAGAGCTCGGGGTGCTCGTGCAGATCGCGGCGCCAGGCCGTGATCTCATCGGTAAAGTCGGCGACACGATTGATGATCGGCATGGGCGCTCCCCGAATGGACCCGAGGCCGGCGGCCCCGCGCGCCAGTATCTCCGGCGCCGCAATGACAGGTCAACAGAGCCCCGCTACCGAGAGTGGGTTCTCTAGGCAGGGCGCGCCTTGATGAGAGCGTCCAGCTGCTTTGCGAGTGTCCGCCCGCTGATTTGCGCGACCGAGTAGCCTTCGGCCGCCAGGCGCTTCTTGATATCTGCAACCGAGGTGCAGGTGCTGGACTTGGCGAGCTGGAAGGCGCGTTCGATGGTGGTGATCGTATGATCCATGGCGCCAAGCGTACGCCAACTCGGCGCGGAGCGATACAATGCGACCCAGGGCCGGCGATGTGCGGTGCTATCGGCAGCGCGGTCCCGTCGGCCCTACGGCCGACTAGCGCCGCCCGCGGGGATCGCGGTAGGCTCCGGGCGAGGTCGAGATAGGCACGGGAGGATTGTCATGACGTCTCAGGGCAAGGTTGCACTCGTCACCGGCGGCGGCAGCGGCATCGGCCGCTCGGCGGCGTTGGCGCTGCAGGGTGACGGCTGGAACGTGGTGGTCGCCGGGCGTCGCAAGGAGGAGCTCGACAAGACGGTAGCCATGGCCAAGGCCGGCGGCGGCAAGATGCTGGCCCTCCGTGCCGATGTCGGCAAGCAGGAGGACGTGAAGAACCTCTTCGCCGAGACCAAGAAGACGTTCGGCCGTCTCGACTTCCTGTTCAACAATGCCGGCTTCGGCGCCCCGGCCGTGCCGATGGAGGAGCTGACCCTGCAGCAGTGGCAGTCGGTGGTGGACGTGATCCTGACGGGCTCGTTCCTGTGTGCGCAGGAGGCGATCAAGATCATGAAGGCGCAGACGCCCAAGGGCGGGCGCATCGTCAACAACGGCTCGATCTCGGCGCATACGCCGCGGCCGAACTCGGCACCCTACACGGCGACCAAGCACGCCATCACCGGCCTCACCAAGTGCATCGCGCTCGACGGGCGCAAGCACGACATCGCCTGCGGCCAGCTCGACATCGGCAACGCCGACACGGCCATGGGCGGGCGCATGAAGGCCGGCGTGCCGCAGGCCAACGGCACCATCGCCCCCGAGCAGGTGATGGACGTGGAGCACTGCGGCTCGGCGATCCGCTACATGGCGAGCCTGCCGCCCGACGCCAACGTGCTGTTCATGAGCATCAAGGCGACCAAGATGCCGTTCGAGGGGCGTGGCTAAGCTGGCGCTGTCATACCGAGGCTCGTCCCCGGTATCCAGGCATCCTCACGCTCCGGAGCAAGCGGGAAGATGGATCCCGGGAATAAATCCCGGGATGACGAGACGTGTTTGGTCTGCGCGTCGCTTGACCCAACGCCGGCGACCAAAGCCAACACGTCTTGGTTTATGTCGAGGGCAAATTTGCAGGGGATCTCTTAATCCGCTCTTGATGCGCGCGGCCTACTGTGTTGGCGATGATGTGGAGGGGAGAGTGGGCCATGAGCATCAACTACAAGGACACCGCCAGCCGGGACTCGAAACGGTCGGGGCCGAATTGGATACTCCTCGCGGTCGCGATCATCTGCGTGGCGTTGGTCTCCTTCCCCGACGCGAGCCGGTCCGTTCAATCCAGTGTGGCGTCGCTGATCCGGCTGCCGGGCAACTGACCGCGCGCCAGAACGTCCGCTCGGCGCCTCACTTCCCCAGCCCCCGGGCTGCCGCGAGCACCTCCGCCGCGTGGCCCGGCACCTTGACCTTGCGCCAGCTCTTGGCGATGCGCCCCCGCTTGTCGATCAGAAACGTCGAGCGCTCGACGCCCATGTATTTGCGCCCGTACATCGATTTCTCGACCCACACGCCGTAGGCCATGGCCACGGCCTTGTCGGCGTCGGCGGCCAGCTTGATCGCGAGGTCGTATTTCTTGCGAAACTTGCGGTGGCTTTCCACGCTGTCGGGTGACCCGCCGATGACCTCGGCGCCAGCCTTGCGAAAATCGGCAGCCAGCTGCGAAAATTCCTTGGCCTCGGCGGTGCAGCCCGAGGTGTCGTCCTTGGGGTAGAAGTAGAGGACGACCAGCTTGCCCTCGACGCCCGAGAGACTGACCGTGTCGCCGCTGTCCGCCGGCAGCTCGAAGTCCGGGGCCTTGTCTCCGTCCTGCATCATGCCGCGCCCTTTCCTAAGCGTTGGGCCGCTCCTAAGCGTTCGGCCACCACATGCCACGTGATCGCGCCGGAGGGTAGTCAATAGTGAAGGCGCGGCGCGGCCATGAGATTCCCTCATGCGAGGCAGGCATTCTTGTCGTTTGTCATTCCCAGCCGGGCGCAGCAATGTGCCTGGCACCGAGGCCCCATCGAAAGAGAGCTTATGCAAGAGCGCGTCGCGGCCAAGGAGCCGTTCCACACTGGCCTGCTCACCCGCGCCGAGTCCGTGCTGATCCTCTCCAGCGCCGCCATCATGCTGTCGATCGCCATGGGGCTGCGCCAGAGCATGGGCCTGTTCCAGACCCCCGTGGTCCAGGACCTGGGGCTGCAGGCGGCCGACTTCGCCATGGCGATTGCCGTGCAGAACATCGTCTGGGGCTTCACCCAGCCGGTTGCCGGCGCGCTGGTCGACCGCTTCGGGCCGCGCCGCATCGCCATTTTCGGGTCGCTGCTCTACGCCGTCGGCCTGGCCATCACCGCGGGCGCCACCAACGCCGCGATGATCACGCTCGGCAGCGGCGTGCTGGTCGGCATTGCGCTCTCCTGCACCAGCAGCGGGATAGCCGCCAACGTCGCGGCGCGGGTGATCACTCCCTCCCGCCGGAGCCTCGGCTTCGGCCTCGTCTCCGCGGCCGGCTCGATGGGCACGTTCTTTGCGGCCCCGCTGGGCCAGGCGGTGATGCAGGCGGGCGGCTGGCGCATCGCGCTCGGCGCCTTCTTCCTCATCAGCCTGTTCATGCTGCCGACCGCCTTCATCGCCGGCCGGGCCGGCCGACTGCCCAACTCGACCGCCGCCGACAAGGACCTGACGCTGGTCGGCGCGCTGGGCGAGGCCCGCCGCCACAGCGGCTACGTCATCATGAGCCTCGCCTTCTTCGTGTGCGGCCTGCAGCTGGTGTTCCTCACCACGCATCTGCCGAGCTACCTGGCGCTGTGCGGCATGGACCCGATGCTGGGCGCGCAGGCGCTGGCGGTGATCGGCCTGTTCAACGTGATCGGCTCGTGGGCCTTCGGCTGGCTCGGCGAGATCTACTCCAAGCGCATGCTGCTCGGCTCCATCTACATCACCCGCTCGCTGGTGATGGCCGCCTACTTCGTGCTGCCGGTGTCGCCCACCTCGACGCTGGTCTTTGCGGCCCTGATGGGCCTCACCTGGCTCGGCGTCATCCCGCTGCTGAACGGCCTGGTGGTGCAGATGTTCGGCATCAAGTTCCTGTCGACGCTGACCGGCATCGCCTTCCTGTCGCACCAGGTCGGCTCGTTCCTCGGCGCCTGGGGCGGCGGCGCCATCTACGATGCACTCGGCTCCTACGACCGCGCGCTGCAGGCGGGCGTGATCATCGGCCTGATTGCCGGCTTTGCGCAGCTGCTGGCGCACGACCGTCCCACCGGGCGGCTTGCGGGCGTGGCGGCGTCGGCCCCCGATGCGCTCTCGGGACAGCCAGTCCGCCAGTGACTCGTCATACCGGGGCTCGTCCCCGGTATCCAGCCATCAGCACGCGCCGGAGCAAGCGGAACCATGGATCCCGGGCATAAAGCCCGGGATGACAGACTATGCCTCGGCCCAGTCGGCGAGCCGGCCGAGGAAGCCGAGGCACTTCTCCAGCTCGGCCACGGCGATGAACTCGTTGGGGGTGTGAGCCTGGGCGATGTGGCCGGGGCCGCACACGACAGCCGGCGCGCCGCCGTCCTGGAACAGGCCGGCTTCGGTGCAGTAGGAGACGGCGAAGGTCTCGTTCTGGCCGGCGAGCTTCAGGGTCAGCGGCACGATGCCGGATGGTTCGTCCGCGGCGAAGGCCGATACCTGGTTGGTGGCCGCGATCTTGATATCGGCCTCCTCGGCGACCCGCCGCATCTCGGGCAGGCATGTCTCGGCCGCGAATGCCTTCAGGCGGCGGTCGAGCGTCATGGGATCGAACCCCGGCAGGCCGCGGATCTCCCAGCCGAACCAGCAGGGCACCGGCACGATGTTGGACGCCGTGCCGCCTTCGATCTGGGTGATCTGCAAGGTGGTCCACGGCGGATCGAAGCGCTTATCCTGCGCGCCGGCCTTCAGCTCCGCCTCCATGCGCGCGAGCTCGGCCATCAGCTTGCCCGCGTAGGCGATCGCATTCACGCCGTAGTGCGGCATGCTCGAATGCGCCGCCCGACCCGTCAGCTCGACGCGCCAGCGCACCGGCCCCTTGTGCGCGTTGACGACGCTCATCTCGGTCGGCTCGCCGACGAACACCATGCGCGGCGTCGGCAGCGACTTGCCGAACTCGGCGATCATCGGCCGCACGCCGGTGCAGCCGATCTCCTCGTCGTAGGAGAAGGCGATGTGCACGGGCATCTTGAGCTTGCGGCGCTTGAGATTGGGCACCAGCGCCAACACGCAGGCGAGATAGCCCTTCATGTCGCAGCTGCCGCGGCCGTAGAGCTTGCCGTCGCGCTCGACCAGGGTGAACGGATCTGTGTCCCAGGCCTGCCCCGCGACCGGCACCACGTCGGTGTGCCCGGACAGCGCCAGGCCGCCCGTGCCCGCCGGGCCGATGGTGGCGAACAGGCTGGCCTTCAGCCCGTCCGCGGTCGGCACGCGCCGGCTCTCGATGCCGTGCCCCGCCAGATAGCCCTCGACGAACTCGATCAGCGGGATGTTGGTCTTGGAGCTGGTGGTGTCGAAGGCGACGAGGCGGGCGAGCAGATCCTTCGCCGAGCTGACTGGTGCGTTCATCTCATCCATCAATTGAGGCTGCGGCGGGCGTGCGGGCTGTCGAGGGAGAACGCCGGCACGTCGACGTTGAACAGCTCGCCGGCTTCGGTGGTCATCTGATAGCTGCCGACCATGATCCCTGACGGCGTGCCGAGCGGGCAGCCCGAGGTATAGCGGAACGAGGCCCCCGGTGACAGCACGGGCGTCTTGCCCACCACGCCCGGCCCACGCACCTCCTCGGTGTGGCCGGCGGCGTCGGTGATGCGCCAGTGGCGCGAGCGGAGCTGCACGGTCTCTCGGCCCTCGTTGATGATGTCGATGGTGTAGGCCCAGAAGAAGCGCTCCTCGTCGGGGGCCGATTCCTCCTCGAGGTACTGCGGCGTCACGCGCACGCGCACGCCACGGGTCACCGCTTCGTACATATGAAGACCTGGGGGCAGTCCGGAATGGATGGCATTGGGGCCATCATCCGATTCTAGAGGCTGCCAGCGCCCGGTCAATGTCGGCCATCAGGTCGGCGGGGGCCTCGAGCCCGACGGACAGCCGCAGCATGCCGTCGGAGATGCCGAGCTCGGCCCGCGCTTCGGGCTTCAGGCGCTGATGCGTGGTGGTGGCCGGATGCGTGATCAGGCTCTTGGCATCGCCCAGGTTGTTGGAGAGCTTGACCAGCCTCAGGGCATTGAGGAAGCGGAAAGCCGCCGCCTTGCCGCCATCGAGCTCGAACGCCACCACCTGGCCGAAGCCCGACATCTGGCGCTTGGCGAGCGCGGCTTGCGGGAAGTCCGGCCGGCCCAAGTAGAGCACGCGCCGCACGCCGCGCTGGGCCGCCACATGGTCGGCGATCTTGGCGGCGGTCTCGCACTGCGCCCGCACGCGCAAGGGCAGCGTCTCGAGACCCTTGAGCATCACCCACGCGTTGAAGGGGCTGAGCGAGGGCCCCGTGTGCTTGAGGTAGTTGTGCAGGTGGTCCTTCACGAACGCCTGGGAGCCCAGCACGACGCCGCCGAGGCAGCGGCCCTGGCCGTCGATGTGCTTGGTGGCGGAATACACCACCACGTCGGCACCGAGCTTCAGGGGCTTCTGCAGGATGGGGGTAGCGAACACGTTGTCGACCACGACGATGGCGCCGGCGGCGTGGGCGATCTTGGACACGGCGGCGATATCGGTCAGGTCGAGGGTCGGGTTGGCCGGCGTCTCGAAGAAGAACAGCTTGGTGTTGGGCCGCACCGCCTTCTGCCAGGCGGCGAGGTCGCGGCCGTCGACCAGGGTGGAGGCGATGCCGTAGCGCGGACAGAGGTCCTCCACCACGTAGCGGCACGAGCCGAACAGCGCGCGCCCGGCGACCACATGGTCGCCGGCCTTGAGGTAGCACAGCATCGCCGAGGTGACGGCCGCCATGCCGGTGGCGGTGGCGCGGGCGGCCTCGGCGCCCTCCAGCAGCCGCACGCGCTCCTCGAACATGGCGACCGTGGGGTTGGCGTAGCGGCTGTAGATGAAGCCGGCCTCGCTCTTGAAGCGCTCCTCGGCCTGCTCCGCCGAGGCGTAGACATAGCTCTGGGTCAGGAACAGGGCTTCCGAGGTCTCGGCGAACTGCGAGCGCATGGTGCCCCCGTGCACCAGCAGGGTCTCTGGGCTCCAGTTCAGCGGCTCATCGTGTGTTGCTGGCTTGTCGGTCATCGCGCTCTCCTCGCCTGGATCATGCCAGGCAACAAAAAACCGGCCCGATGCTGCACCGCTTATCCTAGCCGGGCGCCGTCATCTCGGTCGGTTTGCGCGCGGCCTTTTAGCGACTTCTTTTGCGTGGCTGCAAGCCGGCCGGCCAAATCACCACGTCGTCCGGAGCGGGGATTACCGCGTTCTGCGGGTTGGCGTCAATGGCCGTTTCGTTCTAGACGAGCCAAAGCGAGGTTCACGATGGCGAAGACGCAACCGAAAGCACGGGCGAAGGCGGCACCTGCCGCGGCGCGCGGCATCCTGCCGGTGCAGGCCATCCGCGGCCTGATCGCGGCCGGCCACGTGCGCCTGGCCGAGCCCCTGCTGCCCAACCAGATGCAGCCGGCGAGCCTCGACCTGCGGCTCGGGCCCAAGGCCTATCGGGTGCGGGCGAGCTTCCTGCCCGGCCCCAATTCAACGGTCGCCGCCAAGCTGGAGGACCTGCAGCTCCACGCCATCGACCTGCGCAGCAGCGCGGTGCTGGAGACCGGCTGCGTCTATATCGTGCCGCTGCTGGAGAGCATGGCGTTGCCGGCGCATCTGGCGGCCGCGACCAACCCCAAGAGCTCGACGGGGCGGCTCGATGTCTTCACCCGCGTGATCGCCGACGGCGTCAACGCCTTCGATCTCGTTCCCGCCGGCTACAAGGGACCGCTGTATGCCGAGATCTGCCCGCAGACCTTCCCGATCGTCGTGCGCAAAGGGTCGCGGCTCAGCCAGATCCGGTTCCGCGCGGGAGCGGTGCAGGACGACGACCTCGACCTGGTCGCGTTGCAGAAGCGCGAGACGCTGATCTCCTCCGATCATCCCGACATAGCGCGGGGGATCGCGCTCTCCGTCGACCTCGTCGGCGATGCCGAGGGGCTGGTCGGCTATCGCGCCAAGCGGCACACCGGCCTCGTCGACGTCGACGCGCCGGGCGCGTGCCGGGTGGAGGATTTCTGGGAGCCGATCCGCGCTGCCGACAAGCAGTGGCTGATCCTCGACCCGGAGCAGTTCTATATCCTGGCCTCCAAGGAGGCCGTGCACGTGCCGCCGACGCATGCCGCCGAGATGGTGCCGTTCAATCCCCTGGTCGGCGAGTTCCGCGTGCACTATGCGGGCTTCTTCGATCCGGGCTTCGGCCATGCGGCCGCCGGCGGCTCCGGCGCCAAGGCAGTGCTGGAGGTCAGAAGCCACAAGGTGCCGTTCATCCTCGAGCACGGGCAGATCGTCGGCCGCCTGATCTACGAGCGCATGGCCGAGGTGCCCGAGGTGCTGTACGGCCGCGACCTCAAGTCGAACTACCAGGGCCAGGGCCTGAAGCTCTCCAAGCATTTCCGGTAGAGTTGAAGCAAATCCGAGGGCGGTTCGTCATACCCGCGGAGCGCAGCGAACAGCGGGTATTCAGCCGCCGCAAGTGCACCCTGGATCTAGAGTCCCGCTCCGCGCTTCGCTTGGCGGGAATGACAGCGCGGGCACGGGCCTACGCGCCTTGGCGTTCGGGATACAGGGACCGCAATCCTTCGGCGGAGGCCCGGCAGATGCCGCGCTCGGTGATCAGCCCCGTGACGAGGCGCGCGGGCGTGACGTCGAAGGCATCGTTGCGGGCCGGGCTGCCGGGCGCGGCGATCTCGACCGGGACTACCTCGCCTGACCTGGTGCGGCCGCTCATGATCAGCACCTCGTCCGCGCCCCGCTGCTCGATCGGGATATCGCGGCCCGCGGCCAGCGCCCAATCGATGGTCGAGTGCGGGCAGGCGACGTAGAACGGCACGCCGGTGTCCTGGGCCGCCAGCGCCTTGAGATACGTGCCGATCTTGTTGGCGACGTCGCCGTTGGCCGTCACGCGATCGGCGCCGACGATGACGATATCGACCAGGCCCTGCTGCATCAGATGCCCGCCGGCGTTGTCGACGATGATGGTGTGCGGCACGCCGTGGGCGCCGAGCTCGTAGGCCGTCAGCGCCGCGCCCTGGTTGCGGGGACGCGTCTCGCCGACCCACACATGCACGGGTGTGCCGGCGTCGTGCACCTCGTAGATCGGGGCGATCGCGGTGCCGCGGTCGACGGTGGCGAGCCAGCCGGCGTTGCAGTGGGTGAGCACGTTGACAGGCTCGCCCAGCGTCTTGCGCGCGGCGATCTCCCGGATCAGCCCGGCGCCATGCCGGCCGATGGCGCGGTTGGTGGCGACGTCGGCCTCGCAGATCTCGGCTGCGCGCGCGTAGGCGGCGGCGACGCGGCGCTCGCGCGGCAGGTTGCGCACGGCGGCACCCATCTCGTCCAGCGCCCAGCGCAGGTTGACGGCGGTGGGGCGCTGCGCGGCCAGCAAATCGATGGCCGCATCGAGCGCCTCGTCGGACGCATCGCGGCGCAACGCCAGGCACACGCCATAGGCGGCCATGGCGCCGATCAGCGGCGCGCCGCGCACCTGCATGGTCAAAATCGCCCGCGCCGCGTCCTGCAGCGTCTCGAGGCGGACGATGGCGAGCGCATGCGGCAGCCGCGTCTGGTCGATGATCTCCACCGCCCAGCCGTCGGCCGCCGGCCAGATCGTGCGATAGGGTTTGCCGTCGATATTCATATGCGTGCCCCCAACGCGCACACGCGGTTCCCTCCCCCATCGTGCCGGAGGCGCGTCTTCGACACGACGTGGGGGAGGGCTAGGGAGGGGGGGATGGCAGAACAATTGCCGTCGGGGTTCCCCCCACCCCTAACCCCTCCCCACATCATGCCGGAGGCGTGTCTTCGACACGACGGCGAGGGGGACACGTCCGGCGTTCGTGGCGCGTCGGTTCTCACATCTCTAATCCAAGCTCTGCACCGGCGGCCCGAGCGCGATGTGCAGCGTTTCGTCGAGCCCGCAGGCGGGGCAGCTCAGCGCATACCACTCGGCATAGGGCCGCGCCGAGCGGTCGATGATGGCGAGGCCCGGCTTGCTGCATGCCACGCAGACAACCGACTGCTGCGGTTCGGCGCGCCACTCTGCGACGCGGCGGGCCGCCTCGCGCTGCTGGTCCGCCGTCAGCGTCATGACGCTCTAATGCCCCTCGAACGCCATCAGCGCCTGCCACTGGATGCCGTGCGCGGCGAGCTTCCTGGTGCCACCCAGCTCCGGCAGATCGATGATGAACGTGGCGCCGACGATCTCGCCGCCCGAGCGCTGCACGAGCTTGACGGCCGCCTCCGCCGTGCCGCCGGTGGCGATCAGGTCGTCGACGATCAGGATGCGCTCGCCCGCCCGAACCGCGTCCGCGTGCATCTCGATGATGTCGACGCCGTACTCCAGCGTGTATTCCTGACCGATCGTCTTCCAGGGCAGCTTGCCCTTCTTGCGCACCGGCACGAAGCCGCAGCCGAGCTTGTCGGCGATCGCGCCGCCCAGGATGAACCCGCGCGCCTCGATGCCGGCCACGGCCTGCACCCCGGCGCCGGCGAACGGCGCGGCCATCTGCGCGATGGTCGCCCTGAAGCCGGCGGCGTCTCCCAGCAGCGTGGTGACGTCTCGGAACATGATGCCCGCCTTGGGATAGTCGGGGATCGTGCGGATCAGGCTTTTCAGGTCTGGCACGGCGAGCGGTCTCCGGCTCTGGCTGGCCGCCAGGATAGCAAGCGGGCCGCCCTGCCGTCATGCCTGCCGTGAACAATAGCGGCTTGGGAAGGGCGCGCGCTTTGCCTAAAGTGCCGGCAGACCCGAGCGGAGCGACGCCCATGAAGATCAAGCTGCACCATCTGAACTTCTGCACCACCAACGTGCCGGCGATGGATGAGTTCTACCGTACGGTGCTCGACCTGGAGCGGGAGCCGACGGTGGGAGCCGGCCGCGTGGTCGGGGAGGGATACCCGGGCAAGGTCGCCTTCGTCACCGACGGCACCACCCAGGTGCACCTGGCAGAAAGGGACCTGGGCGTGGGCTTCCGCATGGGCCAGGCGATCAACCCGGTCGAGCGCGGCCACATCGCCTTCCGCACCGACGACATCGACGCCTTCAAGCAGCGCCTGAAGGACAAGGGCATCCCCTATTCCGATTTCGGCACCTGGGCCATGCAGGGCTGGGACCAGATCTTCTTCTACGATCCCGACGGCAACATCGTCGAGGTGCACCAGGTGCGGGAGTGAGGGATGACGGCCGATGGACAGGAAGCCGGCTCTGGAAGCGAGCCTTGTGGAGGAATGCGTCGGGAAGGCGCACGGCGACCTCGATCGCGTCAAGGCGCTGCTGGCGCAGGAGCCCGCACTCGTCAACGCCTGCTGGGATTGGGGCGGCGGCGATTTCGAGTCCGCGCTGGGCGCCGCAGCCCACGTGGGTCGAAAGGACATCGCCAATTTCCTCTTGCAGAACGGCGCGCGTCTCGATCTGTTCGCGGCCGCCATGCTGGGCAAGCTGGAGATCGTGCGGGCGGCGCTCACCGCCTATCCCGACGCGATCAACACCCCCGGCCCGCACGGCATTGCGCTGCTCGCCCACGCCAAGGCCGGCGGTGTCGAGGCGCAGGCCGTGCTCGACTATCTGACCTCCCTCCAATAGTACCGCTCTCCAAGTGTGCCGCTGCTGCCGGCTCTGCCAACCTGTGACATCCTGGGCCTTCAAGCCGCCGTCGGTCCACGGTAGCGTCGGCCAATCGCAGCCGACGAGGCATGCCATGGCAAACGTCGACGCCGCCGATCTGCCGGCCCGCAGGGATTTCATCGTCGATGCGGCGCTTGCCTTCGCCGGCGTGGGATGCGCCGCGGCCCTGTGGCCCTTCATCGATCAGATGAACCCGAACAGCGCAACGCCGCCGCCCGAGGTGCGGGACGTGGACCTCGTTGCGATCCAGCCGGGCCAGACCGTCACGGTGCCATGGAGGGGGCTGCCGATCTCCATCCGCCGTCGCACGCCCGAGGAGGTGCGCTTGGCTCGCAGCACGCCCTTGTCGGATCTGCCCGATCCGTTCGCGCGCAATGAGGCTCTTCCCGCCAAGACGCCGGCCAGCGACGCCAACCGCACGCAGGAGGGCCAGGAGGAATGGCTCGTCGTGGTCAGCATCTGCACCCATCTCGGCTGCCTCCTGACCCCCCAGGCGCCGGCCGTCGCCGCGGGCGAGGGCTGGTTCTGCCGGTGCCATGCCGCGCGGTTCGATCTCTCGGGGCGCGTGGTCGGCGGGCCAGCCCGCACGAACCTGCCGGTGCCGCCCTATCGATTTCTCTCGCCCGCCAGGATCAGGATCGGATAGGGGCCACGGATCGGGGAAGCGCCGAACGATCAAACCACCACGGGTATCGACAAGAACCCGCGGAACCGTGCCCGCCCGCCCCGCACGGGCTCGCCCGCGAGGCGATAGTCGGGGAAGCGCGCGAGGAAGCGCTGGATCGCAATGCGACCCTCGAGCCGCGCCACGTTGAGGCCGGCGCACACGTGCACGCCCGAGCCGAACGCCAGGTGGCGGTTGGGCTCGCGCGCGACGTCGAGCCGGTCCGGATCGGCGAACTCGGCAGGATCGCGGTTGGCGGCGCCGATGCCGATGGTGATGAAGGTGCCGGCCGGAATGGCAACGCCGCCGATCTCGGTTGCCACGGTAGTCACGCGGTTGCCGAGCTGGTTGGAGCTCTCGAAGCGCAAAATCTCCTCCACGCCCGGCCGGATCAGCGCCGGCTCGGCGATCAATCGCGCCTTCTCCTGCGGCCACTCGAGCAGGGCGTAGAGGCCGTTGCCGATCAGGTTGGTGGTGGTCTCGTGGCCGGCGTTGAGGATGAAGATGATGTTGTGCAGCAGCTCGCGCTCGGACAGCCGTCCGCCGTCCGCCTCGCCCTGGATCAGCCGGGTCAGCACGTCGCGCTCGGGGTCGCCCGGATGCGCGCGGCGGTCGGCGACCAGCCGCGTGAGGTAGGCGACGAAAGCGCCGACCGCCCGCTCGCCGCGCTCGCGCTGCGCGTCGCTCAGCACCGGCTCCAGCGCGCCGAGGATGGCGAGCGACCACGCGCGCAAGGGGCCCCGCTCCTCGCGCGGCACCGCCAGCAGGTTGCCGATCACCTCGACGGGCACGGCGGCGGCCAGGTCGGTGATCAGGTCGCCCCCGCCCTTGGCCGCCATGGCGTCCAGCAGCCCGTCCACCAGCGCCGTCACGGGCCGCTCCATGTCGGCGATGGCGCGCGGCGTGAAGGCGCCGGCGATGATGCGGCGCACGCGCGTGTGCAGGGGCGGGTCGTTGAACACCAGGCTGGTGGTGTGGTGCTCGTAGAGCAGGCTGTCGCCGTACTTGGCCCCGTATTCCCGCTTCTTGTCGGACGAGAAGGTGGCGGCATCCTTGTACACCGCCGCGCAGTCGGCATGGCGGGAGAGGAAATAGCTGCCGTCCGGCAGGCGGTGCACAGGGGCATGGCCGCGCAGCGCGTGGTAGGTTGGATAGGGGTTGGCGTAGAAGCCGGCCGGCAGCCGGCGCAGGTCGAAATCCCGGACGGTGGCCGCCGCCTCGGCCGGGTCCGCAAACCGGGCCGGGCCCAGGCTTGGACCTGCAGGCTCGGGGAGGCGCTCGTTCATCATCGCGAAACCGCCCAATTGCTGCGCCAGGGTAGCCTCCGGGATACCGCGAAGGCAAAGCGCAAGTATCGGCCGGGCCGTTGGCCAAGCAAGGCCGAATCGGGCTTTCCTGATCGAGCGCGGCGGGGAATTGTTCGCGCTGTTGGGACTGGCAAGGCCATGGCTGAACCGACCTTCTCGATGACGGCAGACGACGATCTGCCGCGCACCATCCGCCGCGAGCGCGAGGCCCGCGAGCGGGAAGCCCGGGAGCGGGAGACGCGCGCGTCGTCCTCGGTGCCGGCCGTCGAGCGCGACGGGCCCTACGAGCTGCCGCCGCCGGCCGCGACCATCACCGCCATCGACATCCCGTTCGGCAGGCTGATGGCGTTCTTCCTCAAGGCGGTGTTTGCGGCGATCCCGGCGCTGATCGTGCTGACGGTGCTGCTGTGGCTGTTCGGGCAGGGGCTGCAGACCTTCTTCCCGCAGCTGCTGAAGCTGAAGATCCTCATCTACATGCCGCAGTAGGCCTCGCCCCGGCGGCATGCGCCGCAGGCGATCTACTGGACGTAGTCGCGCTTGTGCAGCTCGGCGCATTGGCCGTCACGCACGCGCTTTTGCTCCTCGGATTCCCTGAGATTGCCGGCGCTGTGCTCGACATGGCGCTGCCCGCACCAGTTCGCCTGCTCGCGCTTGGCGCGCTCCTCCACGGTAAGCTCGGCCTTGGGTGCGTCGTCCTTGATCGACAGGCGCTGAGGCGGCGGCGGTTGCCGGCGCCAGTCGGCGCAGCCGGCCAGCGCCGCGAGGACGCCCGCGCACACGACAGCTGCAACCCCCCTTCGCATCCCGGCGCCTTGCGGTTGTGGACAGCCAGTGGATATCCGAGTCGCGCCCCGCCGCCTGCCGGCAACGCCCCCGCGCGCCGACGTTCCTGTGGACGAGGGGATGTGGCTAGGCCGCGCCGGGCACGAACACGCAGCGCGGCCGATAGGCGCCCGAGTCGATCCGGTAGACGCAGACGTGCGTGCGGCTGTCCTCGGAGGGGAGCCGCAGGAACTCCGCCGGCACGACCACCGAGATCGACCCCGCATGGAACAGCTGGTCGCCGTCCGGCAGGTGCTCGATCCAGTCGACCATCCGGCAGTCCTCGCCGCTGCAGCACTTTTTGGGATACCACGAGTGGGCCCCGGCGCCGGTCGCGCTCAGCGCGATGGCACCAAGCACCGCGAGCGCAGCGAAAGCGACGGCGATCCTGGCACCCAAGCTCGGCATGGCACACCTCGCGCTTTTTGGGGTCAGACCCTACAGCTCTCCCGCCACCGCCGATAGCTCGCCCACTCGCGTCCTTCACGCCGAAGGCAGCCTCCGACGCAGGGAGAGGGGTCCACCGATCGAGGGTACGTACCAACCGGCCGTCATACCTTCGGCGACCCGTGTCGCCGGCCATCAACCGGCACAACGCCGATTGTCTGCCCACTCGGTTGCCGCGAGTGTCAGCTACAAAAAGACGGGACGCGGGTGCCTACTCGACAACCGCGGGGCCGCATCGGCCCCAGGAGACCCGCGCGGGCCTCCTCGAGAGCCTTGCGGCCCTCATGGACCTCACGGTCCGGGGGTTGCCTTCCGGCACCCGCGTGCGGCGACTTTGGGCCCGGCCCGCGTTTCGGGATCCGCCACTCCCCTGCCGCTCCACACGGACAGGATCGACGTGGGACGCCTTATCGTTCAGTCGGGACCGTCGAGCCGAACGACATTGCTGCGGCTCGTCCGACGGCGGTCGGGCGCCAGGGCCTCCTGGATCTCTGCCCCCAACGAGGCTTCCTTCCAGGCGCCGACCGCTGCCACGTCAGGTGTTGGATCCAAAACGCCCCGTCAGGGCAGCGGCACCCCCAATATAACACCGCCCGGGAACGCGGGGATTGAGCCGATCACGGTTAACGCGTGCGCGCGGTGCCAGACCCTCCGGGTCGGGCACCATGGCTCACCATCGAGGTCGGCAAATGGTGTCAGACCCGAAGGGTCGGACACCCTGGCACCGTCGGCCGGCTAAGTCCGATGGCGGTCCTGGTGGGGGTGATTCGAGAGCCTGCGCGTCAGGGGGAGCTCGTATTGACAGATGCACCATCGATGACCTTAAGCAACCCATCGATAAACGCGCAGACCTTTAACGCTTCTTCGCGAGTGATATGATCAAGAATATGATGGTGCGTGGGGTTGCGGTACGCTCCAAACATTCCGCGCAAAATATGCGCGTAACCTTCCTGCTCGTTCTTGTCCTTGCTGACTACGAGGACTGACGCGCTCGGTTCGGTCTTGATCACTTGGTTCACCAGGGCCACACCTGCTGGACCAGCGGAAACGCCTGACTTCTTGCGAATTCGATCTTCAAGTATCTGCGTTGCCTGATTGATTACGCGGTCGAAATTTCCTGGCGCCGAAAGCAGATCAGCACAACGTGATTTTAGCTGCTCATCCTGTATTGAATTGAAAATTGACCCTATTTGAATTATCTCCGCTCCAACATGCTGAGTATATTCCAAATAAGACACTATCTGGTTGAGCTTGTTCGATAGTTCTTCTGTTGAGCAGTAGTCTCTCGGTCCATCGCCATAGTACGCGTAGCTAGGGAGCTCGAAGTCTTTCGTGGACTCGCCCAAGATGAGTCCCACCTCGGAGATAACCTTGTTGAGATCTCTCCCTAGGGTACCCGGATGGCCTCCACCCATTGCCGTCTGCTGCATGCCCTTCAAGCGTGCATAGGCACCCCGTAGTTTGTGCCGATCAATGGCCATTTTTCCTCACTCCCACTCGATCGCCTCGGCGGCTTGTTGGTCACGTCGTAAACTACGCGGTTGATGCCCTCCACCTCGTTGATGATGCGCGTTCCACGAACGTCATTCCCGCGGAGGCGGGAAGCCAGTTCATCTGGCAGCGCGGATGCGGCCTCTATGAATTGAACCCCTCGCCGCGAGGTGACCTGGGTCCCGTCCGGGACCCGCGCGCACGCTTCGCGCGCGTGCGGCGACGGGATGACGTTCGCGGCCAGGTCGTCGCCCCCACTCCACTACTCCCACTCGATCGTCCCCGGCGGTTTCCTGGTGGAGGCCGGAACCCAGTTCACCTGCTCAACGCAGCCCTTCATCTTCATGTATGCGGTTGCAGTAGGGACTCTGTTCCGATCAGGTGCAAAGCTTCTTCAAGCGCGACGGACACATGCAGACGCCACCACTGCCCGGTGTGCCGACGCCACATCAAGTCGAATTGGGCTTCCGCGAGACACTCTTCCACATGGTCGAGGCGCGTGAACGCCGAATCGAACTCCTCCCCGAGATTGTCTGGAAACCCGGAGCGGTAGCGCGTGATGAAGCTGTACTTGCTTCCCCGCCATTTGCCGAAAATATCGATGGGATAGTTGAACCGGGTCGGACGGACTTCAGGCAGAAATCGAGGCTTGAGCGTAGCGCCGATGAAGCACTCGCAAGCTGTCGCAATGGCGGCTTTTTCCTCCGTCGTGAGGGTCCTGACCCTCACCCATCTCCTCTCGCGCTCGCGCATTCGCGCACCCATTGGCAGCTTCCAGGCTATTTTCCTGCCGGTGGCAAAGCCCCCGTCACTCCCACTCGATCGTCCCCGGCGGCTTGCTGGTTACGTCGTACACGACCCGGTTGATCCCCTTTACCTCGTTGATGATGCGGGTGGCGCAGCGGCCGAGCACGTCGTGGGGGAACGGGTAGAAATCGGCCGTCATGCCGTCGGTCGAGGTCACGGCCCTTAAAGCACACACGTGGTCGTAGGTGCGCGCGTCGCCCATCACGCCGACGGTGCGCACGGGAAGCAGCACGGCGAACGCCTGCCAGATCGTGTCGTAGAGGCCGGCCTTGCGGATCTCGTCGAGGAACACGGCGTCGGCCTGGCGCAGAATGTCGAGCCGCTCCTCGCTGACCTCGCCGGGGATGCGGATCGCCAGGCCCGGCCCCGGGAACGGATGCCGGCCGATGAAGGGCTCCGGCAGCCCCAGCTCGCGGCCCAGCGCGCGCACCTCGTCCTTGAACAGCTCGCGCAGCGGCTCCACCAATTTCAGATTCATGCGCTCGGGCAGGCCGCCGACGTTGTGGTGCGACTTGATGGTCACCGACGGCCCACCGGTGAACGACACGCTCTCGATCACGTCGGGATAGAGCGTGCCCTGCGCCAGGAACTCCGCGCCGCCGACCTTCCTGGCCTCCTCCTCGAACACGTCGATGAACATCGCCCCGATGGTCTTGCGCTTGGCCTCGGGGTCGCTTCTGCCGGCCAGCGCCGCGAGGAAGCGCGCGCGCGCGTCCACGTGCACGAGGGGAATATTGAAATGCCCGCGAAACAGCGAGACCACCTCCTTGGCCTCGTTCAGCCGCAGCAGACCGTGGTCGACGAAGATGCAGGTGAGCTGGTCGCCGACGGCCTCGTGGATCAGCTTGGCCGCCACCGCGCTGTCGACGCCGCCCGACAGCCCGCAGATGACGCGGCCCTTGCCCACCTGGGCGCGGATCTTGGCAATCTCGGCCGAGCGGAAATGCGCCATGCTCCAGTCGCCCGGCAGCCCGGCGATGCGGCGCACGAAGTTGCCGATCAGCTGGCTGCCTTTGGGGGTATGCGCCACCTCGGGGTGGAACTGCACGGCGTAGAGCTTGCGCGTCTCGTCAGCGATGGCCGCGAACGGCGCGCCGGTCGACACGCCCACCACCTTGAACCCGGCCGGCAGCCGCGTGACGCGGTCGCCGTGGCTCATCCACACGGTGTCGCGCTCGCCCTTCTTCCACACGCCCTCAAACAGCGCGCTGTCGCCCGTCACCTCCAGCTCGGCGCGGCCGAACTCGCGGTGGTGGCCGCCTTCCACGCCGCCGCCCATCTGCGCCACCATGGTCTGCTCGCCGTAGCAGATGCCGAGCACGGGCAGCCCGGCCTCGAACACCCAGTCGGGCGCGCGTGGGGTGCCGAACTCGGTGACGCTGGCCGGCCCGCCCGACAGGATCACGGCCTTGGGCTTCAACCGTTCCAGCGCCTCGTCGGCCTTGTTGAACGGCACGATCTCGGAATAGACGCCCTGCTCGCGCACCCGCCGGGCGATCAGCTGCGTCACCTGGCTGCCGAAATCGATGATCAGGACGGTGTCGGTCATGGCTGGCCCCGGTTGGAGCAGAATCGTGTGCACAGGCAGCCTCGGTAGACCATCGGCCCCGCCGAGGGTCAAGGCGGGCAGCCATCGGACGGCGACATGGGGTCAGACCCTAAACAAAGCACATTTCCGGGTGCACCGGCGGTGCAGGAGGGTCTGACCCCATCGCGCCGACCCCGCCTGCCCATTTTGCCGTCACGCACTTCCTGCTATGCAGCGCGCCATGGAACCCGTCACCGCCAAGCTCAAGCGCACGCGCCTGTTCGCGCACCTCCCCGAGGACGCCATCCTCGCCCTGATCGAGCGGCCGGGCGTGCTCTCCGGCATCGCCGGCGAGGACGTGGTCGCCCGCCAGGGCGATCTCGTGGTCCTGCTCGAAGGCGGGCTGGTCATGACCAGCGACGACGGCGGCCAGCACCTCGCCGCTTTCAGCGTGGCGGAGGGCGCGCGCGATCCAGCCATCCTCTACACCATCCCCGCCGGCGCGCGCCTCGCCCTCACCAAGCCCTCGGTCTACCTCGTCATCGACGGCCAGCGCCTCGACGACGTGCTGAGCGGCCGCCAGGAGGCGGTCAGCCTCGCCGCCCTCGACGAGAGCGTGCGCGGCCGCGTCGCCAGCCTGCTCAAGGCGCAGCCCTTCAAGCAGCTGTCCTTCGAGCACCTCGTCGACTGCGCCGCGGCGATGCGGGAGGGCGAGGTCGCGGCCGGCGACGACGTGGTGAGCCAGGGCGAGGCCGGCGACTACTTCTACGTCATCGAGGCCGGCGAGGCCGACGTGATGCGCGCCGACGCGGGCCACAAGCCCGTCACGGTCGCCACGCTCGGGCCCGGCGCCAGCTTCGGCGAGGAGGCCCTCATCAAGGGCGAGCCGCGCAATGCCACCGTGCGCATGACCACGCCCGGCCGCATCCTGACGTTGGCCAAGGACGACTTCGACCGCCTGCTCAAGAGCCGGCTGCTGCACGAGATCTCGCCGCAGGACGCCAGGCGCCACATCGAGCAGAGCGGCGCCGCGCTGATCGACTGCCGCTACGAGGAGGAATGGGAGCTGTGGCGGCTCAGAAACGCCCGTCTGGTGCCGCTGGACCAGATTCGCGAGCGCTCGCGCGGGCTCGATCCCAAGCGCGAGTACATCGTCTACTGCCGCACCGGCCGGCGCTCGCGTGCGGCCGCCTTCCTGATGCGCCAGGCCGGGCTCAACGCCGTCGCCCTCGAGGGCGGCATCTCCGAGTGGCCCTACGAGAAGGAAGGCGGCGGAACCGGGGCGTAATTTACTCCGCCGCCACGGCGTGGCCGTTGCCGTTGGTTGTGGCCTGCTGCTGCGCCGGCTTGGCGGTGATGCCGAGCCGCTCGACGGCCGCCTGCAGCACCTGCCCGAGCAGCTCCGAATAGCGCATGCCCTGGAACCCGGCCATGATGTTCATCTTGCCGTCCCAGCACCAGCCCGGGTTGGGATTGACCTCGAGCAGCTTGATCTCGCCCTTGGCGTCGGCGCGGAAATCGAAGCGCGCGTAGTCGCGGCAGCCCAGCCGCTCGAACAGCCGCGAGGAATGGTCGATCATCTGCTGCTGCTTTTGGTCCGCCAGCGTCGCCTCGCGATACTTGATCTGCGTCCAGTAGGGGCTGTCGGGCTCCCACTTGGATTCGTAGCCGAGGATCTTGGGCAGCCGCTCGTCCAGCCTGGAGTAGTCGACCTCCAGCACCGGCAGCGCGCGCAGGCCCTGGTCCGGATTGCCGATCAGCTGCACCGAGTATTCCGAGCCGGTCAGGAATTCCTGCACCAGCACGCCGCGCTTGGGGAAGTCGGCGCGCAGCCGGTCGAGCGAGTCGAGCAGCGCCTTCTCGTTGTTGACGACCGAGTCCTTGGTGATGCCCTGGCTGCTGTCGCCCTGATTCGGCTTCAGCAGCGCCGGGAACACCGACGGCAGGGTCGCGCCCTGGTCGCCCGGGCGCACGTAGCTCTCGAGCGGAACGGGCACGTCGAGCCCATGCGCCACGGCGCGCACGAGGCCCTTGTCGTAGCAGGCCGCCAGCGCCGAGGGGCCCGCGCCCGTGTAGCCGATGCCGAGCACCTCGAGCAGGGCCGGCACGTGCAACTCCTTGAAGGGATCGTTGTTCCAGCCCTCGTCGCACAGGTTGAACACGAGGTCGGTGCGCAGGTCCGTGAGGTCCCGGTCCAGCGTCCCATGGTTGTCGAGGAAGCGGAACTTGTAGTTGGGCAGCTCCGCCAGCGCGTCCTTGAGCTTGCGGACCGTATCGAGGTCCTCGGGATTGAACGTGCCCCCGCGCTTGACTGGATCCGGCAGGCGGTGGTCGCCCATCAATACCGTCACATCCAGGGCCTGCAGCTTGCCCTTCTTGCGCACGGGCAGGTTCGGGGCGTCGGCCGAGAGCAGGATGCGGCGGGCCATCATGCCGAGGTCCTGATCGCGCTCCGACAGCGCCTCGGCGTGGCCGTGGTGGCGGACGTTGCGGAAGCCGCACTTCTCCATCAGCTTGGAGATGCTGTCGCGCGTATAGAGCCGCTCGGCGTAGAACTGGTCGGCGATCACGCCCATCTCGTCGTGCACGATCACCTCGCGCGAGATCAGCCGCTCGCCGTCCTGGCTGATGGTGCGCTCGCGGCACACGAAATGATGCTCGTCGATCCACTCCCACGAGCGCTTGTCGAAGTTCTCGTGCATGTGGGTGCCGTCGGTGATGTCGAGCACGAGCTGGCCGCTGGGGCGCAGAATCTTGCCGACGGCGGTCAGCACCTTCTCGTCGTCCTGCTTGTTGGAGAAATAGCCGAACGAGTTGCCCATGATGGCAACGCAATCCATGCTGTTCTCGGGCAGGCGCGGATTGCGGGCGTCGCCCTCCTTGAACAGCACCTGGAGGCCTTCGCTCTGCGCCCGCTTCTTGGCGAGCCGCACCAGGTAGCGCGAGCGGTCGAGGCCCATCACGTGCTTGAAGCCGCGCCGGGCGAGCTCCAGGCAGTGCCGGCCCTGGCCGCAGCATAAATCGAGGATGTGGCTGTGGGATTGGATCGCCGCCGAGGCGACGATGAAGTCGACTTCCCGGCGGGTGTTCTCGTTGTTCTCGACGACGTCGCCGTCGGTCTTGACGTAGAGCGCATTGAACAGCTTGCGCCACCACTCTTCGGGAAGGTGCGCCTCGAGGTCCGCGACGGGACCCAGGCACGAGCGCGTCATCTGACGCCTGGGCCGCTTAGCCTTGGAAGGCATTACCATGGTGGACGATCGTCCTCCTCAATGCCGACGCTGGCGAGCGGTGGCGTGCATCTGGAAGTGCCCCAACGCGACGCGGCACGCGGCCGGCCAAGACTGAGACCCATGCGGCCCCAACAAAACGCGATCCTAATAGTCGCTCGGAATTCCCTGTCAAACTTTTATCTGTGGACGAGCAGCAAAGAATGCAACCAGCAACGCTCTACGACGCGCCTTCGCAACACTCAACTCCTTCGTAGCAGCGTGGCAATGAAGAATCCGTCGGTGCCGTGCCGCGCCGGCGTGAGGAGGAGGCCGTCATCGCTGCCGTCGGCGGACGCCGGTGGGTTGCCGCCGATTCCCGCCGCCCACGCATCGCGCCAGGGTGACGTCGCGAAGTCCGGATGGTTCGCCGTGAAGGCCGCAATCTGGTCGCCATTCTCTTCCGGCAGCACCGAGCAGGTGGCATAGACGAGCCGGCCGCCGGGCTTGACGAGGGCCGCGGCCGTCGCCAGCGCCGCCTGCTGCTCGTGCTGCCGCTGGGCCAGATTCGCGGGGCGCAGCCGCCACTTGGCATCGGGCCGGCGGCGCCAGGCGCCCGAGCCGGAGCACGGGGCGTCGATGAAGACCATGTCGAAGCGCGCACCGAGCGCAGCCAGCGCCGCGGTGTCCCCGGCGGTGAGCACCTGGACGTTGCGCGCCCCTGCACGCTTCAGTCTCTCCATAATGGGGCGCAGCCGCAGCGTATCGTCGTCGTAGGCATAGACTTGGCCGGTGTTGCGCATGGCGGCCGCGAACGCCAGTGTCTTGCCGCCGGCGCCTGCACAAAGATCGAGCACCTGCTGGCGCGGGCCGGCGTTGGCCAGCAGGGCGGCGATCTGCGACCCTTCGTCCTGGACCTCATACCAGCCTCGGCCGTGGCCCACCTCGGCCTCGACGTTGGGCTGCCGGCCCGGCCCGTCGGGCGCCGGAAGCCGCACCCCCAAGGGCGAATAGGGCGTCGCAACCGGGGAGAATCGCGCCAGCGCCTTCATGACCTTGTCACGGTCGGCCTTCAGCGCATTGGCGCGCAGGTCGACTGGGGCCCGGCGGGCGAGAGCAGCGCCTTCCGCGGCGGCCGCCTCGCCGAAGACGCGGGTGAAGGAGGCCTCGAGCCACTCGGGAAAGTCGCCGCGGACGGAGGGCGGGGCATCGGCCGGCAGCTCGCGTGACAGCGCGGCCTGCTCGGCTTCGCTCGGAGGATCGACGGCATGCGGCGAGCCGTCGGCGCTGGCGACGACAGATTCCGCCGGCAGGCCGGTTGCATGGGGAGCGGCGGCAAGGGCTATGGCCCGGGAGGTGTCGGCGCCCATCTGCGCGGCCAGCGACCGCTTGCGGCGGAGCGCGTCGTAAACCAGGTTACCGATCGCGGCGCGGTCGCCGGAGCCGGCAAACCGGTGGCTCTTGCCCCAGTCTGCGAGCGCACCCGCGGCCGGGCGATGGCGGCACAGGATCTCGTCCAGGACCTCGATGGCGGCCTTGATGTGGGCGCCAGGCCGCATCGGCTCAGGCGGCCCCGCTGGTCGCCACATGCAGCAATAGCTTGATCCACATGACGGCGACGATCAGGAACCCCAGCGTGAACGCCGGCGAGCGCCACCGTACCTTGTTGGGGCCGATGTGAACGGCGGCGTGGGCGATGCGCGTCAGCACGAACAGCCACGCCAGGATGATCATGAGCGAATCGGCACCCTTGGTGATGAGCGCGAACGCCACCACCGCGTAGAACAGCATCGGCAGCTCGAACTGGTTGCGATAGTTGTTGGCCCGCTTGGTGGCATCGTCCGGCCATTCGACCCGCCCCATGGCGAGATCCGGGTTGCCGCGCTGCCGGTCCATGCTGCGGACGGCGCGGGCGCGGGCGGCGGCCAGCAAGGCGCCGACCACGACGACGAGCAGAACCTGCACGAACACGGGATAGAGAATGGCAACCTGGGTCACGGGCGGCATGGTCCGGATCGCCCGGACCCCTTCTGGCTGGCGGATCAGCTGCTGCGCTGGTAGTTCGGCGCCTCGCGGGTAATGGTGACCCCGTGCGCATGGCTCTCGGTCACCGCCGCCGACGACACGCGCACGAAGCGGGCCCGCTCCCTGAGCGCGGCAAGGTTTGCCGCACCGACATAGCCCATGCCGGCCCGCAGGCCGCCGACAAGCTGGTGCAGCACCCCATCGACCGGTCCCTTGTAGGGCACCTGGCCCTCGATGCCTTGCGGCACCAGCTTGAGGGTGTCCTTCACCTCCTGCTGGAAATAGCGGTCGGCGCTGCCGCGCGCCATGGCGCCCACCGACCCCATGCCGCGATAGGCCTTGTAGGTGCGGCCCTGGTACAGATAGGTCTCGCCCGGGGCCTCGTCGGTGCCGGCCAGCAGCGCGCCGATCATGACGCTATCCGCCCCGGCCGCCAGCGCCTTGACCAAGTCGCCGGAAAAGCGGATGCCGCCGTCGGCGATGATGGGCACGTCCTGCTTCTTGGCCGCGTCGACCGCGTCCATGATGGCGGTGAGCTGGGGCATGCCCACCCCGGCGACGATGCGCGTGGTGCAGATCGAGCCCGGGCCGATGCCGACCTTCACGGCATCCGCGCCGGCATCGATCAGCGCCTTGGTGCCGTCGGCGGTGGCGACGTTGCCGGCGATCACCTGCACGCGGTTCGACTGCTTCTTGATGCGTGTCACCGCCTCCAGCACCTGCGAGGAATGGCCGTGGGAGGTGTCCACCACCACCAGATCGACGCCCGCATCGATCAGCCGCTCGGCGCGCTGGAACCCGGCGTCACCGACGCTGGTTGCCGCCGCCACCCGCAGGCGGCCCTGCTCGTCCTTGCTGGCGTTGGGATACTTCTGCGCTTTCTCGATGTCCTTGACCGTGACCAGGCCGATACAGTGAAAGTCGTTGTCCACCACCAGCAGCTTCTCGATCCGGTGCTGGTGCAGCAGCCGCTGCGCGTCCTCCTTGTTGACGCCCTCCTTCACGGTGATCAGCTTCTTGGTCATCAGCTCGGAGACCGGGGTATTCGGGTTGTTGGCGAAGCGCACGTCGCGGTTGGTGAGGATGCCGACGAGCTTGCCCTTCTTGCCCGGCTCGACCACGGGGATGCCGGAAATATGGTGCTCGGACATGAGGCGCAGCGCGTCCGCCAGCGTCGCCCCGGGGTGGATGGTGACCGGGTTGACGACGATGCCGGCGACGTAGCGCTTCACCATGGCGACCTGCTCGGCCTGGACCTCCGGGGTCAGGTTGCGGTGGATCACGCCGATGCCGCCCGCCTGGGCCATGGCGATGGCCAGCGGGCCTTCCGTCACCGTGTCCATCGCCGAGGAGATGACGGGGATCTTCATGCCGATCGTGCGCGTCACCCGCGAGCCGACATCGACCTCCGCGGGCAGCACATCGGAGGGCCGGGGCACGAGGAGCACGTCGTCGAAGGTCAGCGCCAGCGCGCTGTCGTCTGTGATCGGCCGTTGCGCCATGCCTGTCTCTCCGCGATCGGTTAGGTTAGCCGAAATCGGCGCACGAAGGCCCTTGCCCCCGGCGCGGCCCGTTTCAGCCGCCCTTGTGATGGAATCGCTCCAAGGCTCCTATTAGCACCGGCCGCCACCCAGGGAAAGATGATGCTCACGGCCCCGCAAAAGGGCTGTTTAGACCAGTTGCCGCAGCAGGGCCACCGTGGTCAGGCCGGCGAGGATGGCGATGAGGTCGTTGCCGCCGAGCTTCACCGCACCGATGGTGGCGATCATGCCGATGCTTTCGGGCAGGCCGCCGCGCACGATGGCCGGCGCCATGATCCCGGCCATGACGGCGATCGGGATGGCGGCAAGCCCCGCCTGCACCCGCGGCGTGATCGGCACGAAGCGCATCAGCCAGAAGCCGCTGAAGCGGCAGATCGCGACCGCCAGCGCCATCACCGCGATGATGAATAGGGCCTTATCGCTTGAGCCCATGCAGCAGCCCTCCCGCAACCGCGCCGGCGACGCCGGCCCCAGCGATCGCCCAGCTGCCTCCGCCCAGGCGATCGATCGCCAGCGCCGCTGCCACGGCGGCCAGCGTCGGGCCCAGGTGCGCGCGCGTCTTCCACAGCATCGCGGTGGCGGACGCGCAGAATCCGACCAGGATGAAATCGAGTGCGAAGGTCCTGGGATTGCCCAGTCCCTGCCCCAGCCAACACCCCAGCCCGGTAGCGACGACCCAGGCTAGGTAGCTCACCACCCCCACTCCCAGGAACACGGCAGCATCCGTGTCGCCCGTCGCACGCTGCCGGCTGGCGAGCACGAACGCGCCGTCGACCAGGAACATCAGCGAGAGCGCGGACTTGCGCGCCGGCAGCGGGCCGAACCAGGGTTGCAGCGCCGCGCCCATCAGGATGTAGCGGGCGTTCATGACCAGCACGGTGGCGAAGATCGGCATGACCGCGAACGCGCCCTCCCAGATCTGCAGCACGGCGATCTGCGCCGTGCCGGAGAACACCACCGCGCTCATCAGCACGGCTTCGCCTGCCGACAGCCCCGCTTCGATCGCCAGCGCCCCGAACGCCAGCCCGTACAGCAGGGAGCTCGCACCGAACGGCACCGCCAGCGCGGCGCCGCGCCGGAAGCCGGCCAGGGTGAAGGGGGGCGGGGACTGCTGCACGGCCGGATGCCTATGGTTGCGGGGGCCGCATACTAGTGTGGTGTCTCGCAAATGCCTTCCCCTCTGCGGCTAGGTTCTACAAGGCATTTGCGAGACGCAAACCACACTAGAATCATAGGTTTTCTAGTGTCCTTTGGTCTCCGAAATATCGCCCAACCGTGCCGCGAAGGATGACGATATTTCGGAGACAGGACACTAGCCATGGCGGCGGCGATGGGAACGGTCTATCGCACCTGCTCCCAGATCTACTCCGCCGCCGGCAACGGCCGCATCCGCACCCGGCCCGGCTCGATCACGGTCAGGGCCCCAACGAGTCGATGCTCCCGGGAGCGCAGGACGGCGCTCACCCTTTCGACTTGCTGTCCGAGGGGAAGCCGGGCGAGCCTGAACAGCACGACCCCGGCGATTGGGGCTCCCCCAACCACGGCCAACTCGCCGAAGTCGGTGTCCTGAGTGATCAGGACGAGATCCGCAGTGCGCGCAGTCCGCAGTACTTCCCGATCTGGTGCCCCGGCCCCCAGCTCTATGATTGCGTAGACCTGGAAGCCGTCACGCCGCAGTCGATCGATCAACGGGCGAGGCACGTTCTCGTCCGCCATGAACTCCATGCCCTACTCGGCGGCCTCGGACTTGGTCTCGTTTACGGCCTCTGCGGCAAACAGCAGGGCCGCTTTTAGATCGGCCTCCGTCAGATGCGGATAGGCTTCGAGCAGCTCCGTGAAGGTACGCCCCTCAGAGAGCCAGCGGAGAATGAGCTCAACCGTGATGCGCGTGCCGGCGATGACGGGCTTGCCCATCATGACCTTGGGATCGCGCTTGATGCGAGGCGTGGGCATCGTGCTCACTCCGTGATTGCATTGTAATTCTACCACAAAGGGCGGGGGAGGCGGAAATCCGCCGATCACCCCCGAAACCCCGTCGCCGAGACGACGTCGAAGCCGTCCATGCGCAAGCGCCTGGTGATGGTTGCCGCGACGCACTCGTCGGCGAGCAACCGCACGTTCACTCTGCCGGAAACACCGACTCACGCGCGAGGTGGTCGGCGGCAAAAGCTTGGGCCGCGCGGATGTCCTCGAGCGTCAGTCGCGGGTAATCGGCCAGCATCTGATCGACGCTGTCGCCCGCGGCCAGGCAGCGCAATATATGCTCGACCGTGATGCGCGTGCCGCGGATGACCGGCTTGCCCATCATAATCTTCGGGTCGCTCTGGATGCGTGAATGCTCCATAGCCGTCTCGCTGCTCCGTTCACGCGAAGGATACGATATTGCGCGCCTGAGCGAAAGCACAGCACGGGAGGGCCGATCCGCGGGAAACCTACCTACCCCCGAAACCCCGTCGCCAGCACGTACAGCTCCGCCGAATCGGAACGGCTGGCAGGCGGCTTGACGTGCTTGACGGTGGCGAAGACCCTCCTGAGGAGGTCGAGCAGATCGCGCTCGGTGCCGCCCTGGAATACCTTGCACAGGAAGGCGCCGCCGGGCGAGAGCACGCCGCACGCGAACTCGGCCGCCGCCTCGGCCAGCCCCATGATGCGCAGATGGTCGGTGCGGTTGTGGCCGGTGCCTTGCGCCGCCATGTCGGACAGCACCACGTCCGCTTTGCCGTCCCGCAGCAGGGCTTTGAGCCGGGCCGGCGCGGTCTCGTCCATGAAGTCGAGCTGCAGGAACGCCACGCCGGGGATCGCCTCCATCGCCAGCAGGTCGATCGCCACCACCTGGCCTTTGCCGTCGCGCGCGCGCACGCGGTCCGCCGCCACCTGGCTCCACCCTCCTGGCGCGGCGCCGAGATCGACCACGCGCTTGCCGGGCTTCAGCAGGCCATGCTTGGCGTCGATCTCGCTCAGCTTGTAGGCGGCCCGCGAGCGGAAGCCCTCGCGCTTGGCGGCCGCGACATAGGGGTCGTTCAGCTGCCGCTCGAGCCAGCGCTGCGAGGAGGCGGGGCGCTGCTTGGCCGTCTTCAGCCGCACTTTGAGCTGGCGCCGACCGCCCGGCCCGCCCGTTCCACTTCGACTGCGGGTGGTCATGCCTGTCCGCTCAGCGCCGCCAGTATCCGTGCCGCCGGTCGGATCGGTAGACCCCATCCTCGGCCATCAAGGTGGCGAGGATGCCCTCGCGCAGGCCCCGATCGGCGACGCGTAGCCGCTCGCACGGCCACGCGCGCAGCATCGCCTCCAGGATGGCGCAGCCGCCGAGCACGAATTCGGCCAGCGTCTCGCCGATGCAGGGCTGTGCGGCGCGCTCCTCGAAGCTTGCCGACAGCAGGCCTGCCGTCACCTCGCGGGCCCGCCGGCTGCCGAGCCAGCACCCGTCCACCTTGCTGCGATCGTAGCGGGGCAGGCCGAGATGCACGCCGGCAAGCGTCGTCACCGTCCCCGAGGTGCCGAGCATATGCGCGCTGCGGCCGTTCAGGCGCTGGCGCAGCCCATGCTGAGCCTCGAACGGCGCCAGCAGCCCCGAGACATGGGTCACCATCGCCTCGAAGGCGGCGTGGTCGACCGAACGGCTGCCGAAGCGCTCGGCGAGCGTGACGACGCCGACAGGAAGCGAGGTCCATGCGGCGATGCAGCTCTGCACCTCGAGCCGATCCGGCAGCGAGCGCCCCCACCGATGGCGCCGTCGCGTCAGGTCGAGCCAGATGAGCTCCGAGGAGCCTCCGCCGATATCGAACACGAGCGCCAGGTCGCTGCTCAAGTCGAGCAGCGAGGCGCAGCCGGCGACCGCCAGCTTGGCTTCGGTCTCGCGGCTGATCACCTTGATGTCGAGGCCGGTCTCCTCGCGCGCCCGCCCGAGAAAAACCTCGGCGTTGCTGGCGCTGCGGCAGGCCTCGGTGGCGATCAGGCCGGCGCGCTCGACGCGCAGGCTCTGCATCTTGCCGGCGCACACCTTCAAGGCGTCGATGGTGCGCTCCATGGCCTGGTCCGACAGCCGGCCGCTCGCCGACAGGCCTTCGCCGAGGCGGATGATGCGCGAGAAGGAGGTCTTGACCTTGAAGCCGCGCCGCGTCGGCTGCGCCACCAGCAGACGGCAGTTGTTGGTGCCGAGGTCGAGCGCCGCGTAGGTGCGGCGCGGTTCCGTCTCCGGGCCCGAGCCGGCAAATCCATTGTGCAGCGGGGGTGCGGGAGCGGCAGCCGGATGGGCGCCCTGCGTCGCCGACGCGTCGCGTTCCCCACACCCGGCACCTTCGGCTGGCAGCTGGGCTGCGCCGTTTTGGTCTTTCCTACCCTCCACTGCCCTTCTCCGGCGCCCTTTCTAGCTATGCTAGAGCAGGATCGCTTCGGATTGAACCACCTTGCCCCGATCGAGACGTGGCGGCCGAAGCGTGAATCCTGCTCTAATCATAGAGTCGAGAGCAAGATTCACGTTTCTGATCGAAGCGAAGTGCTTCGATCAGAAACGATCTTGCTCTAGGCCTTCGGGCGTCCTTTTGCTTGCGGCTTGAGTGACACTGTAGTGGGCCGGGGAGAGCGGGTAAAGGAGCCCGGCGGAAGATCGCAAATGAGCGCGGGTTTCGCTCTGGCGTGGCGCTTATTGGGCCGCCGAGATGCCGCCCGACAGCGTCTCGAGGAAGCTCACGAGGTCGGATATCTCAGCCGGCGTCAGCCGCAGCGGCCGCACCAGGCGTGCGCCGTCCTCGCCGTGCAGGCGCTCTACGTCCACCTCGGAATAGTGGCGCACCACGGCCTCCAGTGTGGCCAGGCTGCCGTTGTGCATGTAGGGCGCGGTGCGGGCCACGTTGCGCAGCGACGGCACGCGGAACTCGCCCCAGTTGCGATGCTGCGGCTCCACGTGGCGGGTCGGGGCGGCCGATGCTTGGCCTGGATCGTCGTTGTAGGTGCCGAGCAGGTTGAAGGGGCTCTGCTGCAGGGCGGCGATGCCGCCGTAGCGGCCCTGGTCCACCCGGCCTTTCTCCGCAAAGTGCGGTACACCCACGTCGTCGAACTCGCCGTTGGTGAAGTTCGGGCCGAAATGGCAGGCGCCGCACTGCCCCTTGCCGACGAAAATCTTGAGCCCTCGCCGGGCCGCCACAGGATAGCCCGCAATTCCTGCGCGATCGCCGGCCGCCAGCGCATCGCGAAACGCATCGAAGGGCGTGCGCCCGCTCACGATCGTCTCCTGGAACGCCGCCAGCGCCTTCGCCAGGTTCACCAGCGCCCGCTCCGCCGGCTCGTCCGCCAGCCGCGATCCGAACAGACGCGCATAGTCGCGGGCCACGGCCGCATCGCCGGCGAGCCGCCGCTGCACCAGCACGGCCGTCGCCCCCAGCTCCTTCTGGTCCAGGATCGGGCGCAGGCTCTGCGCCCACAGGCTGTCGGCCGCGCCGGCCCAGCCGAACCAGCGGTTGAGCCGCAGGTTGGCAAGGGCGATGGAATTGCGGTCCACCAGCCCCGAACCGGTGTGATGCGCGGCACTGCGGGCGCGGCCGTCGGCGAACGACCTGGCCGGATCGTGACAGCTGGCGCACGCGCGCGCGCCGTCGGCCGACAGCCGCGTATCGAAGAACAGCCGCCGGCCGAGCGCGATGGCGGCCGGGTTGCCGGACACCCGGTTGCTGGGATCGGGCACGAACGCCGGCGGCCACGGCCCGTGCGCCAGGACCGCCTCGCGCTCGGCCGCGGTGAAGCTCGGCAGGCTCTCCGACCGAGTCGCAGCGGCGCTCGCGAGGAAGATGATCGCCGCGAGCAACAGCAGCACCACGCTTGTCATACCGGAATTTCGCGCAGCGAAATCTCCGGCACCCAGGGCCACGAGAGTTTCGCGCTGTCCAATCCTCTGGGGACCGGCTCGCGGGCTGTCGGCCGGCATGACAAGGCTGCGGATGTGCGCGCGCAAGCTCACGGCTTCAGCGTCACGTCGCGTGTCAGCCGCGTGCGCGTCTCGCCGTGTATGAGATCGAAGCTGAGCCGCCACATCCCCGGCATGTGCAGCATCAGGCCGGTGATGCGAAACCGGCCCGGGCCCATCTGCGTCACGGCCGGCCGGTAGTTCATGCCGTGCCCGTGCGCCGGCATCTGTGCGTCGATGACGATCTCACGCACCACCTCGCCGCCGGGAGCACGGCACGCCACCACCTCCGCCTCGAAGAATTTTCCGACCTTCACGTCGCTCGGCTCCCACCGATAGGCGATCTCGGCCTCCGCCGAGGCCAGTCGGGCGAAGCCGTCGCCAGCCGGCGGACAGGCGGCCGCATCGAACGCGCAGAGGATCGCGGCCGAGAGTACAAGAACGCCGCTCGCCGCACGGCAAAAGCGGTTCCCCTCCCCTTGACGGGGAGGGGTTAGGGGTGGGGTGAAGCGGCGGCTACGTCCTGGCGAGAAACAAAGTGCCCCCACCCCCGACCCCTCCCCGCGAGGGGGAGGGGAGTCCCGCGGCGCACAGCACGCCCTCATTGCCCGAGCGCCCACGCCGCCAGCCGCTCGGCGTTGCGGTAGGCGATGTTGTCAGCCACCTCGGTCGGCAGCTCGGCCACCCACTTGCGCGAGTAGGTTGCGGTCTCCACCACGTAGTGCCAGCGCTCGGGCGTGAACGTGTCGGTGCCCACCATGAAGCGGTCGGGGTAGTCGAGGAACAGCTGCCGCCACTGTGCGGTCAGCTTGCCGGACGGCGCATGGTCGCTGCGGAAGGCCAAGTCGGCCCACAGCGTCTTGTATTTGGCCAGCATCGCCCGCACCCTACCGGCCTGGTCGAAGCCCGAGTGCGCCCACAGCACGGTGGCTTGCGGGTCCTGCTTGAACATGCGCTCGACCGCGTCCGCGTCGGAATGCGCGTGCAGGAAGATCTTGCGCTCCTTCGCCAGCTGCACCATGCGCCGCATCACCGGCAGATCGGCATCGGCCCCGTAGACGTGGAACTCGCCGATGCCGGCGTAGGTGTTGGCCTTCAGCCGCGCCTCGACATGGGCGATGACGGTCGGGTCCTTCACCCACGAGCCGGTCTCGCCGCGCGCGCGATAAGGGCGCAGCACCGGCACGATCAGCTCCGGCGCGGCCTTGTAAAGCATCTGCGTGCCGTCGTCGCTCGAGCTCGACACGAAGGCCTTCTTGAGTCCCGCCTGCCTGAGCACCTTGATGGCCTCGGGCGGCGGCAGCACCGTCCAGGCGTCGTGGCTGTAGTGGATGTGCACGTCGATAACCGGCCGCTGCGCCTGGGCGACGGCAACGGTCGCGCCGCAAACGATGACAACGGCGGCAAGGAATGCGCGTCGCATGTCGGGTGCCTCCCAATGAACGGTGGGCGCCATGCTAGGCCAGGGCGCGGGGCCGATGCAAAGCGGCGATGCAGATAAGCTCCGCGGACAAATTTGCCATGCGCTCGAGGGAGTTTAGAACGCTGTCCCTGGCGTGCTAGGCATGCGTGGCCAAAGAGTCTTATAAATGAGTCCCGGCCAGATCCCGGCCACAGAGGCGGCGCGTGCCAGCATACACCGAGCCCAATATCGACGCGCATCTCTCGGTCAAGCCCGCCGACGAGATCAAGACCACCACCTGCTACATGTGCGCCTGCCGCTGCGGCATCCGCGTGTTCATGAAGGACGGCAAGGTCCGCTACATCGAGGGCAACCGCGATCACCCCGTGAACAGGGGCGTGCTGTGCGGCAAGGGCTCGGCCGGCATCATGCAGCACTATTCGCCGGCCCGCCTGCGTGCGCCGCTGCTGCGCGTCGGCGAGCGCGGCTCCGGCGACTTCAAGGAGATCTCCTGGGACGAGGCCCTAGGGCTTGCGACCCAATGGCTGGGCGAAGTCCGGCAGAAGGACCCCAGGAAGCTCGCCTTCTTCACCGGCCGCGACCAGAGCCAGTCGCTGACCGGCTGGTGGGCCATGATGTACGGCACGCCCAACTTCGCGGCCCACGGCGGCTTCTGCTCGGTCAACATGGCGGCCGCCGGCATGTACACCTTCGGCGGCTCGTTCTGGGAGTTCGGCGACACCGACTGGGACCACACCCGCTATTTCATGCTGTTTGGCGTGGCCGAGGACCACGCGTCGAACCCGATCAAGATCGCGCTCGGCAAGCTCAAGCAGCGCGGCGTCAAGATCGTCGCCGTCAACCCCGTGCGCACCGGCTACAGCGCCATCGCGGATGAATGGATCGGCATCAAGCCCGGCACCGATGGGCTGTTCGCGGCCGCCCTGATCCGCGAGCTGTTGCGCACCGAGCAGATCGATGTCGGCTACCTCGTGCGCTACACCAACGCGCCGTGGCTGGTCATCCGCGATCCGGGCGCGCCCGATGACGGCCTGATCGCGCGCGACGGAAACGGCAACCCGCTGGCCTTCGACACGGCCGCCAACGCGCTCGCCAGCGCGCTCGGCCCCGATCTCGAGCCCGCGCTGTCCGGCACCTTCACGCTCGCCGATGGCCGTCAGGCGGTGCCCGTGTTCCAGCTCCTCGCCGAGCGCTTCATGGCGGACGACTACATGCCCGAGGCCGTCGCCAAGGCGACCGGCGTCCCGGCCGAAGCCATTCGCCGCATCGCCGCCGAGCTGGCGCATGCGGCCTTCAAGGAGGAGGTGGTCCTCGACATCCCCTGGACCGACTGGACCGGCCGTCGCCACGACCAGATGATCGGCCGCCCGGTCGGCATGCACGCCATGCGCGGTATCTCGGCCCACGCCAACGGCTTCCACACCTGCCGCATCCTGCACATCCTGCAGATCCTGCTCGGCTCCATCGATTGCCCGGGCGGCTTCCGCTACAAGACGCCCTACCCGAAGCTCGCCCCGCCCTTCCTGAAGCCGCGCGGCAAGCCGGGCGACGTGCAGGCGGGCAAGCCGCTGCCCGGTCCGCACCTGGGCTTCCCCACAGGCCCGGACGACCTCCTGGTCGACGCCGCCGGCGCGCCGCAGCGCATCGACAAGGCCTTCAGCTGGGACGCGCCGTTCTCGGCCCATGGTCTCATGCACACGGTGATCGCCAACGCGGCGAAGGGCGATCCCTACCCCATCGACGTGCTGTTCCTCTACATGGCCAACATGGGCTGGAACTCGTCCATGAACCCGCCGGCCACCCTGGCGCACCTGACCGACAAGGACCCGGCCACCGGCGCGTACAAGATCCCGAAAGTCATCTATTCGGACGCCTATTTCTCCGAGACCGTCCCCTATGCCGACCTGATCCTGCCCGACACCACCTACCTCGAGCGCTGGGACTGCATCTCCCTGCTGGATCGCCCGATCTCCGAGCCCGACGGTCCCGCCGACGCCATCCGCCAGCCGGTGGTGGCGCCCGATCGCGATGTGCGCGCGTTCCAGGACGTGCTGCTCGACCTCGGTGCCCGCCTCGGCCTGCCCGGTATGGTCAAGGAGGATGGCACGCCAAAATTTCCCGGCGGCTATCCCGACTACATCGTCAACCACGAGCGCCGCCCCGGCATCGGCCCGCTCGCCGGCTATCGCGGCAAGTCCGGCGGCGACTACGCCAAGGGCGATCCCAACCCGCGCCAGCTCGAGCAGTACATCGCCGGCGGCTGCTTCCACATCCACCATCTGCCCGCGCACATGCGCTACTTCAAGCACGCCAACCGCGACTACATCAGCTGGGCCGTCGACAAGGGCTTCCGCATCACCACGACGCCGGTGATCTTCCAGCTTTACAGCGAGCCGATGCAGAAGATGCGGCTCGCCGCCCGCGGCCATGGCGCGGTGGTGCCGCCCGAGCAGCACCGCGCGCGCATCGAGACCTACTTCGATCCGCTGCCGTTCTGGTATCCGCCGTTCGAGGACGGCTTTGGCGGCGAAGCCGACTTTCCCATCAACGCCATCACCCAGCGGCCGATGGCGATGTATCACTCGTGGGGTTCGCAGAACGCCTGGCTGCGGCAGATCCACGGGTCCAACCGGCTCTATATGAACCGCGCGCGGGCGCTCGCGCTCGGCATCGCCGACGACGAGTGGGTGTGGATCACCAGCCGCATCGGCCGCGTCAAAGCGCAGATCAAGCATATGGAAGGCGTGAACCCCGACACGGTGTGGACCTGGAACGCGATCGGCAAGCGCGCCGGCGCCTGGGGTCTCGACCAGGATGCGCCCGAGGCCACGCGCGGCTTCCTGCTCAACCACCTGATCGCCGAGCTGCTGCCCGAGCAGGCCGGTGGCTACCGCTATTCCAACAGCGACCCGGTCACCGGCCAGGCCGCCTGGTATGATCTCAAGGTGCGGGTGGAGCGTGCCGCGGACCAGGAGACGGGCATCACCTCGCCGCGCTTCGAGACGTTGATTGCTCCGCCGTCTTCCCCCTCTCCCCATTTTTCATGGGGAGAGGGAAAACAGGGAGCGCGCCGATGACCGCGCTCCCCGCCGCCACCAACAAAAAGCTCGGCCTCGTCATCGATCTCGATACCTGCGTCGGCTGCCAGGCCTGCGCCACCTCCTGCAAGGAGTGGAACACCGGCGGCTACTCGGCCCCGCTCACCGATCAAGAGCCCTACGGCGCCGACCCGCACGGCGCCTGGCTCAATCGCGTGCACGCCTATGAGGTGGGTGAGGGACCGGCCAGCCAGACCGTTCATTTCCCGCGCTCGTGTCTGCATTGCGAGGAGCCGGCCTGCGTCACGGTCTGCCCCACCGGCGCCTCCTACAAGCGCGCCGAGGACGGCATCGTGCTGGTCGATCCCGACACCTGCATCGGTTGCAAGCTGTGCTCCTGGGCCTGCCCCTACGGCGCGCGCGAGTACGACTACGGCCACGGCGTGATGAAGAAATGCACGCTGTGCGTCGACCGCATCTATAACGACCACCTGCCGGAGGAGGATCGCATTCCGGCCTGCGTGCGCGCCTGCCCGACCGGCGCGCGCCACTTCGGCGACCTCGGCGATGCCGACAGCGCCGTCTCCAAGCTGGTGGCCGAGCGCGGCGGCTTCGATCTGCTGCCCGAGTTCGGCTACAAGCCCGTCAACAAGTACCTCCCGCCGCGCCAGCGCCGCACCGGCGGCGACGCCAAACCCATCCCGCCCCCCGCCTCCACCGACGCCGGCAGCGCCGACCGCCTGTTCGCCTGGGTCGACCGCGTGCTGAGCCGGTGATGTTGGTTACGAGCCCACGCATGACCCGCGTCTTGCATCCCATCGTCCGCGCCGCCATTGCTCCCCTCCCCCTTGCGGGGAGGGGTTGGGGGTGGGGGTCCTCAAGAAATCACGGATGCGGTGTCACCCCACCCCTAGCCCCTCCCCGTCAAGGGGAGGGGGACGCGTCGGCGCTCTGGGCTCGGTAGGCACCCATGCATCCCGCCTATTCCGTCATCCTTTTCACCACCGCCTCGGGCGCGGGCTACGGGCTGCTCGCGTGGCTCGCGCTCGCCGCATTGCTCGATGTCGTGCCGACCGGGCGCTGGCTCGGCGTCCTCGGCTTCGGTCTCGCCTTTGCGCTGATCACGGCGGGCCTGCTCGCCTCCACCGCGCATCTGGGCCGTCCCGAGCGCGCCTGGCGCGCCTTCTCGCAATGGCGCACGTCGTGGCTGTCGCGGGAGGGGGTGATGGCGGTTGCAACCTACGGGCCCGCAGGCCTGCTCGCGATCGGCTGGGTGTTCCTGGAGGACGCCGTCGGCATCTTTGCCGTGATGGCGGTTTTGACCATCGTTTGCGCGCTCCTGACGCTCTACACCACCGGCATGATCTACGCTTCGCTGCGCACCATCCGGCAGTGGCACCACCCGCTGACCGTGCCGATCTACATCGCGCTCGGGCTCGCCAGCGGCGCCGTGCTGCTCGTCCTGCTGCTGCGCCTGTTCGGCGTACCGGCGTCCTGGGCCGCCTGGCTCGCCGTCGTCGCGCTCGTCATCGCCGCCGCCCTGAAATGGGCCTACTGGCTGCGCATCGACGGCGAGCCGCGCACCTACACGGCGGAAGCCGCCACCGGCCTCGGCCATCTGGGCAAGGTGCGCCCGCTGGAGCCGCCGCACACGCAGCCCAACTTCGTGATGCGCGAGATGGGCTACCGCGTCGCCCGCAAGCACGCGATGAAGTTGCGCCAGCTGGTGCTCGCGCTGGCGTTCGCGCTGCCGGCCGTTGCGCTGCTGATCACAGCCAGCGCCGGCGCCACCGCGGCGATCCTCGGCGCCCTGCTCGCGACCCTGTCGATGGCCGTCGGTCTCGTGGTCGAGCGCTGGCTGTTCTTCGCCGAGGCCGAGCACGTCGTCATGCTCTACTACGGCGCGGATATGGCTTGACTTCGACGCCTGCCCCGACGGGCTCCCCTCCCCCTTGCGGGGAGGGGATGGGGGTGGGGTTTTCCTCGCTCCGTTTGCGTGTGGCTTCACCCCACCCCTAACCCCTCCCCGTCAAGGGGAGGGGCACACGGTCGAGCATGTGGCGCCTACGTGCGCCGCACCCACGCCAACCCCTCGAACCGCGCTTCGATCGCGCCAGGATGCAGCATCTCCGCCAGCATCTCGGCGCTCTCGGCCAGTCGCGGGCCGGGGCGGTTGAAGTAGGCGTTGCCGTCGGCGAAATAGACGCGGCCGTCGCGCACGGCCTTCAGCTGCGCCCACCGGGGCTTGGCCTGCAGCAGCGGCAATTCCTCCAGGCACCGCGCCAGACCATAGCCGCACGGGGCGACGACGATCACGTCGGGATCGGCCGTCACCACCTCGTCCCACTGCATCCAGTCGGAATGCTTGCCGGGCGCGCCGAACAGGTTGTCGCCGCCCGTCGCCGCGATCAGCTCAGGCATCCAGTTGCCGCCGGCCATCAGCGGCTCGACCCATTCGATGAAGGCCACGCGTGGCTTCGCGCGGCCGCCCACCCGCGCGCCCACCATCTCGATCCGGCGCTGCATGCCGGCCACCAGCGCCTCGCCGGCCGCCACCGCATCCAGCGCCCGCGCCACGCGGCGGATGTCGGCATACACGTCCGCCGTCGAATCCGGCTTCAGGGAGACGATCGCCACCGGCTTGCCCGTCCACGTGCAGGTGGCAGCCTCCACGTCGCTCAAGCTGACCGCGCACACCTCGCAGTGGTCCTGGGTGACGATCACGTCGGGCGCCAGCGCCTGCAGCGCCGCGCCGTCGACGCGGTAGACCGACAGCCCCTCGCGCACGATCTGCTGCACGCGCGCGTCGATCTCGGCGCTGGTGCCTTCGACCTTGAACTTCGGCGCCGTCAGCGCCGGCAGGCCCAGCACGTCGGCGGGAAAATCGCACTCGTGGCTGCGTCCCACCAGCCAATCGCGCCGCCCGAGCGCGCACACGATCTCGGTGGCGCTGGCGATCAGGCTGACGATGCGCTCTTCTCGCGCTCGAATCACCCGTTCTCGCTCCTCTTCACCACCCCTCTCCGTCGGGGGAGAGGACGCGAGGCCATGACTTACGGACGCCTACTCCAACACTCGCCCATACCGCTGCATCCAGCCAATGCGGCCGCAATATCAATTGGTCGCCAGCGTCGGCACCGTGCTCCAGACGCGGATGATACCGTCCTGCCCGGCGGACAGGATCCGACGGCCGTCTGCTGAGAAGGCGAGCGCGCGAACGGGGCCGCCTTCCCCGCGCAGCACGCGGTGCGGCCGATTGCTGCGCAAGTCCCACAGCTTCACCTGGCCGTCCTCGCCGGCCGAGGCCAGCATGCGGTTGTCGGGGGCAATCGCCAGCGCCGTCACGCGACCATCGTGCGCCTTCAGCAGGCGCTGGAGGCGCGAGGACGAGGACGACCACAGCCGCACCGTGCCGTTGACGCCCCCGCTCGCCACCGTGCGGCCGCTGCCGGTGATGGCGAGTGCGCTCGGCATCTCGGTGTGGCCGCGCCAGGTGCGCGCCAGGTTGCCCGTATCGACGCGCCACAGCTTGAGGCTGCGATCCTGGCCGACGGAGACCAACATCCCCGCCGAGCGGGCCGCGGCGATCGCCGGGCTGTTGCCATCCTGCATGTCGAACATGGCGAGTGGCGTCGACGGCGCCCGCACGTCGAACAGGGCGACCGTGCCGGCCTGGTTCGCCGCCAGGAATTGGCCGGCATCGTTGGTGAATGCGAGCGCGGATACGGGGGTCTCCTGCGGGCGGAAGGTCGCGAGCTTCTCCGCCCGCTCCAGGTCCCACAGAACGATGGCTCCATTCCTGTGTCCGGTGAGCGCGCGCCGCTCGTCGACCGACAGCGCCGTTGCCGCGCCGTCGTCCAGCTCGATCGTGCGCACCAGGCCGCCCGAGCCGGAGTTCCAAACCTTCAGCGACGCGTCGCTGCCGGTCGACACGATCCAGCGTCCCTGATCGGCGGTGGCGATGGCGGTCACCGGGCCTTTGTGGCCGCTGAGGCGAACGAACGGCGCCAGATCGGCAGATTGGCTCGCGACGATGTTGGCGCCCCGGCCCTCTACGTGCGGCAGCTTGTCCTGATAGGCCACGGCGAGGCCGGCGATGCCGAGCCCGATCAGCAGCTTGAACAGCAGCGAGCGCCACTGGCGCGAGGGGATGCCCCAGCGGCGCACCCGGCGCGGGCGCGGCGGCGACCGGCGTGAGACGGGCGCCGGCGCCTGCGGCTTGCTCTTGGCTTTGGGCGGCGCGTTCTTGGGGGTGGGCCGGGCGCTCGGCTGCGGCTCGGGCTCGGGAGGTGCGTTGCGAGCAACTTGCGGCGCCGCCATGGGGCGCGGCGGCACGGCGGCCGGTTGCTTGCGGAGCGCCAACGCCGGCCGGTGCTTCTTCAGGGCCTCGATGAAATCCAGCAATTGCCCCTTGGGCTGCGGGGCGTCCGGTGGGGCCGGGACGAGGCCGACCGATTTGACGGTCGGCGGATCGGCAGCAAGTGGTTCTGGCTGAGGGGCGGCAGCGGGCGACCCGGTACGAATGCGCTGCAGGGCGCGACCCAGACCCAGCCCACCGCCGGCGCGCTTGGGTTCGGGTGCCAGCAGCAAACCGCGCCATTGCGCGATCGAGCGCGGCCGCTCGGTCACGTCGAGGCGGAGCGCCTTGTCGATGGCCGCGAGAAATCCCGGCCGGTAGGAGCTGAGCGCCACCTCCCGCGCCGGCACGTACTCGTCGTTGACCATGCGCGAGGGCGCATCCGGCGGGCGCTTGCCGGAGATGGCGTGGAAGAGCGTGGCACCCAGCGCGTAGATGTCGGTCCAGGGCCCCTGCTTGCTGCTGGTGGTGGCGTACTGCTCGTAGGGGCTGTAGCCGGGCTTCACCAGCGCGCTCACCGTCTTGGAGTGCGAGGCGATCTCCCCGCGCGCCGAGCCGAAATCGATCAGCACCGGCGAGCCGTCCTTGCGGATGATGATGTTGTCGGGGGCGATGTCGCGATGCAGGTAGTCGCCGGCGTGCACCGTCTCCAGCGCATCGAGCAGGGCGGCGACGATGCGATCGAGCTCGGCCTGCCGCGGGGCGCGTTTGAGGCCCTTCAGCCAGGCCTTGAAGCTGCCCCCCTCCTCGAAGTGCAGCACCATGTAGCCGGTGTTGTTGGCGCGGAAGTAGCGGTAGACGCGCACGATGTTGGGGTGGACGAAGCGCGCCAGCGTCTGCGCCTCCTCGATGAAGCGCTCCAGGCCCCACTGATAATCCTCGGAGCAATCGCGCGAGCGCGGCGCGGCATCGCGCGTGCCGCTGCGCGCGGCATAGTCGGCCGGGAAGTATTCCTTGATGGTGACCTGGCGGGCGAGAGCCGTTTCATCGGCCAGATAGGTGATGCCGAATCCGCCGGCGCCCAGCACGCGCTTGATGCGGAAATCGCCGACCAGCTCCGTCCCGTCCGGCAGCGCCAGCAGGTTGGTGGTGATCGCCGGCTTGGGCTGCATTCCCTTAGCCATCACGGCCCATGAATACGAGCACGCGGGGGCAGTCCCCGCACCAACTGGTGGCCTCCTCGAGCTGCCGTTTCGCTAGGCGGCTCCGCCAGCTGCCACGAAGCACGACTCCTATCAGAGTGCGGGCAATAATGTGGCAACAAGATGGGCTCGTGGCACGTCGGCCACACGTGAAGGCTTGCAACGCGTTCAGCTTGCACCAGTTTTTCGATCGGCCTGGTTTGCCGAGCTCTGCCGCCCGTGAATCCCCACCCGCCGCGATGGCGGCCATGTTCCTGCCGTCATGCTCCGGCAGCTTTTGCTCAAAGAGTTGGAAATGCAGCCAGCAAATATTCCGATCGTGCTGCTCGCCATCGCCATCGCCCTTTTGGCGGCGCCGGGGGCAGTCGTTGCCGCGTCCGCGGCTGGGCCCGCGGGGTACACCGCCGCCGACCGGCTCTGGGCGGTCGCGAGCGAGGCGAGAGCGCTGCTCGTCGCGGGCTACCATAGCGCCCCCGCGCTCGTGGCCGTGCTCTCCGCGTTCGTCGTGCTGCCCGCGATCGCTGTCCTCTCCTTTGCCGTGCACGGCATCGCGCGCCGCAAGGCGCATCGCGTGGCCGTGCGTGCCGCTGAGCGGGGAGCCGAGGGTAACGGCCCCGTGGACGCCGAGAGTGCCGATGCCGGCCTGCCGCTCCGGCCGCGCCTGGCGTGCCTCAGGATCGAGAGCGACGGTGCGACCGCCCTGCCATTGGCCGGCGCGCTGGTTCGCCTGGGGCGCCACCAGGACAACGACATTCGCCTGCCGGATACCTCGGTGCATCGCTACCACGCGCTGATCGAGCGCACGCCGGAAGCGGCGTTCGTGATCACGGATCTGAGCGGCCGTGCCGGCAATGGTGTGCGCATCAACGGCGCCCGCCAGGCCCGCGCCGAGCTGACCGACGGCGACGTGATCGAGCTCGGACGCACGCGATTGCGGTTCGAAAGCGCACTACTTTGACGATCCACACAAGGCCTTGGAACAGGAGACCAGCATGAAAGACGAGAAGCGCCCCGCCAACAGCCAGGCTGCCGCATCCGCCGGCTCGATCCCCAATCGCATCCTGGGGTCGCTGCGCGACGCCCTGAACGCCGCCAGCCGCGAGGACCGCTCGGGCGAGATCACGTTGGGGCCAAAGACAGATCGCCCCTCGGCCAAGGCCGCGGCCGAGCCGCCCAAGCCCCCCGCCCAGCAGCCCGCAGCCAAGCAGCCGGCCCCCGAGCAGCCGGCGGTGGGTGCCCGGGCCACTCAGATCCCGGCCGTGGCACCCCAGGCCGTGAGCGCAGCGGCAGCGCTGCGCGACGCCAAGACGCCGACGCGCGGCCACGTCGAGGTGGGCGAGCCGACCACGCAGGCCCTGCGCGGCCCCGCCCCGGCGACCGTCAAGGTGGGCCCCGCCGCCGCAGCGGCTGCAGCCGATGCCGGCAAGACCCAGGCCCTGCGGGGCAAACCGAAAGTGGTGCGCAACACCTTCCACCAGGACCCGGTGGTGGGCTGGCTGGTCGTCGTCGGCGGGGCAGGGCTCGGCGCCTTCCGCCCCATCTACGAGGGCAACAACGGCATCGGCCGCGGCAAGAACCAGCGCATTGCCATCGATTTCGGCGACGACACCATCTCGTCGGAGGAGCAGGCCTATATCCGGTATGATTCGATGGATCGCTCGTTCCTGTTCGTTCCAAACCTTTCCAAGACCAACATCGTTGCGGTAAATGACAAGAAGCCGACCGGCGCGGTGAAGCTGGAGCTGATGGACGTCATCACGATGGGCCGCACCCAGCTCGCCTTCGTGCCGTTCTGCGGGGATGATTTCGATTGGTCGGAGCTGTCCGATCTCAAGGAGTAGCGGTGGCCTTCGACTATGCGAGCCGCGCGAGCAAGGGCGCCAGGAGCTACCAGGAGGATGCGGCGGAGGTCCGCGCCGGCCACGACTCCGGCCAAGGCACGGCTGCGGCGGGGCAACTGGGCTCGCCGGCGCTGACGGCCGTGCTGGCCGACGGCATGGGTGGGCACGCCGGCGGCGCGCTCGCCAGCTCCACCGCCTGCCGCATGTTCCTGCGTGCCTACGAGACTGCTTCCGGCGACGTTCCCGCGCGGCTGAACGAGGCGCTGCTGGTCGCCAATGCGGCGATTGCGGACTGTGTGGAGGGCAACCCGGCCCTCAACGGCATGGGCTGCACGTTGATCGGCGCCGAGTTCGGGCCGGCCGGCCTCGAATGGGTGAGCGTCGGCGACAGCCCGCTGTTTCTCGTGCGCAAGGGCGAGATCGTGCTCCTGAACGAGGACCATTCCCTGGCGCCCGAGATCGACAAGCTGGCTGCCGCCGGCAAGCTGAGCTGGGAGGCGGCGCGCGCGGATCCGCGCCGGCACTACCTGCGCTCGGCCGTCACCGGAGGGGAGATCGAGCTGGTGGACCGCTCGCGCCGCCCGCTCGCGCTGGAAGCAGGCGACGTGGTGATCCTCGCCAGCGACGGCATCCAGACCCTGGCCCAGCCGGCCATCCTGCGGGTGGCGCAGGAGCGTGCCGGCGAGGGCCCGGACGCCATCGCCGAGGCGCTGCTCGCGGCCGTCGATGCCGCCCGCGAAGCCTATCAAGACAATGCCACGGTGGTGGTGGTGCGCGTCTCAGGCGCCTGAATTTCTCGCCGCCGCGGACGCGCGGCCCGTCACGACATCCCAGGCGACGCTGCTGCCGAGCCGCAGCAGGCCGCCGATCGGCAGCCGGGTGTTGCCCATGATCTCGCCCAGGCGCGCATCGTCGCCGTCGAGCAGCGGCAGGTCGAGCGCGAGCGCGGCGGCGTGGCCGGCGAACAGCTGCGTCAGCGCCACCCCGGTGCCGCCGTAGCCGATGTTGTAGACGATGGCGCTCGCGCCCGGCGCGCGGCGGATGATTGGCAGATCGGTCGCCGAGGAATGGAACGCGCCGCCCCATGCTGTGGCGATGGATATGCTCGCGCGCCAGGGAATGCTGGCGGCGAGGTGCTTTTCGAGCGCCGTGCGGACCGCGGCCGGCACCTCGAAGTCCGATTTGGGGGAGCGGAAGAAGGTCTCGATGCCGCCGTAGATGAGCCGGCCTCGATGCAGGCGGTAGAAGATGTAGCTCTTGTTGAGTTCCACCATGAAGGTTTGGCCGTCGCCGAGCCGCGCCACCGCCTCGGCATCCAGGGGCTCGGTGGCGACCATGTAGTTGCGCACGACCTTGGCGCGCGGCGGCGACGGCGCGTCGATCGACCCCGTATAGCCGTTGGTGCACACCAGCACCCTGCCGGCGTTGAGCTGCCGGCCGCCGGCCAGGCGGATGCGCGCGCCGCTCTGGCTCTCTTCGATCGCCTGGACCGCCGCGTGCTCACAAATGCGGGCGCCGCGCTCGATGGCGCGGGCCGCGAGCGCGCGCACCAGCCGATAGGGATGTACGGTGTAGGCCTGGATCTCCAGCATGGGCTTGCCGCCGCGCTGCCGGTCGGGTGCCAGGCGGTGCCCGATCTGGACGTGGTCCAGCACGGCTGCCACCTTGCCCACGCCGCTCGTGCTGAGGAGGCCCATGGCCTGTAGCCGCAGGCCGCAAGGTCGGATCTCGCCGCCGGGCACCGTCTCGGCGAGACGCGTCGCGAGCGTGTGGAGCTTCTTGTTGAGGGTGCGTGTGGCCCAGGCGTGGTCCTCGTTGCGGTCGGCCGTCAGCAGCCAGATCGGCGCCGGCAGGGGCGACAGCAACCCGCCGTTGCGGCCGCTGGCGCCGTAGCCGATGTAGTGCGCTTCCAGGAGTACGACGCTGGCGCCGGGCTGCCGCTCGAGGATGGCGGCGGCGGCGGATACGCCGGCGAGCCCGCCACCGATGATGACGACATCGGCCTGGCGTGGCGGCTCGCTGGAGGCGAGGGGGGCGGCGGCGCCGACCTCCTGCTGCCAGTAGCTCATCTCCTGCGTCTGCGCCTGCAAGCGATCCTCCCATCCCTCTCCGCAACGCTCCGTTTGTCATACCGGGGCTCGTCCCAGGTATCCAGCCTTCCGCAAGCGTCGGAGCGAGCCGAGAGAATGGATCCCGGGCACAAGGCCCGGGATGACAGCGAGGGGATCAGACGTGGAACCTCGTGGGGAGGGCAAACGCCATCACCTGGCCGGTGAGGTCGTCGATGCGCGCGGCAAGGCCGGTCCTCTCCGGCGCGTTGATGGGGCGCGTGCGCTCGCGGACGATCTCGACCAGCGTGCGCGTGTTGCCCTCCTCGACGCCCTTGAGGCGGGCGTAGGCGGCGACGGCCTCGTAGTCTTTCTTCCACAGGGCGGCGACGAAGGCGAGCGGGCCGAACATCTCCTTCTGCATCACGACCGCGGCGTGGCCGCCGTCCGCCTTCGCCTGCTTGGAATACACCTCGTAGTAGGCGCTCCAGTGCCGGCCCGGCTGGATGTGATGCTCGACATGATAATCGTTGCCGAGGTTGCCGTGGTCGTCGTGCTCGGGGCCGATGTAGTCGACGGAATTGTGATGCGCGTCGTGCATGTCGTCCGGGTCGACGAGGCCATGCTGCCAGAAGGCGACCAGCGACTGCATGTTGCCGCCGACGAAGCGGGTAATGAACATCAGGCCCGCGGCCACGGGATTGAAGATGGCGATGGCAATGAGGACGACGTACCAGATGACGAGGCCGCGGACGAGGTCCTTCATCTGGCGCACCTTGTTCTTGGCGCGCAGGTAGCGGAACACCGAGAAGCCCGACACCAGGTCCACACCTTGCAGGAACGCGTGCTTGCTGAAGTCGAGGAAGCTGGTGCGGTCGTAGGGCGCCGTGCTCTGCCCATCGAGCATGCCGTTGTCTTCCACGTGGTGCACGTAGACGTGCTGGATGCGGTAGTAGTGGGGAGCGCGCGCGACCAGGACGGCCAGCACGTTCTCGAAATAGAACTGCAGCGCCTTGAGGATCTTCTTGGCCCGCGGGGAAGCGCCCATCTTGGGCTGGAACAGGCGGGTGTGGATGTTGACGTGGTCGGCCAGGTCGTGCGGGAACTGCAGCAGGAGGAGGGCCACGCCGTAGGCGGCGAGCACAAAGTAGTTCACGGTCGTCGGCACCACCAGCAGGATGGTGAGCGGGATGATGGCGATCGAGTTGGCGACCCAGATGCGCGTGAAGATGGCATCGATGGGGTGATGCAGGTACCCCGAGATCCAGCGGTCCAGCGCGCGGCCGGCGATCGACTGCTTCAGCCCCTCGAAGGTCGCGGGATAGTCGGTGTAGACGAGATAGCAGCGCGCGAACAGGCCGATCGAGAGCCACAGCCCGAGCTCGCGGGCGATCTCGCTCGTGTGGGTGTAGTTGGGAAAGAAGCCGGGGATGGTCTGCGTCGCCGCGGCCATCAGCGCGGTCGAGACGCCGAGCCAGGCCAGGGGCGCGCGCTCGATCAGCGAGCGGGGGATGACCTTGCTCAGCACGGCGCCGAAGCCCGCCGTCAGCCAGTAGAGCGACCAGCAGGCGATGACGAAGTAGGTGGACAGCATGCCGGCGAAGGCCGTGAACGCGGCGCTGAGCATCGAGGGGCGGCTGTCGGCTTGCTCGATCGGGGCGGACATCGCAGCGGCGTGGGCCAAGGCACATCTCCTGGGTGCTGGAATGATGTGCACTAGGTAACCCTCGGACGGGGTGCGCCGCTGTTCCGCGCGATACAGGGAAGTGCCTGCCAGGAGCGCCTCAGGGCCAAGGTGCCTCGGCAATCCTCAATAAATCGTCTCTTTGAGCCGCTGCGGGTAGGCGCGGTCGTATTCGGCGCCGTCGATCGCGCCCTTGGTCAGCGCCTCGATGATCTCGCCCGGGCTCGGCAGCTCGGAGCGCGAGATCTGGGCGTCCTGGCTCCACAGGCGCGAGCGCACCAGCGCCTTGGGGCACTGGAAATAGATGCGGTCGACGGTCACCACCAGCACGATTTTCGGGAGCTTGCCCTGCATGGCGAAGCCGGCCAGCAGCTCCGGCTCGGTCGAGATCTCGGCGCGGCCGTTGATGCGCATGGTGTTGCCGATGCCGGGGATCATGAACAGCAGCGAGATGCGCGGGTCGCGCACCAGGTTGCGCAGCGCATCGACCCGGTTGTTGCCGCGCCGGTCGGGGAGCAGCACCGTCTTGCTATCGCGCACGCGCGCGAAGCCCGCCGGGTCGCCGCGCGGGGAGCAGTCCAGGCCCTCCGGCCCCACGGTTGCCACCACCACGAACGGCGCCTTGTCTATGAAGGCCTTGTAGTGGTCGGAGATGTAGTCGATCTCCTTGGTGATCGCAGCGGGCACCGGTTCGCCGTACAGGGCATCGAGCTGTTCGAGTGTGGTGATCCGGTGCACCGGGAGTCCTCCGTGCGGCGAGACGATTGCGATCTTCATGGCTAGGGTAGTGGACAGCGCGCGTCAAGAATTCCCGCGCTAAGAGGTGGACGGAGTGCGGCCATGACCAGTGCAGCGACGAGCAATGCAACCGGCCTGCCGCCGTTTCGTGCCGAGGTCATCGGCAGCCTGCTGCGGCCCCAGGCCCTCAAGGACGCCGGCCGGGCCGTGCAGGAGGGCCGCCTGCCGCGGGCCGGCTACGAGGCCGTGCTGGAGGAGGAGATCGCCCGCGTGATCGCCCGCCAGGAAGCGATCGGCCTGAAGGTCGTCACCGACGGCGAGCTGGCGCGCTCCTCCTGGTTCGGCTTCTTCTTCGAGGCGCTCGACGGCTTCCGCCTGGCGCCCTCGCAATTCACCTTCAAGGATGCGGAGGGCCGCGCCTTCGAGTGGCCGACCTGCGTGGCGGAGCGGCGCATCGACCGGCGCGCGCCGATCACGCTCGGGGAGTTCGAGCGGGCGAGGCGGCATGCGCGCGCCGCCGTCGTGAAGGCCACCATGCCGACGCCCAGCGCCTTCCATTTCTTCCGCCAGGGCGGCTCGGTGGATCAGTCGGCTTATCCCGACATCTCGGCCTACTTCGACGACCTGGTGGCGGTCTATCGCGCCGAGCTCGCGGAGCTCGGCAAGGCCGGCTGCCGCTACGTGCAGCTCGACGAGGTTCCCATCGCCATGATGTGCGATCCGGACGTGTGCCGGCAGGCCGCGACCGAAGGCGGCGACCCCGCGGCCCTGCTCGCCACCTACATCGCCCTGATGCAACGCATCGCCGCGGACCGTCCCGCCGGCATGACGCTCGGCATGCACCTGTGCCGCGGCAACTTCCGCGGCCGCTGGATGGCGGCGGGCGGCTACGAGCCGGTGGCGCAGAAGCTGTTCAACGAGATGCCGGTCGACGTCTTCTGCCTGGAGTACGACAGCGATCGGGCGGGAGATTTCCGGCCGCTGCGGTTCGTTCCAGGGCACAAGCGCGTGGTCCTGGGCCTCGTGTCCTCCAAGACCGGCGCGCTCGAGGACCAGGATCGGTTGTTGCAGCGCATCGAGGAGGCCGCCCGCTTCGTGCCGCTCGATCGGCTATCCCTCTCCACCCAATGCGGTTTTGCCAGCGTGGCCGGCGGCAACGCGCTGAGCGAGACCGAGCAATGGGCGAAGCTGGAGCTGGTCGTGGCAACGGCTGAGCGCGTGTGGGCCGGGACGTGATCATCGCTCCCCTGCAACCCGGCCTTGCTTGACCTGGCATCGGTCGGGGGCCTATGTCAGCGACGGCTCATGGCATCGCGCCGCGTTGTTGCGTGTGGGGATTTCCGGCAAACGGCAAGTACCACGCAGCGCCAACGGCGGAGGCAGCACATGCTCTCGGTCCTGGATCGTCGCATCAGGTTCTGGCACCTGTGCGTGGCCAACGGCGCGGCCGTGGCCTGGTTCGCCGGCATGAGCTACGCCACCCAGATGGCGTTGCCGGGCATCAAGCTGTTTCGCTGTCCAATCGGCCTGTGCCCGGGCTACTACGCGCCGATCGAGTTGCAGGCCACGCTGACGCGCATCGGCAGGAACGGGCGGCAGTTCTTCGCCGAGACCTTGCTGCCTCTCGATATGGTCCTGCCGGCGCTGCTGTTGGTGGCATTGACGATCACCTATGCCTGGTTCAGCCGTCCGGACAAGGACATCGCCGTGCCGCTGAGCAGCGGCGCCCGCTATGCATTGCTGTGCGTGCCGCTGCTCTATTGCCTGGCGGACTATGCCGAGAACTGGGCTCTTGCCGAAGCCCTGCAGGCGTTTCCGAACATCTCCTACCGGCTCGCGCGGCGGGCGAGCATCCTGACCGCCGCCAAATCGCAGCTGATCGTGGCGGCGCTCGGCATCGCGCTGGCGCTGGCCATAGCCGCCTGGGGCCGCGCCCGCCGACCCGGCCCCGGCAACTTCTGATCGCATCACGCGCCCTTGTCGATCTCGGCAAACACCTTGCGCGCGGCGCGGAAGCACTCCACCGCCAGCGGCACGCCGGCGTAGACCGCGATCTGGTGGATGATGGCTTGGATCTCGTCCTTGGTCACGCCGTTGGTGAGCGCCCCTTTCAGGTGCAGCTCCCATTCGTGCATGCGGCCGAGGCAGGCCAGCATGACGAGGTTCAGCATTGAGCGCGTCTTCTTCGGCAGGCGCTCGTCGCTCCAGATCATGCCCCAGCAGTATTCGTTGAGGATTTCCTGGAACGGCCCGTTGAAGCTGTCGGCCGCCGCCATCGACTTGTTGACGTAGTCCTCGCCCAGCACGGCCTTGCGGTTGGCGAGCCCCTTGTCCCTCAGTACCTTGTCCATCGATGTCTCCTCGTGTCAGCGGGATTGCGTCAGCGGATCGGCGATCATTGGCAGCCTTTGCCGCTGGGCTCAAGTGGGCTGGACCTCGCGCCTTCGACCGGGAGTCTTTGGAGCCGATCACTTCGTCCAGAGCGTCGGCAACTGGGTGGCGAGCCACTTCGCCAGCGCGGCATTCACCGCGGTCGGCTGCTCCTGCGCCATCCAATGTCCCGACGACACGACCACCTCGGTCAGGTTCTCGCAATCGGCTCGCATGGGTTCGGCGAGGCGGGAGACCATCGTCTCGCAGGTGTAGTCGAAGTTGCCGTGGAGGAAGAGCACCGGCAGGCGCAGCTTGCCGCCGCCGACGGCCTTGGTCGCGAACTGCACGTTGCGCCGGTGGTTCATGTACCAGGAGTCGGGCCCGAAGAAGCCGTTAGCCTGGAGGGACGCAACGTAGGTGTGGAGGTCCTCTTCCGTCAGCACATCGAGATCGATCGGCAGGTCCGGGGCCTTGCCCGTGCCGCCGAACCACCCGCCGTCCCTGCGCACCTGCGCGGTGCGGGATGGCTTGCCCTTGCCATCGGCCCTGCCCTTGCGAAAGAGTGCCTTCACCGTGTTGCGGATATCGGCCTCGAATGCCTGGCGCGCCTTGTCGAAGCTCTCCTCGTAGAACAGCTGGTACTCCCATTGCCCGGCGGGAAACTCCGCCTCTGGATAGGTCGAGCGATCGATGAGCGGGAGGAAGCTGTCGGGGCAGAAGCCCTTCGCGAAGTAGGGCACGCAGAGATTGACGACCCCAACGCACTTGTCCGGGTGGTGGCTGGCCATGCTCCAGACGACAGGGCTGCCCCAGTCGTGGCCGACCCAGACCGCCTTGTCGCGGCCGAGCGCACGCAGCAGCTCGAGCATATCCTCGACGATGTGCTCGAGCGCGTAGTCCTCGTGCCGCCCGTAGATGCTCGATCGCCCGTAGCCTCGCATATCCGGAGCAATGGCCCTGAAGCCGAGGCCGGCGAAGCAGGGAAGCTGATGCCGCCAGCTGACCGAGAGCTCGGGCCAGCCGTGAAGGAAGATGATCAAGGGGGCGTCTGTGGCGCCGCACGCCAGGTAGAACGTGGTATGTCGCTCGGTCTTGGCGATGTTGTCGGTCACGGGGAATGCCATGAGCCATCCTTCCGATCGTTTGCCGTTCCACGCGAGTGTGGCCGGCTGTGCGGTGCGCTAGACTGCAAACCCAGCAGTAGGATCGCGCGGTGGCCCATGTTTGTCGAAGTCAACGGTGCAAAGCTCTATTTCGACGTGGAAGGCGCGGGCCTGGTTCCTGATGGGCCGAGCATGAAGGCGAAGCCGACCCTCGTGCTGCTGCACGGCGGTCCAGGCTTCGACCACACCATGTACAAGCCGGCTTTCTCCGGGTTGGCCGACATTGCCCAGATCATCTACCTCGATCAACGCGGCAACGGCCGCAGCGCGGCGGGCGATCCCGCCACCTGGAACCTCGCCCAATGGGGCGATGACGTAAAGGGTCTCTGCGACGCGCTCGGCATCGAGAAACCCATCGTCTATGGCGGCTCCTTCGGCGGGTTCGTGGCGCAAGCCTACGCGACGCGCCACCCCGACCACCCTGCCAAACTGATCCTGGCAAGCACCGCGGCTCGGGTGGATTTTCCAACGGTCTTCGCAGCGTTCGAGCGCATCGGCGGGCGACACGCCCGCGACGTCGCCGAAGCCTACTGGTTGAACCCGACCGTCGAGAGCCGCGCGAAGTACCTGCAGGTGTGCTTCCCGCTCTATCGCCCGCGCCCGGCCGCGAACGACGACATGCGACGGCGCGCCGTCATCACCAACGACGTGGCGATCAGGTTCAACGGACCCGGCAACGAGCAGGGACGCATGGACTTCCGCGCGGATTTGAGGCGCATCCGCTGCCCTGTGCTGATTCTCGCCGGGGACCAAGATCCCATCATGCCGATGTCGTTCAGCGAAACGATTGCCGAGTGCCTGTCAACGGACCTGGTGCGCTTCGAGCGCTTTGCGGGCTGCGGACACGGCGTGCACGTCGACGATCCCGAGCGCGCATTCGGCATCATGCGCGAGTTCATCGCGGCAGGCACATAGACGTCGCTCTCGCCGGCTATGACAGCGCGGCGCAGACCCGCTTAGAATAGCGGCGAGACATTGGACGAGGAGCGGCAAAATGCGAACCGTGACACTCAAGACAGGTGAGAAGGTGCCGGCGCTGGGGCTCGGCACCTGGCGCATGGGCGAGCGCAAATCGGAGCGGGCGGCCGAGGTGAAGGCGCTGCAGCTCGGGCTGGATCTCGGCCTCAATCTGATCGATACCGCCGAGATGTACGGCGAGGGCGGGGCCGAGGAGATGGTGGCCGAGGCCATGGCCGGCCGGCGCGACCAGATCTATCTCGTCAGCAAGGTCTATCCGCACAACGCTTCGCGCAAGGGGACGGTGGCGGCGTGCGAGAGGAGCCTCGAGCGCCTTAAGACGCAACGGCTCGATCTCTATTTGCTGCACTGGCGCGGGTCCTATCCGCTGGCAGAGACGGTGGAGGCGTTCGAGACGCTCAAGAAAGCCGGCAAGATCAAGAGCTGGGGCGTGAGCAACCTCGACAGTGACGACATGGACGAGCTGGCCGGCGCGCCCGGCGGCAAGGCGTGCGTGTCCGACCAGGTGCTTTATCACCTGGGCTCGCGCGGCGTCGAATGGCAGCTCCTGGACAAGTGCCGCAAGGCCAAGATCATGGTGATGGCCTATTCGCCGCTGGGGCAGGGGCCGCTGCTCAGGAAGCCAGCGCTGAAGGTGATCGCCGACAAGCACGCCTGCGATCCCGCCGCGATTGCTCTTGCCTGGGTGCTGCGCCACGAGGGCGTGGTGGCGATCCCGAAGGCGACGAAGCTCGAGCACGTGCGCGCCAACGTCGAGGCGCTGGACGTCAAGCTCGACGGCGACGACCTGAAGGCCATCGACGCCGCCTTCCCGCCGCCCAGGCGCGCTGCGCCGCTGGATATGACGTGAGGCGCGAACTCACCGCGCCGGGCGCGGCGGCAGGCCGAGCAGGCTGCGCGCCTCGGCCGGGGTGGCGATGCTGCCGCCCAGCTCCTGGATGATGCGCACGGCCTTCTCCACCAGCGCGGCGTTGCTGGGTGCGGGCTGGCCGCGGGCCAGGTGCACGGTGTCCTCCATGCCGATGCGGCAATGGCCGCCGAGGATGTAGGCCTGCGCCAGCATCGTGAACGCATGCCGTCCGGCGCCGAAGGCAGCCCACTCGCAGTCCTTCGGCAGCATCGATTTCGCCAGCAGCATGGTCTGCGGCGTCGACGGCATGCCGTACTTGATGCCGGTGACGATCTGGAACAGTGCCGGCAGCTTCAGCGTGCCATCGGCGACGAGGTCCTGAGCCAGCACCAAGTCGCCGGTATCGAACACCTCGAGCTCCGGCTTGACGCCGGCCGCATACATGCGCTCGCCCATGACCTTGATGTTGCGCGGGGTGTTGATGACGGCCCCGCCGCCGAACCACATGGTGTTGAGATCGAGCGTGCAGATCTCCGGTTTCAGCTCGACGATGTGCTGGGTGCGGATCTCGGGCGTGGTGAGCAGCGTGCCGGGCGCGGCCTTGGCCGGCTCGTCCTCGCTCGGGATGAAGCGGCCGCCGGGGCCCGTCGTCAGATTGATGATGAGGTCGACGCCGCTGGTGCGCAGGCGTTGCACCACCTCGCGGTAATACTCGAGCTTCATGCTGGGCCGGCCGGTGTCGGGCTCGCGCACGTGGATGTGGCAGATGGCGGCCCCCGCCTTGGCCGCGCCGATGCAGGCGTCCGCGATCTCCGCCGGCGTGACCGGCAGCGCCGGGTTGTGCTGGCGGGTGGGGAAGGTGCCGGTGACGGCGCAGGTCAGGATGGTCGGCTTCATCGCTCTCGCTCTCTTCGCGGCTGCTTCGCCTCGCGCTGGACCTGTTGCGCCTTGCCATACCGCTAGGCTCGGTGGTCGGCTACAACTGGCTTGCACATCATGGAGGAAGATCGAGCGCGATGAAACTGACGGACGAGGAAAAGGCGATGTTGGCCGGCGCGCAGGGCCCGGCCCGCCAATGGGCCATCCGCCACCAGATCGCGGTCGGGGAGTTCTTCGATGCGTCCGATTTTGTCTCCGTCGGGCAGGCCCACATCATGGCCGATACGGAAAGCCTGGGTGAGGCCGGGGTCGCGTGGCTCGAAGGCCTGGCCGCGCTGCCAAAGCCCGAGCGTACCGTGCGCATCCCGACCATCACCGACCCGCGCGGGCTCGATTTCGACAGCTACAAGCGCTTGAAGCAGACCGATGCCATGGCCGACATCGAGGGGCGCGCCACCCGTGCCTTCGAGGCGCTGGGCGTGCTGATGACGAATACCTGCATCAACTACCAGACCATCCTGCCGCCCGTACGCGGCGAGCACCTGGCGTTCGGCGACACCGGCGTCGTCATCTACTCCAACAGCGTGATGGGGGCGCGCAGCAATTTCGAGGGCGGGCCGTCGGCGCTGTCCGCAGGCCTCACAGGCCGCACGCCGCGCTACGGCTACCATCTCGACGCGCACCGCGCGGGCACCAGGCACTTTGCGGTTGCGCATCAGCCGCACGATCTCGCCGACTGGGGTGCGCTCGGCGGCATCGTCGGCCGCGCCACCAACAGCTACTGGGAGGTGCCGGTGGTCACGGGGCTCGAGGGAGCGCCCAATTCCGACGAGCTGAAGCACTTCGGCGCGGCGCTGGCGAGCTTCGGCTCGGTGGCGCTGTTTCATATGCCGGGCATCACGCCCGAGGCGCCGGCGCTCGGTGATGCGTTCCACGGCCGCCCGACGCCGGCCGCGATGACTATCGCCAAGGCCGATTTCGACGCCTTCTATGCGGGATACGCGGCGCGCGGCGACAAGGTCGACGTGGTGGTGTTTGCCGCTCCGCAGCTCTCGCTGCTCGAGATGCAGCAGGTCGCCGGCCTGCTCGACGGCAGGCGGGTGCATGCCGATACGTCGCTGGTCGTGACCACCTCGCCGGAGGTCAAGTTCGCGGCCGACCGCATGGGGCTGACCCGGCGCATCGAGGAGGCCGGCGGCATCGTCGCGGCGGGCGTGTGCTTCTACCAGAGCTATGCGCGCGAGATGGCGGAGGCGAACGGCTGGAAGCGGCTGCTGACAAATTCCGCCAAGCTGGTCAACATCATCGCCGGCTACGGCTATCAGCCGACGCTCGCCAGCATGGAGCACTGCGTCGACAGCGCCGTCGCCGGGAGGATCCGCTGATGCCGATCGTGCTCAAGTGCCACAAAGGCATCGGCCCGGCGGTGACCGGAACCGCGCTGGTGGCGCAGGACAATTTCTCTGCCCGCTACGACCTCGACCGCCTCGCGGGCACGTTCTCGCGACCGGCGCACAAGCTGTACGGCCAAAGCTACAAGGACAAGATCCTGGTGCTGGTCACGGCCAAGGGCGGCGTCGCATCGGCGTGGATGCTGCACGAGATGGCGGCGCGCGACATGGCGCCCAAGGCCATCCTGTTCGACCGCGCCAACACCATCCTGGCGCAGGGCGCGGCATTCGCCGAGCTCACCATGCTCGACCGCTTCGAGGCCGGCGATCCCACCACGCTGATCCGCACCGGCGACGAGCTGAAGCTCGAGCCGGCGGAAGGCCGCGTTACCATCCTCGACCGCGACGCCTGAAAAGACGCTGCGGGAACCCGTGTCAGCCGGATCCCCGCAGACGTCCAAGTCACGATTTCAGAGCGTTACTTCTTCGGCGCGGTATCCGTGCCGGCGCCGCTGCCGGAGCTGGCGCTGCCCTGTACCAGGCCCTTGTCACAGCCGGCCTGGAATTCGGCCTGTGTCAGCTTGCCGTCGTTGTTGGCGTCGACCGCCTTGAAGTCGGCCACATGCGCCTGGGCAGCGGATTGTGCCACGCTGCCGCTCTTCGCGGCGTCGAGGCGGTTCCACAGCGACTGGCACTCGGCCTGCGTGATCTTCATCGCGGCCTTCGGTGCGGTGGTCGTCTGCGCCATCGCCGGCGCGGCGAGGAGTGCGCCGAGAAGTACGGCAGCGCTCACGGTGGTGAATGATTTGATCATCAGTTGCTCCATTCGTCGTTTGCACGATCTATCGAAAGATGCGCGCCCTCGTGTCAGGACAACGCTCGCACAAACAACGTCGCGCCACCCGAGACGTTCCTTGGCCCATGCAAGCGCCGCGCATCTGCCGCGCGGCGCATGCGCGCACTTGTAATTTTCATCCGCGGAACGTCGCTGCACTCTTGCTGCGCTGCCACATTGTGGGCCAAGTTGGCGTGGTCATGCGAATTGGGTCACGATCTTGGGGGATCGGCGATGAGGAGCAGAAGCCGCGGCGTCGCGGACGGGATTTCGCTTTCGGTTGTGGCGGCGAGCGTCGCCTTGGCTGTTAACGTCGCAACTGCGCCCGTGGCCGCGGGCGAGCCGGCCTATGGACCGTTTGGACCGCAAGGGCCGAGACTGCGCGAGCAGCTCTGGATGGTGCCGGGCGCCGACCCGAGCGTTCCCCTGCGCGCCACGGTGTTCCGCCCGACTGAGCCGGCGGCCGCAACCAGCGAGTACGCGCGCCGCCCGCTGGTGGTGATCAACCACGGCAGCGACGCCACCACGCGCGAAGCCGTGTCGATGCCGATCTTCTACTGGCTGTCGAAGTGGTTCGTCGACCGCGGCTATGTCGTGCTGCTGCCGCAGCGGCGCGGACATGGCGCGACCGGCGGGGAGTTCGTCGAAGGTCGGGACCGATGCGGCAATCCGGACCACTACGGTGCCGCCAACGCTGGCGCGGACGATATCGCGGGCGCGTTGAGCTACATGGCGGAGCAGGCCTTCATCGACCCCTCGCAGACCATTGTCGTCGGCGTGTCGACGGGCGGGTGGGCTGCGCTGGCGCTGGCGGCCCGCAATCCGCCCGGCGTGCGGCTGGTGGTCAACTTCGCCGGCGGGCGCGGCGGCTACGCCTACGGGCAGCCGAAGACCGTGTGTGCGCCGCAGCGCCTGGTCGAGGCGGCCGGGGCGTTCGGGCACGTCTCCAGGGTGCCGACGCTGTGGTTCTACGCCAACAACGACAGCTATTTCGGACCGGAGCTCGCGACCTCCATGGCCAACGCCTGGCAGGACAACGGCGGCCGGGTCGACCTCCGCCTGATGCCGGACCACGGCAGCGAGGGCCACGAGATCGCCGCCGACCGGGTGGGCTCGCGGCTGTGGGGCGCCGATCTGGAGCAGGCGCTCGAGGCGCCCGCGATCCCGGAGCTACGCCGTCATTCCCGCCAAGCGAAGCGCTGAGCGGGAATCCAAGGGCAAAGGGCAAGCTTGCGGTTGGGTTCCCGCTTTCGCTGCGCTCGCGGGAATGACGGCCGGAGGACAATGAAGCCGGCGTGCTTCAATCCGCAGCGATCCTGCGCTAGTTCTAGTTGGCGGCGAGTAGGGCCGCGACGTTGGCCTTGTGCTTGGCGAGCAGCGCCGTGACCGTGAAGTTGCTCTGATAGGGCGAGAACAGATAGTAGTAGACGAGCTTGCCCCTAACGAAGGTGGTGGCATAGAGGGCGACCTGCGTCACGTCCTTGCCGTTGGCGGCCTTGAACCTCTGCGCTTGAACGGCATAGCAGGCGTTGGGCTCCTCGGCGACCACGCCCAGGAAGCGCACCTGGTTGAGCTTGACGTCCTTCAGCACCTGCTCGATGCGCGTCTTGATGTCGGGCGCCATGCCGACCACCCTCTTCTCGCCCTCCGCGCGCATGCCGGCGCAGATCTCCTTGAGGATCTCCTCGGGCACCGGCGGCGGCGGCGCCTCCAGCGCGCTCACCGGTGTCTGGTACTGCGCAAAGTCGTCCAGCGCGGCGCGCTTGCCGGCGCGCCAATCGGTGAGCTGCGTGCAGTTGGCGAACATGCCGAGCAGCTTGTTGCCGCCGGCGAGCAGGGCCTCGACCGCCCGGATCAGATTGGCATCCCCCGGCTTGGTCTCGTCGAGCTCGCACTGGCCGGCGGGCGTGGTCAATTTGACGGTCGTCGGCCCGATCCTGGCGTCCTTGGCCAGGGCGGGAGCGGACAGCGTCAGCGCCAGAAGAACAACCATCGATCGCCGCAACGTGGCCTCCTGTCATAAAGTACTCCACTTGAAACCGTCTTGGCGGGAATGACGGCGGGAGGGTTGTCAGGCAACAATGCGGCGCGCCTCAGGCCTCGTCGACGATGGGGTTTGCCAGCACGCCGATCTTCTCGACTTCGACCTCCACCTTGTCGCCGGCCTTCATCCACGGTTGCGGGTTGCGCGCGTGGGCGACGCCCGACGGCGTGCCGGTGGCGATCACGTCGCCGGGCTCCAGCGTCATGAACTCCGACAGCAGGGCGATGGTGCGGGCGGTGGAGAAGATCATGTCGGAGGTGTTGGAATCCTGCATGGTCTCGCCGTTGACGCGCGTGGTGATGCGCAGGCCGGACGCGCCCGCCGGCAGCTCGTCGGCCGTGACGACCCAGGGCCCCAGCGGCCCGGTGCCGTCGAAGTTCTTGCCGGGGGTCCACTGCGAGGTCTTGCGCTGGAAGTCGCGCACCGACACGTCGTTGAAGAGCGTGTAGCCGAACACGTGCTCGAGCGCCTTGGCCTCCGGGATATGGCGGCCGCGTTTGCCGATGACGATGGTGAGCTCGCACTCGTAGTCGAGCTGGGTGGAGACCTTCGGTCGGATCACCGGCGCGCCCGCTGCCACCAGGGAGGTCGGCACGCGCAGGAAGAAGGAGGGGTAGGTCGGGATCGGATGGCCGCCCTCCTTGGCATGCAGCGCGTAGTTGAGGCCGACGCAGATGATCTTGGCCGGCGGGTCGATCGGCAGGGCTGGCTTCACGCTGTCGAGGGCGAGTTTGGCGGAGGCCGGCGCCCTGCCGGCGGCAGTCTTGACGGCCGCGAGCGCACTCGGGCCGGCGGCGATCAGCGATTTGAGGTCCTTGGGCAGCGCCGGGTCCGCGACTGAGAGATCAACAACAGTCTTGCCCTCCACGAGCCCGAGCGCCGCGCCCTTGCCCTTCACGAACATCATCAGCTTCATCGTGCGTTCTCCTCGGTGCCGTCCTGCCGGTCTTGTCCCACGCCGACCGCCCCATTGTCATCCCGGCCGGAGCGCGTAGCGCGCAGAGCCGGGACCCAGAGGACGGGGAATTCCAAACGTGAAGCTGGGTCCCGGATATTTGCTGACGCAAATTCCGGGATGACAACTCAGGTCGGCTCGCGGGCGGCTGCTTCGTCGGCGCGGATCTTCTCGATCGCCCACTCGCGGTGCTTGAGCCACCAGCCGTACTGCACCGGCCAATCGTCCATCGCCTCGGCGGCCTTGCGACCGAGCGCGATCTCGGCCATCTGCGGCCAGCACGGGTTGACCAGCGCTTCGCGGGCGATGGCGATCAGGTCGGCCTGGCCCTTCTGCAGGATCGATTCGGCGAACGCGGGATCGATGATCAGTCCGACCGCCATGGACATGATATCGGCCTCGCGCCGCACCCGCTCGGCATAGGGCACCTGGAAGCCCCAGCTGCGCCGCACGCGCGCGGCGGTGGCCGAGCCGTGCAGGCCGCCCGAGGAGCAGTCGATCACGTCGATGCCGCGCGCTTTGAGCTCTTTGGCGTAAGCAACCGTGTCGTCCAGGCACCAGCCGCCATCCAGGCCATCGACGGCCGAGACGCGCAGGAACAACGGCTTGTCCTTCGGCCACACCGCGCGCACGGCTTCGGCCACCTCGAGGGGAAAGCGCGTGCGGCCGGCGAAGTCGCCGCCGTAGGCGTCGTTCCTCGTATTCGACAGGGGCGAGAGGAACTGGTGCATCAGGTAGCCGTGCGCGTTGTGGATCTCGAGAATCTCGAAGCCGGCCTCCAGCGCGCGCTCGGCGGCGTCGACCCAATGGCCTCTGAGGGTCGTCAGATCGGCGGCGGAGAGCTGCCGCGGCACGATATAGCCCGGAAGCATCGGCTCGGTCGTCGGCGCGACGGTGTCCCAGGTCTTCTCGCCGCGTGCCAGATCCTCCGGCGTCAGCGGCCCGTTGCCGAACCAGGGCCGCTGCATGGAGCCCTTGCGGCCGGCATGCGCGATCTGGATGCCCGGCACCACCTGCTGCGATCGCATGAAGTCGGCGATGCGCCGGAGCGGGGGGATGTGGGCCGCCGACCACAGCCCCATGTCGCCGTTGGTGATGCGGCCCTGATCCGTCACAGCGGTCGCCTCGACGAATACGCACGACGCGCCGCCGAGCGTCAGCCGGCCGAGATGCGCGAAATGCCAGTCCTGGGCGATGCCGTCGATGGCCGAATAGGTGGCCATGGGGGCGATGACGACCCGGTTCTTGAGCGTCACCTCGCGAATGGTGATCGGGGTGAAGAGCAGCGGCTTGGTCATGACGGAATAGGAGCTGTGGAAGGCGGGCGTGTCGGGATTCGGCACACCAGCACGGCACAAAGGCGCCTTGCCAGGCGAGTCATAGCACCTAAGCTACGCAAAAGCAGACGTTCGCGCTACGCCCGCGGCGGTCCTTGACACCTGCGGTCATCCCGGTGCTTGCCTGCACCAGCGAAGGCTGGTGTCACCGGGATCCATCTTGCCGCGAGCTGCGGAGTCTGCTGATGGCTGGATACCGGGGACAAGCCCCGGTACGACAATGCGACGTGGTGCAAGTGCCGAACAAGTCAGCGGGCCTCCGGGTTGCGGTCGACATCGGGGGGACCTTTACCGACATCGTCGTCATGGGCCGCGACGGCGTCCTGCACGAGAGCAAGGTGTCGACCACGCCGGACGATCCGAGCCGGGCGGTCGTGTCGGGTCTGGCCGGACTTCTAAAGGAGCTCGCCATTGCGCCCGGCACGGTGGCCGAGGTGCTGCACGGCACCACCGTCGGCTCCAATACCATCCTGCAGCGCAGCGGTGCCCGCACTGGGTTGATCACCACGCGCGGCTTCCGCGACGTGCTGGAGATCGGGCGCATCCGCATGCCCGACATGTTCGATCTGACGTGGGACAAGCCCAAGCCGCTGGTGCTTAGGCGACACCGGCTGGAGGTGCGCGAGCGCGTCGCCGCCGATGGCGGCATCGTGCAGGCGCTGGAGGAGGGCGACGTGGTCGCCGCCGGTGAGCAGCTGGTGGGCGCCGGGATCGAGGCGGTGGCGATCTGCCTGATCAACAGCTACCGCAACCCCGAACACGAGCAGCGGGTGGAGGCGATCCTGCGGGCGTGTTTCCCCAAGCTGCTGGTCACGGCCTCCTATGCGGTGCTGCCGGAGATGAAGGAGTACGAGCGCACCAGCACGACGGTGGTGAATGCGTATCTGCTGGTCGCCATGCGCGCGTACCTGCGCAACCTGGAAAGCGGGCTGCGCGCGATCGATATCCGGGCGCCGATCCGCGTGATCACGTCGAACGGTGGCATGCTGGCCGCCGACACCGCCTGCGACAAGCCAGTGTTCGTGGTGGCGTCGGGTCCGGCCGGCGGGGTCATCGGCGCAGCGCGGCTGGGAGCTGCGCGGGGCGAGCGCGACCTGATCGTGTTCGATATGGGCGGCACCACCGCCAAGGCCGTGATCATCGAGGACGGCCGCCCCAGCATGACGTCGGAATACGAGTTCCGCGACGGCATCTCCACGTCCAGCCGCTTCGTCAAGGCCGGTGGCTACATGCTGAAGGTCCCGGCCATCGACATCGCCGAGGTCGGCGCCGGCGGCGGCTCGCTGGCGGGGATCGACAAGGGCGGGCTGCTGAAAGTCGGGCCGGAGTCGGCCGGCGCGGCGCCGGGGCCGGCGTGCTACGGGTTGGGGAACGGCCGGCCGACGGTGACGGACGCCAATGTCGTGCTCGGCTTCATCAATCCGCGTGCGCTGGCCGGCGGTCGGCTCGCCATCGACCGCGCCCTGAGCGAGCAGGCGATCCGCACCCACGTCGCCGGACCGCTCGGGCTCAGCTTGGAGGAGGCGGCGCACGGCATCCGGGCGGTGGCCAATGCGGCCATGGCGCGCGCCATCCGGGCGGTGACGGTGGAGCGCGGGCGCGACCCGCGCGACCTGACGCTGATCGCCATCGGCGGCAACGGCGGCATCCATGCCCCCGATGTCGCCCGCGATCTCGGCATCCGCCGCGTGGTCGTGCCGCCGCTCGCCGGCGTATTCAGCGCTGTCGGCATGCTGGCGTCCGATCTGGAGCATGTCACCCTGAAGACCGTGACGCGGCGGATCGACGAGCTGACCGCGGCCGACCTGGCGCGCATCAAGGACGAGCTGGCCGCCGAGGTGCGCGGCCGGCTTGCGGCGGATGGGTTCACGGGTGATCGGGTCGAGCTCGCCTGGGAGGCGGACCTGCGGCACGAGGGCCAGGCGACCGAGCTGACCGTGCACACCGGTGGCGACAGCCTCGAGGAGATGGCCGCCCTCTATGTCGCCGAGTACCTCAAGACCTATGGCTACAGGGACGAGAGCCCGATCGAGCTGGTGAAGGTGCGCGTGGTCGGTCGGGGGCTGCGCGAGCAGCGGCTCGACTTCAAGCACATGCGCATCGAGGCCCGGGCCGGCGCGCCGGCGTCCCGCTCGCGGTCCATTCGCTTCGCGCGCGGCGCTGCCGCCATCGACACCGAGGTGGTGCCGCGCTCGGCGCTTTCGGCAGCGCCCCGCTGCGGCCCGCTGGTGATCGAGGAGTTCGACGCCACCATGGTGGTGCCGCCGGACGGCACCGCGGCGCGCGACGCGATCGGCAACATCGTGCTGGACCTGGAGTGAGCCCATGCCGACGCAGCTGCAAGCGTACTCCATTCCCCTCTCCCCTTGGGGGAGAGGACGTGAGGCCATGACTTATGGCCACGGAGCTCGACCGTTCAGCACATGTTTTCCGGCGTGGCGTGGTCGTAAGTCATTTGGCCGAACTGGTGAGGGGCAACTCCCTTGTTCGACAGAAAGGCCCCCTCATCCGCCCCTTCGGGGCACCTTCCCCCCAAGGGGGGAAGGGCTGCCATCCGCGCAGGAGCTAAAATGAAAGTCGATCCGATCACGTTTGCCGTCATCAAGAGCGGGCTCGACTCGATTGCCGACGACATGGCCTACACGGTGGTGCGCATCGCCCGCTCGGAGATCGTCAAGGACGTGATGGATTTCTCGGCCGCGTTGTGCGCCGCCGACGGGCAGATGGTGGCGCAGGCCAAGACTATCGCCCAGCACCTGGGCGCCATCCCCGAGGCCATGCTGGCGGTGCTCGACAAATACGGTGACGACCTCGCCGAGGGCGACGTCGTGATCATGAACGACCCCTATCACGGCGGCATGCACCTGCCCGACATCTTCATGTTCATGCCGCTGCACTTCGAGGGCAGGCGGCGCGCCTTCGCGGTCGTCATCTGCCACCACACGGACGTCGGCGGCCGCGTGCCGGGGTCGAACGCGTCGGATTCGACCGAGATCTACCAGGAAGGGCTGCGCATCCCGCCGCTGAAGCTCTACGACCGCGGCAAGCTCAACGAGACGCTGGAAGCCCTCATCAAGATCAACGTGCGCGTGCCCGAGCGGGTGTGGGGCGACCTCTCGGCGCAATACGCCGCGGCGCAGGTCGGCAAGCGCGGGCTGGAGAAGCTGCTGGTGCGCTACGGCGCCGACGAGGTCGAGGCCTACATGGCCGAGCTGCTCGACTACGCCGAGCGGCTGACGCGCGCGGAGATCAAGCAGTGGCCGCGGGGCACCTACCGCTTCACCGACCACATCGACAACGACGGCTTTTCCGATACGCCGATCCCCATCAAGGTCGCCATCACCGTGCGCGACGACGGCACCCTGCTGGTCGACTACACGGGCTCCAGCCGCCAAGTGAAGGGCGCGCTCAACTCCACGCTCAGCTTCACCCATTCGCTGACGTATCTGAGCGTGCGCTGCGTGCTGCCGAAGGATGTGCCGAGCAACGTGGGCGTGTTCCGGTGCATCGAGGTGAAGGCGCCGGAGGCTTCCGTGCTCAACCCCGTGATGCCGGGGCCGTGCGCGGCCCGCGCGCTGACGGGTTACCGCGTGTTCGACACCATGCTCGGCGCCCTGTCGCAGATCGTGCCGGAGCGCGTTCCGGCAGCAGGCGAGGGCGGCAACAGCGTCATCTGCATCAGCGGGCTGCGGCCCAACCGCAAGCCCTTCATCATCGTCGACATGATCTGCGGCGCCTGGGGCGGCCGGCCCGACAAGGATGGGCTGGAGGCGGTGACGAATGCGTCGCAGAACCTGTCCAACATGCCGGTCGAGGTGATGGAGGCGGAGCATCCCGTGCGGGTGGAGGAATATGCGTTCGTGCCCGATACGTGCGGCGCGGGGCGCTGGCGCGGCGGCGTCGGCCTGCGGCGCACCTATCGTATCCTGGCGCCGGAGGCGCTGCTGCAGATGCGCACCGACCGCCTGGTGTTCCAGCCTTACGGCCTGCAGGGCGGCGAGCCGGGTGGGCGCACGCAGAACTTCATCGAGCGCGATGGTGTGCGCGAGCCGCTGCCCGGCAAGATCACGATGACCGTGCCGCGCGATACCGTCATCGTGCACGAGCAGGCCGGCGGCGGCGGCTTCGGCGACCCCGCCACCCGCGACCCGGCCCTGGTGCTGGAGGATGTGCGCGACGGCAAGATCACGCCCGCGTTCGCGCGCCGGCACCACGGTGTTGTGCTTGCTGCGGTAGGCGAGATCGACCAGGCCGAGACAGCGCGGCTTCGCGCTGCATTGCGGCCGGCCGCAGACCGTGCCTAGATTTCGGCTGACGCGAGGGACCTGACGGCATGGCGTGGCGGATCGGCGTGGATATCGGGGGCACGTTCACGGACGTTGCGCTCGTCGATGACGATACCGGCAGCATCGGCGTCGCCAAGGCCCCGAGCACGCCGCGCGATTTCGCCCAAGGGGTGCTGACCGCGCTGCAGATGGCCATGCAGCGCCACCAGGTGATCCCGCAGCAGGTCGGCCTGCTGGCGCACGCCACCACCATCGTCACCAACGCGCTGCTGGAGGAGACGGGCGCGCGCGCCGCCCTGGTGACAACGCGCGGCTTCCGCGACGTGCTGGAGCTGCGCCGCTCGGCGCGGAGCGACCTCTACGACCTGTTCCAGGACCCGCCGGCCGTGCTGGTGCCGCGCCGGCGCCGATTCGAGATCACCGAGCGCATCGGCGCCGACGGCCAGGTCGTGACGCCACTGGCGGAGGCGGAGATCGACGGCCTGATCGCGGCCCTGAAGGGCGCGCAAGTCGAGGCGGTGGCGGTGTCGCTGATCTTCAGCTTCGTCAACGCCGACCACGAGCGCCGCCTCGGCGCCCGGCTGCGGGCGGCGCTGCCGGGCGTGCCGGTCTACCTCTCCTGCGAAATCCTGCCCGAGATCCGCGAGTTCGAGCGCACCAGCACCACCGCGGTGTGCGCCTACGTCGGCCCGCTCCTGGCCTCCTACCTGGAGCGGCTGGAGGGCGCCACGCGCGGGCTCGGCCTGCCGCGCCTCTATGTCATGGGCTCGAGCGGCGGCGTGCTGGAGGCCGCGGAAGGCGTGGCCATGCCGGCGATGACGGTGGAGTCGGGCCCGGCGGCGGGGGTGGTGGCCGCGGCTTTGGCGGCGCGGCAGACGGGACGCGGCAACTTCCTGTCGTTCGACATGGGCGGCACCACGGCCAAGGCCAGCCTGATCCGCGATGGGCAGTACGAGACGACGCCGGAATACGAGGTCGGCGGCGGCGCCAGCGGCAACCGCTGGATGCACGGCACGGGCCACCCGATCCGCGTGCCGGTGATCGATCTGGCGGAGGTGTCCGCCGGCGGCGGCTCGATTGCCTGGGTCGACCGGGCGGGATCGCTGCGGGTCGGGCCGAGAAGCGCCGGCGCCGAGCCCGGGCCGGTGTGCTACCGCCGCGGCGGCACCGAGCCGACCGTCACCGATTGCGACCTGCTGCTCGGCTATCTCGACCAGGGCTCGCTGCTGGCCGGCGACCTGCCGATCGACTTCGAGGCTGCGGAAGCGGCCGTGCGCGAGAAACTCGCCAAGCCGCTCGGCATCGACGCGCGATCGGCGGCGGCGGCCGTCATCGATGTCGTCAATCATGCGATGGCGGAGGCGCTGAAGATCGTCTCGGTGCAGCGCGGCCACGATCCGCGCGATTTCGCCATCGCGGCGTTCGGCGGCGCGGGGCCCCTCCACGCCGCAGCGCTGGCCGACGAGCTGGGCGTGGCCGAGGTGGTGTGCCCGCCCATTCCCGGCGCCTTCTCGGCGCTCGGTCTGGTCGGCTCGGACCTCAAGCGGGACTACGTGCGCACCGTCTACGCCACCACCGACACCGCCGATCCGGTGCGGCTGGAGACGGCCTTTGCCGCCCTCGAGGCGGAGGGAACCGGCATGCTCGACCGCGCCGGCATGAGCGCGGAGCGGCGAAAATTCATACGCACCATCGATGCGCGCTATCAGCGCCAGTCCTACGAGCTGGCCGTGCCGGTGCCGCCGCGCCGGCTGGATCGGGCCGCGATCGGCGAGATCGCGGACGCCTTCCACGACCGGCACCGGCAGACCTACGGGCACGACAACCGCGCCGAGCCGGTGCAGATCGTGAGCCTGCGCGTCACCGCCATCGGCGCGATCCCGGCACTGACCATCCGCCAGGCGCCGGCGGCGGCCGGCAGCGACGCGGTCAAGTCCCGGCGCACGGTGTGGTTTCGCGCCACGGGGCCCATCGAGGCGACCGTCTACGATCGCGGGCGCATGCCGGCAAACCTCGTGGCGACCGGCCCCGCCGTGATCGAGTCGCTCGAATCGACCGCGCTGGTCCCGCCCGGCTGGCAGGCGATGATGGACGCGGACGGCTTCGTCGTGCTGTCGCGCTCTCCCTCTCCCCGCCCTTCGCGGGGAGAGGGTCATGGCGGAGCCGTGCTTCCAGCACGAGGTGAGGGGCAGCCACAGGCGCTGGAGCAAGCGTCTGCCCCTCACCCTAACCCTCTCCCCATCATGCCGGAGGCATGTCTTCGACATGACGAAGTGTGGGGAGAGGGGACGCTAGTCCCCGGCGCCGATCCCGCCACCTTCGAGATCGTCAAGAACAGCCTCTACAAGATCGCCGAGGAGATGCGCGTCGTCCTCGCCAAGACGGCCTATTCGCCGATCCTGAAGTCGGCCGGCGATTATTCCTGCGGCGTGTTCGACGCCACGGGCGCGATGGTGGCGCAGGGGCCGGATCTGCCGATCCATCTGGGCTCGATGCCGGACGCGGTGCGCGCCGTGATCGCCGAGTTCGGGGCCGATGCGCACGACGGCGACGTGTTCATCCACAACGATCCCTACTTCGGCGGCAGCCATCTGCCCGACGTCAACGTGGTGCGCCCGGCGTTCCTCGACGGCCGGCTGCTCGGCTACACCTGCCTGCGCGCGCACTGGCCCGACGTCGGCTCGGCCACGCCCGGCAGCTACGGCGCCGTCACCGAGATCTACGGGGAAGGCCTGCGCCTGCCGCCGCTGCGGCTCGTCAGCAAGGGCGTGCTCAATCGCGACCTGGAGAAGGTGATCCTGGCCAACGTGCGCACGCCCGACGAGCGCCAGGGCGACCTCGGCGCCCAGCTCGCCGCCACGCTGCGCGCAACCGGGCGGCTGAAAGCGCTGGGCCAGCGCCACGGCGCCGAGCGGCTGGTCGGCTACATGGGCGAGGTGATGGACTATTCTGAGCGGCTGATGCGCGCGGCGCTGTCCGACCTCCCGGACGGCGAAGGGTCGTTTCAGGACTTCTGCGACGGCGACGGCATCCCCGACGATGCGCAGGGGCGCGATGCGCCGTTCTGGATCCGCATGCACGTGAAGAAGGCCGGCGACCGGCTGGTGGTGGACTTCACCGGCTCCGACCCCCAGGTGAAAGGCCCGATGAACGCCAGCCTGTCGGTCACGGCGTCGGGCATCTACTGCGGGCTCAAGATGGCGGTCGACCCCAACGGCCTGGTGCCGCCCAACTCGGGTTGCTGGCGCGCCATCGAGGTGAAGGCGCCCAAAGGCACGGTGGTGAACTGCGAGTTCCCCGCGCCCGTGGTCTATTCCAACCACGAGATCTCGCACCGCGTCGCCGACATGGTGATGGGCGCGCTGGTGGGCTTCTGGCCGGGCCAGGTGATGGCCTGCAGCCAGGGCACCTCGGCGATCATGACCTTCGGCGGCGTCGATCCGCGCAGCGGCCGCCGCTACGTCTCCTACGAGACGATCAAGGGCGGCTTCGGCGCCCGGCCGACCAAGGACGGCATCAATGTGATCGCCAGCGGCATCTCCAACACCATGAATACGCCGGTGGAGGTGCTGGAGATGGCGTTTCCGCTGCGGGTGGAGCGCTACGAGATCAATCCCGATTCGGGCGGCGCGGGGCAGTTCCGCGGCGGCTGCGGCGCGCGGCGCACCTGGCGCCTGCTGGACCAGGCCGACGCCACCGGCTCGCTGTGCATGGAGCGCATGACCTCGCCGCCGTTCGGCTTGCTCGGCGGCAAAGCCGGCGCGGTCGCCGAGGTGACCCTGACGACGCCCGACGGCATCAATCGTGGGCTGCCGAGCAAGGGCGCATTCCTGGCGCCCGGCGGCTCGGTCATCGACATGATCACGCCGGGCTCCGGCGGCTTCGGTGAGCCGGCCAAGCGCGACCGGGGAGCGATCGCGTGCGACCTGCTCGACGGCTACGTCACGCCGGCCGCCGTGCAGCGCGACTACGGCATCGCCGATCCCGACGCGCTGCGAGCTACAGCCGAAGCGGAGGACAAGCCATGAACGACACGGTGCGCCGGCCGGAGGAAATCGCCGCTTTGCGTTGATGATTTTGACCGAAGAACCGCGGAGGCGATGATGCTCGACAAGCCGGAGAAAACGCGCGAGCTCATTGCCGCATTGAAAGCGGCGCTGCCGTTCGAGGTGGGCCTGACGCCCGACCTAATTGCTCATCTCGCACGACAACAGAAACCGGTCACCGTCAAGCTCGCGGAAAGCGTCTCGAATATCTCATACGCCGGCGACGAAGGCGGCATCGTCTGCCACATCCGCCCTGCTGGCGCCGACAGCATGATCGTCGTCTCGCTGACCCACGTGCGCGTGCCTCGCCTTCTGCCATTCGCTGCGGCGGTGCTCGACTACCAGAGGCACCGCGTCAAGAAGCTGCGAAAGCAGCAAGGTGGACGGTAGCACCTTCACGGTGACGGTCGGCGGGGCCCTCCCGCGCTAGAGGTTTAGACCATTAACCCTTTGGCAATGCTGGTGCGTCGAGTGGCCTCACCTTCCCAGCGTTGCGCATTGAGCAAGCATTTGACTTGTGTTTTGGCCCCCGCGTAGTAATGCGTAGTTTCCGCTGGTTTCCAACATCGTGAGGTTATCGAACGTGGCACGTCAGCTTGCAACGCATACCGTCGTAAAGTGGTTTGGCAGTCTTTCCTTCGATCAGCAGAGGGAAGCGCTGAGGCAAATGCAGGAGGAGCATGAGCAATCCCTTCTCGCCAAGCGAGCGGAGCTCGAAAAGCAGCTCGCGGAGCTTGGTTTCGACGCTCCCAAGAAGCGTGGCCGGCCGAAGGGCGTGGGCAACGGGAGCGCACGCCCAAGCGGCAAGAACGGGTCCAAGACCGGTTCGGTGAAAGCCAAATACCGCGACCCCAAGACGAACGAGACCTGGTCGGGCCGCGGCCGGATGGCAAACTGGCTCAAGCACAAGCAAGTGGCCGGCGAGAAGATCGAGAAATATCTCGTGTAGCTGCGGGCGAGCGGCTGCCGCGCGCGAGGTTTCTCCCGCGCGGCAAGCCCGGAGTATCGGGGTCGAGGTATCGCTCGCCTGGCACGGCGGCGCCCAATGCTGTACCCTGCGGAACAGCCGTGCGAGGCTGCCCCGCTTAAAACACTTTGCAACCATCCAGTTGTCTCCAGCCGGTTGCAGGCCGAGGAACCGTCATGATTACAGTCATCAAGCGTGCCGTTGGATCGCTGGTCATCACTTTCGCTGCCTGCGGCAGCGCGCTCGCCGCCAGCCCGATCGGCATTTGGATCGACCACACCGGCCGCGGCGCCGTGGAGATCACGGATTGCGGCGGCAGGCTGTGCGGGCACATCGTCTGGGTGAAGGACGCGGGCCACAGTGACGGCTGCAATTTCCAGGTGATTGGCGACGTCAAGCCGATGGCCGGGAACAAATGGGACGGGGGCTGGATCATCGATCCCGATAAGGACCCGAACAAGAAATACGACGTGGAGATCACGCCGCTGAGTGACCAGAAGCTCAAGATCCTGGGCTATATCGGCACGAAATTCTTCAGCGAGACCATGATGTGGACGCGGGCGCCCGCAAACTTGAAGAAGTGCGGTGTGGAGGCGGCGAAGCCGGGCGCGGTGCCGGCCCCGCCCCCGGCCCGAGACGCGGAACCCCCGCGTCGTGATGCCGAGCGGCGGGACCCCGAGCCTCCGGTGGCTAGGCCGGCGCCTGGGCCGGAAGCCGCCAAGCCGGCGCCGCGCGACAGCGCCGGCGCCAAGCCGAAGGACTGCAAGCTCGAGTTCGCCGGCGTCTCCATCACGTTCCCTTGCAAAGAGCTGGAATAGTATCGTTGGATTGGTGATCGCCGCGCTTTTCGGGGCCGGAATGAGAAAATGCTGCAAGCGGCAGGCATTTTATGGTGACGATTAAACTCCAATTTTCGGCTCATACGAGCGATATCCGCATATCTATTTGCTGCCAGCGTGCTACGGTGCAAGCATGACGGAGACTTTTCTCCGCCATGGCACCTGAAAGGCTGCAAAAAATGAAAATGAACGATCGCCTCAACGGCTTCGTTTGGGGCTCTGCCATAGGTGCAGCTGCTGCCATCATCGTCGGGCTGTCGATGGGTTGGGTCGTGACCGGCTCGAAGGCGAATGTGCTCGCGCAAAAGCGGGCCGAGACTACGCTGGTCGCAGCCATGACCCCCATCTGCGTGGACAGGTTCCAGCGCGCGGACGGCTACGTGGCGAAGCTCGCCGCGCTCAAGAAGATCAATCTGTCCTGGGAGCGCCGTGACTTTGTCGAGAAGGGCGACTGGGCCAAGATCGGCAAGGATTCGAACTTCGAAGTTGCCGACGCCTGCGCCGAAGCCCTCAACAAGCTGTAAGGATACTCGCTGCTCCGCTGACGGCGGGTCGGTCGTCATCCCGGGCCTTGCCTGCACCGGCGAAGGCCGGTGTGCCCGGGATCCATCCTTCCGCTTGCTCCAGGGCGGGTGGATAGCTGGATACCAACGACAAGCGCCGGCTGCGCTTCTATTCTCAGTAGAGCAGGTATCGCGCACGCCGGGTCTTGAATTGCGCGACCTCCGCTTGCCAGGCGGCGGCGATGGCGGCCCCGTCGCTGCCGCTCGCGAGCATGCGATGCAGACGTCTCGTCCCGGCGATGGCGTGAAACATTCCCAGGTTTCCGGACAGCCGGGTGATACCTTTTGCGCGCGCCTCGGCCGCCAGTGCCGAAAGCACGTGCATGCCCAATTCGAGCGGCTCGAGGGGCGCCATATCGGTGACGACGACGCGGATGCCACTGATGGTCTTGCCCTCGAAGCGCGGACGGGTGGCCACGCCAGGGATCGAGCGCGGTGTGAAGGTCGCCGGCTCGAACCTAGCGCCGGCAAGCCCGGCTGAGTTGAGCCGCGCGATCACGCGCTGCGCGTCGAGCCAGGGTGCCCCGAACACCGAGAAGGGTGTCGGGGTGCCGCGCCCCTCGCTGACCTCGGTCTCGCCGACGATGCCGATGCCGGGATAGACGAGCGCCGACTCGAAGGTTGGGATGTTCGGGCTCGTTGCGATCCACGCGCGCTCCGTCTGCGGCCAGCGCATGGAGCGTTGCCAGCCCTGCATCTCGACCACGGTCAGGTCGAGATGGTCGAGGCCGTCCAGCCACTTTTCTCCTTTGATCATGCGGGCGAGCTCGCCGACGGTCAGGCCGTGCACGATGGGGATCGGATACTGGCCCACGAACGATCGCAGCGGCGGCTCGAGCACGAATCCCGAGACGTAGTCGCCCCCGAGCGGGTTCGGCCGGTCGAGCACGACGAAGGGGATGCGCGCCGCAGCCGCCGCCTGCATGGCGAGGCCCATGGTCGAGATGTAGGTGTAGAAGCGGGCGCCGATATCCTGGACGTCGAAGACCAGCACATCCACGTTGCGCAGCATCGCTTGTGTCGGCTTCTTGGAGGCGCCGTACAGGCTGAAAACGGGGACGCCCGTCTTCGTGTCGACGCCGTCGTGGACCGTGGCGCCAGCTTCTGCGGAACCGCGAAATCCGTGCTCCGGGGCAAAGATCGCGGTGAGCTTCACGTTGGGCGCCGTGCTCAGCAGGTCCGCCAGGTGCAGGCCGCCGACGCGACCCGTGTGATTGCTGATGAGGCCCACCCGCTTGCCCGCAAGAGCGGCAAAGCGCGACGCGGCGAGCACGTCGGCGCCGGTCGCGACCGGGCGTGGCGCGGCGGAGGTCTGGCTCAAGGATGGATCCGCCATGGCCAGCATGCCGGCAATCGCCAGCAGGAGGGTCGCGGCGATTCGCCTGGCGCGAGAAGGACGTCTCGCATTGCGCGGAACGAAGCCATCACCTGCTGCCTCCTGCCCTGCGCTGTTGCTCATCTCCAGTCGCACCCGCGATACGCGTACCCTACAGCTAGAAGCCCAACAGCGCCTTGGCGTTGCCGCCGCAGATGGCCGCTGTAGTTGCCGCGTCGAAGCCGCAGCCGCAGACGTGGCCGACCGGATCATAGTCGGCCATGTCGAAGGGATAGTCGGTGCCCATGATGATGCGGTCGGCGCCGTAGAGCCGCACCAGCTCCTGCAATTGGTGCGGGGTGAAGACGACCGTGTCGAAGTAGATCCGCTTCAGGTACGTGGTCGGCGGGTGCGGCAGGTTCCCGTGCGAATCCGAGCGCGCGCCCCAGGCGTGGTCGATGCGCCCGGCATAGCTCGCCAGGTAGCCGCCACCGTGCACGGCCAAAATCTTGAGCCGAGGATGCCGCTCCAGCACGCCGTCGAAGATCAGGTAGTGCAGGGCGATGGTGGTCTCCAGCGGATTGCCGATCACGTTGTTGAAATAGAACCGCGACAGGCGGTCGGCCTGCGTGAAGCCGTTGGGGTGAATGACGACGAGGATCCCGAGTTCTTCGGCCTTCTTCCAGAACGGCGCGAAGGCCGGGTCCGACAGCTCGCGGCCGTTGACGTTGGTCAGCACCTGCACGCCCTTGAACCCGAGCTTGGCGACGCAGCGCTCGAGCTCCCTGGCGGCCTCGTTGCCGTCCGGCATCGGCACGCTCCCCATACCTCTGAGGCGGTCGGGCTTGCGCGCGACGAACTCGGCGATGCCGTCGTTGACGATCTGGGCCGCCTGCACGGCGATGTCGAGCGGCAGGGCGTAATAGCACTGCGGCGGCGGCGGCTTGATCACCTGCATGTCGAGGCCCATGGCGTCGAGATCGGCCAGCCGCTGCTCGAGGCCGGCGCGCGCGACGATGTCGCCCTCCTGCTTCTGGTTCAGCGCCTTGGTCTCGGCGTTGGCGAAGTGCACCAGCGGCATCGATTTCATGTCGAGATGCGGCTTCACGAATTCGGCCGCCCGCGCCACTCCCACGTGCGAGTGCGCATCGATGGTGAGGCTCTTGGGCCTGATCTCGCGCCCCGGCCTGCCGTGGCTGCGCGCCGCCGTCGGCCCGTACTTGTTCCACTGGTTCATGCGTTCCTCCTCCTGCGCCGGTTCCCCTCCCCCTTGCGGGGAGGGGTTAGGGGTGGGGGTAACTCTACGGCAGACGTGCACTCCGTACGCCCCATTTCGATTGACAGCGTCACGCTCGTCAGCTATAATTCTGCAATCCTCCCAAATCCGCCCCGCTCATTGCGCAATTCGCCTCGGCGAGTGCGGCTGCCATCAATGCACCCCCAGGTGCTGGGCCACGATGGCGTCGTTCAGCTTGATCTCGCGCGCCGCGCCGGTGAACACCACGCGGCCCGAGTTCAGGATGACGATATCGTCGGCCAATTCCAGCGTCAGCCTGATGTTCTGCTCCACCAGCACGATCGACAGCCCCTCGCCCTTGAGCCTGGCAATCGTGCGCCCGACGTCGGCGATGATCTGCGGCGCCAGCCCCTCGGAGGGCTCGTCCATCAGCAGCAGGCGCGGATTGCCCATCAGCGCGCGGCCGATCGCCAGCATCTGCTGCTCGCCGCCGGACAGCAGGCTGGCCAGCTGGTGGCGCCGCTCGGCCAGGCGAGGGAACATCCCGAACACCGTGTCGAGGCCCCACGTCGTCTTGCCGGCGGCGATCGGCGCACGCGCGGCCACGCTCAGGTTCTCGCGCACCGTCAAGCTGCGGAACACGCGGCGTCCCTGCGGCACCAGCGCCACACCGCGCGCGGCGATCTGCTCGGGCGCCAGGCGGGAGACGTCGGTGCCGAACACCTCGACGGTCCCGGCGCGGGGCGGCAGCAGGCCGACGGCGACGTTCATGGCCGTGGTCTTGCCGGCGCCGTTGCGGCCGATCAGCCCGAGCAGCCGCCCCGCACCGGCGGCGAACGACACCTGCTGCAGCACGTGGCTGTCGCCATAGTAGGCGTCGACCTCGCTGAGGCTGAGAGCACTAGGATTCGGGGCATCAGGCGCCAAGATACACCTCCCGCGTGCGCGGATCGGCCACCACCTCGGCGCGCGTGCCTTCCACGATCACCTCGCCGAAATGCAGCAGCGTGATGCGGTCGGCGAGGTCGAGCGCCACATCCATGTTGTGCTCGATCATCACCACCGTCACCTCGCGGGGAATCGCGCGCAGCAGTTTCTGCACATCCCGGCGCTCGTCGACGGAGAGGCCGGCGAACGGCTCGTCCAGCAGCAGCACCTTGGGGCTCTGCGCCAGCGCCATGGCGATCTCGACGCGCCGGCGCTCGCCGTAGGAGGTCTGCGCCAGCGGCCGCTCGGCAATGTGGTCGAGGCCGACGCGGAGAAGCGCGGCGCGCGCCCGGTCGACCAGATCGCGCTGGGCGCCGAGATCGGCGAACGCGTTCCAGCGCAGCGGCGAGAGCCCGAGCAGCGCCAGCGTGATGTTGCGCAGGATGGTATCGCGCGGGAACAGCGTGATGATCTGGTAGGTGCGCGCCATGCCGAGATGGGCGCGCCGGCGGCAGGGTGTGTGCGTGATGTCGCGCCCGAACAGCGCGATTTTGCCGCTGTCCGGGGCCAGCTCCCCCGTGATCAGGTTGAACAGCGTGGTCTTGCCGGCGCCGTTGGGGCCGATGATCAGCCGCCGCTCGCCCGGCTCAACCGCAAGATCTACATCGGCCGTGACGCGCAGGCCGCCGAACGATTTGCTCAGGCCTTCGATCTGCAGCGCGCTCATCGCGGCGCCTCCGGCTTCTCGGCCGCGGGCGCGTCGGCCCTGCCGCGGATGGCCTGCCAGCCGGCACGCCACAGCCGCACCGAGCCCGGCACCAGGCCCTCCGGCATGAAGCTGATGATGAGGATGAAGATGAGCCCGAGCACCAGGTTCCAGCGCTCGATGTAGGCGCTCACCACATTCTTCATGACGACGACGATGGCGGCGCCGACGATCGGCCCCAGCAGGGTGCCGCTGCCGCCCGAGATCACCATCAGCAGCGCCTCGGCCGAGGTCGTCAATGCCACCACCTGCGGGCTGATGAACTGGTTGTAGTAGATGAACAGCAGCCCGGCGACGCCGGACCAGAAGCCCGAGAACAGGATCGCCAGGAAGCGGATCAGCCACACGTTGTAGCCGAGCGCGGTCATGCGCCGCGCCTGGTCGCGGGTGCCGGTGAGGCTCGCCCCGAACGGCGAGCGCACGAACACAGCCATGGTCGCCACCGCGACCAGGAACACCACCAGCGTCGCGTAGTAGAACGACGGCGCGTTGCTCAAGCTCAGGCCGAACGGCGCCGGCCGGGTCGACACGTTGATGCCGTTGTCGCCGTTGGTGAGGTCGGCCCAGCGGTAGGCGATGCCCCACAGGATCTGGCCCATCGCCAGCGTGATCATCAGGAAGCCGATCCCTGTCGCCCGCAAGGCCAGCACCGCGAACACCGCCGTGGTGAAAAGTGTAACCACGAGGGCCGTCAGATCGGCGGTGAAATGACCGTGGCCGGCGGCGAGCAGCATGGCCGCCGTGTAGCCGCTCATGGCGAACAGGCCGGCGTGTCCCAGCGAGGTGAGGCCGGCATAGCCGACCAGCACGTTGAGCGCGAGCGCCAGCACGGCCCAGATCAGGATCTGGCTGGCGATGTTGATGTAGTAGGAGTTGCCGACCCAGACCGGCAGCGTCGCGAGCAGCGCGAGGGCGATGGCGATGGCGGCGCGCTGCGGCGTGATTCGGTTCACGAGACGACCTTGCCGAACAGGCCTTGCGGGCGCAGCACCAGGATCAGCAGCATCGGCAGGAACAAGATGACGTAGGCGAGATCGGGAAACAGCGCCTGGCCGAAATTGTAGAGAAAGCCGATCAGGAAGCTGCCGACCAGGGCGCCGAGCAGGCTGCCGGTGCCGCCTAGGATGACCACGATCAGCGCCAGCGGCAGCATCTCGAAATCGAGGCCCGGATAAACGGAGAGGTAGGGCGCGCCCATCACCCCGCCGAAGGCGGCCAGCGCGGCGCCCAGCGCAAACACCAGCGTGAACAGCTGCGACACCTTGATGCCGACCACGCGGGCGATGGGTGCATCGTCCACGCCGGCGCGGATTTTGGCGCCGAGCCGCGTCCAGTCGACCAGCAGCCAGAGCCCGATGGCGACCACCACGGCGACCGCCACGATCACCAGCCGGAAGATCGGAAAGTACAGGCCCGCCACCTGCACGACGCCGCGCAGATGATCGGGCGTCGCCGGCTGCCAGGGATCGCCGGTCCACAGCATCAGGCACACGTCGCCGACGATGAAGGCGCCGCCGAGCGTGAGGAGAACCTGCGGCAGCTGGTCACCGGCGAGGCGGCGCAGCAGGAAGCGCTCGATCAGCCCGCCGATCACGGCCATGGCCGCCGCGCTCGCCAGCGCCGCCACCCAGAAGTTGTGGCCGCGCGCGAGCAGCGTGACGCCGAAGTAGGCCCCCAGCATGAAGAACGAGCCGTGCATCAGGTTGGGGATGCGCATCAGGCCGAAGATCAGCGAGAACCCCGAGGAGAGCAGGAATAGCAGGCCGCCCAGCGCGATGCCGTTGACGGCCAGGGTCAGCCAGAGGCTCATCGTTCCCCTCCCCCTCGAGGGGGGAGGACGGAACGCCACGGACTTAGACTGCCGACCGCTATCCTCGCGTCGAACGCAACCGGCAGGCTAAGTCCGATGGCGTTCCTGGTGGGGGTGACGGAAGCTCCACACGGCGGCGACACCCCCACCCGATGCGTCCAGCGACTTAGATCGGCAGTTGCGTTGGTTGCTAGGCTGATGAAGGCCGATCCAAGTCGCGGACGCATCGCCCTCCCCCCTCGTTCGCGACGACGGCAACGCCGTCGCCGCAGGGGGAGGTGACACCGCGGCACGCCTAATTCTCCAAGTTCTTGGCCGGCGGATAGTCGCGCGTGTAGACCGGGTTCGCCAGGAACTCCTTCTCGTTGTAGGTCCAGAACTGGCTGACGTTGGGATAGGTCTTGATCACCGTGTTGACCAGCTGTCCGTCCTTCTTCTCGCAGCGGCGGATGAAGACCGCGCCGATCACGTTGCCGTACTGGTCGAACTTGACTGCGCCGCGCGGCGTGTCCGCCAGCGACACCTTGTGCAGCGCATCGGCGAGCGCCTTGCGGTCGTCGGCCTTGTCGCCGATCAGCTGGATCGCTGCTTCCACGCACTGGCCGGCGACGTACATGCCGGCCGAATAGCCGCCGGGCAGCACGCCGTAGTCCTTTTGCATCGCCGCCACGAAACGCTTGTTGCTCGGCGTGTCGGCCGCGGCCGAGTAGTAGGCGGCGGACATGACGCCCACGGCCTCGTCGCCCAGGCTCTTGAGCAGCGCGTCGTCCATGCCGGTCCAGCCGGCGAGCAGAGGCACCTTCGCTTTCAGGCCGAGGTCGGCATAGGCGCGCATGAACTTCACCGGATTGGAGCCGGCGAAGCCGTGGAACACACCGTCGACATTGCCGATCTGGGCGATGAAGGGCGTGTAGTCCGGCCTCACCAGCGGCGGCCACAGCTTCTTGACGACCTTGCCGCCGGCGTCCTCGTAGACGCGCTGGAACGCCGACATCTGCTCGTGACCGAAGGCGAAGTCGTCGGAGATGGTGGCCACGCGCTTGAACTTCAGCTCCTTGGCCGCGTAGTCGCCCATCGCGTGGCTGCACTGCCCCGAGGAGGCGGCCGGGCGGATCACGAACGGGTTGGCCTTGCGCTGCGTCACGTCCTCGGCCGCGGCCAGGCTGATCAGCGGCGTGGCGTTGTCGCGCACGTAGTCGGTGATCGCCAGCAGCTCGAAGGCGGCGAGCGGGCCTAAGATGACGTTGACCTTGTCGCGCTCGATCACCTCCTGCGCCTTGGTCTTGGCGCCGGCCGGATTGCCGCCGGTGTCTGCCACCAGCAGCTCGATCTTGCGGCCGGCCAGCGTGCCCCCTTTCTCCTTCAGGAACGCGGCGATGCCCTGCTCCATCTGGATGCCGCCCTGCGCCAGCGGGCCGGTCTTGACGGTCAGCAGCCCGATCTTGAACGGCGCGCCTTGCGCGTGCACGGCCGGCATCTTGATCGCCGCGGCGCTGGCGCCGGTCGCCAGTATGCCTTTCAGCACGGTCCTGCGTCTGACGGTCATCGTGTTTCACTCCCTTGGTTGTCGCTTGCGGCTGCTCGTCGGCGAGCCTGTTCTTCATTGCGGGCGATCTGTCGTCATTCCCGCCAAGCGGAGCGCAGAGCGGGAATCCAGCGGCGCACGCGAAGGTCGCGATCTGGGCTGGATTCCCGCTGACGCTGCCGCTCGCGGGAATGACCGCAGTGCATGGAGAAAGTCACGTTTCAGGCGCTGCCGCCTGAAATGATCTCGCTCTAGGCCGATTATGGTCCGCCGGCCCCGCAGCGCCAAATCCAATCGTCACGGCCACGATCAGATTTCGTGATGCGCGCCATCCCTCCGCTTGATGCGGCGCCAGACCTCCCGTCTGCCCACGCACCGTTACTCGGGCCCGCTCAGGAACCGCAGCACGGACCGGCTCGGGAGAAAGAAATAGCCACCGCCGCGAACCGTCACGTACGACTTGACGTCCCTCACCTCGATCGGCCCGGCCGGCATCGGGATCGTGAACGTCCCACTGGCGCCGGGCTGGCTAGTGGCGGCAATCGGGTCCACCTCGCTGCGCAGGCCGTGGAACGACGACGCGTTCAGCCAGGTCTGCTGCACGAACTCGAACTGGCGCTCGATATCGGCGTTGAGGCACATGAATACGAGGCCCTTGGACGTCCCATCCGCTCCCTCGACGTACGGACGCCCCACGCGCAGGATGCGGTGGCGGTTGGAGATGTCGAGCTGTTCCTGGCTGCCGGGGCTCGAGCTGTCGCGCGGGTTTGCGCGGCGGATGTGCGCGCCGTATGGGCAGCGCAGGCCCTGCGGATCGTCGGCGCCCAGCTGGAAGTCGTTGTCCGGCGTGCCGCCGGGCCGGTCGGGGTGCTGGGTCAGCGAGGAGCCGTCGCTCCAGCGGCCGAGCATCTTGGCGGCGAGCCACGCGGGGGTGACGTCGAGCCCCTCGTAGCGCTTTTCGAGATCGGCGACGGCCTCCGCCACGAACTTCTGGAATCCCTCCGCGTTCTGCTCCAGCTGGCGGATGACGAGGAAGGAGCCGTTGCGCCCGAAATCACGCGCCGTCTCGGTGTACTCGTGCGGGAATCGTGGAAAGCGGTCCGGCAGGTCATCGGGCAGGCTCGCCAGACGGCAGGCGACATCGTGCTCGGCGGCGATGACCGGCGTCGGCGGGAAGTAGCCGCGGTTGTCGCGGTAGCCCAGCACGAACTCCCCGGGCGCGACCGCGTGGATCGGGTTGGTCTCCGCGCTGTGCCGGTTGGTGCCCTTGATGATCGGCTGCGAGATGCCGTCGCGAAAGCCGAACGGCTCGATCAATGGCCGAGCCACCTTCTCAGGCAGATCCTGCAGTGCAATCGTGTGCAGCACCACGACGCCTTGCTTGGCCAGGCTCGCATGCTCGCGGGCGCGCGCCTCGTCGAGGAGCTGCTGATCCTTCGCCAGCAGCAGCACGACCGCATCGGGCACGGCGCCGGGGCGGCCCCACCGCCAGCTCCCGGGAGCGCTGGCATCGGCGTCGCCGAGGATGCGGGCCCGGTTGCCTGTCGCCATGCCGTCGGCGAACGCTTCCGGGAACGAGCCGAGCGCGTCGGGCGTGCCGACGCCCATTTTGTCGAGGCCGAGGCGTTTCAGCCCGGGGCTGGACAGCGCCAGGATCACGGCGTCTTTCTCGGGCAGCACGCTGCCGAAGGTGATGCGCGGGGCCGCCGCGACCTTGATGTGGGCGCCCTCGTCGGACGCGGCGGCCGCCATGCGCGCGGCCTCGGCGCTCGGCACGCTCATGACGTCGCGCAGCCATGCCTTGCACTGTGCGGCGTCCTCCGGGAAGCGCAGCACCAGCAGCTCGCCGCACACCAGCTTGCCCAAGCCGCCGAACACCAGCGACTGGATCTCCTCGGTCTCGAGTGCGTCGGCCGGCCGCGGCTGCGAGTTGAACAGGCTGATCCAGGCCCTGGCCTGGCTGTCGCTGTGCGCATTGGCCAGACCATGGGCGATCAGCGCGTTGTTGCGGATCTGGTCGGTCGTCAGCAGCGGGAAGCGCGTGTACCAGAACCGGGTCGGCACCTGCTGGCGGCGCACCCAGCGCTTGAAGCGGCCGCCGTCGTCGGCGCCGTCGAGCAGGAGAAACCTGGTCTTGGGGTATCCGATCCCGTTGCTCCACACCGCGGTCTGCCCGTAGTGGGCCTTGGTGATGAAGTCCTCCAGGTAGCTTTCCCAGCTGCCGTCGTAGTTGGAGAAGAAGATCAGCTTGCTGGTCTTCGGCAGGCGGAACCAGCGCGCATAGTGGATGGTGCCGATGTCGAGCACGAAGCCAGGCCGGAAGCGGTGCTGGACCAGTTTCTTGATGCCCCAGAAGGCCAACGCCAGCGTCACCTTGCGCACCCATCCGGGCTTGAGCGGGGTGACCGCGGTGATGTGGTTTTGAATGTACCCAGGCGGGTTCTCGAGCTTCAGCAGCGCCTCGACATGCTCCCGCGGCGGATCGAAGTCCTGCGAAACGTCCCTGCTCTCCTGCCGTCTGAAGATCCACACGAGGGCGCCCACCAGCACGACCGCGACGGCGGCCAGCCACAGCGCGCCACGCACGAGCGACCCGGCAAGATGCCAAAGCAGCGCAACCAGTTGCGCCGCGCCCTCCTGCGCATCGAGCCCCGACCAATCCAGCAGCTCGTCGATGTCGTGCACGAGCACGAAGTGCGCGGCGCCTGCGAGCAGGGCGGCAATCGCCAGCTTCACCAGCAAGCCGCGCTCGGTCAGCAGCGACTTGATCGCCGGCCAAGTGCCCACATCGGTTCGCCTCGCGACCGCCGGCTCGATGGCCGCCGGCTGCACCAGGGCCCAGACCATCTTCTTCTTGCGCAGCTGCTGGCGCACATGGCGCAGCGCCGACATGGCCATGGTGCCGTATTGCGCATGGTGGCCGAGCCAGCCGTCGAGCTCCGCGCCCGCGGCCGCGGCGATCTCCTGGTCCCGCTCGATCTGGGTGACCGGCAGCTCCGGCGTGCCGCAGAAGTTGAGTCCGCTCGGGTCCCAAGGCCTGGTCTGAAGCTGGATCACGTGCTTGTGCAGCGCGGCCCTCAGCTTGTCCCTCTCGGTTATGCCGCAGGCCAGCGTGAACGTCGGCATCAGCAGCGTGCCGGCCTGCTCGGCGATGGCATCGATCGCCGATCCTTCCGGGCCGTCGACGCTGAGCTCCACCACCACGTAGGCCGGCTCGCCTTTCTTCTCGTCGCCGCCGATGGCGGCGATGCTGGCGAAGTGCAGCCGCCTGGTGGCGTCGAGCGCCCGGCGCATGGCGTCGCCGGCTGGGTTGCCCATCCGCGCGATCTCCCTGCCGACGGCGGCCGCCGGAACGGGCGACGTGATCGGCACGCAGATGGTGATCATCGACGACGTGCGGTGCCCCGCCGCCGGCTCGAACGTCACCTGCAGGTGCCGCGGGAATGGCCCCACCTTCACCATCTTGCCGGCCTTGCCCTTGGCCCGGGCCAGCTTGTTCTGGCGCAGCAGCGGCTTGAACGCCTGCGTGATCTGCGCCCGGGCGACGTGCTCGCCGAGGCAATAGTGCAGAAACTCCACGCCGCCGAACAGCACGTCGCCCGTCTGGGAGCGCTCGGGGTCGAATTTCTTCGCCTTGCGCACGCGCCGTGGATCGAGCATCGCCGACATGGTCGCGGCGATCACTGTCGTGCCCTTCGGGATCCTCGTCTGTCGGCCCGTGCCCTTGGCGAGAACGACATCCTGGAGCGCGTAGCGGGGCAGGCCCGGGATGATCGGCGGCTTGAAGCGCATCGCCTCCATCAGGCAGCGCTCGAGCTTGGCGTCGTCGCCGGCGCGCGCCGCCGCCGTGGCCTGCCGCATGGCTTCCGGCACGTCGAACAGCACCTCGAGGATGTGGCCCGAGGCCAAGGTGTTGGTCGGGATGAAGCCGACCGCCAGGCCCATCAGCATGGCGATGATCTCGGCATCGCTCGGGCCGTCGATCTCGTTGCGCTGCGTCTCGACCAGCCGCGCCACCAGCGTGTCCGCCGATACGCCGCCGCGCCTGGCCTGCTCGATCGAGCGCTGGATGGTGAGGCGGACGTTCTTGGCCCCGGTCAGGGCCAGTCTGCGTGCAGTGGGGTCGCCGAACGGGTCCGCGAACAGCAGCGTGCTGAGCGACATCACCCAGTCGGCGAAATCCTGCGGCTCCTCGACGTCCAGGCCGAAATAGGCGATGCAGGCCTCCGAGGAGACCCGCATCAGCAGGTCCTGCACCGCGTCGATCTTGTCGCCCGAGCAGGCGATCAGCCGGTTGCCGACGCTCTCGCAGACGGGCACGATGATCTGCTCGATGTCGCTCTTGCGGATGGCCCCCATGATGTGCCTGATCTGGCGAGCGTGCTCGGGACCGCCGCGCATGCCGAGCACGAAGTTCGCCCCGCCCGCCAACTCGGTCATCTCGAGCTTGAATGGCGCCTCGAACACGTCGTCGCGCTTGCGCACCTCCACCACGTCGTCATAGCGCGACACGAGGCCGAAGCGGCCGATGCGCACGATCGGCCACCAGGTGCGCATGAACGCCCAGAACCTGTGGCTGGACAGAACCTTGCCGATGAAGCCGCCGCTGCCGAGGTCCGCGAGATCGAAGTGCGGCGAGGGCTCCTTGCCGGCCTCCGCCTTCTGCGCGGTTTCGATCGACTGATAGTATTTTACCGTCGGCATGAAATAAGCCTCCAATAGCTATATCGCCGGCCGCCCGACGCGGGAGCGCAGCCAACAACCGGGCACTTCCTACCCAATTCCGTATCTGCATCGCTGCCGGCGTCGCCGCCGGCCGCCGCTCAGCTCTTGCCGCCCTTTGCCTGCAGCACGCCCTCGGCGAAATAGTCGATCCAGCCGCGATCCTCGAAGGGAAGCCATTCGATGAACTCTCGTGAAAATTTGCGATGCTGTCGGAAAAGAATTTCGCGCTCGGCTGCGGCCACTGCCTGGCCTCCGCGCCGGGACAGCGCGCCTATCTTGGTCATGCGCGCGTGCCAGTACGCCGGCCGCAGGCTGAGCGACTTGTCGGCCAGCTGGAGGGCCTCGTCCCACTCGCCCAGCATGTAGTGCACCGCGGCCAGCTCGCCCAGCACATAGAAGACGTAGTGGTCCTGCGGGTTCAGCCGCAGCGACGTCTTGAGCGGAGCGATCGCGTCCCGCGGCCGGCCGGCCAGCATGTGGCTGCTGCCGATCTGGGCGTGCGCATAGGCCAGGCTCGGGTTGAGGCGGATCGCCCGGTCGAGATGCCCCAGGGCCTGATCGGGGTCGCGCAGCAGGATTTCCGCGCAGCCGGCGAGCAGGTGTCCCCGACTGTCCAGCTCGTCGGCCTCCACCGCGCGCAGCGCGAGGTCGCGAAACGCGAGGATCTGGTCGCGCGGGCGCCGCTGGCTCCAGACGTCGTACCATGTCCACCAGGTGAGATGGATCAGGGCTTCGGCGGACTGCGGGTCCTGGCCGACGGCCTCGGCAAACAGCCGCCGCGCTTCTTCCGCGTCGGCGTTGTTCAGTCTGTTCAGGTGCCAGCGGCCGCGCCAGATGATGCCCCAGGTATCGAGGCGGCTGCGCCGCCTGCCTCGGGCGCGGGCCTCTTCCGCCTCCTCCATCCGCCCTTCGAGCGTCGCGATGATGCACTTGGCGACCTCCTCGAGCATGTAGACGAGATCGGGCAGCCGGACGTCGTAGTCGTTGGACCAGAAGGTGTGGTCGGCTTCGCTGTCGACGAGGCGGGCCGTCACGCGCAGCCGGTCGCCGGCAACGCGCACGCTGCCTTCCAGGAGATAGCGGGCGCCGAGCCGGCGGCCGATCTCGCGCGCACCGATCGTGGCCCCGCGGAAGGCGAAGCTGGAATTGCGGTCGATGATGGGGAACCAGCGCAGGTGGGAGAGCCGCGTCGTCAGCTCCTCGCTCAAGCCGTCCGAGAGATAGTCGAGCCTGGCATCCCTGGTCACGTTCTCGAACGGCAGCACGGCCAGCGCCGGCCGGCCGCTGAAGCCCGGCACCGGTTCCTCGAGATCGACGATCGTCGATGCCGGGGCGCGTTCGGCCGTGTCGGCCTCCGGCACGACGACCTCGAGCACCTCGATCGGCGTCTGGATGTTCTTGAACGGCAGCTCACCCAGCGAGCGAAAGCGAAACTCCGCCGCATCGTCGATGCGGGAGCGAAGGAGGCTCGACACGACGACGCCGCCGATCGGGCAGGCTTCCTGCAATCGCACGGCGATGTTCACGCTCTGGCCGTGCAGCACCCCGTTGCTCTCTTCGATAACCTCGCCGATGTTGACGCCGGTGCGGAACCACATCCGGTGCGCGTCCTGCACACGTCGATTTCGCTGCCGCAGCGCGCGTTGCATCGCCACGGCACAGCGCAGTGCCTCGGTCGGATCCGCAAACTCGATCATGAAGCTGTCGCCCGCGCTGCCGAAGATCCGGCCGCCGTGCTCGCTGACGAATTCGCCGATGATGTCTCGGCACGCGCCCAGCACCGTGACGGTCCGCACGGCATCGATGGCGATCGACCGGCTATAGTCGACCACATCGGCGGAAAGTATCGACGTTGTGCGAGGCTCGTAGCGCGGCGACATTTCCATTTCGACGTCGAACCCCCAACCCCGATCGATGTCGAACATAACGTAGCGGTTGACGAGCACAGCATACGGCAGAGTATGAGCCGTCAGCAAGGCGGCTCGCGGCCGGCGCGAGGTCCCCTCCCGCTGGCGGATCGACATTTCATCGCCGCCGAGCCCCCGGTGGGGTACAGTCCGGCAATCCGGGAGGACACCATGGCCATGGCAATCAACCGTCAGATCCTGCTCGCCGAGACCCCGAAGGGGAAGCTGGGTCCGGAGCATTTCCAGCTGCGCCAGGGGGAGGTGCCGGCGCCCAAAGATGGCGAGGTGCTGCTGCGCGTGCGCTACATCTCGCTCGATGCCGCCAACCGTGCCTGGATGCAGGGCGCCACCTACCGGGGCGCCGTCGTCGCCGGCTCGGTGATGGCCGGGGGCGCCATCGCCGAGGTGGTCGACAGCAAGGCCCCGGGCTTCGTGCCTGGCGACCTCGTGTTCGCCGATACCGGCTGGCAGGACTATGCGGCGCTGCCCGCGAAGGTGCTGATCAAGGTGCCCAAGGTCGAGCCGCTGACGCATCTCCTCAGCGTCTACGGCATTGCCGGGCTCACAGCCTATTTCGGTCTCCTGAGCATCGGCCAGCCGCGCGCGGGCGAGACCGTGGTCGTCTCGGCGGCGGCGGGCTCGGTCGGCTCGATCGTCGGGCAGATCGCCAAGATCAAGGGTTGCCGCGCCATCGGCATCGCCGGCGGCGCCGAGAAATGCGCCTGGCTCGTGCGCGACCTCGGCTTCGACGCGGCCGTCGACTACAAGGCCGGCCCCGTGTTCAAGGCCCTCAAGGCCGCCGCGCCGGACGGCATCGACGTCTATTTCGACAATGTCGGCGGCGACATCTTCGAGGCGTGCCTGGCGCAGATGCGCAACGGCGGCCGCGTCGCCTGCTGCGGCGCTATCTCCGCCTACGACGGGCCGGCGCCGGCGAGCGGTCCGCGCGGTGTGCCGGGCCTCATCGTCGTCAAGCGCCTCACCTTGAAGGGCTTCATCGTCACCGATTTCTTTGCCCAGCGCGACACCGCGCTGGCCGACCTGCTGGCCTGGGTGGCGGCCGGCAAGCTGAAGGTCCAGGAAGACGTGATCGACGGCCTGGAGAACACGCCGCGCGCCCTCATCGGCCTGCTGGCCGGCGACAATCGCGGCAAGCGCATGGTCAAGGTCGCGTGAGGCGCGCCGGCCGCGGTTCGGCTTCAGCCCTTGGTGAGCACCAGCGTCAGCCCCATCAGCGTGCTGTTGTGGAACTGGATCTCGATGATTTGCCGCGCGCCCTTCAGGATGATGTGCATGCTGGCGCTGAGGTCGCGGCTCTTGATGGCGACGTGAAAGCCGCTGGCCGTGACTTTCCCGGATAGCTCGCCGCCCAGGTCGCGGATCAGCTCCTTCCAGGTGCCGGTGAGGCTGCCCGACGCGTGCGCGACGACGCTCTGCACCTCGACGCTGCCGCCCTGTGAGGCGCAGCGGATGGTTTGCTTGATCTGGTCGGTCCCGCCCGCGAGGATGTAGGTCACGCGGCATTTCACGGCTTCGGTATTGCCGCCTCTGATGCCCAGGCGGCCCTCGCCGACCCAGCGTCCCGCGAGCTGCTCGAAGGGCGAGGGCTCCTCGGCCGCCGCTGGAGGCAAGAGGAAAAGTGCCTGGCAGGCCATGACCAGGACGGCCAACACCGCTCTCGGGATGCGCATCCTCGTACCCCCTGACGATCGATGCTCCTGTGGCTTCCCAATAGCTGATTTGCCGGGAGCGCGCGAACGCCTCTGTGTACAAGTCGAGGGCAGAGCAGTCGCCGCGACCTTGCATCGCGCCGGCATTCGCGAAATTGTGAGTGCAGGGTGGACACACCTCGCAATTCGCAAATCGGTTGCGTTGCGCGGGCGCTTGGCACATGAACGTGGCGAGTGATGCCTGAAGAGGAGGCACCCATGCGGTTGGCGAGCTACAGGGCGGGCGGGGCCGAGCGCTACGGCGCCGTCATCGGGGACGGCATCTTCGACCTGAGCGAGCGTCTCGGCAAATATCGCACGCTGCGTGACCTCATTGCGGCCGACGCCCTGGCCGAGGCGCAGGCCGCCAGCCGCGGCGCCGTGCCAAATCATGCGCTCGGCGCCGTCACGCTGCTGCCGCCGGTTCCGGCGCCCGAGACGATCTGGTGCTTCGGCGTCAACTACGCCGACCGCAACGAGGAGTTCAAGGACGGCGCCGCCGCGGCCAAATATCCAAGCCTGTTCTGCCGCGCGCCGGCGTCCGTGGTCGGCCACGCGCAGCCAATCGAGCGCCCACGCGCGTCCGCGCAGTACGACTATGAAGGCGAGATCGCCCTCGTGATCGGCAAGAGCGGGCGGCACATCCCGCGCGAGCAGGCGCTGGCGCACGTGTTCGGGCTCACCCTGTGCAACGAGGGCAGCGTGCGCGACTGGATGCGGCATGGCAAGTTCAACGTCACGCAGGGCAAGAACTTCGACCGCTCCGGCAGCATCGGTCCCTGGATCGTCACCAGCGACGCGATCGACCTCGCCGCGCCGCTGACCTTGACCACGCGCGTCAACGGCGAGGTGCGCCAGCACGACAGCACCGAGCGACTGATCTTTCCGTTCGACTATCTGATCGCTTATCTCTCCACCTTCACCACGCTGCAGCCGGGCGACATCATCCTCACCGGCACGCCGACCGGCGCCGGCGCCCGCTTCGACCCGCCGAAATGGCTGGTGCCGGGCGACATCGTCGAGGTCGAGGTGCCGGGCATCGGCACCCTGCGCAACACGGTCGTCGACGAGGCTTGACCGCCGGCTGCTCCGCGGACGGCCCCGTCAGCGCCCGAAGGTGCGCAGGGCGAACGCATAGGCGCGCGCGAAGTCCTCCAGGTTCTCGAAGCGGCCCGACCCGCCCCCATGTCCGCCGCGCACGTTGATGTAGAGCAGAACCGGGTTGGCATCCGTCTTCAGCTGGCGCAGCTTCGCCACCCATTTCGCCGCTTCCCAGTAGGGCACGCGCGGATCGTTCACGCTCTGCACCACCAGCATGGGCGGGTAGGCCTGCGCGCGCACGTTGTCGTAGGGCGAATAGCTCTGGATGTTGAGGAAATCGGCCTTGCTGTCGATCGGATTGCCGAACTCCGAGAAGCTCGACTCGGTGAGCGGCAGGTTGCGGTCGAGCAAGGTGTTGAGCGCATCGACGAACGGCACCTCGGCGTAGATGGCGCCGAACAGGTCGGGGCGCAGGTTGACCACGGCACCGACGAGCGTGCCGCCGGCCGATGCGCCCGAGGCCACGATGCGGCCGGGCCTGGTCAGGCCGGCGCCAACCAACGCTTCGGCGACGGCAATGTAGTCGCTGAACGTGGTCGCCTTCCTCCCGAGCCGGCCGGCGTCGTGCCAGGCTTGGCCCTTCTCTCCCCCGCCGCGCACGTGGGCGATGGCGTAGATGAAGCCGCGGTCCACCAGCGACAGCCGCTCGGTGCCGAACTCCGGCGCATCCGCATCGCCGTAGGCGCCGTAGCCGTGCAGCCACACCGGCGCCGAACCATTGAGCGGCGTGTCCGCCCGGTAGAGCACGGTGATGGGGACCTTGGCGCCGTCCCCGGCCGGTGCCTCGATGCGGCGGGTGACGTAGCGCGCGGGGTCGAAGCCGCTCGGCACCTCCTGCACCTTGCGCAGGGTGCGCTGCCGCGTCTCCAAGTCGTAGTCGAGCACCTGTCGCGGCTGCGCCATCGACTGATAGGTGTAGCGCAGCGTGCGCGTAGCCTGCTCCAGCCCGCTCTGCAGGTCGATCTTGGCGGGCTGCCCGCCGAACGTGATCTCGTGCTCGGCGCCATCGGCCCAACGCCGCACACGGATGCGCTGGGTGCCGCGCTCGCGATCGCGCTCGAGCCAGACGAGGTGCTCCGCAAAGACGACGGTATCCTCGATCACGCGGCCGGCGACGTGCGGCACGATCTCGCGCAGCGGCGCATTGGCGGGCGCCAGCAACTCCTTCTCCCCGATCCTCCAGTCGACCGCACCGTCGGCGTTGGTGGCGAAGATCAGCCGATCACCGAGGTCGGCGACCGCCCACTTGTGTCCCGGCGTGCGCTCGGTGACGGCGCGCGGCACGCTCGATGGCTCGGTGAGGTCGAGGAGCTTGAGGTCGGTGGTGGAGAAGTCGCTCGCCTCGATGATGAGGATGCGATCGGACAGCGTCGAGTGCAGCGAGACGGTGAAGCCCTCCTCGCTCTCCTCGTGCACGATGGGATCGTCCGCAACGGGCGTGCCGAGCTTGTGGCGGTACACCGTGCGCCCCCATTTCACCGGATCACGCCGCACATAGAACAGCCACTGGCCGTCGGTCGACCACACGAAGTCGCCGCGCACCTCGCCGACGGCGTCCGCGAGGTCGAGCCCGGTCGCCAGGTCGCGGATCTTGAGCACGGTGCGCTCCGAGCCGTCCTCATCGACCGAATAGGCGAGCAGCTTGTGGTCCGGGCTCAGCGTGGTCTCGCCGAGCGAGAACTCGCGGCGCCCCGCGGCCAGCTTGTTCTCGTCGAGCAGGACCTGCTCCGGTCCGCCGCCGCGCGGCTGGCGGCAATGCAGCTTGCGCTCGGAGCCGGCTTCGTAGCGGGCATAGTACTGCCAGGGGCCGTACGCCTCCGGCACCGACTGTTCGCGCCGGGCGATGCGCCCCTTCATCTCGGCCATCAGCCGGCGCTCCAGCGACCGGTTCGGCGCCAGCACGCGCTTGGCGTAGGCGCTCTCGGCATCGAGATGCGCCCGTATCGGCGCCTCCAGCGCCCCGGGATCGGCCAGCACGTCCTCGTGCTTCGCCGTCCTGAGCCAGGCGTAGTCGTCGATGAGGGCGATGCCGTGATGCTGCGTCGTCACCGGCTTGCGCTCAGCCACGGGCGCAGCCTCTGCCGGCCTCGCCTTCTTGGCCCCTTGCGAGGCGACCTGCGCAGCGGGGAGGGAAGCGAACAGCGCAAGCGCGAACGCAAGGATGGCTCTGTGCATCAATTCCGTCTCATGCGGTGCTGGTCCGGCCGTTGCCTTGGCCGCCGATCTGGCCGTTGCGGTCGTCGAGCGAGAGAAAGCATCGCGAGATCCCATCGCTGAAGGGCACGACGGGCGGGTCCTCCCGGCTGCAGCGCTCCAGGCGCACGGCACATCGGGGATGATAGTGGCAACCCGGCGGCGGACGCTCCGGCGAAGGCACGTCGCCCAGCGCCACCGGCTTGACGCTGCGGCGCGCCGGGTCGAGCGAGGGGATCGAGGCCAGCAGCGCCTTGGTATAGGGGTGGCGGGGCTCGGCAAAGATGCGCTCGGTCGGCCCCACCTCGACGATGCGGCCCAGGTACATGACCGCCACGCGCGTGGCGAAATAGCGCACCACGCCCAGATCGTGCGTGATGAACAGATAGGTGAGCTTGCGCTCCGCCTGCAGGTCGGCGAGCAGGTTGAGGATCTGCGCCTGGATCGAGACATCGAGCGCGGAGGTCGCCTCGTCGCAGATCAGCAGCTCCGGGTCGACCGCCAGCGCCCGGGCGATGCAGATGCGCTGGCGCTGGCCGCCGGAGAACTCGTGTGGGTATCGCCACATGGTGGCGGGGTCCAGGCTAACCCTGCCCATCAGGCCCGCCACGCGCTCGGTGCGTTCCTGCGCGCCGGCGCCGATGCCGAAGGCGTCCATGCCCTCCGCGATGCAATCGCGCACGGTCAGGCGCGGGTCGAGCGCCGAGCCCGGGTCCTGCATCACCACCTGAATCTGGCGCCGGTAGGGCTTGAACGCCTGCGAGGACAGCAGCGACAGGTTGACGCCGCGATACCAGATGCTGCCGCCGCTCGCCTCGGTCAGCTGCAGGATGGTGCGCCCGACGGTGGTCTTGCCGCAGCCGGACTCGCCCACCAGCGCCAACGTCTCGCCCGGGAAGATGGTGAGGTCGACCCCGTCGACGGCCCGCACATAGCTGCTGGGTCTGCGCAGAACGCCCGTGCGCACCGGGAACCAGGTGCGCAAGCCTCGTATCTCGAGCAGCGCTTCGGCGCTCAGCACGGTCATGGGCCGATCTCCCGCGCCACGAGATGGCACCGCGCCGCCTGCGTCGTCGACACGGCCGTGCGTGCCGGCTCCTGCGCCGGGCAGGGCTCGAACGCGAAGGTGCAGCGTGTGTGGAAGCGGCAGCCCGTCGGCCAGTGGCCCGGCCGCGGCACCGCCCCCTTGATCTCCTCCAGCCTGTGCCCGCGCGCCTCGGGCTTCGGGATCGAGCGCAGCAGGCCCTGGGTATAGGGATGGCGCGGCCGGCTCAACAGCTCGACGCGTGTGCCCTCCTCGACGATCTGGCCGGCATACATCACCGCCACCCGGTCGGCGACCTCGTTGACCACGCCGAAGTCATGCGTGATGAGCAGCACGGCGGTGCCGGTGGTCGCGCTCAGGTTGCGCAGCAGCTCCAAGATCTGCGCGCGGATGGTGGCGTCGAGCGCCGTGGTCGGCTCGTCGGCGATCAGCAGGCGCGGGCGCAGCGCCATCGCCATGGCGATCATCACCCGCTGCTTGAGCCCGCCGGACAGCTGGTGCGGGTAGGCATCGAAGCGGCTCGCCGGATCGGGGATGCCGACCTGCGCGAACAGCTCGACCACCCGCTTGCGCGCCGCGCTGCCCGACACCTGCGTGTGCAGCGCGATCGCCTCCACGACCTGACTGCCGACGGTCGTGACGGGATTGAGGCTCGTCTGCGGCTCCTGGAAGATCATGCCGATCCGGGCGCCGCGCACCGCGCGCATCTGCGGCACCGACAAGGACAGCACGTCGCGCGCCTCGAAGCCGATTTGGCTGCCGGCCTCGATGCGCCCGGGCTTCGGGATCAGCCGCATGATCGCCAGCGCCGTCATGGATTTGCCGCAGCCCGATTCGCCGACCAGCGCCAGCGTCTCGCCTGCCGCGATCGAAAATCCCACCCGGTCGACCACGCGCATGCGGCTCTCTCCGTCGCCCGGAAAGGAGACGGAAAGCCCTTCCACCGTCAGCAGGGGCGCGCTCATCGCTCCTCCCGGCGGGTGCGGGGGTCGATGATGTCGCGCATGGCGTCGGCGATCATGTTCACCGCCAGCACCAGCGCGAACAGCGCCACCGAGGCGCCGGCGAGGTTCCACCAGACGATGGGCGTGCGCGAGAGCTCGTTGCGCGCCTGGTCGATCATCTGCCCCCAGCTGCCGTCCAGCCCGATCCCGAGGTAGGACAGGATCGTCTCCGACAGCACCAGCGCCGTGAACGACAGCGCGAAGGTGATGATGATCAGGTGGGCGATATTGGGCAGGATGTGGCGGGTGATGATGCGCCGGTCCGACACGCCGAGCGCCCGCGCCGCCGCCACGAAATCGGCCTCGCGCAGCTTGAGCGTCTCGCCGCGGGCGATGCGGCAGAAATGCACCCAGCCTGTCACCCCGAGCGCCACGCATACCTGCACCGTTCCCTTGCCCAGCGCCATGATGAGCGCAATCAGCAGCAGCAGGGTCGGCACCGACGCCAGCACCGTCATGACGAAGAACACGGCGTCGTCGATGCGGCGGCCGAAATAGCCGGCCGATACGCCAAACAGCAGGGCGATGGGGATCACGACCAGACTGGTCAGCCCGCCGATCAGCAGAGCAACGCGCACACCCTTCAGCGTGCGATAGACCACATCGCGGCCGAGGATGTCGGTGCCCAGCAGGTGCGCGCCCGGATGCTTGAGCGGCTGGCCGCCGTAGAAGCCCACGCTCGCCAGCGGCGCCGAATAGCTCGCCTCGCTGAAGCTCTCTGGCTGGAACAGACGATCGATCAGCGTGCGCGGCTTGTCCGAGGTCAGCCGATCGCCCCCGGCGGACACCCACGCCATCGAGTCCAGCAGCCCGATGGCCAGGTAGACGGCGATCACGACGATCGTCAGCCGCCGCCGGCGCCACAGCTGGATGGCGTTCTCCCGCCAGAACCGGTCGCGCGCCACCGCCCGCGCCGCCCAGACGGCGCCGACGATCAGCAGGACGACGACGATGTTGGAGATCAGGTGCAACGGTTGCTCTTGGAATTGGACCCGGTTGTCATACCGGGGCTCGTCCGCGATATCCAGCCATCAGCACGCGCCGGAGCAAGCGGCACGATGGATCCCGGTGACGGGGCAGGCAAGCCCCGGTGTGACTACCGCTTGCGCCAGGCCTGCAGCTTGCCGAACACCAGCTTGTCCAGCGCCAGATGCAACAGCTTCGCCGCCAGCGCGGTCAAGACGATCAGCGTCGCCATGGCCGCCGCAGCCGCCGTGGCGCCGGCCTCGTCCATGTGCACGACCGAGATGGAGGCGAGCTTGTTGGCGGCGCCGTAGAGAAAGATGACCGCCGACACGGTGGTGAGCGCATTGACGAACATGTAGACGGCGATATCGAGGATGGCCGGCATGCAGATCGGCACCGTGACGCGGGCGAAGGTGCGATAGAACGGCACCTTCAGCGAGGCCGACACGGCCTCGAACTCGTTGTCGATCTGTTTCAGCGCGGTGACGGCGGTGACGTGCGCGGTGGTGTAGAAGTGCGCGATCGAGTTGATGGCGAGCAGCACGATGGTGCCGTAGAGCACGCCCAGCGGGTTCCACTTCGCGTTGATGAAGAACACGTAGCCGAGCCCCAGCACCAGTCCGGGCACCGCCATCGGCAGCATGGCGAGCAGCTGCGCGAACGCGCGGCCCGTGGGGAAACCCTGGCCCTTCTCGATCAGGTAGGCACCGGTGAAGACGATGGCCGTGCCGGCAATCGCGGCCAGGGCCGCCATCTGCAGGGAGGCGAAGTAGGGGCCGTAGCCGTTCGGCTCGAACTCCCCGAAGTTGTAGTTCTTCAGCGTGAGGGTGAGGTTATAGGGCCAGTAGGTGACGAACGACGCCCACACGGCGACGCCGAGCACGGCCGCGATCAGGCCGCCGACGCCGAGGCAATAAGCCGTAAAAGCCCAATCCTTGGCCGCATTGGCGCGCGGCTCGAGCGGCACCGCGCGGGCCGACAGCAGCGCCACCTGGCGGCGCTGCATCTGCCGGTCGAGGACGAAGGCGATCACCGCCGGCACCAGCAGCACGAAGCCCACCACCGCGCCCATCTCGAAGTTCTGCTGGCCGATCACCTGCTTGTAGGCGTCCGTCGCCAGCACGTTGAACTGGCCGCCGATCACCTTGGCGATGCCGAAGTCCGTCACCACCAGGGTGAAGACCACGAACACCGCCGAGATCAGGCCGTAACGCACGCCCGGCAGCGTCACCGTGAGGAACACGCGCCAGCGCGGCGTGCCCATCGCCTCTGCCGCCTCGTAGAGCCGGCCGTCGGCGAGCGAGAGCGCCGTGACCAGGATCATCAGCGCATGCGGGAAGCAGTAGAACACCTGCGCCAGCATGATGCCGATCGGGCCGTACACGCTGGCGCCCAGCAGCCAGCTCTTCAGGAAGCCCTGGTTGCCGAAGATGTAGATCAGCGAGATGGCGGAGAGCAGCGAGGGCGCGAACAGCGGCAGCATCGCGAGCGCCAAAAAGAAGCCCTTGGCGCGCAGGCGCGTGCGGGTGAGGCCATAGGCGTAGAGGAACGCGAGCGGCACGACGATGATGGTCGACAGCGCCGCCACCCAGAAACTGTTCCAGAGCGAGGTGACCAGCGACGGCGTCGAAAAGTAGCGCGCATAGTTGGCAAGGCCGACGAAGCGCCCCTCGCCGTCCTGGAAGCTCTTGGAGAGCAGGGTCGCCAGCGGCAGGGCGATGGCGAGCAGCAGGAACGCCACCAGCGCCAGGATGGCGGCGCGCATGACCATGTCCTCGGCCGTGAGCCGGCGCGGCGCGCGCAGCTCCACGGCCATAGTCATGCGCCGGGTCCCGCGCCGGATTCCGTGGGGGCATCGAACACGCGCAGCGCTTCCGGCGGCAGCCCGACCGTCAGCGTCTGGCCCTCCTTGATGCCGAGGTCGCGCATGGCGTTCGCCGAGAAGTCCGAGCGCAGGACGAGATCGGCTGCGGCCTGGGGCCGCAAGGTCGCGCGGCAGAAGGCGCCGAGGAAATCCAGCTGCTCGACGGTGACGGGGATGGCGTTGGGAGCGCCCGGCTCGACGCCGCGGATGCGCACCTCCTCCGGCCGCAGCCCGAGCTTGACGCGCTGCGCGGGCGGTCGCTGCCCGAGCGCGTCGCAGGCGAGCTCCAGCGGGCCGACGCGCACGCGGCCCGGGCCGGTGATCACCGCCTCGAACATGTTCATGGCGCCGACGAAATCGGCGACGAAGGCGGAGGCCGGCCGCGCATAGATATCAGCCGGCGGCCCCACCTGCTCGACCCGCCCGCGGTTCATCACCACGATGCGGTCGGCCATGGCGAGCGCTTCCTCCTGGTCGTGCGTGACCATCACGGTGGTGATGCCGAGCCGGCGCTGCAGCGCCTTGATCTCGTCGCGCAGGCGCACCCGCACCCGTGCGTCGAGCGCCGACAGCGGCTCGTCCAGCAGCAGCAGCGAGGGCGATGAGGCCAGCGCGCGGGCGAGCGCCACGCGCTGCTGTTGGCCGCCCGAGAGCTGCACGGGATACTTGGCTTCCTGCTCGGGCAGGCCGACCAGCGCCAGCAGCTCCGTCACGCGGGCCGCGATCTCGGTGCGCGACTTGCGGCGGTTGACGAGGCCGTAGCCGACGTTCTGCGTGACGGTGAGATTGGGGAACAGCGCATAGGACTGGAACACGATGCCGAAGTCGCGCCGCGAGGGCGGCAGCCGCGACACGTCGCGGCCGGCGATCTCGATGCGGCCGGCGTCCTGCGCCTCGAGGCCCGCGATCACGCGCAACAGCGTGGTCTTGCCGCAGCCCGACGGGCCGAGGAAGCACACGAGCTTGCCCGTCTCGACCTCGAGGGACACGTCGTCGAGCGCGGCGAAGGCGCCGAAACGCTTGGTCACGCCCTCGACGCGCACGTGAATGGCGGCAGAGGCCGCCGGCCTGGCCGCGCCGGCCCCGGCAGGATCGACCCGATTGACGACCTGATCCATGCCCTTGCCGCTTTGCCTGGCGAGACGCTGTCATGCCGGGGCTCGTCCCCGGCATCCGTCCCTCCGCGAGCTTCGGAGCCTGCGGTTGGGTGGATCCCGGGGACAGGCCCCGGGATGACACTATCTCTTCGGCGCCGCCTTCGATTCGTAGCGCTTCGACCACTCCGCCAGGATGCGCTCGCGGTCATCCGCCATCTTCTGGAAGTCGACCTTGGCCATGCGCGCCTCGGCGTCCGCCGGATAGTTCGTGGGCACGTTCTTGACCTCGGGGTGCGCGACGATGGCGTAGTACTTGGAATAGAGCTCGTTGGCGGACTTGGTCACGGCCCAGTCGGCGACCTTCTTGGCGGCGTCCAGGCTCTTGGTCGTCTTGACGATGGCGAAGGCTTCCATATCCCAGCCGACGCCCTCCTGCGGCGCGATCACCTCGATCGGCGCGCCGGCCGTCTTCTCTCGGGCCCCGCGCATGTCGAGCGAGATGCCGGCGACGCGCTCGCCCTTGGCGGCCTGCACGCACGGCGCGCTGCCGGAGTGGGTGTAGACCGCCATGTTCTGGTGCAGCGCGTCCATGAACTTCCAGCCGTCCGCTTCGCCCATCAGCTGCAGCCAGGCGGCCACCGTCAGGTAGCCGGTGCCGGAGGAGGCCGGATGCGGCATCACCAGCTTGTCCTTGTACTTGGCGTCGGTGAGCTCCTTCCACGACTTCGGCGGCTGCAACCCGGCCTTCCCGCCCTCCACCGTGTTGTAGCAGATGATGCCGAGGAACGCGTCCTGGCCGGACCAGCTGCCGTCAGCAGAGCGGAACGCGGGCCGCAGGGCGTCGGCGCCCTTCGGCTGGTAGGCCTGGAGCAGGCCTACTTTCTTGAAGAGGAGCAGGCTCGAGGCGGCGAGGCCCATCACCATGTCGGCCTTCGGGTTGTCCTTCTCGGCCAGAAAGCGCGCGGTGATGACGCCGGTGGAGTCGCGCACCCACTCGACCTCGACGTCCGGCACCGCCTTCTCGATCTCGGCCTTGAACGGTCCCAGCTGATCGTTCTCGAGCGCCGTGTAGATCGTCAGCTTGGTCTTTTGTGCCGCCGCGGGAGCCGCGAGCACGCTCACCAGCAGGGCGCTTGCGGCCGCTGCCTTCAGAAACTTTGCAAACATGAAGGAACTCCCCTGTGAAACGACGACGAACGATGCGTGATTTCAAGTCGGCCATGGCAGCGAGTAGGTCTTGATGTTGGTGTAGCTCTTCATGGCTTCCCAGACGCCTTCCTTGTAGCCGAGGCCCGAATCCTTGATGCCCCCGAACGGGCTCATCTCGATGCGATACCCCGGAACCTCCCAGATATTGACTGTCCCAACCTCCAGCTCGTTGATGAAGCGGGTGATGTAGTCGAGACGATTCGTGCAAACGCCCGATGACAGGCCATAGGCGGTGGCGTTTGAGATCCTGATGACCTCGGCGATATCGTTGGGACAGCGGATGATCGGAACGACCGGGCCGAAGGTCTCCTCGCGCACCAGCTCGCACGTGTAGGGCACGTGGTCGACGACGGTGGCGGGGTAGAGCGCGCCCTTGCGGTCGTTGCCGTGCAAGAGCTTGGCGCCCTTCGCCACCGCATCGTTGACGCGGTCCTCGAAGGTGCGCGCCGCGCGCTCGTGGATGACGGTGCCGATGTCGGTGGCGGGGTCCATCGGATCGCCGCCTTTCAGCTTCCGAGCCTTCGCCAGCACCAGGTCAGCGAATTTGTCGGCGACCCTCTCCACCACCAGTATGCGCTTCACGGCCGTGCAGCGCTGGCCGGAGTTCTTGGTGGCGCCCTGCACCGCCAGCTCGGCTGCCTTGTCGAGATCGGCGTCCTCCATGACGATCAGCGGGTCGTTGCCGCCGAGCTCCAGCACCAGGCGCTTGTAGCCGGCCTTCTCGGCGATGTACTTGCCGACCTTGACGCTGCCGGTGAAGGTGACGATGTCGGCGCGCGGATCGGTGATCATCGCATCGCCCATGCTGCGCGGATTGCCGGTGACGATCGACAGCATCTCCGGTGGCAAGCCGGCCTCATAGAGGATATCGGCCAGCAGGAGGGCGGTGAGCGGCGTCAGCTCGGTCGGCTTTGCCACCACGCGGTTGTTGGTGGCGATCGCCGGGGCGATCTTGTGGCTGATCATGTTCAACGGGTGGTTGAACGGCGTGATGGCCGAGATGCAGCCCAGCACCGGCGTGCGCGAGGTGTAGATGCGGCGCGCCTTGCCGTGCGGAGTGATGTCGCAGGAGTAGACCTCGCTGTCGTCGCGGATCGCGAGCTGGCCGGCGAGCAGGTAGACGTCGTAGGCACGGCCCACCTCGTAGAGCGAGTCCTTGAGGCAGAGACCCGACTCGGCCGTGATCAGGTGAGCGATCTCCTCGCGCCGCTTGGCCAGGATCTCGGCCGTGGTCGTGAGGATCTTCTGGCGGTCGTAGCGGGTGAGCTTGGGCTTGTAGGCGTTGCCGATGCGGAAGGCCTCGGCCACCTGCGCCGGGCTGGCCGCGGCCACGGTGCCGACCACGGCGCCGGTATAGGGGTTGCGCACCTCGATGCGCTCGTCCCCATCGACCAGCTTGCCGGCAATGCGCATCTGCTCGTGCGCCTTGGTCGGCAGCTTCGGCTTCTTCACCCGCTCCTGCATGCCTCAGCTCCGTAGGCGCCCCGCCTCATGCGGCCGACTTTAGGCTTTTTACGCCGAGTTCCGATAGCACCTCGGCGATCGCCGCCAGCACGCCGCGCATGTGATCCGCGTTCAGACGGCCGATGCAGCCGATGCGGAAGCTGTCGGCGACCGTCAGCTTGCCCGGGTAGATGACGTAGCCGCGCTCCTTCAGCCGGTCATAGAAGGCCTCGAACACGAACTTGCCATCCTTCGGCATATGGAATGTGACAATGATCGGCGCCTGCAGCCGGTCGGGCAGCAGGGTGGCAAACCCCAGCTCGCGCATGCCCTCGATCAGCACCTTGCAGTTCTCGCCATAGCGCCGGCCCCGGCCGGGCTGGCCGCCTTCGGCCCAGAACTCGGTGAGCGCCTGGTGGAACGAGACGATGACGTGGATCGGCGGGGTGAAGCGGTATTGCCCCGTTTTGACGAAGTTGCGCCACTGATCGTGCAGGTCGAGCACCAGCGTCGTAGCATTGCCCTCGGTCTCGGCCAGCGCCGTCTCGCGGCAGATGACGAAGCCGAGCCCCGGCACGCCCTCGATGCACTTGTTGGAGGAGGCCGCGACCGCATCGAACCTGGTCTTGGCGGCATCGAGGGCCAAGGCCCCGAACGCGCTCATGGCATCGATCAGGAGGCGCCGCTCGTGCTTCTCCACGAGCGCGCCGATCTCGCTGATGGGGTTCAGGATGCCGCTGGTCGTCTCGCAGTGCACGGCGAACACGTGCGTGATCGCCGCGTCGCTCTTCAGGATGGTGTCGACTTGGGCGAGGTCGGGTGGCGTGTCCTCCGGCGTCTCGTGCACCGCAATTCTCCGCCCGGCGATCAGGCAAATCCGCTTGGCGCGCTGGCCGTAGGCGCCGTTGATGAGCAGCAGCACCTTGCCCGTGCGCGGCACGAAGGTCGTCAGCATCGCCTCGACGGCGAACGTGCCCGAGCCCTGCATCGGCACCGTCACGTGGCTGCCCTTGGCGTTGACGATCTCGGGCAGCCGCTCCAGCACCTCGCGATTGATCTTCAGGAAGGCCGCGTCGCGCGAGCCCCAGTCGTGCACCATCACCTCCTTGACCCGTCTGGAGGTGGTGAGAGGCCCCGGCGTCAATAGCAGCGGATCGCCCGTCTCGGACACCCCGCGCGCCGCGTCTCGCTCGCCCATGCACTACCCCCGATGGCTGCCGGCCGCACGCTAGCGCATTTCCCGCGTGTCATGAAGGGAGGAGGGCGAGCGCAAGCGAACGCCCCGGGCGCGTGGCGTGTACGCTATCGGTTTGCATGACGTCCAACAGGGTCCGTGGCCGGCGACGGAGCGGTGGCCGGCAGCGGCGGCGGGTTGGGGGCGGCGCGGGCCTCCGCGATCAGGCGCGCGCAGGCGGCTTCGATGCGGCTCTGGATCAACGTGCGGGCCTCCGCGCGCGGCAAACCCGCCGGGATCGGATCGAGGATCTCGACCACGATGGTGCCGGGGTAGCGCAAGATGCTGCGGCGCGGCCAGAACAGCCCCGAGTTCAAAGCCAGCGGCACGCACGGGACGGAGAGGCCCTCGTAGAGGGCGAGGAAGCCCGGCCGGTAGTCGGGGGGAGCGCCCGGCGGACGGCGCGTGCCCTCGGGGAAGATGATGATCTCGCGGCCCTGGGCGGCGCGGGCGCGCGCATCCCGGATCAGCCGCTTGAGCGCGCTCGGTCCCTTGTCGCGCCTGATGAAGATGTGCTCGAATTTATGGCTGAACCAGCCATAGAGCGGGATCCAGCCGAGCTCGGCCTTCATCACCATGGCCGGATCGCGGAACACCGGGATCAGCCCGAAGGTGTCCCAGGCCGACTGGTGCTTGGCGGCGACCAGGCAGGCGCCCTTGGGCAGCTTCTCGAGCCCACGCACCTCGTAGCGGGTGCCGCAGATCACCTTCAGCCACCACATGCTGGCGAGGCCGTGCAGCCGCAGGCCTTCCATGGCCCAGCGGCGCGGGCCCAGCAGCAGCCAGCTGCCGAGCACGAGGAACACGGCCGTATTGACGTAGAAGGCGACGAGATAGATCACCGAACGGAGCATCACGGCGGGCGCTCTCAACTGCGCAAGGCGCGCGCTTCGGGGCTGTTGGCGAGCGCGCTCCCGTCCCAACCGCCGAGCACGCGGGCAATGCCGTAGCGGGCTGCCGAGGGCAGGAACTTCACATACTCGGAAAACAGCAGCCGGGCCGTCGCAAAGTGCATCCACCAGCCCTCGGTGCGCAAGTTGCGCGATACCACCGGATAGGGAATGAGCGTGACCCGGGGCATGGTGCGGCCGAGCTCGGTCAAGGTGCGCGGCATGTGATAGCTCGAGGTGACGATGATCAGCTTCGAGAAGCCATGGGCCTTGGCCCAGGCCCTGGTCTCATCGGCATTGCCGACCGTATCGTGCGCGGCGTAGCCGATGTCGACACAGCACTGGAACAGCTGAGTGTCGAGTCCGCTCTTGCGGTGCAGGTCTTCCGCCGTGGCCACGCGGTTGGCACCGGAGATCAGCAACCGCTTGCCCCGGCCTTCCGCCAGCAACCGGGCCGCCTCGCTCAGGCGATGCTCGCCGCCGGTGAGCACAACGATGCCCTCCGCCCCCACGCCGGCATCCGGCGTATAGCGCGAAATCGAGCTGGCGAAGATTATGAACCCGCCGAGGAAGGCGAACAGGATGACGCCAACGGCTGCGGCGAGAAATCTTCCTCCACGTGGCACCACACCTCTCCGAACGGTCGTCCCCCGGCGTGGGTCGGGCCGTCAGCCGACTACATTAGCTGATTTGGACAGCGTTGTGACCCACCCGATGCAGGGTAAACAGATTTTCCCCGCCTGGAGCGCGATCCCCGCGCTTCTTGTCATTCCCGCCAAGCGAAGCGCGGAGCGGGAATCCACGCGTCGGCCGTGTCCCTTGCAGGACAGAGGTGATTCAATCCGCAGCGACCTTCCTCTAGACGGCTCAATGCTGGCTGTTCAGGATTCGGTAAACGCCGATCCGGGACGTCAGCATGCACAGCGAGGCGATGACCAGCACGACGATGCCGAGCAGGAAATAGCCGGGCGGGTCGAGCGTGGCGATGCCGATCAGCCGGCGGATCTCGGCGATGGTTACCGCGCCGCCGCCCAGCAGCTCCATGACGGTCGGCATGGCGATGAACACGAACATCGCCCACAACGCGCCGACGATGCCGGCGCGCACCCCGAGCCGCAGGAAATGCCGCTCGAACTCGCGGGCGATGAAGCGATCGGTGGCGCCGACGAAATGCAGCACCTCGACGATGTCGCGGTTCGATGCCATCGCGCTCTTGGTGGCGGAGATGATGATGGCGGTGGTGGCGGCGCCGACCAGCAGCAGGATGGCGAGGCCGCCGAGCGCGAACGAGCGCGTGATGGTGCGGATCTGCTGCTGCCAGCGGCGGTGATCGTCGAGCGTCACGCCTTTGAACTGCGTGCTGAGCGCCGTGCGCATCTGGTCGAGGTCCGGTGGCGCGGCGCGATCGAGCTCGAGGGCGATCAGCCGCGGCACCGGCAGCGCCTTGAGGGCATCGGTCTGTCCGAGCCACGGCTCGAGCAGCTGGCTGGCGTCGGCGACGCTGAGCGCGCGCACCGTGGCGATGCCTGGCTGACGCGAGAGGTAGCCGGTGACGTCGGTGACGACCTTGTCGATGTCGCCCTGCTCCCTCGCGGTAATCTGCACGGTGACCTCGCTGGCGATGTCGCGCAGCCAGGCCGACGCCGACTGGTTCATCATGTACACCGCGCCGGCCGTGAGGCAGGCGAGAAAGCACATGATGGTGATGACGAGGGTCAGCGAGCGGCCCGTGACCGAGCCGGCCGGAACGATTGGGGCGGTGGTGCCGGCAGACTGCGAGCGCGCGGGCGGCTCCACGCCCGTCTCCAATTTCGGCGGCGGGCCGGACCGCGCGCGGGCATTGGGAAACGGCGGCGGCGCCGTGGCCGGCACCGCATAGGGGTCGTGCTCCAGCTGCGAGCGCGTCGGCGGCAGCGTCGGCGGCCCGGTCGGCCTGTCATACGATCCGGACATGACCGTCGTGCAGCTCCAGACGCGGCGCCTTGGTCTGCCGCATCAATTGATGATCGTGGGTGGCGATGACCACCGACGTGCCCAGCCTGTTCAGCTCGATGAAGAGGCGCAGGAGGCGGCGCGCCATCTGCGGGTCGACGTTGCCGGTCGGCTCGTCCGCCAGCAGCAGCTCCGGCTTGTTGATGACGGCGCGGGCGATGGCCGCGCGCTGCTTCTCGCCGCCGGACAGAACGTGCGGGAAGGAGTCGATGCGGTCGCCCAATCCGACCCATTGCAGCAAATCGGTCACGTCCTCCTTGTAGTCCGAAATGCGCTTGCCGGTCACACGCAGCGGCAGGGCCACATTGTCCCATGTCGTCAGATGATCGAGCAGGCGGAAATCCTGGAACACGATGCCGATGCGGCGGCGCAGCTGGGCGCGCTTGGACGGCGTCACCCGGCTGATCTCCTGGCCCAACACCGAGATCTGGCCGCGCGTCGGCCCAATCGACATGAACAGCATGCGCAGGAGCGAGGTCTTGCCGGAGCCCGACGGCCCGGTGAGAAAGTGGAAGGAGCCCGGGCGCAAGTGAAACGTCACGTCGCGCAGCACCTCCGCGCCGCGACCGTATTTCAAACCGATGCCATTCAGCCTGATCACGCCTGCTCCGGCTCTCCGAACCGCGTGAATAAGCACGATTTTTGCGGAAGCTCAAAGGAGGGGATCAATCGTTCACGATTGTGGCGGGCTGATGGGCCCGGCCGCTTGCCGACAGCCGCTGCCGATAACATGCTGCGCCGTCTCGCCAATCTGGTATGACGGCGCCCACCGGGCCAAAGATGCAGGAGATTGCGCGTGGCCGATCGAGCGCCGACATCGGAGCATATCGAGGTCATCTTCTCCGCAAGCGCCATCGCGGAGCGCATCCGCGCCGTCTCTGGCGACATCGCCGGCGCCGGCCTCGACGACCTGCTGGTGGTCGCGATCCTGAAGGGCAGCTTCGTGTTCGCCGCCGACTTGCTGCGCGCGTTGCACGGCGCCGGGCTCTCGCCGCAGGTCGATTTCCTGTCGCTCGCGAGCTATCGCACGGCCACCACGTCCTCGGGCCAGGTCGAGATCGTGCGCGACCTGGAAGCCGAGGTGGCGGGCCGCAACGTGCTCATAATCGATGACATCCTGGAATCGGGGCGGACGCTGGCGTTCGCCAAGGACCTGATCGTGGCCCGCGGCGCTGCGCGGGTGTTGACCTGCGTGCTGCTCGACAAGCCGGTGGCGCGGGCGGTGAGCGTCACCGCCGATTTCATCGCATTCGAATGTCCCAAGGTGTTTGTGGTAGGCTACGGCATGGACCTGGCACACCGCTTCCGCGAGTTGCCGTTCGTGGGTCGCGTGGTCCGGGACTAGTGTCCTGTCTCCGAAATATCGTCATCCTTCGCGGCACGGTTGGGCGATATTTCGGAGACAAAAGGACACTAGAGAACCTATGATTCTAGTGTGGTTTGCGTCTCGCAAATGCCTTGTAGAACCTAGCCGCAGAGGGGGAAGGCATTTGCGAGACACCACACTAGTGGCTTGTACCGGCTAATTTGACTCATGTGCAGCCGC
>Ga0247727_10000119_pt1 | contig 173580 bp, 149 predicted proteins | sample WisWelCaveWW1625_FD_202498 | JGI IMG/M metagenome (GOLD analysis project Ga0247727, IMG submission 202498) | Biofilm microbial communities from Wishing Well Cave, Virginia, United States - WW16-25 | ecosystem: Environmental > Aquatic > Deep subsurface > Groundwater > Cave microbial mat... | reverse complement strand
CGGCCAAGTCTTCGACCCCTGGTTCCTGGCCGGTGGCAGCCGCGGACGCTCGGAGTCGGGGATCATGTTTACCTGGCAATTCTGACCGGCTGCGTACGGCCAATCGCCTGAAACCCAACGGGGGCGCCGATCATCTCGGCGCCCCCGTTTTTTTGCGTTGCTGCTAGCGCGAGCGGCGGCGGGGGCGGAGATCACTGCCGTGCTCAAACAGTCTTCGCTCGCTGCGCTCGCTACGAAACTGCGCGCGGCAGTGCTCTCCGCCCCCGCCGCTCCTCACGGAGCGACCACATCGAAAAATAAACAGCCGCGGAAGGTGAGCGGTGCATCCGTTACGTTCAGACCCGCACCTCACTCCGCGTTCATTCAGGCGGTCAATCAGATGGGGAGTGTTCTCTTTGGCGCGGCGTACACCCCCAATTGTTCCCAATTGTTCCCAAGATCCTGAACGAGATACGCGTGGCTTTGCCGACGCGCGCCGGCGAGCTGGGGGCGTGTGTACGTTCCCAGCTCTTCGACACGGAACTAGTGAAGGACGGCGAAACTAGTCGGTGGCGATCTTGCAGCAGATGGCCATGGCCCGCGTCCTCTCCTCGACCGCGCACTCGTTGCCGCCGGTTTGGAGACAGGTGAAGAACGCGCCCTGAGTCGTGTCGGGAGACTCGGCTAGAGTTTGAATGATGCCCATCGCGGAAGTTTGGCAGCTGCCGTCCGCTTCCGGTCGAACTTCCGCGTAGCAGGTGCCGCCGGTGAGCATTTCGTCGGAGCGGCAGCGAGCGCGCGAGCCTTCGAGAGCGTTGCGCCCTTCCTTCGTCGCTTCGCTGGCGACAACCTTGCGGCAAGTGAGACCCCCCGCGTGCGCCGTGTTTGCGGCCAGGCCGACGAGCAGAGCCATTGTAGTTACCTGCGTGAAAGCAGCGATTGCGCGCTTGCGGCGCGCGCGGACGAGTCGTCTTCGGGAAGATTCGAAACGCATCGATACTCCTATTGTCGTCGGGCGTAGTTCTGTTCGAGCGCGGCCGACGATCGGCCGACACCCACGAGCAACCTATTGTTGCGACGCCCGCCGCAACCGTCAACGGCTTTTCGGACCCTCCTACCCACGTATTACCCGGGCGGGGGGCGCAGCTCCGCTTATAGATGATGAAGAGACGGTAAAATTCCTCTTGACAGTTTTACGGTCACACAACTAGGTTTCGTACTGGGAATCCGCGTGCCGGCCTCGTGCCGGGGGGAACCATATTCTCAGCCAACAGCAACGAGGCAGGAGGGACAGATGAAATCCTTTAAGAAGCTCGGTTCGATAACGATCGCAGCGCTATGGCTCGTCAGTGTAACGGGCTCGCCGAGCTCGGCCGCCTTCGACGCCGCAGAGGCGAAGTGCCGCGGAACGATCGCGAAAAATTTCACGAAGGCGATCTCGCAGGGCAACAAAGCCATCGCGAGCTGCCACAAAGGTCGCAACTCCGGCAAGATCTCGATCGCGATCGACTGCAACGTCCTCGACCTCGCGAACGCGGACCCGAAGGCCAAGTTCGACAAGGCCCAGGCCAAGCTCGTAAGCGGCGTGCAGAAGTCCTGCATCGATTCCGCTATCGACCTCGACGCGCTGGCGGACTACACGTCCTGTCCCGAGCCTTGCGGAACCAGCCTCGCGCTGCCCAACCCGCTGACCTCCTACGCCAACCTTTCGGCCTGCCTCGCCTGCGTCGCGGGTGAGATCGCGGAGGACTACGGCGTTGCGACGCTCGGTCTTCCTGCCGCCTCGATGCCCGCGGTGGATCAGACCTGCCACAGCGCCATCGGCAAGACTTACGGCAAGTACCTCTCGACCATCTACAAAGAGCGTACGAAGTGCCAGAACAACGAAGAGAAGAAGAACGGCGCGATGTCGCTCGACGACACCACCTGCGAAACGGCCGACCCGAAGCTGAAGATCGCCGGCGCTCTGACGAAGGCTGAAGCCGCGGTCGACACCTCCTGCACCGCCGCGAATCTCACGAACGTAGACTCTTGCGATTTGACTGCGATACCCGCTCTCAAGACCTGCCTCGATACGGAGACGGGCGACGCGGGTGACGATGGTGTCTTCGACTCCTACGAGCTCGCTGCGACGGTCTGCCCGATCCGCGTCGATTCGCTCGTGCTCGGCAAAGAGAGCCAAGCGCTTGGGACGACCAGCACCAGACTCGAGCTCGGCTGGACCGGCATCGCGCACCTAGCCGATCTGCCGGACAACTATTTCATAAGCGCTGACGTCACGTGCCCGAACTCGAGCCCGCCCTGCGGCTCTTGCACCATCGACGGCATCTCAGCGTCGGGCCAGCAGTACCAGTCGTTCACGCGTTGCAGCAATAACTTTACGGACGAGTGCGACGAACCTTTCGGGATCGACGTGGACGATTGCGGCGGGAATGTTTGCAACTACGTGCTCGGGCCGCCGCTCGCGATTTCGGCGGGCAACAACCCGACCTGCAGCATCAATCGTCTGGTAGCGGATGTGACCGGAACGTCGGATCCTGACACGGGTACGGGCGAGATCGCCTTGCAGCTCTCGACCCTCGTTCACCTCGGCGTGGGCCTCGCGAATCCCTGCCCGGTTTGTGCAGGCGACCCGATTCCTCTCGACGGGGTTAAGGACGGAACCTGCGTTGACGGCGCGGACGACGGTGAATTTTGTGACGTGATGGGCTTCTCCGCGTCCTTCGGCAGTGCTGCTGACGAGGAAGGGGTGAGTCTCGATTGCCGGCCGGAGCCGCTCGCGAATATTAGCGGCTCCGGGCTCAACATCGGGCTCGAGCTCACCACCGCTGCGTCGTCGCTCGCCTTCGAGAATTCGTGCGACGCCCCGCTCGGTGCCTTCGACTGCGCTTGCGGCGTGTGCTCGGGCGATGTGACGCTCGCCTGCCGCAACGACACGGAGTGCAGCAACGCCGGTGCGGGTACCTGTACGTCGATTGGATCCGGCACCCAGCGCATCCCGAACGACTGTTCGGACCTCACATGCAGCGACATCGGGGGTGAGCAGGGTAGTTGTCTCGCCGGACCCACCGACAGTTTCTGCGATGGTCTGCTGGACGCGAGCGGCGACGGCTTCATCGCCTGCACCTCGGATAGCGATTGCGACGCCGTCGCCAGTGTCTGCGGCGGGGATTGCGGCAACTGCACCGTCACGCGACAGCGTCCGTGCTTCCTCGATCCGATCGATGCGGCGGGAACGCCATCAACGGAGAACCCGACGCTGGTCTCGACGTTCTGTCTGCCGCCGACGAACAACGCCGCGATCAACGGAGTCACCGGCTCGCCGGGCCCCGTGCGAGTGTCCGTCGAGCAGTTGACGACGCTCGTGTACTAGGCACGCAAAGGCCTTGCGGCCGAAAAGCCCCCGGTGCCGGAACGGCACCGGGGGCTTTTTTTCGACACCCGTCCGGGTGCGAGCGATCGGCGCGGCGTAGATTCGACCTTGACAGGGGGACCGCGGCCCCTCTACGTTGCCGAAGGTAGGATTGGAAGCTTTCCGGGGGTCGAAGAGAAGATGAGAGTAGGCGTAATCTCTGCTGTCGCTAGCGTGTTCGTGGCCGCCGTGCTCGGCGCATCGAGCGCGCCCGCGGCCTACGATTCGGCGGAGCTCAAGTGTCGTAGCTCGGTCGCGAAGAGCTTCACGAAAGCCGTCGCGTCCGGTCAGAAGACGATCTCCGTCTGTCACAAAGGACGTGGGTCCGGAAAAGTCGGCGCGCCGATCGACTGCAATCTCCTCGACAACCTGAACGCCGACGACAAGGGCAAGTTCGCAAAGGCCAGCGCCAAGCTCACCGCCAGCGTGCAGAAGTCCTGCATCGACTCCGGCATCGATAGCGACGTTCTCACCGAGTACACGTCCTGCCCCGAGCCTTGCGCGACCGAGCTCGCGCTGCCGAACCCGCTCGGAACCTATACCCAGCTCTCGTCTTGTCTCGCCTGCCTCGCCCGCGATATTTCGGAGAACTTCGGCTTGGACACGCAAGGCCTTCCGGCCGGCGTTCCGCTCGCCGGCGCGGACCAGGCCTGTCACTCCGCAATCGGTAAAGGCTACGGCAAGCTGTTGAAGACCATTCTCAAGGATCGAACCAAGTGCCAAAACTCGGAAGAGAAAGACGGTGCGGAGCACTTGAGCGAAACGGCCTGTCTCACCTCCGATCCGAAGGGCAAGATCGCTCTCCTGCTCGGCAAGGCTGAAGACGGCATCGACACGTCTTGTGCCGGCGCGACGCTCGCGAACCTCGACTCCTGCACGGCGTTGAGCGTCACCGATCTCAAGACCTGCCTCGGCACCGAGACCGACTCTTCGGGTGACGACGGCGTCCAGTACTCCTATGTGATGGCCGCGACGATCTGCCCGGTGGCGATCACCACGCGAACCGTCGCCGGAGCACCGATGATCGGCCCTCCCTTCGGCGCGACGCGACTCGAGTCGGGCTGGAACGGCATCGGACACGGCCAAGACATCGTGCACGGCTACGCAACGAGCGTGGCGGTCACTTGCCCCAACTCTTCACCACCTTGCGGCGACTGCACGATCGACGGCATCGATCCCGCCGGCACGCAGACCACTGCGTTCACGCGCTGCAAGCAGGACGCGACCATCCCCTGCTCGAATCCTTTCGGGATCGACGGGGTCTGCCCGGGTACGCAAGAGTGCTCGTATTACCTCGGCCCGCCGGGCCCGTTGTCGGCCAGCAACACGCCGACTTGCGGTCTCTTCCGGCTCGAGAACGACATCACGGGCACGCTCGATCCGGATTCCGGCGAGGGCGAGCAGAACGTGGTCCTTCGCGCGGTGATCCACACGGGCATCGCGCTCAACAAGCCCTGTCCGATCTGCGTCGACGACACGACCGCGCAAGACGGAATCCAAGACGGTGTTTGCGACGGTGGCACGCGCGACGGACTCGGCTGTGACGTTCAAGGCTTCGACGCCACGTTCGCGCCGGGCGAAGGCGTGAGTCTCGATTGCACGCCGGCCGCTCTGCAAAACATCACCGGTCAAGGCTTGCTGCTGGATCTGTCGCTCGCGAGCGGCAGCTCGTCGCTGCCTTTCGCGCTCGCCTGCGACTTCCCTCTCAACGCTTTCGCCTGCGCCTGCGCAGTCTGCACGGGTGATGCTTCACAAGCGTGCAATTCCGACGCTGAATGCGCCGCGACGCTGACGGGCACCTGCACGAGCAGCGGCGGCGGCACGCCACGCCAACCGAATGCCTGCAGCGATCTCACCTGCACGGACGTCGGCGGCGGGGTCGGCGAATGCGACGCGGGTCCCGATGTCATGGCTTGCGACGGAGCGCTCCGCGCCAACGGCGACAGCTTCGTGCTCTGCTCGGACGACTCGGAGTGCGAGGTGGGCGCCATCGGCTTCGACGCGGGTGCCTGCACGCAGGTGCTGCCGCGGGCTTGCTTCCTCGATCCGATCACGTCCGTCGGCGCGCCGGATCCCGATCAGACCGTCTTGGTATCGACGTTCTGCGTCCCGCCAACGAGCAGCTCGGGTGTAAACGCTGCGACCGGTCTCCCCGGTCCGTCGCGCACTGAAGTCGAGCTCGGCATCGAGCGCCAATACTGAAAGGGGTTTCCGCTCGCCCCCACCTGCCCTCGGGCAAGCGACAAAGGCTGCAGCGCGTCACGACCACCCTCAAGGGTGGTCGTGACGCCAACGCCGTAAAGGGATCGCCCCGAACTCTCGCGATGCTGCAAGGGACCGTGTTTCTACCTTGACAAGCTACTGACCGGTCTCTTACGTATACGACTACCGCCGGTTGAAGCGCCGAACCGGACGGTCCTAAAGGGGAACAGTCGGTGCCGCGCGTCGCGGGTCATGGCAAAACATGGCCTGCACGGTCCGTTGAGGAGGACAACGAAATGCGAGGTTCAAACAAGATTGCCGGCATCGGGGCCATGCTGGCCGCGGCTTGGCTGCTCTGCGTACCGTACACGGTAGGCGCTCAACTCGTCTCGTCGATCGAGTCGAAGTGCGCATCGACGATGGGCAAAGCATCGGCGAAGACATCGAAGACGGTCACCAAAGAAACGGCTAAATGTCGTGACGCGGACATCTCCGGCAAAACGATCGGTGCATGTCCCAACGCTGCGAATCAGACCAAGATCGACTCCTCGAAGGCCAAGCTCACGAGCAGCACGGTCAAGAAGTGCGTCAGCACCTGCTCGATCTCGGGCCTCGAGTGCGTGGCGAGCGCGTACTGTCCGCCGCTTCCGAACAACAATCCTCCCGCTGGGGAGCAATGCAGCGCGGGCGCCGCGAACAAGCCCTTCGACTACCACAACATCGGCTTCCCGGGCGCGCTCTGCGAAGCAGAGCTCAGCGGCCAGATCACGAATGGCACCGAGCTGGGCACCTGCGTCGGAGAGATCACTGCACAAGTGAGCGCAGCGCTGATCGATGTAATCTATGGCAGCATCACCAACGCTTCGGCCATCAGTCCCGAAGCGGCGAGCTGCCTCGGTTCGATCAGCAAGGCCGGCATCAAACTCTCCGGAACGATCCAAAAAGGTATCGTAAAATGCCGGGACAACATCAATACCGGCAAAGTGGTGGGCAATCCGGCGACCTGCACGTTGGATGACACCACGCTGGCTGGCAAAATTACAAAGGCGCAAGACAAGCTCGTAGCGGCCATCACGGATTGTGGTGATACGAACATCGCCTCCCTCGACATCTGTCTCCAGGGACCTGGCGCCGTGACGACCACCACAGACGCGATCGACTGCCTCGTGATCGCAATTGGCGAGGTCACCGATTCGACGATCGCCACTCAAGACCGAGTCTATGCTCCGGTCACGCTCGTCGAAGCGGCGTATCCGCCGACAGCGGCGTGTGGCGACGGCGTAGCAAACCAACTACCCAACGGGTTTTTCCTCTTGGGTGAAGAGTGCGACGGTGCGGACGATTCCGCTTGCCCAGGCAATTGCCTCCCGCCCGGCGATCTCTATCAGTGCACCTGCGCCGGAACCGTGAAGCGAGTGCGCTTCCAGGCGGATGGATTCACCGCAGATCTCGACAACGGTTGGAGCGGGAAATCACACAACTCCGGCGTGACGGACAAAGCCGGATTCATCACGACGTTTTCCGCTTGTGATTGCGACGCTATGACCGGCGCGACGTGCACCGGAACGTCTGGCGACCCGGTGTGCACGGTCAACGGCAAGCAACAGCCAACCTGCTCATGGGAGCCCCTCGGAGCGACCCGTTGCGAGGCCAGGGGTAGCGACCTCGATATCAAAGACGAAAACGAGGATTGCTATATCTGTGACCAATTCGCGTCGAACGCGGGTGATTTCTGTACCAACGAGGCCGACTGCACAGGACAGTGTTACCCAATCGCGGGCGGGGCGGCTACGGGGGCTTGCCCCAACGGTCAGGGTGACTGCGGAGGCGGAGAGATCTGCCGCGGGCAGTGCGACCGGAGTCAGACTTGCCTCATCGTCCCGAACGGCGCGCCGCTCCCGATCTCTTCGGGTGGAACGGCCGTATGCGTGCTCACCACATTCCGTTTCGACATCACCGGCACGCAGAACATCGTGACCGGCGAGCACGCGGTCAACATCCAGCAGTTCTCGAAGGTTCACAACGGCGTCAGCAACACGGTACCTTGCCCTCTCTGTGGAGGCTTCTGCGAGGGTGGATTCCTCGCCGGAGACCTCTGTGAAGGCACCTGCAGCACGACCACATCGACGCAATGTCGCTTCGACAGCGACTGCCCGTTGAGCGAGACGTGCACGTCGGCTTCGCCGCAGTGCACCGGCGGCGGAACGTGCGACCTTGGCCTGACATGCCACGGCGGTCTGAACGATGGTTTGCCTTGTCGAATTTCCGCGGAGACGGATCTCTTCGGAACGACATCCGCCGACTGTCCACCGGCACCCGGCGCGGACATTTCGAGCGGTGGGCTGCAGATCAACTTCCTTCCTCAGACGAGCGAAGTCGTGACTCTGCCCCCGACGTTGCCCTGCTCGGCACCCGGCTTCGAGCTCTACGACTGCCCCTGCCCGTTCGGGGGCGGCGTGGCGGTGCGAACGCGGCCAAACGAGTGCGGCTTCGCGTGTGACACCGGCCTCGAGTTCGGCATCGGCTGTGGCAGCGGATCGGGTGCCATCAACGGATTCCCGACGACCTGCGACCTCGGCGTGAACGACGGCGACGCGTGCGATGAGGACACGGATTGCCCGGGCGGCACGTGCTCGGAGAACCCGACTCACTGCCTCGGAGACGTGGCCTTCGACCGCTTCCCTTGTGCGACGAACGGAGACTGCGGAACCGGGACGTGCGAGGACGCCTGTCCGACTGGGCGCTGCGTGCCGCTCTGCTTGACCGCAGACAACGCGTTCTTCCCACCGGGCTTCGGCGGCGATAGCGCCGACGATCCGGAAGAAGGCCTGTGTGCAGCAGGTCCGCCGTTCCCTCACTGCAGCGGCGCAGCGGATAGTTTCCGCATTTGCTTCGAACAGGACGTAGACGCCGGTTGCCTAGCGACGTGCTCGATCTCGGGCAATCCCTGCTCGCCGGTCGTGCCCTGCCCGAACGGCGAAGGCGAGTGCGCAGGCCCGTGCCAGAACGCGAATCTTTGCGAGGCGGGCGTAGACGAGGTGCTGGGAAATGATGACGACTTCCCGGGCGCTGGCGTCTGCATCCGCGATGCGAGGAACTGCTTCGCTCAGCCGATCGGATCCGAAGGCGGCGATACGCTGAACGGCAACGGCGATCCGACCAACGTGCGGGCCGTCTCGACGTTCTGCATACCGCCGACGACCAACTCGGCGATCAATGCTGTCACCGGCCTCGGCGGCCCTGGACGGTTGCGCCAGAACGGCGTGAACGTGACGAACGGCTTCACGACGTTGCCGTGATCTGACGCACGCGCATTCGCGCGGGCAAGAGAAAACCCGCGGCTCCGAAAGGAGTCGCGGGTTTTCTCTTGGCGCGACTGGAAGTGACTGGTCGTCGACACCTTCGACGGATACTTGGTTCGACGTCGCAAATTCGTCGACGCTTCGCGCTCGAACCCGCTTCAACTTCGGCGCGCGAGTTCGCCGGAACACGACAACGAGAGCATCAGGGTTTCTACTGACTTACTGCCGGAGGCAACCCTTACCGTGTTGCGCCTAGCTTTCCCGAGCGATTCCACGGATCTGTAAATTCGCCCCGGTTTTCCCGCGTGCTCTACACCTGCCTTCACTCAGGGTATCTAGGTAGGCGCGCGGGATTTGCGTCATGAATCGCATCAAAAATTCATGCGCGGGCCACGTCCAGAGCTTGTGCGTGTCGCGCGCGCGACGCTATGCTTTCGGCGATCACGGCGAGGCCTGCGATCAGGAGGGAGGAATATGAGAACGCGATACACACAAGTGATCGCATCGACGCTCGTTGTTTGCGGTTGCGTCGTTGGGGCATCGATCGCGTCGGCACTCGAGTGCACCACGACGATAACGGTCGATGCAGATGATACGCTCACGCTTTCCGCGGACTACGTTGCGGACGGATCGGTCAGCAACTCGCCGTGCTTCGAGCTCGAAAACAACGCGACGCTGGATCTGAACGGCCACACGATCAGTCGAACGAACCCGATCAACACCGCTAGCGCCGCGATCCAATGTCTTTCGAGTTCTACCACGGTAACGGATTCGGCTTCGCTCGCGAACAAGGGAGCGATCACCGGAGAATCTTGGTCGGTAGGCATACTCGACTGCGAGACGGTCGACGGCGTCGTGATCGAAGGCGGCGGCGGATCGATCATTACGGGCATCAAAACTAGCTCGACCCGCGTTGCAAAATCCATCCTCAACAACGTCGTAAACGACACGACTACCGGGCTAGAACTCGTGTTCCAGGACAGCAACTCGATCATGGCGAACAACGTGGTCCGGCCGACGAACGCCGCGTTGACCGTCGTCGGCAGCACAGCCAGCGGGTCCGGTCCCATCGTGGAGGACAACGTCTTTACCGAATATGGGATCGGCATCTTCAAGAGCGGGAATGACAAGATTCGTATTCGCAACAACCTGCTGATGCGCCGAGACACCGAGTTCGTGGACGGCGACTGTCTCGATATCGTCGCTACCGGATCTACCGTTTCGGGGAACGTCTGCGATTGTGCGGATCAATGCGTCCCGGACGTTCCGTATTCGTTGCCGTGGTTCTGACGCAGCAAAACGAAACGACCAAAAAGGGAGATGACGTCATGAAAGTTTCACTCGCACTACTTTGCTTCGGTATCTTGCTCGCGCCAACGCGCGCCGACGCCGCCAGCTGCGCGAGCACCCAAACGAAAGCGTCCAACTATACTCTTACGGAGGACTGGACCGCCGGAAGCCAGCCGTGCTTCGACATGCAGAGCGGCGCAGACCTGAATCTAAACGGCTACACGATAAGCGGCGGCAGCAACGTCGCGGTCAAATGTACGGACAACAACAGCACCGTCTATAGCAGCAAGGCCAACGATGGCGACCATGTGGACATATCCGGCGGGTTTTCGATCGGGGTTCAAAACTGCAACGTCGTCAAAAACCTCGTGATCGAGGGTTCCGCCACTGCGATCTCGAGCATGTCCAACGCGGATCTCGTATTTGGCAACGTCCTTCGAGATTGCTCGACCCTATGCATCGATGCCACGATGACAAGCAACAGCGACCGAATCTACGACAACTACATCGAGCCGGCGGGAGGCGATGGGGTTCGCATCGTCGGCCCCAGCAGCGGGGACGGACCCCGAGTGGACCACAACGTGTTCCGAGACTTCGACCTCGGGATCGAAAACACCGGCACGACGAAGTGTCGAATCCAGGACAGTGTCTTGGCGGACGGAATCGGCGGGTCAACGCCTATCAGCGTCGGTTCTGGTTGCTCCATCACGAACGTCGCGTGCGAAGCTGACACGGACTGCTCGTGCGACCTCGATGACTTACTCGAGGCGACCACCTGCCTGTTCTGATCACTCTCGCGCTGCCGAACCGGTCCGAGACCTTGTCGGCCGGTTCGGCAGCGCCCTTTTCTCGAGGCGATTCCTGACGCATTACTCCGCGACCTTCGGTAGCTCGCCTTCTTCCTTCGGGAGATTCTGAGGAATGTCCGGTGCGACCTTCACGTCGTCGCTCTCGAGAGTTTTTTGCTCCGCCTTCAGCTGCTCCGATTTGTACTGGAGGTCCTTGTCCGAGTAGTCGGCGAGCTTCGTCATGGTGAAGCTGCCGCTGAACTCGATCGAGATCGGGAACGGCGCCTGAGCGAGGGTGGTCTCGATGTAGGTGCCCGACATCTTCTTCGCGCCGATCTCCCGGAAGCCGTAGATGCTGATGGTCTTGCCGCCGCCCACCATGGGATTTCCTTGAGTCGTCGAGATCGCGGCGAAGCTCGTACCGCGCAGATTGTCGTCCTCGCGGAGAGCAGTGTCGTACATGGCCTCGGCTACGACCCGATGCTCGGCGTTGACGAAGACGGGTTTCGGCGGCGACGGAAGCTTCCACCATTCTGAAGCGAGGGCAGCGAGAGTCTTGTCGTCGGGCGTGAAGAGCTTGTGGCTCTCGCGGGTCTGTTCGAGATCCTTCGCAAACGGTAGAACCGCGTCGCTGAAGCGAAATTGCAGGGTCTCGGAGGCGAGCCCGGTCGTGCCATCGGCCACCTCGCCCTCTTTCGCCTCGTAGGAGATCTTCACGATCCGAGCGGTCGTGTACTTGAGTCCCGAGCGACGAATCGTGACCAGGAACCACTCCTTGACCGACTCGAGACCTTTTTCGTAGCTCGCGACATCCGTGACGATGGTCGTGTTCACCTTGGTGATGATGTCGCCCTCGAAGATGCCGATTCGCGCGGAGAGACCGGGGTCGGCCATCTTGGTGATGACCACACCTTCGGGCTTGCCGGCGAAGAGCGCGGTTACGTCGCCTGTAATGGGGCCGACCTCGAAAGGCGCGACTTTGTCAGGAGACGCGCGGTCGAGCCTCACGCGAAAGAGCGGCATGATGTGGTGCACGGTGAGCCAAACGCCGCCGACATCCTTGCCGATCGTCCCTTCGATCGTCGTGGTCTGAAGAAACGCGATGGCCGGTGCTGGGATCGCAACCGCGCCGAAAACGTAAAGGGCGAACGCGAGCGCACCCTGGGATGACATCCGATAGTTCATGCGGCCTCCAAAGAAGTTCGATAAGGTAGGTGTCGGGCTCGAGCGGCCCGCGCTCCGAGCTCCGAGCTATAAGCCCGGGCCGGCCGGCTTTCAAATTCGGCCGAAAAGACCTTGCCAGGCGTTGCCGCCAACGAGCTTCTAACCGTCCCAAGGCTTGACAACACGGGGTAGCCCCCGTTAAAGGTACCAAACGATTTACCCACGGGGTGGAGGGGCTGTGCCGCGCGCACATATGCGTAGCCGACCCAACGTGGTTAACGCTGCAAGGCTTCAATTAAGGAGAGAATCGAATGAGCGGTAGGATTCGGAATGCATCGGTGCTCGGAGTCGTCCTTTGTCTCGCCCTGGTATCCGCAGGTTGCGGCGACGACGACGGCGGCGGTGGGGGCTCAACCAGCACCACCACCACCAGCACCACTACGGTAACCGACACCACGACCACTACCGTGTCGACCAGCACGACCAGCGTAACCAGCACGTCGACGACCACTACGACCACCGGCGGGGGCACCCCGACTTGTGACTGCGTGGTGACCTTCGACGTCACCAGCACGGACTCCTACGGTTCGCTGCAGTTCGACGCCGTTTACGCGGCGGCGCTCGGCTCGATCGACGGTGTGGGCGGCACGACTTCGTGTCAGCGCCTCATCGGCGACTTCGCGGCGTTCAACGACGACGACGGAACTCCAAGCTCGACGATGACGGCCGCATTCATCGCCGCTAGCGGGTTCGCCGGTCCAAACAGCGTAGCGACCTGCGACTTCACCGGAACGAGCGTGCCGGTGGTAGGTGACTTCGCGGTCACGGTCACGGACGCGGCGCGGCCGGACTTCACCAACATCACGGGAACGACGACCGTCGCGGCTTCGGATGTGACTTGCCAACCCTGCACGGGCGGGTCGACGACGACCACGGTGGCCGTCGTGACGACTACCACCACGACCGGTGGCAGCACGACGACCAGCACGGTCGTTGGCGGGACGTTGCACGACGTCACGTTCGACATGTCGGACGCCGGAACCCCAGTCGGCGCACTCCAGTTCGAGGTGGCCTACGCCACTGCGGGCGGGCAGTTCGTCGGCGCGGCCGACAGCGTGGACTGCGACTCCCCTCTCTCGGCGAGTGGAGCTTTCGTCACGTTCAACGACGAGGACGGCAGCACGACGCTGAACTTCGCGGCGGTGGCTCTGGCCGGCTTCTCCGGTCCGACCACGGTCGCGCGTTGCACCTTCGATGCACCGGCGGCTCCTAGCGCGGGTGACTTCGTCGTAACGGTGGTTGACGCGTCGGATACGGCGCTCGCCCCTATCGTTCCGTTCCCGACGGTGACTCCGGCGGTGGCGCCTCAGTGAGCAATCGGCTCGTCTAAAACGCGAGCCTTGGAAAGAGGGGGGTCGAAAGACCCCCCTCTTTTTTTGCGCGCTGCGGCAAGCCGTGAGGCGCAAAAAAAAGCTTGTTTAGCGCCATCCATTTCCATATTGTCTATGCCCTTCGAACGGGCTTACCATTCTCTCCATAGGAGACTTCTAGATGTCCAAAATGAAAAGGCTTTTCGTCGCTTTCGCATTCGCCGGGTTGGCGACCGTAGCAGCGACCTCGTCGTTCGCAGCCAACGGTGACTGCGGCCAACCTCAGAGCAACGGGAACGGCCCCGTGGCGACCGACTGCCTGTTCGTCTTGAACGCCGCTGTCGGCGTCACGACCTGCACTCCGGTTTGCATCTGCGACATCAACGCGACCGGCGGCAATCCGAATGCGACCGATGCGCTCATCTGTCTGAATGCTGCCGTCGGCGTGCCCGGTCTCCTCGACTGTGTCTGCGGCGCTCCGCCGAAGGACGCTTGCAGCGTCGGTGAGTTCATCGCCGCCGCCGGCTCCGATCTCGACGCCGGCTGGAACGGCGCCGGTCACAACGCCGCCATCGTCGAAGGCGCATCGGTCTTCATCCGAGTGCTGAGACGCTGCGGTGGAGACGGGACCCCTTGCCTCCTGGACGCCGAATGCGGCGCGGAGACCTGCGATCTCACCTGCGACTGCGACGGCGCCGACACGGAATGCGAAATCACCGGACCTGCCGGCGACAAGCACTGTCTCGTCGCGATGAACCAAACCTGTGAGATCGACGATGACTGCCCGGGCAGCGAGACCTGCGAGCAGTTCTTCGGCCCGCCGCTTCCGCTTTCGGCCGAAGGCACACCGACCTGCATCACTACCTACTTCCAGGAAGACATTGCGGGTACGGCGAACACCGCGACGGGTGAAGGTGAGGCTTCGGCCTTCCTCCGCTCCCGCGTGCACCTCGGCATCCAGCTCGCGAAGCCCTGCCCGCGTTGCGGAGCGCTGACTGATAATCCGGCAGTCGGTGACGTGTTCAACTGCGACGGCGGGCCGCGAAACGGCGACTCCTGCACGGTGGGCGCGATCAGCCCGGACTTCGGCGGCTCGTCCTTCGATTGCCCGCCGGAGGCGACGTCGAACGTCTCGGGTGTCGGTCTGGCGATCAATTTCGCCAGCATCTCGACCGGCACTCGCGGCCGCGACGCGATCATTCCTTGCGGCGGCACGCTCGCCGCTCTCCACCCGGACAACGGTGGCGCAGTCTGCCTCGACACCTTCGCGGCTTGCTCGACCAACGCGGACTGCCTGCGTTGCACGGGTGCGCCGACGACGGCGTGCACGAGCAACGGCGACTGCACGGGTAACGGCACTTGTGCCGCAGCGCCCGAGCAGCCGGTCTCTTGCGGCGTGTACTGCCACTGTGGGTTCTGCGACGGAGACCCGGATCAGCCTTGCAACCTCGATTCGGACTGCGATTCGGGCGAGACCTGCGCGCAGGCCACGGGTGCGAGCCAGCAGCTGCAAGGGAACAAGTGCACGGATCTGACCTGCGGCTTGGGTGGCGCGGAGCAATGCTGCAGCAGCGACGATCCGAACTGCGCGAACCCGACGGCGAAGGTAGGAGAGTGCACGCTGGAGCCGTTCCGTAGCTGCAGCAACAACGCGGACTGCACGTCGCAAGGCGCGGGCAGCTGCACGCTGTTCAACCGGCCCTGCTTCGAGAACCGCATCGAGCGCACGGGAACGCCGTCTCCCCTCGGCTCCTACTGCATCGACGATCCAGCGGTCGAAGCATGCACCACCAACGGCGACTGCGCGGTCGGCAGTTGTGTGGCGGATGCATCGGAGCCGACTACGGTCGCGCTGTTCTGCATCCCGGCTACGGCCTCGGCGTCGATCAACGCCGCCGGCGGCATCCCCGGCCCGGGCGCGATCTTGTTCAAGAGCGCGATCCTGAGCTACCGCTGCGGAAACGGTGTCGTGGAGGGCATCGAGGAGTGCGACGACAACAACAACACCAACGGTGACGGTTGCAATGAGGTTTGCGCCACCGAGTAGGCGAAGCTCAAAGCAGAGCGCCAGAGCCGGCGCGTGAAGCCGGCGCTGAGGCCCGATTCGAAGGCCCGACTTCCGCGAGGAAGTCGGGCCTTCGCGTTTTCGCCCGCCGTTGCGCTCCGGTACCGGCTCTCTTAGAGTGGCGCCCATTGGAGATCGGTAACATGCACAAGCTCATCGTCGGTTCTGCGGTTTCCGTTCTCGCCCTCGGCGCGCTTGCCGCCGGCTGTGGCGGGGACTCCGGTGCCTCGTCCGTCGAGGTGAAAATCTCGGTGCCCGGAGTGGCGGCTGCCATCCACAATGCGACGATCGTGGTCGACTACGCGAGAAGCGGTGCCAAGCCTCAGCTCTCCGGCGGAAAGCCCGCGTGCACGTCCATACTTCCGCACGTGAGCTGCAGCTTCAGCGACGACGGCAGTGGCAAGCTGACGATCGAGGCGAGCGCTGCCCAGGGCTTCTCCACACCCGTCGATCTCGCCGTCTGCCGCATGATCCCCGGAAGCGCCGGCGTCGATGGCACCGCAATCGGCGGGAAGATCCACGTGTCGGTGGCCGACGCACGCGGAAGCACGGGTGAGGAGATCGAAAAGCAACAAGGTACGAAGGTCGCAAGCGTCCCATCTCGCCGCGAAGCAACCTCGCCCGGCGATACTGGCAGTGGGGGCGGCGCAGGTGCCGAGGGCAGTGAAGGCGAAGGCGCGGGGGCGGTTGCTGAAGGCGGCACCGGCGCGGTGCCGGGCGCGCCCGCAGGCCAAGGCATGGTCGTCACTCGCGAAGATCTCGCTGCACGCGATCGAAAGCGTGCTGCGGATGAGCAGGCGGCGCGAGCGGCCGAGCGACCCGTCATCGCTCCGAGCCAAGGGGGAACGGCAGCGGACCCGGGCGCGGAGGGCGACGGTGCCATGGACGACGAGGGCAACGAGTCCGAAGACAGCGAGGAGAACGATCCGGAAGAGTTCGCCGCAGACGCGACGGAATACGCCATTCGCTTCGATCTAGCGGCCACCCAGGGACCGGTAGGCGCCTTGCAAGTGGAAATCGACTATCGCGGCGGCAGCGGGGCTTGGCTCGGCGCAAAAGGCGGCGTTGCCTGCCGATGGATGGTCGCGGCCTCTCTGCATGCTTGCAACGACAAAGGTCGCAGTAGCCTCGCCTGTGCCGTCGTCGATTCCACCGGCTTCACCGGCCCCACGCCCCTCATGGAGTGCTCGTTCAAGAGCAAGAACGCGGTGTCAGCGGGGGACTTCCGAGTCGACGTCGTCGACTCTTCGGGAGTGGACTTCGCTCCCATCGAAGCGCGCGTGGTGGTAGCCGGCGTCTACGCTCGTTAATAGTCGACAGCAACGACGGCGTCTCGATCTAAGAGTCCTCGCCGGACTCGTTTTCGTTTCGTTCGCCACCTTCTGGCCGGCGGTCTCGGGAGAATTCGTCTCCGACGATCTGAACGCGATCGTCAGCAACGAACACGTCACGGGCGGACACTCGCTAGTCGAAATCTTCTCCACGTTCTCGTGGTGGGGTGCCGGACGCGCCGACGCGCCCGGATATCGCCCGCTCACCACGTGGACCTTCGCGCTCCATCACGACCTCGCCGGCTCGAGCGTTTCGAGCTGGCACGCACTCAACATTTTTCTACACGCTCTCATCGCTTGGCTCGTCTATCTCGTCGCCGTCGAGCTCGGCGCGCAGACGATGCCCGCGATGGCCGTCGCGGGCCTCTTCGTCGTGCTTCCGATCCACGTGGAAGCGGTGGCTTGGATCGTCGGTCGTGCGGAGCTGCTCGCGACGCTTGCCTACGCGGCCGGGCTTCTCTGCATGCTCCGTCACCGTCGGACTCGAGGCGTGAGCTACGCCGTCGCCGGCGCCTTGCTGATCGCGCTCGGCTGCTTCGCGAAAGAAAACGCCGCCACATTGCTCGCGGCACCCGTACTCGCCGCGCTCGTGCTTCCCAGCGGCGCGCGTGAGCGACGACGCGACACCACGATGTTCGCTGCGCTCGTGGCCGGACTATTCATCTACGGCGTCGTTCGCTTCGCCGCGGACGGCGCGCCGACGGCAAGCGCGGCCGGCGATCTGCTCGACAATCCGTTGGCTTCGCTACCGAGCGGGACTCGATTGCTCGGTGCGGTCTCCGTGCTCGGGCGCTACCTCGCACTGACCGTCTGGCCCCATCCGCTCTCGGTCGACTACTCTTTCGATGCGCTCGGCATGGGGCCGGGCTTCGTCGCAGACCGTTACACGGCGTTCGCGCTGCTAGGTCTCGGCTGGCTCGCGGCAGGCGGCTACGCGGCAGGCCCAAGGGCCGTGTTCCCTTTGCTGCTTGCGGGGGCTTCGTACTCCCTGGTCTCGAATATCGTGCTCCTCCTAGGCACCGTGATGGCCGAGAGGCTCTTCTATCTACCGACTTTGGGCCTCCTGCTCGCGGCCGTCCCTGCGTGGGAAGCCGCGGTGGCATCCAAGCGTGCTGGGCGGACTCTCCTGCTCGCTTTTGCGTTCGTCTGCACAGCTTACGGCGTCGTGAGCTTCCGCCGCGCGCTCGACTGGCGCGACAGCGTCTCGTTGTTCGAGAGCGCCGTACGCCATCATCCGCGAAGCGCGCGCGCCAGGATGGAGCTCGGTGGGGCCTATGGGCGAGTCGGTCGCGTCGCGGACGCCGAGCGCGAATTCGCGACGGCTGTCGAGGTGCTGCCGACGTATGCCGCCGCTTGGTACAACCTCGGCAATCTGCGCGCCCGCGACGGACGGCTGGACGATGCGGCGACGGCCTACGAGCGAGCCCTCGAGACCTCACCGCGGCTCGTCCAGGCTTGGTACAACCTCGGCCTGGTGGAGCAGATGCGCGGCCGTCCCGACGAAGCCGTCGGCGCGTTCTCGGCCGCCGCGAGAATCGCCCCCGGCGACGTCGAGATCGAGCAGGCTCTCGCCGCGCTTCGGGCTCGCGATGGAAACATTGCAAACCCGCCATCCGGCCGATAAGTACTGCCTTCCGTGGCCCGCAAGTCCCCGTCCAACGGCGCCAAGGGACTACCGGGCGCAGCCGATAACGGGCGTCTCACCGCGCCACTCCGACTCTTCGTCGCGGTCTCGATCGCGGGCTTCGGCTTCGCTCTGGCGGCGTCCTACGTCCACTACCAGCTCGACAGCTCGGGCGGCGAGTACGTCAGCTTCTGCAACATCAACGAGCGCGTGAACTGCGACACGGTGCTCTCGAGCACCTACTCCCGGCTCCTCGGCGTGCCGGTCGCTTGGCTCGGTGCAGCGGCTCATGCGCTGCTTGCGCTCTTGGCGATCGCGGCGCTGGGAAGTAGCGGCGATGCGAAGCGGCTTCGCCTCCGCTTCCTCGTTCTCGGCGCCCTCGGTGGCGGCGTTTTCTCCGCCTACATGGCGTTTCTTTCTTTCCGAGTGCTCGGCACGGCCTGCCTCATGTGCATGGGTCTGTATGCCGCGTCGGCGGCTCAGCTCGGTATCGTTCCGGCCCTGCTCGGCAACTCCAAGAGTCCGAACGGAGGCCCGCTGCTTTCGGCCCGCACTCTATCGATCGCTCTCGTCGCCATGCTCGCCGCCGTGGTCGTCGCCGGGCGCATCTTGTGGCCGCCCGCACCCGCAGCCTCCGCGCTTGGCGGGGCGAGCCTCGCCGAGCTTCGCGAGCTCGATCCGAAGTTTTTCGACTGGTACCTCGGCCAACCGGTCGTCGAGGCGGGCAAGCTCGGCGGTAGAGCGCCCGTGGGAACGGTGCTCATCGTCGAGTTCTCGGATTTCCAGTGCGGGTACTGCAAGCGCAATCACCACATGGTCGAAGAGCTTCGTTTGCGACGTTCCGAGACCGTCTCCGTGATCCATCGCAACTTCCCCCTCGACCCCGCGTGCAACGAAGGTGTCGACCGCGTCATGCACCCCCAGGCCTGTCGCGCGGCCGAAGCGGCCGAGTGCGCCGACGCCCAGGGCCGCTACGAGCCCATGGCAATGGTGCTGTTCGACAACCAGGACCGTTTGTTCGAGTCGAATTTCGGCAAGCTGGCGGAGCGCGCGGGCCTCAATCTGCCCCTCTTCGACGAGTGCATGCAGAAGCGCACTACTCTCCCCAAGATCGCGGCTGACTCGCGGGAGGGGAAGCGTCTCGAGATCACCTCCACCCCCACCCTCTTCGTCAATGGACGAAGGATTCGCGGTACTTTCGACGCTCCCGAGAAATACGACCTGGCCGTCGCGATCGAGCTGAGGCTTGCAGCCGGTGAGTCGACACCTCAGCAAAAACCCTAATCCGGTCCGGGTCCGTGCTTACGACCTTTGGACTAGGGTATTCCCTGGGGTACACCCACTTGCGTGGGACCTTGGGCAGATGCAACGACTTGGGGAGACGTTGCAGAGTCGCAACCCAAACGGGGGGCGGCCTAGTTCTAGAGTCCTACCCCGAATGAGAAGATATCCTATATTTTACAGACACTTATCGGAAGTCGCCCGCCCCTTTCGGGTGGCTTCATCGTGGTACGGGATTTGCTGACCCAGATGGCGGTGTGCGTTTTCGGACACCCTAATCCCGTGCAGAGAGGACTGACTTACCGTGAAAAGCTACCTGATGAGCAGCCAACCCGCTGAAGCGGTTCAGAACAACGCCTTCCAGCCGCGACCCGATGCAGTCGCGTTTCGCATCGAGCGCGAGCGCCCTCGGCCAAACCTGACCGAGCGCGAGAAAGAAGTGCTCCGGCTCGTGTGCGACGGCCTGACGAACGCCGAGATCGCGACCAAGCTCCACGTGTCTCGCGAGACCGTGAAGTCGGAGCTGAAGCGGATCTTCCGCAAGATCGGCGTGGGGAATCGCACCCAGGCCGCCGTGCTGTTGGTCAAGAACCACTGGCTCTGAGCCGAGCGGGCTCGTTTCACCGCGTGCGCAGGCGGGGTTAAGTTCCCGTCATGCGCGTGCGCGGATTCTTCGCCTTCGCGACGCTGGCTTTGCTGCCGGCGGTAGCGAACGCTCGAGCCGCCACCGCGATCATCGAGCCCTGCCTTCGCATCGTCGCGAAGCACTATCTCTTCGAGGACCAGCTCGTCGCGGGTCGTCTGCTCGGGGCCGCGCTCGCGGCCGCGGAGGCAGCGATCCCGGAGATCGACACCTCCGAGATCACACCGAACGCCCACCTCCTCCGCGCAGGCGAGTGCACACTCCGCCTCGAGGTGAGAGAGGGCGCCGACCTGCTCGAGATCGTTCCCTCGCTCGACGCCGCTGCGGCATTGATCGAGCAGTGCGTGGCCGAGCTGCCGGAGGACTTGCCGCGACCGGCGAGCCTCCTCTTGAACGGCCTGCTCTCCGAGCTCGATCCTTACTCCACCGTGTTCGACGCGCGCGGTCGCACCGAGCACACGATTCAATTTCGCGGCAAGCTCGCCGGCATCGGCGCACGCATCGGGATTCGCGATGACGTGCTCATCCTCGTCAGTACCTACCCCGAGTCACCGGCCGCGCGCGCGGGTCTCTTGGACGAAGACAAAGTGCTCCGAATCGACGGGGTCTCCACCACCAACATGGAGGTCACGGACGCCGTCGAGCGCATCCGCGGAGACGTCGGCACGAAGGTCGTATTGACCATCGCGCGCGACGGCGCCGAAGCTGCGCGCGACTACTCGGTCACTCGCGATCTCGTCACCATCCCATCGGTCGAGGCGCGCATCCTGCCGAGCGGGAACGTGTACGCGAGCATCTCCCACTTCAGCCAAACGACGCCGGCGGACTTTCAGCAGCGTGTCGATGAGCTTCTAGGCACGAACCGCCGTCGCGGGGTGATCATCGACGTCAGAGCGAATAGCGGCGGCAGCATGCTCGGCTCATCGTCGATCGCCGACGAATTCCTGGACGAAGGCCTCCTCATCAGCACCGCCGGGCGCCATGGCGCGCCCGTGTCCGGCCTGACGGAGCAGGTGCTCGCGCGGCCCGGCTCTCCGTTCCGCGACGCGCCGGTGGTGGTTCTCACCTCGCCCCGCACCGCTTCGGGCTCCGAGCTGATGGCGGCAAGCCTCCGCAACCACGATCGCGCCATCTTCATCGGCCAGCGAAGCTTCGGAAAAGGCACGGTTCAGAAAACCTACTCCCTCGGCGCGGAAGAGGCGCTCAAACTCACCGTCGGGAATTTTCTGCCAAAGGGGCTCGCCATACCGGCAGGCGGCATGGTTCCCGACGTCGAGATTCGCACCTACTACGTCGGTGCGGAGCGGCATCGCATCGCGACGCCGCGAGAGCCGCAGAGCGAGCGTCCCTACTGGCTCGAGAATCCGCCTTGGCTTGCCATCGAGCCGGAGCGTGAGCCGATCGTTCTCACTTACGTTCGCGAGCTCGAAGAGCCGTCCGAGGAAGAGGACGACGCCGAGCGCGAAGCCGACGCCGAAGCGGCTCTCATCGCGGACCCGCTGGAGGATCCGGCGATCCGCGTAGCCGACGAGATCCTGAGTCGCCACGGTTCCGTCGATGCACCGAAGATGCTGACGGATTCACGGGTATTGTTGGCGGTGCGGGCTCGCGAAGCCGACGCCGAAGTGACGAGAAGACTCGCGGAGACGAACATCGACTGGAACGTTCCCGGTCCCGAGTCCGCCGGCGCGCCCGCGCCGAGCCTCGAGGGCTCGCTCCGCGTAGAGCTCGCTCCCCTTCGCGAGCCGCTCGAGCCCGGCACCGATGCGACCGTAGAGCTGAAAATCCGCAACGTCGGCGACGCCCACCACCATCGGCTGAAGGCCCATCTCGACTCGGACGTCGGCTTCCTGGCCGGCCACGGCGCGCTCATCGGCCGGCTCGGACCAGGAGCCACTGAGGAGCGCGAGCTCGTGATCAAGCTACCCGCCGATCTCGAGCTTGCACGGCTCCCCGTTTCCGTCGTGATTTCGGACGACGCGGGCGCGACCGGGCGCTTCGGCCCGTTTCACTGGTTCGTCGCCGACGGCAAGCGTCCCCATCTCGCGCATCGCGTCGAAGTCGTACCCGGCGCCGCGAGCGACGAAATCGAGCTGCGCATCGAGGTCGCCAACCGCGGTGACGGGCCCGCCGGCGATGTCCGCGTGCGGGCCGAGCACCCCGAGCCCGATGTAGCAGAGCTCATCGAGGGAAGCGCGAGCTTCCCCTCGATTGCGCCCGGCGAGACGGTAACCGCAAAGCTCCGGGTGAAGCGTCTCAAGAGCGGCGAGGATCTGCCTCCCCTCGTGCTCGACATTCTCGAAGCCGACCACCGCCTCTTCGTCTCGAGCAAAGTGGACCTCGAGGTCGGGTCTCGCGGGTGGATGGACCCGCCGCGCGTGCAATTCACCCGTGCGCTCGTCCCGAGCGACGGCGGCGAGCAGGCGTTGATCGCGGAGATCACGGATGACGAAGGGATCGCGCGTGCGTGGGCCGTCGTGGACGGCGACAAGATCTCTTATGCCGATACCTCGTCGCTCCACCCGACGAAGCACGCGGTAACCCTGCCTTGGGACCCGCACGCGGAGGCACGCCGCTACGAGATCGTCGTGCGCGATGTCGACGGGCTCGTCACCCGTCTCGTCACGCGTCTTTGAGAAGGCTCAGTGCCCCGACGGCATGTCGGCCGCGCCTTCCGGCTCCGGTAGATCATCCAGCGGTACGGCGGTGAGCACCTCGATGTCGACCTGATATTCCGCCTCTTGCTTCAGCTTGCTCAGAAACTCTTCGGTGCGCTGGCGCCGCTTTTCGTTGATCAAGCGAATCCGAATCTGGTTCTTCACCTCTTCGAAAGGCTTGACCTTGCCCTCTTCACGATCGGTTCGCTTGATGATGTGGAAGCCGAAACGAGTCTGAACCGGGTCGGAGATCTGATCGTTCTCCGTCAGGGAGAACGCCGCGTCCTCGAACTCCTTCACCATGCGGCCGCGCCCGAAAAAGCCCAGGTCTCCGCCTTTTTCCGCATTGGCTTTGTCGATCGAGTGCTCCTTGGCCAGGTTCTCGAATTGCCCCGGATTCGCCGTGAGCTTGGCGCGAATGTCTTTCGCGAGGGCCTCATCGGCCACCAGAATGTGGCTCGCCTTCACGCGATCCGTCGCGAACTCGCCTTGGTGAGCGTCGTAGTAGGCTTGCACGTCGGCGTCTTCTACCGGCACGCTCTGTTGCTCCTGCATCACGCGCTGCACGACCAAGCGCCGCTTCAAATCTTCGAGCTGCTTCAGCACATCGGGGTCGCTGTCGTAGCCGCTCGCGACACCGCGCTCGTAGATGAGACGCGAGAGAACGAAGTTGTCGACGAACTGGCGACGCCGCTCCGCATCGGAGAGCGCGCCGCGCGCGCGGCGGCTCAGCTGCGCCATCTCGTCGCGGAACTGGCTCTCGGTAAAGGTCTGGCCCGAATACCGCGCAATGACCTTTCCGGTGCCTTCGCTGCTGGCCGGCGCGGCGGTTTCGCTCTGGCTCGTGGACTTGGAGCCGCCTTCCGGCGTTCCGCAAGCAGCCATCGCGAGCGCGAGGGCGCAGAAGAGGAGAGGGACCATGAATCGCATTCGGAATCCTCCGTACGTTACTCGATGACGACTGTTGTTTGAGACCTTGCAGGTCGCGCGTCTACGCGCCCAATGACCGCCGGTCTCAGCCCCTTCGCGTGAAGGCGCTTTACGTAACCAGGAGCATGGCGTGCGGGCAAGCTGACGAGCAGCCCACCTGAGGTCTGGGGATCGACGACGGCTGCGGCTACACCAGGCGCGACATCGCGTGCCAGAGACAGCCGTTTCGCCAAATAGGCCCGGTTGCGGCCGGCGCCCCCCGTGACGAACCCAGCCTCGGCCAGCCGGGCGGTGCCGGGAAGTAGCTGCAAGGCATCCGAGTCGAAGACTAGACGCACGCGCTCGGAAGCCTCGGCCATCTCCGAGGCGTGGCCACCGAGACCGAAGCCCGTGACGTCCGTGCAGGCATGCGCGGAGAAGGCTTCGAGAGCCGCCCCGGCCTCGGCGTTGAGCGCCACCATCGACTCGATCGCTGCAGCTTCCTCCGTCGCGTCGGCGGCGCCTCGCTTGATGCCGGTGGCAACGATGCCGGTGCCGAGCGGCTTCGTCAGAACGAGAAGATCACCGGCCTTCGCGCCGCCGTTTCTGATGACCTTACGGGGATGCACCGTGCCGGTGACCGCGAGACCGTACTTGAGCTCCTCGTCGCAGATGGAGTGCCCGCCAGCGACCACGGCGCCGGCAGCGGCCACACGCTCGGCGCCACCGGCCAACACCGCCGCCAGAACGGTCATGGGCAGCACCGCGGTCGGGAATGCGACGATGTTCAACGCCAGGATGGGGCGTCCGCCCATCGCGTAGACGTCACTCAACGCGTTCGCCGCGGCGATGCGCCCAAAGGTGTAAGGGTCGTCCACCATCGGTGGAAAGAAGTCGACCGTACTGACGAGCGCAAGATCGGGGCGGAGCCGATACACCGCGGCGTCGTCGCGAGTCTCGTTGCCGACGAGCAAGCGCGCGTCGTGTTGCGCGGGAAGCGAGCGCAACATCTCGCCGAGCTCGCCCGGGCCGATCTTTGCCGCACAGCCGCCCGACGTGACGGTGCGTGTGAGGCGTACGGTCTCCGTGCGCCTCACTTTCTTCTCGGTTCGCTTCGTTCGCGCCACTGAGTTCTCCGGCCGGCGATTCTAGCAGAGCGGCGAGCCGAGTCCGCAGGCCCGCGGACCCATCACGCCGTCGACCGCAGGCGGCGGTAGTCGCCGGTCCGAACGGTGAGCCCGCTCCGGTCGAAATGGTCCAGCAGCGGGATCGAGTACTTTCGGCTCGCGGCGATGAGATCCCGGAAGCCGGCCGCGGTGATGGTTCCCTCTTTCTCCAGATAAGTGCGTAGTCGCGCCTCGATCTCGGTTACCGCGTCTGACGCGAAATAGAGATCGCTGGACACCTTGACCACGGCCGAGCGTGCCACGAGCACGCCGAGGACTTCGAGAACTTTCGAAGCGGGCACGCCGTGGCGCTCCTGCAGCTCCGTCGTGCTTGGCGGCATGCAGCCGCCCTTTCGGACCTGGTCGAGCACGGTATGGGCAAGCTGCTCCCCTGCCGTCTCCATGGTCGGGCGGTGCCCAACGTCGGCCAGCGCTCCGCCGCGTCGCTCCACCTTGCCGTCCGCGGCGAGCGAGTCAACGAGGCCGCGAAACTCCTTCGGCTCGAGCGTCGGGTCGAGCTCCTGACGCAAGCGCTCGAGATCGATCCCGGACGCGCTCGGGCTCGCTGCGTGAAACTCGCGCACTCGCTCCACGAGCGCATCGAGGTAAGCATCGTAGCGATCACGCGCAGCGACGAGCGTACGAGCTTCGTCGCCACCGTAGCGTGCGAAACGCGTCGGGTCTTCGGCATAGCTCGCGATCTCTTCGAGCGGCAGGCGGGTTCCGCGAGCGACCTCACCGAGCGTGGTACCGAGGTCGCGATGCAATCGAAGATAGGCGCTCATTCGCGCGATAGGATCGGCTGACGCGAGCCGCTCGAGCTCGGCTAGGGCGAGCGCATCGCCGCGCCGCCGTTTCCGCGCGGGCGCAAGCAGGACGACACCGCCGGCGAGGGTTCGTTGATCGGTCTCGTCTCGCAGCACGAATCGATCCCCGGAAAGCGCGATCACCGGCTCGCGAGAAAGGACCAGCGAAGCGTAGCCGGAGGACTTCGGAGCGACCTCGTCGCGATCGTCGAGCCAGACTAGTCGCGCCGGCACGTTCGCGGTCCCCAGATGGACACGGACTCGTTCCTGAGAGCGGAGTGGTCGACGCGCGGCCGGCCGTACTTCAACCTCCGCATCGAAACGAGAGGCCGCAGCAACCGCGCCCGCGTGGACGATGGTGTCGCCCCGAGCCACGCCGTCCTGGCCGATGGCGGCAAGGTTCAGCGCGATTCTCTCGCCGCTCCAGCCGCGATCTACCACTCGGCCGTGCACCTGGACCTCCCGCACCCGGGCTCGCGCTCCGCTTGCGGCCACCACGACATCGTCGCCGGAGGCGACCCTGCCGCTGGCTGCCGTTCCCGTCACGACGACCCCGTGGCCTTTCATCACGAAAACCCGATCGACGGGCAGTCGGAACGGCTCACCAGCCACCGGCCGCCGCTCGATGCGAGCGACGGCGTCGAAGAGATGCTCGCGTAGCGCCGAGATCCCGTCACCCGAAACGGCCGAGGTCTCGAAAACGGGCGCAGCGGCGAACGGCGTACCTTCCGCAAGCAGCGCGATCTCCTCTCTGACCTCTGTAAGGCGCTCCGCCGATACGAGATCGCGCTTCGTGACCACGAAGGCACCCGCATGAAGGCCGAGCAGGTGGCAGATCTCGAAGTGCTCCTCGGTCTGCGGCATCACGCCATCGTCCGCAGCCACGACGACGAGCACGTAGTCGAAGCCTTGTGCACCGGCGAGCATTTGACGGACGAAACGCTCGTGCCCCGGTACGTCTACGATGCCAACGCGATCGCCGCCGGGCGTCTCGAGATACGCGAACCCGAGCTCGATCGAGATGCCACGTTCTTTCTCGGCGGGGAGTCGATCGGGATCGATGCCCGTCAGCGCGCGAACGAGCGCGCTCTTCCCGTGGTCGATGTGGCCCGCGGTGCCGACGATGGCTTTCACGAAAAATGAGGCACGAGGGCCTGAGGGTCTTCGATCGCGCGAAGATCGAGCAAAAATCGATCGCCTTCGATCCTCCCGATGATCGGCGGGTCGGCGCTCCGAAAGAGCGCCGCCGTCTCGTCGGGCGAGCGAGCGCTAGAATAAATCGCGAGAGCGCGGGACTCGAGGTCGAGGTCCGGGCGTGCGCCGCTGCCGGCCTTGGCCGTGCTCGCTACGAGCTCGATCACGTAGCCCGCGCCGAGCGCGGGCCGGAGCAGGCCGACGGCTATCTCGCCCATCGCTTCGATCGCTTCGACGGCTCGTGTGAGCGACCGCAGGGTCGGAATCTCGGCAAGTGGGTGGGGCGCGAATCGATAGAGCCGGAGCGTCTCTTCGAGAGCGGCGAGCGTCATCTTGTCGCAGCGGAGCGCTCGCTTGAGCGGGTTCCGCCGCATTCGCTCGATCAAATCGCGCCGCCCCGCGAGAATTCCGCATTGCGGGCCGCCGAGCAGCTTATCTCCGCTGAAAGAAACGACGCCAACGCCGGCGGCGAGACGCTCGGCGACCAGCGGCTCATGCCCTAGGCCATGGGGCTCGAGATCGACGAGCGCACCGGAGCCCAAGTCCTCGGCGATGACGATCCCTTCTCGACTCCGTGCCAGCTCGACGAGCGCGGCGAGCGGGACGGCGGCAGTGAAGCCGACCACTCGATAGTTGCTCGTGTGGACCTTCAGCAGCATCGCCGTGGCGGTCGTCAGCGCACGACGGTAGTCGTCGAGATGCGTACGGTTCGTCGTGCCGACTTCGCGGAGCAGGGCGCCGCTCTTTTCCATGATGTCGGGAATCCGAAACGAGCCGCCGATCTCGACCAGCTCGCCTCTCGACGCGATCACCTCTCGCCCTTGGGCGAGCGTGTTCAGCATCAGGAGCACGGCCGCAGCGTTGTTGTTGACCACGGTCGCCGCCTCGGCACCGGTCAGCGCGACGATGTGAGCCTCGACGAGGTCGTCGCGCTCGCCGCGGTGAGCTCTCTCGAGATCGAATTCGAGCGTGCAAGGCTCGCGCGCCGCTTCGAGAGCGCGCGCGGCGGCGCTCGGGGCAAGCAGCGCGCGACCGAGGTTCGTATGGAGGATCACGCCGGTGGCGTTGACGACGCGGCGGAGACGAGGCGCTTCGGCGGCTTTCAATCGTATTTCGGCAGCTGCGAGCATGGCGGCGGCGGAGAGCGCATGCGAATCTCCGACCGCGCCGTCATGGATTCGAGCACGTAGCGCGTCGAGCTCGGCGCGAACGGCCTCGACTACGGCGGCCCGAGCGTAGTGGGCCATGAGCGCGGCCGCGCCCTCGCTGGAGAGAATCTTGTCCACTTGAGGCAAGAGAGGCAGGAGAGCGGCAATGTCGGCCATGGGCGGGCGATCGTGCCGCGACCGCGGGTCTCGCACAAGGACGGAAGCAAGGACAAAAACTTGGAGCCCGCGGTTTGCCTTCGCGCGCGAGGCTGTGGGAGCATCGCCGGGTGAACGAGCTCCGCGAAGCCGCCACGACGGTGGTGCGCCGGCTACGCGACGCCGGCTACGAAGCCGTGTTCGCCGGCGGTTGCGTGCGCGACCGGCTGCTCGGACTCGAGCCGAGCGACTACGACGTGGCCACCAACGCGTTGCCCGATGTGGTGCAGTCGTTGTTCGAAAAGACGGTTCCGGTCGGAAAGCAGTTCGGCATCATCGTCGTCGTAGTCGGCGGGATGACTTTCGAGGTCGCGACGTTTCGCGAGGACGGGCCCTATCTCGACGGGCGCCGGCCCGAGTCGGTGCGCTTCGCCGACGCTCGCACCGACGCGCTCCGCCGCGACTTCACCGTCAACGCCATGTTCGAGGACCCGATCGACGGCCGCACGATCGACTACGTCGGCGGGCGCAAGGACCTCCATCGCGGCATCGTGCGTGCGGTCGGCGAACCTAGGCTCCGCTTCGCCGAGGATCGCCTCCGCATGCTTCGCGCCGTCCGTTTCGCCACCCGTTTCGGCTTCGAGATCGACGACACGACCTTCGCGGCGATCCGTGCCGACGCGGCACATCTACCCGAAGTCTCTGCGGAGCGGATCGGCGAAGAGATCGTTCGCATTCTGACGGAGGGTGGCGCCCGTCGCGGCTTCGATCTCCTCGACTCATCGGGGCTGCTCTCGGTCGTGTTGCCGGAGATCTTCGCGATGAAAGGCTGCGAGCAGTCGCCGGACCACCATCCGGAAGGCGACGTCTTCGTTCACACGCTGCTCTGTCTCTCGCATCTTGCAGCCGGCTGCAGCGAGACGCTGGCGCTCGGGGTCCTGCTTCACGACGTCGCGAAGCCTAGTACGGCCGTCCTTCGCGACGGCCGCTGGACCTTCTACGGTCACCTGGAGCAGGGAGCGACGATGGCCGAAGAGGTCTGCACGCGGCTCAGACGAAGCCGTGCAACCACCGATCGCGTCTCGTTCTTGGTCGCGCAGCATCTGCGCCACTGCTCGGCGAAAGAAATGAGAGCGGCCACGTTGAAACGGTTTCTCCGCCAGGACGGCATCGACGAGCTGCTCGAGCTCACCCGCGTCGACGGCCTCTCTTCCAACGGAGATCTCGGCTACTACGAGTATTGCCGTGCAGCGCTCGATGAGCTTCGAAAAGAGAAAGCGCCGCCGGAGCCCCTCATCAACGGCCACGACCTGATCGAGCTAGGGCTCGAGCCGGGCCCGTTGTTTTCGCGCATCCTCGAGGCGGTCGAGGACTCGCAACTCGAGGGTGATCTCGTGAGCCGCGAGCAGGCGATCGAGTTCGTTCGCGCGCGCTGGATCGGCAATTGAGGCCCCTCGGCCTCAGAACGCAGCCAAGTACGACATGAGCGTGCGGATTCCGAAGCCGGTGCCGCCTTTCGGGGCATAGGCTTGCGGCGACTCCGCGAACGCCGGCCCCGCGATGTCGAGATGGGCCCAGGGCACTTTGCCGACAAAGCTCTTGAGAAAGAGCGCAGCGGTGATCGTGCCCGCGTAGCCCGAGCCGACGTTCTTGATGTCGGCGTTCCAAGAACGGATGTCTTCCATGTAGTGCTGCTCGGCGAGCGGCAGTTGCCACATCTCCTCGCCGGCGTCGCGACCGTGACGGATGAGCGTGTCGATCAGCTTTTGATCGGTGCCCATGATGCCGGCGATGCGGGTCCCTAAGGCGACCATGCAGGCACCGGTCAAGGTCGCCAAATCGATGATGCAGTCGGGCTTGTCTTCCGCCGCCACGCAGAGCGCGTCGCCGAGCACGAGACGGCCCTCTGCATCGGTATTGAGAACTTCTGCGGTCGTGCCGTTGCGATACTTGATGATGTCGCCGGGCTTTTGCGCGCCCTGGCCGGGCATGTTCTCGGCCGCGGCGATGTAGCCGCGCACCTCGACGTCGGGCTTCGCGTGAGCTACGGCCTTCATCAAACCGAGCACGGCCGCTGCACCGGACATATCCTGCTTCATCCACTCCATCGATTTCGCGGGCTTGAGCGAGAGACCCCCCGAGTCGAACGTGATGCCCTTGCCGACCACGGCGACCTTGGCCTTGGCCTTGCCTCGCGGCCGATAGACCATTCGGATGAAGGCGCCCGGCTCCGAGCTGCCGGCTGAGACGGCGAGAATGCCGTTCATCTTTTCCTTCACGAGCTTGTTGCCCTGCCACACGTCGCAGCGGATGCCGGTGCCGCGAGTCAGCTTTCGTGCCTCTCTTGCGAGGTAGGTTGGGGTCTTGACGGTGGCCATCTCGTTGATGAGATCGCGCGCGTAGCAGACCGATTCGCAAATCGCGCGCACACGCTCGATGTGTTTGCTGCCGGCAGCCCCTGACGGCAGCTCCGCGCCCGCCAAGGTGAGGCGAGCCGGTCCTTTGTAAGGCTCGTCGTCTTTCTTCCGCGACTTGTAGCGATCGAAGACGTAGCCGGCGAGGAGGATGCCCTCCACCAGCGGCGCAACGTCGCTCGCGACCGCCGCTCCCGCCGCTACCACGACGTGCTTCGCACGGACCGTCTGCGCGGCGCCGAAGCCTTTTGCCACTGCCGCGCGCAGCGCTTCCGTAGTCTTCTCCTTTCCCGTGCCGCAGAGCACCACGTCTCCGTCCGGCGTCTGCACCGACAGCGTCCGACCCACACTCGCCTTGAACTTGGTCTTCTCGATGCGCGCCTCTACGACCGCACGCGTCGAAGCGTCGAGCTCCCGCACCGCACCCTTCTTTTCCTCGCCTTCGGCGACCGGAACGATGAAGAGGTCCGCTTTGAGCTCTCCGGCCTTCTTGTGGACGACGCTGATCTGCACGTTGGTTCCTCCAGGGCGGTTCTCGGCCGCCTCTTAGAGCACTTGCCGCGGACGGTCAAAAGCGCTTGTCGCTCGGCTCCTCGTCGTCCTCGGCCGCGAGCGTCTCGCTCCAAAACGTGCCTTTGCCCCAGTACCAGACGCCGAGCCCGACCACGGCGTAAACGGCGATGCCTTCGACGAGCCCGATGCCGCCCGCCCAGAGAAAAAGCGCGAGCACAGCGAGCGTCGCGAACACGGCGATCACTTGCTCGATGCGTTTCTCGCGCAGTCGGGCGCGCGCGACGTGGTCGGCTACCCAAGTGCCGCAGTGCGGGCAACGCCCGCCGCGCTTTACGGTCAGCGGCTGCTCGCACTCCGGGCAATCGATGGTGGCGACGTACGGCATCGGAAGGCGACCCGCGTAAGCGGGCGCCCACCTGCACTACCGGAATCGGCGCGACAAGTCCGACCGCGCCCCGTCAGGGCTCGGTCGGAAGCACGAAAGACTCGGCTTCGATGTCACGCGGAGCGCCGAGCGCTTCGATGCGCGCGGGCTCGCGGAACCCGTGCCCGCGCACGGTGTCGAGCAGCCGACCGTTGCGACGCGACCGCTCGCGATCGCGCCAATCGAGCAGACCTTGGCGCAGGTACTCGGGGCTCATTCCGAGCAGGTCGCATACGTTGTTGAAGGAGAACGTGCCCGTGTAGTCGTCGGCCGAGATCCAACACTCGGCGTCGAGATACAGCTGTCGGCGCTTCGTGTCGCGGGCGTGGATATGCTTCTGAAAGCACTCCACCGCGTCCTGCATGATGGCTATCAGCAGTCTATGCTCGCCGCTCGAAAAGCGCTTTCGCTTCAGCGCAGCGAAATATTGGATCGGTAGTAAGACGTCAGGCTCGAAGAGATCGTTGAGACGTTCTTCCGCCTGATGTCGATCGCGTTCCGTATCCGCCATACCCATACCCCTCACAACCACGGAAGGCGCCGATCGAGCTCGTCGAGCACGGACGGCTCGAACGAATTTTCACGTACGCCTTCACACCACCACCACTACGTTGGGTCCGACACGCGAGCGCCGACGCGGCGCTTCGCACTACCGGAAGCAGTTCGATCGTCTCGGAGGCCGTAAGTTTTTCAGGAAAATGTAATGCAGCCACCGACCACCCCACCTTCACCACACCCGGAAGGGTTAAGTTTATGGCACAGAACGGCCTCCCCGTGCAATGCTCGCGAGGATCTGAATCTCAGACGCTGAACGACTCGCCGCAACCACAGCTCTTCTTGACGTTGGGGTTGTCGAGACGGAAGCCCACGTCGGTGAGCCCGTCTGCATAGTCCACGGTCGTGCCGTTCAAATAGAGGTAGCTCTTCCGATCGACGTAGAGCCGGGCGCCGAGGTGCTCGATCACCTTGTCTCCCTTCTTCTCACTGTCGATCGCGAGCTTGTACTGGAGCCCGGAGCAGCCGCCACCGATCACGCGCACCCGGAGTCCGTCCCCCGTGTTCCCCGCCTCGCGCACGCTGTCGAGGATTCGGCCCGCCGCCTTGTCGCTGACTTGGATCATGCCCGGCTCCTCATGCGTTCCGCCGACCCTGCGGCGACTCTTCGATAGAGAGGCGATTGCGCCCTCAATCTCCGAACTTCGGCGATCACGCGGTCCACTACGTGTTCGATCTCCGCGGCATCGTTGAAACGCCCGATACCGAAGCGGATGGAGGCATGTGCGAGCTCGTCGCGCAGCCCGATCGCGCGCAGCACGTGCGAGGGCTCGAGAGATGCCGACGTGCACGCGGAGCCCGACGAAAGCGCGATGTCCGCGAGACTCATGAGAAGGGCCTCTCCCTCCACGTACGCGAAGCTGATGTTCAAATTTCCCGGCAAACGCCGCTCGAGATCGCCGTTGACGCGAACCTCGTCGAGCTCGCTCGAGAGCCGCTCCCGAAGGCGTTCGCGGAGCCCGAGAATGCGCGTCGCTTCGTCCGCCATCTCGCGCTCCGCGATTTCGCAGGCCGCACCGAGCCCGACGATCCCCGGCACATTGAGTGTGCCCGACCGCAAGCCGCGCTCTTGCCCACCACCGTCCATCTGCGGAGCCAATCGCACCCTTCGCTCTTTCGTGCGCGCGAACAGCACACCGCTGCCTTTCGGACCGTAGAGCTTGTGCGCGGAGAGCGAGAGCAGATCCAAACGCATCGAGTCGACGTCGACCGGGATCTTGCCAACCGACTGTGCGGCGTCGGTGTGGAACAGCGCGCCCGCTTCGCGTGCGATCGTACCGATCTCCGAAAGGGGCTGGATGACGCCGATCTCGCTATTCGCATGCATCACCGAGACGAGTACCGTGTCCGGCCGTACCGCGGCGCGGAGAGCATCGAGGTCGACGAGACCGGACGGGAGCGGCCGCAGCACGGTGACGTCGGCCCTGCCTTCGCGCTCGAGCCGCCGACACGTATCGAGAACCGCCCTATGCTCCGTGGCGACCGTGACGACGTGCTTGCCGCGGTCGCGCTGGAGTTCGAGCGCACCCTTGATCGCGAGGTTGTCGGATTCGGTGGCGCCGCTCGTAAAGACGATCTCGTTTGGCCGCGCGCCGATCAAGCGCGCGACGCGCGCTCGCGCGGCCTCGACGGCTTTCTCCGCGTCCCAGCCGAAAGCGTGGGTTCGACTCGCCGGATTCCCGTAGATTTCGGTCAGATACGGCATCATTTCGGCCACCACCCGCGGGTCGGGTCGCGTGGTCGCGTGGTTGTCGAGATAGATAGGCGAGAATCTGGACATCTTTGTCTAGTTTATAGAAAGGTGGCTCGCCGTTTACAAGGAACGCAGAGCCCGCTCATCCTGCCGCGAGCACGGGGGCGAGAAAGCGCCCTGTATGGGACGCGGCGACCCGAACGATCTGCTCGGGGGTGCCGGCGGCAACGAGGAAGCCACCGGCGTTTCCGCCCTCGGGACCGAGATCGATCACGTAGTCGGCGGTCTTGATGACGTCGAGGTGATGCTCGATGACGATGACCGTGTTGCCGGCGTCTACGAGACGAGTGAGCACATCCAGAAGGCGCCGCACGTCGGCCAGGTGAAGCCCGGTCGTCGGCTCGTCGAGAATGTAGAGCGTGCTGCCCGTGGAGCGCCGCGCCAATTCCTTGGCCAGCTTGATGCGCTGGGCCTCGCCGCCCGAAAGCGTCGTCGCCGACTGCCCGAGATGCACGTAGTCGAGGCCGACGGAGGCGAGCGTCTCGAGCTTCCGAAGCGCGCTCGGAATCGACGAGAGGAAGTCGAGCGCTTCGCCGACCGCGAGGTCGAGGACGTCAGCGATGTTCTTTCCCTTGTAGCGTACCTGAAGGGTGTCCTCATTGTACCGACGACCACCGCAGGCGTCACAGCTCACGTAGAGGTCGGGGAGAAAATGCATCTCCACGCGAATGAGGCCGTCGCCGCGGCAAGTCTCGCAACGACCGCCCTCGACGTTGAACGAGAAACGGCCGGGGCCGAATCCGCGCATTTGGGCTTCCGGCAGCATCGCGAAGAGATCACGGATGTCCGTGAAAAGGCCGGTGTACGTCGCGGGGTTCGAGCGCGGCGTCCGGCCGATCGGCGCCTGGTCGATCTCGATGACCTTGTCGATGTGCTCGAGCCCGTCGATGGCATCGCAGGCGCCCACTGTGGCGCTCGCGCCATTCTTCTCGGCGGCCACCGCCGGGTAGAGCGTGTCGATCACGAGCGAGCTCTTGCCCGAGCCCGAGACGCCGGTGACGCAGATCATCGTTCCGAGGGGAAACTCCACGCTGAGATCGTGCAAGTTGTTGTGGCGCGCGCCGCGCACGTGAATTCGCCTGCCGTCTCCCGCGCGGCGTGTCGGCGGCAAGGGGATCCTATCTACGCCGGCGAGAAAACGACCGGTAAGCGAGGCCTCGGTACGCTCCAGTGTCGCCGCGTCGCCTTCCGCGACGATGTAGCCACCGTTCCGCCCCGCTCCGGGCCCCATGTCGATCACGTAGTCCGCCGCGCGGATCGTATCCGTGTCGTGCTCGACTACGAGCACGCTGTTGCCCGAGTGGGTCAGGCGCCGGAGGCTTTCGAGGAGGCGCGCGTTGTCGCGCGCGTGGAGACCGATCGAGGGCTCGTCGAGCACGTATAGAACGCCCGAGAGCCCGGCACCGATCTGGGTCGCGAGCCGCACCCGTTGGCTCTCGCCACCCGATAGAGTCCCCATCGGGCGATCGAGGCAGATGTAATCGAGGCCCACCTCGAGCATGAATGTCATGCGCTCTACGATCTCGCGGATCACGAGCTTGGCGATCTGTTTCTCGCGACGAGTGAGCTTCAAGTCGTTGACCCACTCGAGCGCGGCACCGATCGGCATGGCACCGATCTGGTGGATACCGAGCCCGGCGATCCGAACGTGACGGGCTTCCGCGCGGATCCGCGCGCCCTCGCAGGTCGGGCAGGATCGGTCGACCATGTATTTCTCGAGATCCTCACGCACGAAATCCGACTCCGACTCGCGGTAGCGCTTCATGAGGATGGGGAGCATGCCCGCGAAGCGCCGCGCCTTCGGGGCGCTCGCGAGTGCGGCCTCCTGACCGTCGAGCAGCGCGTCGCGAAGCGCTTCAGGGAGCTTTCGATACGCCGTCTCGAAGGCGATCCCGTGCTCCGTCATGAGACGGAGCACGGGTCGCTTGTACTTCTCCGCCAGCCGTTTGCCCCAAGGACCGATCGCTCCGTCGAGCACCGAGCGATCCGCGTCGGCCACGATGCGATCTCGGTCGAAGACGGTCGTCCTTCCGAGCCCGTTGCAGTCCGGACAGGCTCCGAGCGGCGAGTTGAACGAAAAGAGGCGTGGGCTCACCTCCGGATACGAGATGCCGCAGTCCGCGCACGCGAAACGCCGGCTGAACGTCCGCTCCGCCCACTCCTCGTCTCGCCCCGGCGGTCGGCTGAGAATCGTGACGTTGTCGGTGCCGAGCTTCAGCGCGACTTCCAGCGAGGCCAAGAGTCGCTTCTCGATCCCCGGGCGCACGAGCAGGCGATCGACCACCGCGTCGATGTCGTGCACCACGCTGCGGTTGAGCTTGATGTCGCCTTCCAGCTCTACGAGCTCGCCATCGATGCGGGCGCGCACGAACCCTTGCTTGCGGAGATCTGCGAGCTCGCGCCGGTACTCGCCCTTCCGGCCGCGGACGAGAGGGGCCAGCACTTCGATTCGCGACTTCGACTCGAGCTCCATCACTTGGTTCGCGATCTGGTCGACGGTCTGAGACGAGATCTCTCGACCGCAACGGTGGCAGTGCGGGCGCCCGATGGTCGAGAACAGGAGCCTCAAGTAGTCATAGACCTCGGTCGCGGTGCCGACGGTGGAGCGCGGATTCCGCGTCGTCGTTTTCTGCTCGATCGAGATGGCCGGCGACAAGCCCTCGATCGAGTCGACGTCCGGCTTTTCCATTTGGTCGAGAAACTGGCGCGCGTAGGCCGACAGCGACTCGACGTAGCGACGCTGGCCTTCCGCATAGATGGTGTCGAACGCGAGCGAGGATTTGCCCGAGCCCGAGAGCCCGGTGAACACGACGAGCTTGTCGCGCGGGATGACGACGTCGACATTGCGGAGATTGTGCTCTCGCGCGCCTTTGACGACGATGCGGTCGCTCAAGTGCGGGCCGTCACGCGGCAGCCGTCAGGTGCGCCTTCAATGAATCGAGCTCCGTCTCCACGATGCGACGGTACTCGGCGAGAGCGGCGGCGTCCGCAGCTTCGAAGCGCATGACCAGCGCGGGCTGGGTGTTGGATGCGCGGATGAGACCCCAGCCTTTGTCGAAGCGCACCCTCACACCGTCGACGTCGACGAGATCGTAGCCCAGATCCCGGAAGCGATCCCGCGCCCGCTCGGCGAGCTTGAATTTGACGTCGTCGGGACAGTCGACGCGGATTTCAGGCGTGAACACGGCCTTCGGAAGGTCCGCGAGCATGCTCGCGAGCGGGCGACCGCTCTTCGCCACGATCTCGATCAACCGGGCGCCCGCGTAGATCGCGTCGTCGTACCCGAAGTAACGATCGGCGAAGAACAGGTGTCCGCTCATCTCGCCTCCCAGCAGCGCGCCCGTCTCCTTCATCTTCGCCTTGAGCAGCGAGTGGCCGACCTTCCACATGATCCCGTTGCCACCGTGGCGCTCGATGTCGTCGTAGAGACGCTGCGAGCACTTCACTTCGGAGACGATGGTCGCACCCGGGTGCTCGCGCAGAATCGCGCGGGAGAACACGACGAGCATCTCGTCACCCCAGATGATGCGGCCGGTCTCGTCCACGGCGCCGATGCGGTCGGCGTCGCCGTCGAAGGCGATGCCGAGGTGGGCCCCATGACGCTTCACGGCAGCGATGAGATCCGCCATGTTCTCCTCGACCGTGGGATCCGGGTGGTGGTTCGGGAAGCGGCCGTCCGGCTCGCTGTAGAGCTCGATCACTTCGCAACCCATCGCTCGATAGATCGCCGGGCCGACGGGGCCGCCGGTGCCGTTGCCGGAGTCGACGACCACGCGGACGCCCTCACCTACACGGCCGAATTGCTCCTCGAGAAAGCCCTGGTAGGCGGGAATGATCGGATAGGCTTCTTCGCGGCCATCACCGCGCTCGTAGCGACCTTCATCGATCGCGCGCCTCAGTTGCTGGATCTGCTCGCCGTAGATCGTCGACTTGCCGAGGCAAATCTTGAAACCGTTGTGATCGCCGGGGTTGTGGCTGCCCGTGACCTCGATGCCCGCGAGCAAGTCGAGATGATGCACCGCGAAGTAGAGAAGCGGTGTCGGGCACTGACCGATGTCGATGACGTCGATGCCGGTGGCGCGGAGCGCCGCCTTGAGCACCTTGTGATAGGCCGGCGACGTCGTCCGGCAGTCGCGCCCGACGGCCACGCGTCCGATGCGCTCCGCGCGCAGCTTGGTGCCGAACGCGCGGCCCAGCGCTTCGACGAAGCCGTCGTCGAAGTCTATTCCAGCGATGCCGCGGATATCGTACTCGCGATAGATGCTCGGGTTGATCCGCATCGACACCTCACCTCGCCCGCGAGCGGGCCATCTCGGCCGCCAGCAAGATCGCTTCGATCATGCTGTCCGCTCTCGCCTTGCCCGTTCCCGCGAGCTCATAGGCGGTGCCGTGATCCGGCGATGTGCGGATGAACGGCAACCCCATCGAAACGTTCACGGCGCGACCGAACTCGAGCAGCTTGAGCGGTATGAGAGCTTGATCGTGGTACATGCAAAGAACGGCATCGTAGTCACCCGCGGCGGCAGCCGCAAACAACGTGTCGGCCGAAAAGGGCCCGAAAACACCGAGTTTCCGCCGCGAGAGCGAGCGCACGGCCGGAGTGATCACGCGCGTTTCCTCGTCACCGAACAAACCGCCTTCGCCGGCGTGAGGATTGAGTGCCGCCACGGCCAAGCGCGGCTTGGCGATTCCATGATAGCGACGAAGGTGCGCGATCGTCGCGTTGGCGGCGTGCACGATGCCTTCCGTCGTCAAGCTCTTCGGTACCCGCGCGAGCGCGAGATGCGTCGTCACGAGCACGACCCGGAGCTTTCGACCGGCGAGCATCATGGTCGCGTGTCTTCGAGTCAGCTCGGAGAGATAGCCCGTATGGCCGTCGTAGTCGTGCCCAGCGCGATTCATCCAGAGCTTGTTGATGGGCGCGGTGGCAAGCGCCGAGTAGGCGCCGTCACGCACCGCTTTCGCTGCAGCGTCGAGATACTGGAACGCCGCTTCGCCCGCTGCGGCTCCGGGCTTCGGCAGCCGCTTTCCGCGAAAGGGCTTGCCGGCCGAGACGACCTCTTCGATCGCCGTGCGCTTCCGATCGATGCCGACCACTTTCGACGCGACGTCGACGATTGCGGGATCGCCGAATACGGTGATCGTACAGCTCGCGCGCACGCGTCGGTCGGCCGCCGCCCGAACGACGATCTCCGGGCCGATGCCGGCCGGATCCCCGAGGCTCACCGCCAGGCGAGGCTTATGTGCACGCATCGAGAAACCGATCGCCTAGGCTCGGCCGGGGCGCCTCAGACTTCGCTCGGGTTGACGGCGGGGCGCCTCATCAGATCGTCGAGCCGATCGATGCGCACCGTCACGTGGTGGAGCTTCTTCAGGTCTTCATCGACCCAGCGCTTGAGCCGCTCGTCGAGCAGATCGTCGTAGAGCCGCTCGCGGATCTCCTCGCGAAGCTCGTCATCGAGCTCGGCCTGATCCCCTTCGCCGGAGACGCGATCGAGACGAAGAATGTGAAGGCCGCCGCTTTCCTCGAAGGGCTGCGTGTACTCGCCCGGCTTCAGATTCGCGAGCTGGTCCTCGAATCCGGGTGCGAGTGTTCCGCGCTCGAAAGAGCCGAGGCGCCCGCCTTCCGAGGCGGTAGGTGCCTGCGAGTAGCTCTTCGCCGCACGCGCAAACCCCGATTCGCCGATGGCCCGATGCGCTTCGTCGATGGCCTGTCGTGCCGCGGCCGTTCCGGCCGCGTTTCCGTCGGCCGGAAGCGCGACGAAGATTTGCGAGACTTCCATACCGGGCGGCCGGTCGCGCTCGGCCGATTCCTGCCAGTATCGCTCGACTTCTTCGTCGGTCACGTGGACTCGCGAGCGAATCTCTCGATTGATGAGCGCGAGCTTCTCGACTTCGAAGCGCATGCGCTCGAAGTAGTCGGACCAGCGAAGCCCGATCTCGGCGAGCGCACGCTCGACCTCCGGACGTGACGAGCGGTTCATCTCGAGAACACGCTCGATGTAGTACTGCGTGTCCTCGTCGTCGGCCGTGATCTGCTGGCGCTGAAACTCGGCGGTGAGCAGAGCCTCCTCGATCATGCCCCGCAACACGTCGCTGCGGGTTCCCCGCTGCTCGACGGGCAACAGTCGACCACGACCGAGCTCGTAGGCTTCGAATTCGCGAAGCGTGATCGCCTTCCCGTCGATCGACGCGACGACCGCATTGACGAGACGTGAGTCCCCGACCACCGTGTGAAGGTTTTGGGCCTCCGCGCTTCCTGCGACGAGCGCCGCGATCGCGGCTCCGTGAAGGAGCCACGCACCACCCTTGCGTATCCCGAGCCACCTCGTTGCCATTCCTCGTCCTCCCGATGTCGTCATGATCCCCCTCCGCCGACCGCCGACTTCGCCTCGACGGTGCGCGCGCTCGACCGGCTCGCTTCGAGCTCGAGCAGAAAACCGTCCACGGCGTCCACCATCGCCTCCCAGTCCTCCGCCTGCAAAGCCAATGTGAACACCCCGCCGGGCCTGAGACCGAAGCGCCGCGGAGACTCCGTACCCAGTCGCACGAGAAGCTCTCGGTCCACGGGTGAGTCCGGGTGGAAGCGAAACGCGACCGTGCCGTCGTTGGCCTTCAGGGATTCAACGGCGAGGCGCTTGAGAATCGGGCGAAGCGCCATGATTCGGAGGAAATCCTTCGCCGGCCGTGGCAGTGGTCCGAAGCGATCCGCGATTTCCTCCGCCAACCCGTCGAGCCCCTCGCGAGATTCAGCGTTTGCGAGTCTCTTGTACATGAGCAGGCGCTCGCCGATGTCGGGTATGTAGTCGTCCGGCAGAAACGCCTCCGCGCCGAACTCGATCTCGGGCTCGACCACCGGTCCTGTCGGCTCGCCTCGCAACTCTTTGGTCGCCTCCTCCATCATTTGCATGAAGAGGTCGAACCCGACGGCAGCGACGTGCCCGGACTGCTGCTTTCCGAGCAGATTTCCCGCGCCGCGGATCTCCATGTCGTGCGCAGCAACGCGGAAGCCGCTCCCGAGGTCGTCGAGCTCCTGCAACACCTCGAGACGGCGCCGAGCCTCGTCGGTAATCATGCGATCGTGAGGCACGAGCAGATAGGCAAACGCACGGCGGTGGGACCGACCGACCCGGCCGCGAATCTGGTAGAGCTGCGCGAGGCCGAAGGTGTCCGCGCGGTCGATGACGATCGTGTTCGCGTTCGGGATATCGAGGCCCGACTCGATGATGGACGTGCAGACCAAAACGTCGGAGTCGTGTGCGAGAAAGCCGAGCATCACCCGCTCTAGCTCCGTCTCGTCCAGTTGTCCGTGCCCGACGACGATTCGCGCTTTGGGGCATAGCTCGCGAAGCCGAACCGCGACCGTTGCGATCGAAGCGACTCGGTTGTGAACGTAGAAAACCTGACCTCCACGAGAAAGCTCCCGCTCGACGGCCTGCTTCACGAGGCCTTCGTCGTGCCGGGCCACGTAGGTGCGGATCGAGAGTCGATCGACGGGCGGCGTCTCGATGAGACTCAGGTCCCGCACACCGCTCAACGCGAGCTGCAACGTTCGCGGAATCGGCGTCGCCGTCATCGTCAGCACGTCGACCTCGCGACGAAGCCGCTTGAACCGCTCTTTCGCTGTAACGCCGAATCGATGCTCCTCGTCGACCACGAGCAGTCCCAGCCGAGCGAAGCGGACATCTTTCTGCAGCAGTCGGTGCGTACCGACGACGACATCAATCGTGCCGCTCGCGAGCCCTGCCACCACGCGTGCGTTCTCCTCTCGCGAGTTGAACCGCGAGAGCATCGCGCACTGCACCGGGTAGCCGTCGAAACGGGCGCGCACGGTGTCGAAATGCTGGCGTGCGAGCACCGTCGTCGGAACCAGGAATGCGACTTGCTTGCCGCCGAGCGCAGCGAGGTAGCCGGCGCGGAGCGCGACCTCGGTTTTTCCGTAGCCAACGTCGCCGCAAACGAGCCGGTCCATCGGCTTGCCACCGGCGAGGTCGCGCACGACGTCGGCGATGGCCGTGAGCTGCCCCTCGGTTTCCTCGAACGGAAAGTGTGCCTCGAACTCCTCGAACTCGGCGCCAACCTCGGTGAACGACTTTCGGGTGTGCACCGCACGAAAGGCTTCCACTTCGAGCAGCTCGCGCGCGAGCTCCATGATCGCATCTCGCGCGCGACCCTTCGTGCGCGCCCAAGCGGTGCCACCGAGTCGCGCGAGCGGCGGCGCGTCGCCGCTCGCGCCCGTGTACTTCTGCACCAGATTGATGCGAGTGACGGGCAGGTAGTAGCGATCGCCGCCCGCGTACTCGAGGTGGATGAAGTCGCCCTCGATGCCGCCTGCAACCAGGTGCTGGAGCCCGCGGTAGATACCGATCCCGTGGTCGACGTGCACCATCAAGTCGCCCGGCTCGAGCTCGGCTAGAGCCGCCAGAATGCGGCTTCGCGGCAACGCACGCCGGCGCCCGACGCGCCGACGCTCGCCGAAAATCTCTTCGTCCGTCACGACGGCGAGTCGCTCGGCCGGGATTCGAAAGCCCTGGTCGATGCGGCCACGGACGAGCCGTACGGGGGCCGGCGCGCCTTCGAGCGCCGCGGGGAAGCTCTCGGCACGGGCAATGGGCAGGCTTCCTGAGAGAGACAAGAGATGCGCCAACCGTTCGAGCTGGGTGGCGTCGCTCGCGACCACGACCAGTCGCGTCCGTCCCGCTCTCATTCGCTCTAGCTCGACCTCCATGGGCCGAAAGTGCTCCTCGCCCCGCGTGGCTTTGACGCGCGCGCGCGCGGCGCCAAGCCCGTCGTTCGTGCGAACGTCGACGCGCCAGGTTCGGTGGCCCGGCACTCCGGCCGAGGCTACCGCCTCGGTTCGGTCGATCTCGAGCAAAGGCCGGCGGCCTAGCAAGGAGCGAAGCTCCGAGTCGCCCACGAACATCCGCTCGCGCTCGGGGAAGAAGCTGCCCGCATCTCTCGCCGTAGCCTCAGCCGCGTCGAAGAGCGCGAGCTGGTCTTCGACCGCGGCTTCGATCGCCTGCGGATCCACGAGCACGAGCAACGCGTTCTCCGGCATGAAGTCGCCGAGCCATGCCGCTTCGTCCGCTCCATAGCTCATCACGAGCTCGACACCCGGAAAGCGCACGCCGGCGGCCAAACACTCGTCGAGCTCGCGGCGAACCGACGCGCGAAGCATCAAGTCGTTGCAGCGAGCGCTCACCGCGCGGCGGATCGCCGTCTCGGACAGCCGCGCAAGTGGCACGGAGTCCGCAGCGAGCAAGACGATCTCGTCGGCCTTCCCGAACGATCGCTGATCCACAGGATCGAAGAAGCGGAGCGACTCGACGAAATCGCCGTAGAGCTCGATCCGAATCGGATACTCGCTACCGGCCGGCCAGACATCGATGATGCCGCCGCGTACTGCGATCTCCGCGGGCTCCTCGACGACCCCGGTCTTTCTATAACCGAAAGCTTCGAGGCGGCGAGCGAAACCGTCCACGTCGAGCTCGTCTTGCACCGCGAGATGAATGACGGAATCGAGGAGCGCTGCCTTCGACGCCGTGCGCTGCGTGAGTGCAGACACGGAAGCGACGACGATCGGGCTTTTTCCCCGCGCCAATTGATAGAGGCATGCGGCGCGCGCGGCTTCGACTTCCACCGCCGGGGATACCATTTCGAAAGGCGGCGCGTCGCGTTCGGGGAATCCGTGAACGCGCCGAGAGAGAAAGTCCGCGTCCGGCGCTTCGCCTATGACCGTGCGAAGATCGGCCACAATGGATTCCGCGTCCGCCGCCATCGCGGTGACGACGAGAATAGGCCGCTCCGTGCCGACGGTCGCGAGAGAGAGAAAATACGCGGCCGCGCTCCCGCGGAGCCCCTGGAGTCGCCAGACGAGATCGTCCGAGGCGGCTAGCTCTTCAGCGAGGAGGCGCCGAAGCTCGTCGGTGGTCACCGATTCCTGCACTTCAGTGGCCGTCTGGCGGCCTCACGAGCGCGAGTCGAGCACGCCTACGAGAGCGCGCAGCCCGAGCAGATAGCTCTCCGGGCCGAATCCGAGAACTTGTCCCACTGCAACGTCGGCCATCAACGAGCGGTGGCGAAACTCTTCGCGGCGGTGGATGTTCGAGAGATGGACTTCGACGATCGGTCCCGAGAACGCGAGCAACGCATCGCGAATCGCGACGCTCGTGTGCGTGTAGGCGGCCGGGTTGATGAGCACGCCATCCGCAGCACCCTGGGCACGCTGAATCGTGGAGACGATCTCCCCTTCACTGTTGGACTGAAACGACTCGAGCTCCACTCCGAGCTCGCGCCCGAGCGCCTCGAGACGCTCCTCGATAGACGCCAGCGTCGTCGTTCCGTACACGTCGGTCTCGCGGGTCCCGAGAAGGTTCAAGTTCGGGCCATGGACCACCAGGACCTTCGCCTTTTTCTTCCGCGTTGCCATCGCTCTTCTCGCCTCTCTAAAGCACGGCTCTGAGCGCCGACGGCTCGAGCTCCCGCTGAACGCAACGACCAATCGCCTCCGCGATCACGAAAACCACGCGCTCGCCGCGCGCCTTCTTGTCGAAGGCCACGGCCGCGACGATCGCGTCGCGATCGAGGTCCGCCGGCAACGCGATCTCGAGCTCGAGCGCTTCGAGCAAACGCTCGAGCCGCGTCGGCACATCGTCGCCGCAGACACCGAGCGAGCGCGAGAGCCTCGCCGCGATCGCCATGCCGATTCCGACGGCCTCGCCGTGAAGGAAGCGCGAGTAGCCGCTCACCTTTTCGATGGCGTGGCCAACCGTGTGACCAAAATTGAGAACGCGCCGGAGCCCCTGCTCTCTCTCGTCCTGCTCGACGACGCGCGCTTTGATCGCAACGGAGCGCTCGACGATGACGCCGAGGAGCTCGTGGTCACGCGCGACGATTCGCGGCGCTTCGCGCTCGATCAGGTCGAAAAGCGCCTCGTCGAGAATGACTCCGTACTTCACGACTTCGGCGAGGCCGGCTCTGTACTCGCGCGGCGAGAGCGTCGCGAGGGTACCTGTGTCGGCGAGCACGAGGCTCGGTTGGTGGAAGGCGCCGACGAGATTCTTGCCCTCGGCACGATTGATCCCGGTCTTGCCCCCGACGCTCGAATCCACTTGCGCGAGCAAGGTCGTCGGGACCATCACGAGACGGACACCCCGATACAGGGTCGCGGCCGCGAATCCGGTCAGATCGCCGACGACGCCGCCGCCGAGCGCTACGAGCACGGAGGAGCGGTCACCTCCTCGCCGGAGCGCGGCGTCGAGAATACTCTCGAGCGTCTTCATCGTCTTGAACTTCTCGCCGTCCGGCATCTCGACGAAGCTCGGCGCGAGCCCGGCCTGCTCGAGGCTCGAAGCGGCGCGCTCGCCGTAGAGGTCGCGCACGAGGGGATTCGTCACCACGAGCAACGGGCCAATTCGGTTCGGCGCGCCCAGCTCTCGAACGCGAGGGCCGAGCTCGTCGAGCACTCCGTCCCCGATGACGACATCGTAGGCGTGTCCGCCGGGCGACACGCGCACGACTCTACGCTCGGGCGCGTCGCAGCTCACGATGGCGTCACCGCTCCGGGAACGTTGTCCTTGAGATAGGGCGCGATCATCGTGAGCACGCGCGACGCCGCCTGCTCGACGCTCAGCCCGTCGGTCTCGACCAGCACATCTGCGCGCCCGTAAGCAGGCTTTCTCTTCTCGTAGAGCTCGGTGAGTCGCTCGCGCGCGTCCCCTTTCGCGAGCGGTCGCGAATCGTTGCGAGCGACGCGTTGCAGAATGGTCTCGAGCGACGTCACGAGACAGACCACGACGCCGATAGCTTTCAGCGCTTTCTGATTCTCCTCGTCGACGAAAGTGCCTCCGCCCGTCGCGATGACCGTCGGCAAATCCGGCGCGAGACCGGCGACGAGTGCGTGCTCGCGACGGCGAAACTCGACCTCGCCGAGTTGCTCGAACATCTCGGAGACGACCATCCTCGCTTCCTGCTCGATCAAGCGATCCGTGTCGACGAAATCGTAGCCCAGTCGTTTCGCGAGTCGTCGGCCCACGGCGGTCTTGCCGACCGCCATGAAGCCGGTCAGCACCACGTGCTTCACGACTCCGCTCCGCCCGGCTCGCGTATCTGACGAAGGTAGCCTTCGTAGTTGCGCGTCACCTCGACCAGCGAGTCGCCGCCGAATTTTTCTAGAAAGAGATCGGCCAGCTCGAACGCGATCACCGCTTCGCAGATCACGGCCGCAGCCGGTACCGCCATCACGTCGGAGCGCTCGATGGTCGCTTTCGACTCCTCACGAGTCCGGAGATCGACGCTGCGAAGCGGTTTCATGAGGGTCGAGATCGGCTTGAAAGCAGCGCGGACGCGCAAGGGCTCGCCCGTGGTCATGCCGCCCTCGGTGCCGCCGTAGTTGTTCGAGGAACGGCCGATTCCCTCGCCCGTACGCACGATCTCGTCGTGAATTTCCGAGCCCCGCACGCGCGCCGTGCCAAAGCCGGCGCCGAGCTCGGCGCCCTTGCAGGCTTGGATCGAAAGCAGAGCACCGGCCAGACGACCATCCACCTTCCGATCCCAGTGCACGTAGCTCCCGAGGCCGGGCGGCAGACCGGTGACGCAAATCTCGACCACACCTCCGAGCGTGTCACCGTCTTTCTTGCACTCGTCTACCAAAGCGATGACCCGCTTCTCGGCATCCGCGTCGGCCATTCGCACGGACGAAGCTTCTGCCGCCTTGAAAACGTCGGCCGGAGCCATGCCGGCGTGGCGAGCTTCGATGCCGCCGATCTCGGCGACATAACCCATCATGCGAATCCCGAAGCGCTCGAGCACCTGTCGAGCGAGAGATCCCGCAGCCACGCGCGCGGTCGTCTCGCGTGCAGACGCGCGCTCGAGAACGTTTCGGATATCCGCGTGATTATACTTTTGGACGCCGACGAGATCGGCGTGTCCCGGACGCGGTCGCGTGACCGCGATCGAGTCATCGCGGTCGGCCGGGTCGGCGGACATCTTTTTCTGCCAGTTCTTCCAGTCGCGATTCTCGACAACGAGTGTGATCGGCGAGCCGAGGGTCTCCCCCCAGCGAATTCCCGACGTCACTCGCGCCTCGTCACGCTCGATCTTCATCCGGCCGCCCCGACCGTAGCCGCCTTGGCGTCGCGTCAGATGCGCGTTGAGCGCGGAGAGGTCGATCGGCCAGCCCGCCGGCATGCCCTCGATGATCACTGTCAGCGACGGGCCGTGAGACTCCCCAGCCGTCAAAAACCGCAACATTTCGCCAAACTAGCACACACCGCCCCGGAAGGAATCTCGCCTCAATCGAGCAGATACGGTGTGACGAGCACCACCAATTCTTCCGCGTCTCGGTCGCGCGAGCGCCGCCCGAAGAACGCGCCGACCAACGGTAGGTCACGCAGCACCGGAAGCCCCGAGCTGCTACGGCCGCGTGCCACACGGGCGAGACCGCCGAGCACGGCGGTCTCGCCGTCGGCGACGAAGAAGTCGGCCTCCACGAGGCGGCTCAGCTCCTCCGGAATGTCGTCGGGAGGGAGAGGCTCGCCGAGCGTGCTCGATTTGGCAGTCACTCGGAGCGCCACTTTGCCTCCGCCGAGCAGCGACGGCTCCACTCGGAGGGTGATGCCCACCGGAAACTCCTCCACCGCCTTCCCCGAGTTTCCGCCGACGATCTCGTCGTCGTCACCGCCGCCGGCTACCACCGAGGTCGAATCGGGCAAGCGGATACGCAGAATTCGAACGCTCTCGATCAGCGCCGGCGTGCCTTCGATGACGAGCACGCGCGGACGCGCGACGACGCGCGCACGTCCTTCCGCTTCGAGAGCGCTCATTCGCGCCTTGAGCGATACTGTGCCGCCGGTCGCGATCGTCACCTCGCCCCCGCGCTCGTCTGGCGCATCGATGGGAAAATTCGCGCCCGCGCCGAAATGGTCGGAGTCGATGCGCCACTGAATGCCGAGGTCACTCCGAGCCGCGGTGAGCATCTCGACGATTGCGGCTTCGACGAGAAAGCGCCTGCGCGGCACGTCGAGATCACGCACCAGCTTCGTCGCGCTCGCGACGGCGGGCGCGGGACCGCTCAACAGAACCGTATTCGATCCGGGATCGGCGGCGGCACCGACGCCCTGATCGGCGAGGGCGCGATCGAGCGCTTTCGCGAGATCCACGGCACGCGCATGCGAAGGTCGAACGCTAACGATCGCTGAGGGCGGAGGCTCGTCTTTCGGGGGCGGTGGCGCCACCGCACTCGGCGCGTCTTCGACGACGGTCTCGATCGGCGCGGGAGAAAGCCCCGCTTTCACCTCGATCACCTGTTCGCGGACGACGTAGTGGAACTCTCCTGCTGCGGCCAACGCGTCGAGACGTCCTTCCCACGACGCCCCTTTCGGAAACATCGCGGTCACGCGTCGATCGAGATCGGGGCCGATCACGAGCCCCAACTCGGCTTCACTCGCGACCTCGAACAACCAGTCTTTCAAGGGACGATCGCGGGGCAGGTCGGGATCTGCGGCCGGGTCTGCGCGCTGAGTGACTGGTGCGGTCGGCGCTTCCGGCCCTGTTGATGCAGCTGGCAGCGGCGCGCTTTGCGGGGGGGGCCATTGAAGAAAGAGCGCGCTCACGGCGACAGCCACCGCGAGGAGAGAGCCGGCCACCACGAGTCGTCGGCGAAGGCTTGTCCGCGCCGGCGACGCGTAGGGCAAGAGATCCACGTCAGGCCTCTTCCACCATGCCGAACGCTTGCAGCGCCATGCCGACCGGCACCGTCAGCAGCTCGCCAAGCGACGCAGCCGCAGCCTCGCAATCCGGGGCCACCGACACCGCCGCCAGCGGATCACCCGAGAGGCTGCGCCCTTCCGTCTCGTTCGGACCCCCCGCTCCGAGGAATCGCGTGAGACTCGCGCGCGCGGCGGGCGCTAGCGTCAGCGCGACGAGGCGAAGCTCTGCGGCGCGGAATCCCGACGCCGCACGATCGATCACCGTGCGTGCGGCCCTCAACGTGCCGCTGTCGGTCGGGATCTCGATGGCGTCTCCATCACTCGGCTCGAGATGCGCGGCGTCGAGTGCGGCGACATGGAAACGGACGCGAACGGCACACGCGAGGCTCGCCTCCAGCAGACCAGGCGAAAAAGGCGCGTTCCAGGCGAGCGCATGCGCACGCACGCCGGCGCAGGCGAGGAGCAACGGCTCGTCGTCGCCGCGGCGAAGCACGGCCGTGACGAGCGTGTCGGAACCGAGGTGCCAGAACGCTACGGGCTCTCGGCGACGCGCCGCACGACGAAGGAGTCGCTCGCCTCTGGTCATGACGTGACCCTCGCGGCTCTTCCGCCGGCGCGCAACGCCGTTGATGTAATGCCGAGCGGCCGTCAGCCGAGCGCGTCCCACGACATGACGGAGATGGCTTCGACGTTTGCCGGACCTCTGCGTATAGAGGCCGGCAGGCTGCTGGACGATGGACCTCTACGTTACCGCCGTTCCCGTTCCCGCGATTCCGAGCGTCGATGAGCTCACGTATCGAATTCCAGAAGACGCGAGCGGGCGTGATCTCGTCGGCTACCGCGTGCTCGTGCCGCTCGGGCGCAGAAGGGTGACCGCGATCGTGACGTCCACCTGCGAGACACCGCCGCCCAACATCACTTGCAAAGACCTCGTCTCCGTCATCGACGAGGACCCTACATTCACCCCCGAGCTGCTGGCTCTCGTGCGTTGGATAGCGAGCTACTACGCGGCGACGCTCGGCGAGACCCTCGCGCTCGCGGTGCCACGCGGGCTGACGACGGCCAGTCGTCGCGTGATCACGCTCCGGGAGGGATCTGTAGCGCACGGCTCCGTCGAAGCGGCAATTCTCGCGCAGCTGCGTGCGGAAGGCGGTCGCTGCGATGCGACACGACTCGCGCGCGTGCTTGCACGGCGTGGGCTCGCGGCCCCACTCGCTCGGCTCGCCGAGCGGGGGGCCGTCTCGATCGAAGAGGCGATCGATGCGCCATCGGTCAGTCCCCGGACGCTGCGACATGTGGAAGTGATCGCCCGGCCGAGCGACGACGACCTCGCGGCGCTATTCGGGCGCGCTCACAAGCGACGTCAGATCTTCGAGTATCTCCTCGGCGCGCCCGAGCGTCGCGTATCGATCGCGGACCTCGCGGAGATGTTTCCGTCGCCGCAGGCTCAGGTCACCGAGCTCGAAAAGCTGGGGCTCGTCCGCAAAGTCGAAGTGGAGATTTATCGAGGAGTGCACGCGGACGCGGACAGCTCGCCGCCTCCGCTGCTGACGGAGAATCAGCGCTCTGCAACCGATGCGATTCTTGCCTCTCTCGGTCGCTTCGAGGTGAGCCTCCTCCAAGGCGTGACCTCGAGCGGCAAGACGGAGATCTATCTTCGCGTGATCGGCGAAGTGCTCGAGCGCGGTGGCAGCGCGCTCGTCCTCGTTCCGGAGATCTCGCTCACGCATCAAACCATCGCGCGCTTGATGGGGCGCTTCGGACCTACCGTCGCGGTGCTGCACAGCGAGCTTCGCGCCGGAGAACGGTGGGACGAATGGCGGCGGCTTCGTCGAGGCGAGGCTCGAATCGCCGTGGGTGCACGTTCGGCCGTTCTCGCTCCTCTCGCCGACCTCCAACTCATCGTCGTCGACGAGGAACACGACGGCGCGTACAAGCAGGACGACGGCGTGCGCTACCACGGACGAGACGTAGCCGTGATGCGAGCGCAGCGCGCCGGATGCCCAATCGTGCTCGGATCGGCGACTCCGTCGATCGAGAGCTGGCACCATGCGACCACCGGGCGGTATCGACATCTGCTGCTGCCCGAGCGCGTGACGGCGAGCCCGCTACCCGCGGTGGAAGTCGTGGACTTGCGAGGGCGGGATATCAACGCGACGGGCGGGCTCTCGGACCGCCTCCGCGAGCTGCTCCGCGAGAACCACGACGAGGGCGGCCAGACGTTGCTGTTCCTCAACCGGCGTGGTTACGCGGCGCAGGTGCAGTGCTACGAGTGTGGCGAGATCGAGGAATGCGACGACTGCAGCGTCGGCATGACGTACCATCGCGCCGATCAGCTCATTCGTTGCCACCACTGCGATCGGTGCCGCAGGCTTCCCGAGCGGTGCACGGGCTGCGGCAAAGACGCGCTCGTCACGCAGGGTCTCGGCACGCAGAGGCTCGAGCAAACGATCCTCGGGCTCTTGCCCGATGCGCGCGTCGAGAGGCTGGACCGTGACAGCGTGAGGCGTCGCGGTCATACCCGCGAAGTGCTCTCGGAGTGGCGCGCCGGCGTCGTCGACGTGTTGATCGGAACACAGATGATCACCAAGGGTCATGATGTCGCGGGCGTAACGTTGGTCGGCGTCGTTCAGGCCGACCTCGGACTCGGCGTGCCGGACTTCCGCTCTGCAGAGCGAACGTTTCAAATTCTGACCCAAGTCGCCGGACGAGCCGGTCGCGGCGAGCGGAGAGGTCGTGTCGTCGTGCAAACGTACAAGCCCGATCACATCGCGGTGGCGGCTGCGGCGCGGCACGACTACGAAGCATTCGCGACCACCGAGCTCACGGAAAGGAAAGAGCTCGAGTATCCTCCGTTCTCGCGCATGGCATTGATTCGGGTCGAAGGGCGTTCGCACGCCGACGTTGACGCGCTCGCTCGAGCGATCGGACGCGCGCTCCGCGACCTCGCGAGCAAAACCGAGGGCCTCGTCGTCCGCGGCCCGGCGCCCGCACCGATCGAGCGCATTAAGAATCGCCACCGATTCCAGCTCCAGCTCCGCGCCGAGGACGGGCGTCTCGTGCGGCACGCCGCGACCACAGCACGCGCGGCGTTTCGTGACGCGGCGCGCGCCAAAGACGTGCGACTTCTCGTCGACATCGACCCCGTCGACATGCTCTGACGTGCCTCGTCGCGTTCTTGCACCTACCCCGAGTTTCGCGTTCACTAGACCAGTGGCGATCCTCGAAATTCTCAAGTATCCGGACTCGCGCTTATCCAAAATCTCCAAGCGCGTTGCCAACATAGACGGTCGCGTCGCCGGCTATTTGAACAGCATGGTCGACACCATGTACGCCGCCAACGGCATCGGGCTCGCGGCGCCGCAAATCGGCCTCCTCGAGAACGCGATCGTCGTCGACATCGACCCTGAGAATCGCGGCAAGCAACTCCTGAAAATCATCAATCCCGAGATCGTCGAATCGCACGGCGAGATCGTGATCGAGGAAGGGTGCTTGAGCGTCGTGAACTTCACCGCCGAAATCGGACGCGCTCGAAAGATCCTGGTCCGAGGTTGGACGCCGGACCAAAAGCCGGTTGAGCTGGAAGCAGAGGAGCTGGCCGCGGTGTGCATCCAGCACGAGATGGATCATCTCGAAGGAAAGCTACTCACCGACCACATCTCACGACTGAAGCGTGAGCTCTATCGCAAGCGGCTCAAGCGGGCAGCGTCCGAAAATCGCGGCATCGATGGCCCCGAGCGTGGATCGGGACCTCTCATCTGAAGCGTTGAGTCGCGAACCGCTCCGTTTGGTTTTCATGGGCACGCCGCAGTTCGCGGTGCCGTCTCTCGAACGTCTGGCCAATGGTCCTCACGAAGTCCTCGCCGTCGTCACACAGCCGGATCGACCCGCCGGCCGTGGGCAAAAGCTGCGAGAATCGGCGGTCAAAGGTGTCGCGAAGGCCCGCGGAATCCAGGTGCTGCAGCCGCCAAGTGCGCGCTCCGGAGAGCTCGCAGATCACCTGCGATCCCTCGCTCCCGATGTCGCCGTCGTCGTTGCTTACGGCCGCATCCTTCCCACGGACGTGATCTCGATCCCGCGCCTCGGCTGTATAAACGCGCACGCGTCGCTGCTTCCTCGGCACCGTGGCGCCGCGCCGATTCAGCACGCGCTCATCGCCGGGGACTCGACGACCGGTGTCACGATCATGCGAATCAACGAACGGATGGACACCGGTGACGTGCTGCTCACGCAGTCCGTCGCGATCGCGACGGACGACGACGCGGCGAGCTTGGCCGAAAAGCTTTCGCACATCGCAGCCGATCTGCTCGCGGCGACGCTCGATCGGCTCGCAGCGGGACCCGTTGAGAAAACGCCGCAAGACTCGACGGCCGCCACCTATGCTCCGCCCATCTCACGCGACGAAGGCGCGCTGGATTGGACTCTGCCGGCCGAGCAGCTCGAGCGTCGAATTCGAGCGTTTCGGCCCGAGCCGGGCGCCTTCACGCTTCACGATGGTTTGCGTCTGAAGCTGCTGAAAGCCGTCGTGGTCGCTCCGCTCCGCGAAGCCGCGCCGGGCAGCGTAGCCCTAGGTTCCGACGGCTCCGTCTGCGTCGCCTGCGGGCAGGGCGCGTTGCTGCTCGAAGAAGTTCGACCGGAGGGCGGCCGCGCCATGGCGGCGAGCGATTACTTTCGCGGCAAAGGTGCGACGCGCGGCAGGCGACTAGGCCCCGGACGAGCGAGCGCGTGAGCTCGGTTGTCACTTCGCGCCGCGAGTCATCATGACCGACGCACGAAGGCTCGCGTTCGAAGTTTCGATGCGTGTTCAGGAGGGCGCTCGCTCCGACGCCGAGCTCGGCGCCGCCCTCGCCCGCTCCAAGCTCTCCGTCGAGGATCGTGCCCTAGCGACTCGCCTCGTCTACGGCGTCGAGGCGTGGAGGCGGCGACTCGATCACACCATCGCCGCATACGCGGACCGAAGAATCGACCGCATCGACGCGGAGGCCCGTGTCGCCCTTCGCCTCGGCGCTTACCAACTCCTGCTCCTCGATCGCGTGCCCGACTACGCGGCGGTCGACAGCTCCGTCCGTTTGCTCTCCGGCAACGCGAGGCGGGCCACCGGATTCGTCAACGCGATTCTTCGCCGGATCGGACGCGACGGAGAAGCACCACCGCCTCGCGACGAGTACGACGCTCTCTCCGTCAGTCTTTCTCACCCGCCGTGGCTCGTTCGGCTTTGGCGAACGGAGCTCGGGACGGAGAAAGCAGTCGAGCTGATGCGCGCCAACAACGAGTCGGCACCGACGACGTTGCGCTGCTTCGTCGATCGCGACGAAGCGATCGCGGCGCTCGCGCAGGACGGGTGTCGTGCAGCGCCCGCTCGATTCGCTCCCGATGCGCTCACTTGTGATCGCGGAACCGCACTGCGCGGGATCGCCGTGCCCCAGGGCGAGGCGTCGCAACTCGTTGCGCTGTTCGTGGGAGCCGCCGCAGGCGAGCGCGTGCTCGACGCTTGCGCAGCGCCGGGAGGGAAGACGGCTTACCTCGCAGCCCGGGTCGGCCCCCGGGGCGAAGTCACAGCAGTCGATCCCGGCCGGCTAGCGGCGCGCCGCATCGAGGCTCTACTCGAGCTTTGCGGCGAGCGCGTGCGAGTCGTGAACGAGCGCGTGCAAGACCTCGTCCCCGAGCTCGCTTACGACGCCGTGCTCGTCGACGCGCCGTGCTCCGGTCTCGGCACCTTGCGCGAGCACCCGGAAATTCGTTGGCGCCGCGAAGAAGCAGATCTCGATGGTTACGCCGCGAGGCAGCGCGAGATCCTCACGGCTGCAGCTCGTCACGTTCGACCCGGCGGACGCGTCGTCTATGCGACCTGCACGCTCGCGCGGTCGGAGAACGACGATGTCGCGGATCGGTTTTTGGCCGATCACGACGAGTTTCGGCCGGACACAACGGGAGGGCTGCACGCTTCGGTCGTCCCGTTCGTAGACAAAAGTTGCCGGCTTCGCACGTCACCACACGAACACGGGCTCTCGGGGTTCTTCGCGGCTCGTTTCGTTCGAGTCACATAGGACCACGCGTCGTCGCGCTCGCTTGCCCCCCGTCGATGCCGTTCGTATAAGCGGCTCATGTCGCCGCTCATTGCGCCCTCCATTCTCGCGGCCAACCTGGGTCGCATCGCCGACGAGGTGAAAAGAGTCGAAGACGCCGGCGCCGACTGGATTCACATCGACGTGATGGACGGACACTTCGTGCCGAACCTCACCATGGGACCTGCGATCGTCGAGGCGGTGCGCGAGATCACGCTCCTACCGCTCGACGTGCATCTGATGCTGACCAACCCCCTCGAGATGGTGGAGTCCTTCGCGAAGGCCGGCGCCGACTACATAAGCGTCCACCGAGAGGTCATCGCAGACGTCGAAGGCGCGCTCCGCCACATCGAGTCTTTCGGCAAGAAAGCCGCCTTGGTGATCAATCCCGACACGCCGGTCGAGACCGTCGCACCCTTCGTTTCGCGCGCGGCCATGATTCTCGTCATGAGCGTGCATCCCGGCTTCGCGGGACAAGGCTTCATCGAGAGCGTGCTGCCGAAGCTCGCGCGATTGCGAGAGATGAAAGAGCGCGAGGGATCCTCGTGTCTCCTCGAGATCGACGGCGGCATCAAGGTATCGAACATCCGTCGCGCGCTCGACGCGGGCGCAGACGTGGTGGTGGCCGGATCCGGAGTGTTTGCGACCTCCGACTATCGCGCAACCATCCAGGCGATGAAGGGCGCGTCCTGATTGTGCTGCGCCGCGCGGCAGATGGGCGGCATTGCACCCCTCCGGATGCCGTGTTATCCACCCGCGGTCCATCTAGCGGGGTGTAGCTCAGCCTGGTAGAGCACTGCGTTCGGGACGCAGGAGTCGGAGGTTCAAATCCTCTCACCCCGACCACGCCTCCTTCTCCGACAAGGCGGGCGCGGCGATGCGCTACCCCAACAACATAGGCTGCCTCTGGGTCGCCCTGTTTCTCCTCCTGATCGGCGGCACACCGTTGCTCGTCGGCGTGTTGCAGATCTTCGGTTTCTTCACCGCCTTGCTGCTGGTCGGAGGATTCGGGCTCAGTTGGTGGATTCGGCGCAAAGCGGTTCTCCGCTATTCGCACTCTCAAAGTGACGCTCACAATCGCTTCGTCGAAGTGCTGGTCATCCTTCTCGTCCGCCCCGCGGAGGTCGACGCCCCAATCAACCGGGGGGAAGTCACGGCGATCCGGCGGTTCTTCCAGGACTCGCTCGGCTATCGGGACGAGCGACTGCTGTGGGTGCGCGACCTCATCAAGTCGAGCCGGCAGTCATCCGAGTCCCTGGAGGCGCTTTGCGCCCGCATCGGCACTGCGTATGGATTTCAAGAGCGATTCATCGTCCTTCAGGTATTGGTTCGGGTCGCCGAGGCGGACGGTCGGCTGGGGGCGGAAGAGCGCAGCTTCATCGAGCGAGTGGCTCTCGAGCTCGGGCTGAGACCGTTCGTGGGCGGGTTCGGCGAGCGCTTCGAGAGCGGTGCCGGGCGGGCAAAGACCGAGCAGTCGTCACGGACGCGAAACGACCTCAACGACGCGCTTGCCACGCTGGGGCTTTCGCCCGCGGCCGACCCGCCAGACATCAAGGCGGCTTGGCGGAGACTCTCGCTCGACAACCATCCCGATCGCGTGACTCACCTCGGCCCTGAGTTCCGCGCACTCGCGGAAGAACGGATGCGAAAGATCAACCACGCCTACACGCGTCTCAAAGAAGCCGGTCGCGTCGAGTGACTTTGCCTGTCGACCGGGCACTGCCCGAAATCACGGCAAGCGCAGGTCGATCGCGGCGCGCGAGCGCCTTGCGATCGAGGATTCTACGAGCGGATTCGATGGCACCTGCCTTGCTAATGCCTACGATGACAAAGTCTTCGGAAACGATCGCGAAGAGATCGCGGCACTCGGCGCGTGAGCTTTACAGGCGCGCACCGTTCCTCGTATAAAACGCGCCGCCGGGGGGTCCTTCAACGCGTCGTTCCCAAGGGAGGTTCGTGAGGTCATGAAGAAAATCGAAGCGATCATCAAGCCCTTCAAGCTGGATGAGGTGAAGGAGGCGCTGAGCGGCGTCGGCGTGCAAGGCATCACGGTGACCGAAGTGAAAGGCTTCGGTCGTCAAAGGGGACACACGGAGCTCTATCGAGGCGCAGAGTACGTCGTCGACTTTCTGCCCAAGGTAAAGCTCGAGATCATCGTGAAAGACGATCAAGTCGAACCGGTGCTGGAGGCGATCTCCGCCGCAGCAAAGACCGGACGCATCGGCGACGGAAAGATTTTCGTCACCACCGTCGATCACGTCGTACGGATCCGTACCGGCGAAACCGGCGAGTCTGCTCTGTAAAGCCCGGGCGAGACACACAACCAAGGTTCCTGAAGGAGGGACGCGATAGATGAAGCCGAAAGAGGTATTGGACTACGCCAAGAAGCAGAACGTGCAGATGGTGGACTTCAAGTTCTGCGATCTACCCGGCACTTGGCAGCATTTCACGACGCCGGTTAGCGAGCTCGAAGAGGATATCTTCGAGGAGGGGCTCGGCTTCGACGGGTCGTCGATTCGTGGCTGGAAGGCAATCAACGAGTCCGACATGTTGGTCGTCCCCGACCCTTCTACGGCAGTGTTGGAGCCGTTTTCGCAGGCGAAGACCCTCTCTCTCATTTGCGACATCGTCGACCCGATCACCCGCGAAGTGTACGCGCGAGACCCGCGCGGGATCGCGAAGCGAGCCGTCAATTTCCTCAAATCCACGGGGATCGGCGACACGGCGAACTTCGGGCCCGAGCCTGAGTTCTTCATCTTCGACAGCGTGCGATTCGATCAGTCGCAGAACCACGCTTTCTACGAAGTGGATTCCGTCGAGGGCTTTTGGAACTCGGGCGAAGACGGAATGCAGAACCTCGGCCACAAGCCCCGATACAAAGAGGGCTACTTCCCGGTCGCACCGACTGACAGCTTGAACGACATCCGCGACGAGATGGTACTCGCCATGGAGTCCGTCGGGCTTCGCGTGGAGCGCCAGCACCACGAGGTCGCGACCGCGGGTCAGGCAGAGATCGATCTTCGCTTCTTGCCGCTGACCCAGATGGGCGACGCGCTCATGTGGTACAAGTACTGCGTCAAGAACGTCGCGCGCCGCAACGGCAAGACCGTTACGTTCATGCCCAAGCCGGTGTTTCAGGACAACGGCTCCGGCATGCACGTTCACCAGTCGATCTGGAAGGGCAACAAGCCTCTCTTCGCGGGCGACAAGTACGCAGGTATGTCGGAGATCGCGATGCACTACATCGCCGGGATTTTGAAGCACGCGCCGGCGATCTGCGCGTTCACCAATCCGGGCACGAACTCCTACAAGCGACTCGTGCCGGGCTTCGAGGCACCGGTCAATCTGGCCTACTCGTCGCGCAACCGCTCGGCTTCGATTCGAATTCCGACCTATTCGCCGTCCCCGAAGGCGAAGCGCATCGAGGTGCGATTCCCCGATCCGAGCTGCAACGGCTACGTAGCGTTCGCGGTCATGCTGATGGCTGGACTCGACGGCATCGAGCGAAAGCTCGATCCGGGTCAAGCTCTCGACAAGGACATCTACGCGCTCACGCGCGCGGAGTTGAAGAACGTGCCGAGCGTGCCGGGCTGCCTCGAGGACGCTCTCGAGGCGCTGCGGAAAGATCACGACTTCCTTCTCAAGGGAGACGTGTTCAGCGAAGACCTGATCGAGACCTGGATCGACTACAAGTACGACCGCGACGTCAATCCGATGCGGCTCCGACCGCATCCTTGGGAGTTCGCGCTGTACTACGACTGCTGAGCCGATCACCGGATCGACTCGAAGAGAAAGGCCCGCGCTCGTTGCCGAGCGCGGGCCTTTTTTCTTGCGGGCCGTGGCGCGCAATCACGCCATGCAATCCCTCAGCTCGCGCTCAGGTCTCGCTCGACGACGATCCGTCACGGAACGCCGTCAGCACCAGCACGACGATGCCGAGCGTGATGCCCATGTCGGCCACGTTGAAGGCCGGCCAGTGCCAGTCGCCGACGTACACGTCGACGAAGTCGACGACCTCACCGTAGCGGATCCGATCGTGGAGATTGCCCAGCGCGCCGCCGATCACCGCCGCGGTTGCACCCCGTTCCCACGTCGCCTCCCGCGGCATCCGAACCAGCATCCATGCGAAGGTCAGGACCGCCGCCGCGGACACCGCAATGAGCACGATCTCGCGCCACGGCGACGCGGCTGCGGCGAGCAGGCCGAAGGCGGCACCGGGATTGCGAACATGGACGATCGAGAGAAATCCGGGGAGCACGGGAAATGCGTCGCCGCGCTCGAGCGTTGCCAGAATCCACAGCTTGGTGACACGGTCGATGCCGACGATCGCGAGGGTCAGAGCGAACGCCGGGAGAACGCTCATGGCGCTGCGGAGACTACGCCGTAGCAACGATCACAGAGCTCTGGATGATCCCCATGCGTTCCCACGCTCGGCAGCCACCGCCAGCAACGCGTGCACTTGGAGTCGGGATGCACCGTCACTTCCACTTGCGGCTCCTTTGCGGTCGCGTCGGCAACGACATCGACAGCGGAGACGATGAACATCGCGGCGAGTTTCTCCGGGCCGAATGCAGCAACAAGCGCGGCGTCCGCGGGCGGGACGCTCAGGCGCACCTTCGCCTCCAGCGATTGGCCGATCTCGCCCGCCTTGCGCTTTTCCTCGAGAGCACGAGTGACGTGCGCGCGAAGATCCCAGGCTCGCGGCCACGGGGTGTCTACGTTGCCGTGTCCCGCCTCCAGCCCGTGAACACCCACGGCGCGGACCTTCGGGAAGTCGTTCAGCAGCACGCAATCGTTGCGCTCACCCGGCATGGACCGCCAGATCTCGTCGGCCGTGAAGGTGAGGATGGGGGCGATGAGGACGGCGAGCGCCGAGAGAATCTCGTACATCGCCGTCTGTGCGGCACGCCGCTCACGAGAGGCAGCCGCGCTGCAGTAGACGCGGTCTTTCACGATGTCGAAGTAGAGCGAGCTCAACTCGACGCTGCAGAAGTTGTTCAACGCGTGGTAGACGACGTGAAACTCGTAGGCCTCGTAAGCTTCACGACAGCGCTCGATGAGCTCGTCGAGCTTGCCGAGCGCCCACACGTCGAGAGGATCGAGCTCGCCGATCGCCAGCTTGTCCGACGCCGGATCGAAATCGTAGAGGTTCGCCAGCAAGTTGCGCGCGGTATTGCGGATGCGGCGGTAAGAGTCGGCGACGCGCTTCAAGATCTCGTCGGAGATTCGGACGTCGTCCCGGTAGTCTTCGGCGGCCACCCAAAGTCTGAGGATGTCCGCGCCGTACTGTTGGACGAGCTTCTGCGGCGCGATCACGTTCCCGACCGACTTCGACATCTTCCGACCCTCGCCGTCGAGGATGAATCCGTGCGTGAGCACGGCCTTGTACGGAGCGCGGTCGCGGGTCGCCACGGACGCGAGCAAAGCCGAGTGGAACCAGCCGCGATGCTGGTCGCTGCCTTCGAGATACAGGTCCGCGATGGTGTCGGTGTCGAAGTCCTTCTCGACCACGGCCGCGAAGCTCACGCCCGAGTCGAACCACACGTCCAGAATGTCCCGCTCAGGCTCGAAGCTCGCCCCGCCGCACAATGAGCATTGGAATCCAGGAGGAACGAGCTTCTCGACCGGCGACGCGAACCAGACATCCGAGCCGGCGGTTTCGAACAGATCCGCGACGTGCCGCGCGATTCGGGCATCCGCGACGGAAACCTGGCACTTCTCGCAGCGCAGCGCGATGACCGGCACGCCCCACGCGCGCTGGCGCGAGAGACACCAATCCGGCCGTCCCGAGATCATGCCGGTGATGCGGTTCTCACCCCACGCGGGGATCCACTTCGTGCCCTCGATCGCCGACAGCGCCCGCTCGCGAAGTCCCTGCCCATCCATCGACAGGAACCATTGATCGGTGGCGCGAAACAGCACCGGGCGCTTGCAGCGCCAACAATGAGGGTAAGCGTGATCGAGCGGCGCGGTCGCGAGTAGCGCCCCCGCAACCTCTAGCTGCTTCACGATGTCGGCGTCGCACTCGAATACGGAGCGCCCCGCGTACTCCGGAACTTCGGCCGTGAAGCGTCCGGCATCGTCTACCGGCGCGTAGACGTCGAGGCCGTACTTCTGACCCAAAGCGTAGTCTTCCTGGCCGTGGCCCGGCGCCGTGTGAACGCAGCCCGTACCCGCGTCGAGGGTGACGTGCGCACCGAGACAGACCGGCACGTCGCGATCGATCCAGGGATGCCGCGCTACGACGCCCTCTAGCGCGCCGCCCGGAAATCGTGCGAGGACGTTGCCGAGCCCGAGTACCTTACGAAGTGCGGCGGGCCCGTCGAGCATTTCCTCTGCGACCACGAGCGCACGACCACCGGGCGCCTCGACGAGCGCGTACGAGTGGGTCGGATGCACCGCAATCGCCAGATTGGCGGGGAGCGTCCACGGCGTGGTGGTCCAAATCGCGATCCGCGGCTTCGTTGCCGTGTAAGCAGCGAGCGGCCCGGCGCGATCGCCGACGTCGAAGGCGACGAACACGCTCGTCGATCGGTGATCGGCGTAGTCCACTTCGGCTTCGGCGAGCGCCGTGCGACACGACGCGCACCAGTGCACGGGCTTTCGGCCCCGATACAGCGCGCCCGACTCGATCACGCGAGCCAGCTCGCGTGCCTCGGCGGCTTCGTAAGAGAAATCCATCGTGAGGTAGGGCCGCTCCCACTCGCCGAGCACGCCGAGACGAATGAACTCCGCGCGCTGAATGTCGACGAAGCGCCTCGCGTAGTCGGCACATCGACGTCGCACCTCCGCAACGCCGAGACGCGCCTTCTCGTCGCGGCCGAGCTTTTTCTCGACCTCGAGCTCGATCGGCAAGCCGTGGCAGTCCCAGCCGGGCCGATACGGCGCGCGACATCCGGCAAGGTGCCGATATTTGAGAATGATGTCCTTTAGAACTTTGTTGAGCGCGTGACCGAGATGGATGTCGCCGTTGGCGTAGGGGGGACCGTCGTGAAGCAAGAAAAGCGGCGCATCACGCCGTTGCTCGAGCATCCGCTCGTAGAGACCCGCCGCGCGCCAGCGTTCGAGCGTCTCGGGCTCGCGCTGCGCGAGCCCGGCCCGCATCGGGAAATCCGTGCGCGGCAGGTTGAGCGTATCTTTGTATTCCATCGACGATGACGCGAAGGGCGAGCGGTCGGTCATACCAACCGCCCGACCGACCCGCAACTGACTCGAGTCGAGCCGAAATGGCGCCTGCTGCGTTGGAAACCGCTATCCGCACGGACTACACCTCGCTCGTGGCAAAGCGCCTTCACGTGAGCTTCCGCGGTGATGTCGGTGCGACGAAAATCGACGAAGCAGGCCAGCCGAAGCCCTGCGCGTCCGGCGTCGGTTGGGTCAATGCTCACACGCTCGAAACGCTCGCGAAGCGAAACATTCCTCGGACCGACCCCTGGGGCCGAACTCTCGCCCCCGCACCCGAGAAAACAGATAAAAAATAGAGAAGCCCGAGCCTAGCGGGCTCTGCTATTCCGGACCGGGTACGCGTCGGCGAACCGCGCGGCGACGGCCCTCGCCGCCGAAATCCCAGTCGAAGGCCCGCTCTTTTCGCAGGCCCATGAAATAGCAGCACATCTCGTGATCGAGATCGTTGTTGAACGTGCGTTGCATGCCGTCATCGAAGAGCACGCGTACGAGACAGGTTCCCCCCTCGACCGTGGACGTCATCTCTTCCACCACGGCGCCCAGACCCCACTCTTGGTGGAGATCGTGGTAGACCCGATCACCGAGTCGCAGATACAGCCGAGCCCGCTGCACGGGGGCTAGCATACACCACACGCTCGCACCGTTGCCAGAAGAAAATCGCTCGAAAGCGCGAAGTCAGAACACGCTACCGCCGCAAGGTGCAACCTCTATTCGCGTTCCGGAAACGAGAACCGGCACGATGCGGCGGCGACTCGTCAACTTCAACAATTCGGGGATCAAATGGGGGTTGCGCTCGATGTCTATCTCCTCGACGACGACACCGCGAGCCGCGAGATCTCGACGTAGCTCGTCGCAATGCGGGCAGTCGCGTATTACCCAGAGCGTGGCGCGCACGTCGGGGGCTGGCTCAGCTTGCCGCGGGCGGGAGCCGTCGAACGGTGGTGTCGAGCACGCGCAACTCCACGCCGTCGCGGGATCGAATCGTCAAGATTCGACTGTAGATGTTCATCGCGGGGCGCTCTTCCACGCGAAGCACCGTGAAGCGGCCGGGGTGACTCTGGTGGACGACCTCGTCGCCGACTCGGATCTCTTCGTCGCTCATCGCTCTCCTCGAAGTGCTCAGCCGAGGAAGATCGACGAGCGTCGCGACAATTGACCGCGAAGCAGGATCTGCACCGTGCGCGCGACCCGGTCGCTCATCGCTTCGAAATCCATCGCTCCGGAACCGCGAAAACGGCTTTCGCGATAGAGGTAGATGCGCGATCCGAAAAGGATCTTCCACTTCGTCGGCAGGGGCAGCATACCCACGAGGCCCAGCACCGGGAAGAACGGCGTGATGGGAACGTAGGGCGCTCCGATGACCTTCCCGAGGACGGCGCTGCGACCGATCACCGGGTAGATCTCCTCGGCGCCGACGACGGCGAAGGGGATGATCGGCACCCGGTGTCGACACGAGAGCCGGGCCGCCGAGGTGGAGAATCGGCCCACGCGGTAGCGGTCCTCGAAAAGCTTCGACACCCCATAGATGCCTTCGGGGAAAATGAGGGGAAGCTCGGCTCTCGAGAGCAGCTCATCCGCGACGGCGTAGCGGGCGGGTACGCCGCCGAGCTTGCGATAGGCTTCGCGTACCGGGCCCATCGCTTCGACGAAGCGATCGTAGAGCGGTCGCACGACGCGGCGCGGGCCACCCGCGCACTCGGAGAGCGCATACGCCACCATCGTCGCGTCGAAGGGCAAGCCACCCGAATGGTTGCCGACCAAAATGGCGCCCCCGGCCTCCGGTACGTTGTCCATACCGTCGACGTCGACTCGCCAATACTTCTCGAAGAGAAAACGGAAGACGGGCTCGGCGCGCTCGCGAAACTCGAAATCGATGCCGTAGTCTACGTCCGCGCCCGCTTCTACGGCTTCGTCGGATCGTGAATCGGTCAGCCGCTCGAGCTCGTCGCGAAGGCGGGGATCGATCTCGAGGCGAGCACTACCCTTGCGTCGAAGCTCGGCGATTCGACGTGCACCGCGCCCGATCCCGAGATCGCGCGCTCGCGTGAGATCACTTCGCTGGCCGGAATCCGGCATACCCATCCACTCCACAAACCAACAACGCAGCGAACGCTACCAAACGGGTTCGAAGCGCTCAACCGTTTCGCGCGCGGCACCTGCACCGACGACGCGCTGCAGCGAAGATCGCTCACTCTACCACGTTCGTCGCGGGCTCGGTTCCCGAGCGTTTTCGACGTCGACGACGCTTTCGCTTGGGTGCCGGCGTGGCGGACGGTTCCTTCGAGCTGGGCGCGGCGACGGGAGGCTCGGTCGTCGTGCTTGGACGGTCGCGATCACGGCCGCCGCGGCGGCTTCCCGATCGCTCTCGCTCACCGCTGCCGTGTCCGCCACCGGGATGGGTGCGGGGGCGGGCGCGCCGCGGGACCGGCAGGGGTCGCACGAACATCGACTCCTCCGGAAACTCGTAGGGCAGTCGATGTCCGATCAATGCTTCGATCGCTTCCAACGAGTACACGTATTGCTCGCAGGCGAGCGAGAACGCCTTACCCGAAGCGCCGGCGCGTGCCGTGCGACCGATCCGGTGCACGTAGTCTTCTGGATCCTGCGGTAGGTCGTAGTTGAAGACGTGGGACACGGCTTCGATGTGCAAACCACGCGATGCGACATCCGTCGCGACGAGAAGGCGAATCTCCCCGGTCTTGAACCTGTCGAGCAGCTTGATGCGCTTGCGCTGATCGATGTCGCCCGCGAGCGCGCCGGCAGCGTAGCCGTGCGCTTCCAGCTGATCGCCGAGCCGAGCCGCCATCGTCCTCGTATTGACGAAAATCAGCCCGCGAGTGGGATTCTCTTGCGCGATCAAACCGAGGAGGGTGGGAAGCTTCTCTTGCTGACCGACGTGAAACACACGCTGCTCGACGTTGTCGGCAGTGACACGATCCTGGTGCACTGCGACTCGCTCGACTCGGTTCATGTGCTCGTAAGCGAGCTCGAGCACTCGCTGGGAGAGCGTGGCGGAGTACAAGAAGGACTGGCGCCGATCGGGCATCGGCATCCGACGCACCAGGAAGCGAAGGTCGTCGATGAAACCCATGTCGAACATGCGGTCGGCTTCGTCGATGACGAGAATCTCGGCTTGGTCCAAGTGGTAGGCGTGCTGCTTGAAGTAGTCGATCAAACGACCGGGCGTGCCGACGAGTACGTCCACGCCTGCCTTCAAGCGGTCGAGTTGCTTCGCGTAGTCGACGCCGCCGTACACCGCATGGATGGAGAAGCCGCAGTGCTTCCCAAGAAGCTCGGCCTCTTCGCGAATTTGGATGACGAGCTCGCGCGTTGGCGCGATGATCAGGGCGCGCGGGCTGGAGCCACGAGGGAGCGACCGGCGCGGCACACGAAGCAACCGCGTGAACGCACCGATCAGATACGCGGCCGTCTTACCCGTACCGGTCTGGGCCTGGCCCGCAACGTCGTGCCCCGCGAGCGCGAGCGGCAAGGTCGAGGCTTGTATCGGTGTGCAGTCGGTGAAACCCGCGTCGACGATTCCGCGACGAACTTCTTCCGGGAGGTCTAGGGCAGCGAATTCGATGGGGTTGCTCCCTGTCGTCAAGTGCGCTCAGTTGGGATTTCGGGGCTTCGTCGTCGACGGACGTCTCCCCAGCTGTCGTTCAGCAGACGCGCAAACTCATCCGGTCCGATGAACCCGCCCCGCCGCTTCCATTCCTTGCCATCGGGCCCGAAGACGATCGTGGTCGGCGCGGCGATCACATCGAAGCTGCGTAACACGCGTGTGATGAAGTCGTCGGGCTCGGTCATGTCCACGGTCAGAAGCGCCAATCCCTCGGCGACCTCACGAACCGACGGATCGGTGAACGTCCGCTCCTTCATTTCCTTGCATGGCGCACACCAGTCGGCCCCGAACTCGATCACGAAAGGAGCTCCGCTCCGTCGCGCTCGGTCGAACGCCTCAGCTGAGAAAGGGGTCCAAGCGAGCGCCTGCGAGGTCCCGCCGTCGCGCGGTGCCTCGCTGCAGGCCGCGGGGATCGCGACGAGCACGAGAGCAAACAAAAAGAGTCCACGGAAACCGGACGGGGTCATGGAAAGGTATCCGTGCGAGCGCGGATTACCGTAACCGACCGGGCTGGGATTTGCGAGCCGGCCCCCGTCCCCGTACAAGCGCCTCCGATGAGACAACCGGGCTCGGAAGCAGACACCGCTCGTCAGCGGTGGATCGTCACCGCGGGGCTCGTGGCTCTCGCGCTCTCCTGCCCCGCGCGGGCGGTGGCGCTGGATTTGGTGGATCACGGACCCACGTTTGCGATCGGATATGCGCGGGAGCGAGGGCAAGACATGGCTTTTCCTTCGCTCGGTTGGCGTTGGCGATGGGGCTTCGGTGAGACGGTCGATACCAACGCGGCCAAAATCGGCACCCGCCTGACCTGGTACGTGGAGCCGATGCTGGCGGCAGTCGCGGGTGATGAGAGCACGGCCGAGTTTCAAATCGTCCCAGGCCTTCGAATCGAATCCGCGCGGCCTTGGGGGACTAGTGCCACTCCCTACCTCGAGGGCGGAATCGGCCTCATGGTGACGGGACTCGACGATCTCGGGCTCGGATCCAACATTCTTTTCAGCGACAACGTCGGGCTCGGGGTCACGTTTCGCGACTCCGGTTGGTCTTTCGGGTATCGCTACCGACACGCATCGCACGCCCGCATTTGGGCCGAGAGCAACGCGGGCTTGGACGCTCACTACCTCACGGTGCGATATGACATTACGCCCGCTCGGTGAGGCGCATCAAAGCGGTACGGATTCCACGACCTCGAGCCCGTAGCCCGAGATGTTCGGCAATCGTGGCGGCGAGTTTGTCAGCAGTCTAATCCTGCGGACGCCGACGTCGCGCAAGATCTGCGCACCCACGCCATAGTCTTTGAAGGCCGCAAGTCGCGCGGAAGGATTCGTGCTCGCGGGACCTTCTTCGACACGGCCGAGCATCTCCGCGCCGCGCCCGTGACGACGTACGTACAACACGATCCCGGATCCTTCCGCTGCGATGCGCTCCATCGCAGCGTGGAGGAGCCGACCGGTGTTGCGCTTGGTGTATCCGAAAACGTCGCCGGGAAGGTACTCGGCGTGCGCTCGTACAAGGACGGGCTTCTCCGGGTCGATGTTGCCCTTCACGAGGACCAGGTGCTCGCCGTCTTCCACCGACGATCGATACACGTGAGCAGTGAACTCGCCGCCGAATCGCGTCGGCAATCTGGAGGTCGCGACGCGAGTGACCAACGATTCGGTCTGAAGTCGATACTCGATGATGTCCGCAACGGTGCCGACCTTGAGGCCGTGCGTCTTGGCGAAAGGCACGATGTCCCCGAGCCGGGCCATCGTTCCGTCCGGGTTCAAGATCTCGCAAATCACTGCCGCCGACTCGAGGCCGGCCATTCGACAAAGATCGATCGCGCCCTCGGTCTGTCCGGTTCGAACGAGGACGCCGCCTGCGCGCGCGCGGAGAGGGAAAACGTGACCCGGCACCAAGAAATCTCCAGCGTCGGCGTCGGGATGAGCGGCGCGACGGATCGTCTCCGCGCGGCCCGCTGCCGTGATGCCGCGGCCGCGTGCGGATCGAGCGTCGATCGAAATCGTGAACGCGGTTCCGAACGGTGACGCGTTGTCGGCGACCATCATTCTCAAACCGAGTCGCGCCAAACGCTCCTCGGTGGTCGGCATGCACACGAGGCCGCGTGCGTGCTTCAGCATGAAATTGACCTGGTCGGGTGTGACGTGTTCCGCGGCGGCGACGAGATCGCCCTCGTTTTCGCGATCCTCGTCGTCCATGAGGATCACCATGCGGCCGGCAGCGAGCTCGTTGGCGAGCTCTCGCACACCCGCAATGTCCGCTTTGCTTCCGCGCTTTCGCGCGTTCGTCTTCTCCGCTTTCGCCAGCAAGCGATCCGACTATAGCGCCGTCGGCGCCGGGTTTGAAAGTCGCGCGGCGCTCACTCCACGGTGACGCTTTTCGCGAGGTTTCGCGGCTGATCCACATCGGTCCCGCGCTCGACCGCGATGAAATATGCGAGCAGCTGAAGAGGAATCGTCATCAGCAGCGGGGTCAAGATGGAGCTCGTGGCGGGAATCTCGATCACGGACTCACTGATCCGCCGAAGCTCGTCGTCGGCTCGGTCGGTGATCGCGATGATACGGCCTCCGCGCGATTCCACTTCGCGGAGATTGCTCAACGTCTTGCCGTACACTTCGTCCCGCGGAACGATCACGACGACCGGCATCGATTCATCGATGAGCGCGATCGGGCCGTGCTTCATTTCGCCCGCCGGATAGCCTTCCGCGTGGATGTACGAAATCTCTTTCAGCTTCAACGCACCTTCGAGAGCGATCGGATAGTTCACGCCGCGCCCGAGGTAGAGCACGTCCGAGGCGGTCGCGTAGCGTCGCGCGGCGGCCGCGATGACGGCTTCCGATTCGAGAATACGCTCCACCGCCGCCGGCAGCTCGACGAGCGCCTGGATGAGCTCGGTCTCATAGGCGGCAGATACGCGTTGGCGTCGCCGGCCGAGATACAGGCCCAGAAGGTAGAGCGCCGTGAGCTGGGTGGTGAACGCCTTCGTGCTTGCAACGCTGATCTCCGGACCGGCATGCGTGTAGAGAACCGCGTCCGCTTTGCGGGCGATCGACGAATCGACGACGTTGCAGATCGCGAGCACGGGAGCGCCCCTCTCGCGCGCCGCCTCGACCGCCGCGAGCGTGTCGGCAGTCTCACCCGACTGCGACACGACGATCATCAGCGTGTGGTCTTCGATCAACGGGTCGCGGTAGCGAAACTCGCTGCCGTAGTCGACCTCCGTCGGCATTCGGGCAAGACGCTCGAGCACGAACTTGCCGACCAAGCTCGCGTGCCATGCCGTTCCGCAGGCCACGATCGTCGCTCTATCCGTCGCTCCCACTCGCTCCCATATCGCGTCGAGCTCGGGGAGAAGCACCCAGCCGCGCTCCTGCGCGATGCGTCCACGCAAGGTGTCGATGATCGCCTGAGGCTGCTCGTGGATCTCTTTCAGGAGAAAGTGTTTGTAGCCACCTTTTTGGGCCGTGACGGGATCCCACCCGACATGACGGGGTGAGCGATGAATCGGCTCACCGCCGAACGTGACGATCTCGATGCCTTTCCGCGACACGCGCGCGAGCTCCCCGTCTTCGAGAAAGATGACCTCGCGAGTGTAATCGAGAAGCGCCGGGATGTCGGACGCGACGAAGTTATCATGACCACCGACGCCGAGAACGACCGGCGTAGAGTTCTTCGCGGCGATCAGGCAGTCGGGCTCGCGGCTCGACATCACGACGATCGCGTAGGATCCCTCCAAGTGCGCGATCGCCTCCCGGGTCGCCGCGAGCAAATCGAGACCTCTTCCGAGCGCTGCTTCGATCAGATGAGAGATGATCTCGGTGTCGGTCTCCGACGCGATATTCTTGCCGGCCCGAGTGAGCTCTTCCCGCAGCTCGACGTAGTTTTCGATGATGCCGTTGTGAATGACGACCACGTCGCCTGCGCGGTGCGGGTGTGCGTTCTGCTCGCTCGGTCGGCCATGGGTCGCCCAGCGCGTGTGGCCGATGCCCGTGGTTCCGGCGAGCGGACGTCCGCGAATCGCTTGCTCGAGGTTGTCGAGCTTGCCGACGGCCCGGCGAATCTCGATGTCGCCGTTGACGAGGGTTGCGATTCCGGCGGAATCGTACCCGCGGTACTCGAGCCGGCGTAGACCTGCGAGGAGCACCGCGTCCGCAGCACGCTCACCGACGTATCCAACGATGCCGCACATACCTTGGCTCTCAGCTCTTGCTGCGCGCGTTGCGACGCTTGGTGAGCGGCTCGCCGGTCGCACGCTTGCGAAATGCTCGGACCCAGTTCGGGCGCGTCATCTGCTGCTTGTCGTTGAACGCGAGCGCACCTGCCGGCACGTCGCGACTCACCGTGGAGCCGGCCGCGACGTAAGAGTCCGCACCGAGTGTGACCGGCGCGACGAGTTGGGTGTCGCTTCCGATCTGGACGCGGTCGCCGATCACGGTCCTATGTTTTCGGAAACCGTCGTAGTTACACGTGATGGTTCCGGCCCCGATGTTCGCGTCGCGTCCCACGGTCGCATCGCCGATGTACGCGAGGTGATTCGCCTTGGACCCGCGCCCGAGCGTTGCGTTCTTCACTTCGACGAAGTTGCCGATGTGGACGGAGTCCCCGAGAGACGCGCCGGGGCGCAAGTGAGCATAGGGCCCGACGCGGGCATCGGTCGCGATCCGGGCTCCGTCGGCCACGACTCCCCATCGAACGTGAGCGCCGGCTCCCACTACCGTGTCCGAAATACGACTCGCCCCGTCGATGCGGGCCCCTTCGCTTATCTCCGTGCGTCCGAGCAGCACCACGCTCGGGCCGATCGAGACATCCATGCCGAGACGCACATCGGCGCCCAGGTACGCGGACGAGGGGTCCAGAAATGTCACTCCTTTGTCCATCCACTCAGCGATCAATCGTTCTTGCAACGCGGCTTCCGCGCACGCGAGATCCAGGCGGGAATTCACACCCAGCCCTTCGTCGGCGTCGTCGAGGACGTGACAACGTGCACGGCCTCCTCTTGCCGCTACCGCGACCAGATCCGTCAAATAGTACTCGCGTTGCACGTTCTTTCGGCCGAGCTTTCCTAGCGAGGCGAAGAGGAAGGTGGAGTTGAAACAGTAAGTACCCGTGTTGACCTCGTCGATGTTGCGCTCGTCCGGGGTCGCGTCCGCGTGCTCGACGATGCGGATTCCGCCGCTCCCGTCTCGAACGACGCGCCCGTATCCGGCCGGCTCAGCGGCGATCATCGACAGCACGGTTGCGCTCGCGTCGGCGCGCCGATGAAGATGGAGCAGCTTCGTCAACGTGCTCGCGCGTAGGAGCGGAACGTCGCCGCTGAGTACGAGCACGTCGCCACGAAACCCCGCGAGAGCGCGGCGCGCTTGCAGCACGGCGTGGCCGGTACCGAGCCGAGGCTCCTGAACCACCACGGATTCGCCATCGACAGCCGCGGCGACGACTTCTTTGGCGCTTTTTCCGACCACGACGACGGCACGGCTGGGGCGCAGAGCGCGAGCGGCATCCAGAACGTGAAGAAGCAGGGGCTTACCCGCGAGCTCGTGCAGCACCTTCGGACGGTGCGAACGCATTCGCTTGCCGTCGCCGGCGGCGAGGATCACCACCGCGAGCGGGCGTCGCTCAGTGCGAGTGGTCGTCTGGCTCTTTTTTCGGCGCATGCTCGGAGGTCGGGCCGTCCGCGATCGTTGCTGCGAACGGCTCGGAGACGGGCTCCCATCTTATCAAACCACCGGTGTCTTGGGCGATCACGTAGGCGCCTCCCGGCAGGGCCGCGACGCCTTCCTGCATGATGCCGGGAACGCGCACCGTGCGAAGTCGGCTCCCGGCGGGATCGACGACGTGAACGGAACGCCAAAGCGCCGAGGGCACGAGGAAAACACCGAGAATCGCGTGCCAGCTCACATCGGAGAGCGGCGGCGACGCGATCCGAAACGCCCTCAATACGCGCGCCCGCTCGAAACGCTCGCGGGACGTGCGGAGCGGGACGGCCAGCTCGATGAGCGCGGGCGGATCGTACTGGTTGACCGCGAAAAAGCGGCCCCCTTCCGGGTGCGCCGAATCGGGGACGAACGTAACACCCTCGATGCCGTCTCCGCCTCGCTCCAGAAAATCCGGATCGCCTTCGAAGGCACGATCGACGGTGAATCGCCGACGGATCGCGAATCGATCCGGGTCAACCTCGAAAAGAATCTCGTGACCCTCGCGAATCACGTACAGATATCCGGTCGCCGGGTCGAAGGTGATCCCCTCGAGGTCGCCACCGAGAGCGCGCGAAGACTTCACATTACCCTCGAGCGTCACCTCGCCGATGCCGCCCTCGTCGCTGATCACGAAAAGAGTCTTACGGATCGAGTGGTAGACGACACCGGAAGGCTCCGGCAAGCCAGGCAGCGTCCATTCGACGACCTTCTCTCCGGGGGATGGGGAGCCTTGGCTCGGTGCTTCGGCCACGGCGCTCGCGACGAGCAACAAAGGCGCCAGAACGAGGACGAACGCGCTTCGATGCGCTCGCGGGGTGCGACGAACAAACAAAAGCGTAGCGTTCCTGCGTGACAGTACCACGCCGAGTCCTTCGGTCAATTGACTTGCAGGCCGCGCCATCGTGCCAGAAAATACTCGTCCGAGACGTGATCGAGCGCAGCAGAAAACGAACCGTCGATCGTCCGAGGAGCCACCGTATGCGCGTGGCGATCATTGCGATCGGCCTGGGTAGCGCATTCGCTTGCGCAGCGCCGAGGGTCCCCGAGCACGCTCCGCCGACACTTGAAGCGCCGCAAACTACGCAAGTCGTCCCGAACGAGGTCCTCGCCGAAACGGACGTGACGGTGGTGGTGACGAAGCACGCGCGACGGCTCGAGCTGTACCGCCGGGGCACTTTGGTGCAGGCGTTTCCGATCGTGCTCGGAGCGCGCCCAAAGGGCGCCAAGCGTTTCGAAGGCGACATGCGAACACCGGAAGGCGTCTATCGCGTAGCGGACAAACGACTCCACGGTCGCTGGCGATACTTCATCGCGATCAACTACCCGACAGAGGACGATCGATCCGCCTACGATGTCGACGTGAGCGCCGGCTTGATCCCGCGAATCGGTGGAAAAGTACCTGGGCTCGGGGGAAACCTCGGCATCCACGGAAACGACCGCCCTCGCGATCAAGCGTCTGGGAGAGATTGGACCCGCGGCTGCGTCGCAATGCGGAACGAGGACGTCGCCGTGCTCTACGACATCGTCGACGTGGGAACGCCGGTGATCGTGCTTCCCTGAACGGGCAACCGGCCGCTACTCAATTCGGCCGCGCGATCAACGCCCGGAGCAGATGCGGGAGGCTCTCCTTCACCTGAGCGACGTAGTCGCCCAGCGCTGCGCTCGGGTCGGCGATCGCCCAGCCCTCGTCACCGAGATAGTCGACGAGCGCGAACACCTGTTTCGCCTCCAACTCCGGCCAGGTGACGAGGAGATCGGCATCCTCCCCGGTGGCGACGACGACGGCGTCGCTGTCCTCCAAAAGATCAGCCTCGCTATCGAGGTCCGGACATGTGGGTCCGACCCCAACGAGCCCCAACGCCGTAATCGCGGCTGGATCCGAGGGTCCCGCGCCCTGGCCAAACCCGACGCTCACGACATCGATACGCTCGCTCCAGCCGTGGCGCTGGATCGAGTCGAGTAGCAGCGCCGAGAGGATGAGATTGCGGTCCGGGCTTTGGCTACCGACCACCGCCACCGAAAGCTTCGTACGAGCCACCACCATCACCTCCACGCGGATTGGAGCCCGCGCGCATTAAGGTTTTCTACAGAGCCACGAGCCCGCCCGCAATGGGCTGCTCACGCCGACGGTGACCCTGTGTCGCAGACGATTGCAGGGAGGCAAACCGGGGCGTATCTAGCCACCCCATGCGCGTCTACGCGCCCGCCGAGCAGGAGTCGCCGAGGAGTGACCCCATCCTCACTCTCGGTATTGCGACGCCGATCGGAAGGCTTCACATCGCAGCGACCCCTCGAGCGATCGTGCGCATCGAGCTGCCCCAGCTTCGCGCGGAAGTGCGCATGAACGTGTGGCTCGCGTTGCATTTTCCGCTCGCCCCGAAGCGCAGCGGCGTGAGCCCGATCCTCAAAAAAGCCGCGCAGCAGATCGAAGACTACTTCACAGGTGACGGCTCCGAGTTTTCGATCTCCCTCGAGCTCTGGGGCACTCCGTTCCAAACCGAGGTGTGGAAAGCCGTCGCAAGAATCCCTCCGGGGTCGACCCGAACGTACGGCGACATCGCAACATCGATCGGGCGACCGCGTGCAGTTCGCGCGGTTGGAGCCGCCCAAGCTGCGAACCCGCTTCCGATCGTGATTCCTTGTCATCGCGTGATGGGCACCGACGGCAGCTTGGCGGGCTACGCCGGCGGTTTGGATGTGAAGCAGTGGCTGTTGGAGCACGAAGCCGCGCGAGTCGAGCGACGCGCCGGCGCCCCCACGGGTGCCCGGCCGCGGCGACCCGTGATCGGGCCCGTCGCGAAGCCTCCGCCTCGGATCTGAGGATACGGCTGTTTCTCAGGGACGCGTGGCTCTCGTCGCGTACGCGCGATGGAGCCACTCCAAGCTCGCTCGCTCGTCTTGTCCAATGGTTCTCAACATCTCGCGCGTGAGCGGGTCCGCTTCGAGGGAGTCGATCGTTTTCTCCAGAGGGGCGAGCGCCGCCTCGATGTCGGGAAACTGGCGCAGAATCGATGCAAGCCGCTCCGAATCGCTGGCCCGCGGATCTAGTAGCGTTGCGTTGTAGTCGGACAACCATGCCGGCACAGCGGCCGTCGGCTCCGCGCCGAGCTCGCGTACGCGCTGCTCGAGAAGTTGCGCGTGGAGAGCTTCGCGCGCGGCGATCGTCCGCAGGCCTCCCGCCAGCGCGGCGTCGCGGCTGAGCGCTGCCCAGCGCCTGAGCGTTTCCGCGCCGGACTCTTCGGCCGCGCGATAGCCGTCGAGAACGGCCACGATCTCCCGCTCACTGGCCTCCGTGAGAGCGTCCACGGGTTCTTTGCCGGTCGCGGGAGCCGAACGGATTTCCTCGAGCTGATCGACGAGGTCGTCTTCGCTGATCAACCCTTTGCGATACAGCACGAGAAGGCGCTTCGTTTCCTCTCGCGATCCACCCACCCGCTTCGCCCTCTCCCTGCTTCGCCGCAGCGGTCAGGCGCGCTCGAAGAGCGCCGCCATGCCCTGCCCGCCGCCGATGCACATCGTAACGATGCCGTAACGTTTCTGGGTGCGCTGCAGCTGGCGCAACAGCGTGCCGACCAGACGAGAGCCGGTCATCCCGTACGGATGACCGATCGCGATCGAGCCGCCCTGAGGGTTGATCTGCTCGTCGGTGATGCCGAGCTCGCGGCAGCAGTAGAGCAGCTGAGCCGCGAACGCCTCGTTCAACTCTACGATGCCGATGTCCTTCATCGTGAGCCCGTGACGCTTGAGCAGCTTCGGCACTGCGTTGACGGGACCGATGCCCATCTCTTCGGGTCGACATCCAGCCACCGCGAAGCCACGAAAGGTGCCCAGCGGAGCGATGCCCAGCTGCTTCGCTCTCTCGGCGGACATGAGGACGGTGGCCGACGCCCCATCGCTCAATTGGGAAGCATTCCCTGCAGTCACCGTTCCGTTCTCTTTGAACGCTGGCTTGAGCTTTGCGAGCCCTTCGCGCGTGGTGTCGGCTCGATTGCACTCGTCACGATCGACGACGTGGTCGACCATCGTGATGCTGCCGTCCTCGTTCTTCTTTCCGAACTTCACTTTCAACGGCGCGATCTCTTCCGCGATGGTCCCCGCGGCCGCCGCCTTCGCGTAGAGCTGCTGGCTTCGAAACCCGAAATCGTCCTGCGCATCGCGCGAGATTCCGTAGCGCTCGGCGACGACTTCCGCCGTCTGGCCCATTCCCATGTAGACGCCCGGCCAGGTTTCGTGGACGCGCGAGTTCAGGATGTCGGCCGGGTTCACCTTGCCTTCGCCCATCGTGATGCTTTCGACGCCGGCGCCAATCGCGGCGCTCGCGCCCTCACTCACGATCTGGTGCGCCGCCATGGCGATCGCCTGGAGGCCCGACGAGCAGAAGCGGTTCACCGTAGTGCCCGCGACGGTTTCCGGAAAGCCCGCGCCGAGCAACGCGATACGGGCTACGTTCATCCCTTGCGCGCCTTCCGGGAAGCCACAGCCGGCGATGACGTCTTCGACCTCGCCCCTGTCGAGCTTCGGCACGCGCTTCATCGCGGCGTCGAGGGCGTGACTCAGCAAGTCGTCGGGACGGGTCGCGTTGAACGACCCTCGATGGGACTTCGCCATGCCCGTTCGGACGCTCGAAACGACGACAGCTTCTCTCATTGGGAACTCACTCCTCGAAAGACTCGGTCGCAAGTGCGACCGCGGGAGAGGGTGCTGCGAATCGATCTCTGCTGCAAATCCCGGCCTCGGCTCCCATCGCCACCGAGGTAGTCAAGGCGCGAGTCAAAGTGTCCAAGGAGCGATCGCGTCGATGAAGAGTCCGGCGACGAGCAGCCCGCCAGCCCGTCGCGTATGCCGAAACGCCCACGCGACATACCAAAGCGGCCAAATCGGATAACCCTCCGGGGCCGACTCGGGCGGCGGCTGCCGGAATGTCCGCAAGGTCTCGAGAAGACGAGGCACCGCCGCGAACACGAGGAGACACCAAAGCCCCAGCACGCCGGTCAGCACCAGTAGAACGACGACGGCGTAAAACGACACCATCATCGCCCGGGTCGCTGCCAATGCGCGATCGCGACCCAGCAGGACGGGAAGCGTGCGAATGCCCTTGCTCGAATCGGCGGAGAGTTTGTCGACGTGCTTGCCGAACAACACGGTCGTCACGAGCAACGCGTACGGCACGCTCGCGACGAAAACCCACGCCGGCGCATCACCCGTCGTCACGAAGTAGGTGCCGCCGATCATCAGCGGTCCCCACACGACGGCGACGCCCGGCTCACCGAGACCACGGTGTTTCAAGCGTAGCGGCGGCGCTACGTAGAAGACGCTGATGAACAAACCCGCCAGAGCGAACCCAATCGTCCCTGCACCGCGATCTCTCGCAAGCCACACCAGGATGAGCAGGTCCACGAGGTTGAACGCCACGATGGCGCGGAGCAGGCCCCCCTTCGAGATCAGGCCCGAAAGGATGGGATGGGGCGCGTACAGCGCTCGGACGTAAGCCGCGGTGTCGACACCGCCGCCAAGATCGAAGTAGTCGTTGATCATGTTGTTGGCTGCGTGCGCGACCAACAAACCGACGACCGCGAGCCAGAAGTGCCCCCATAGAGCGTCCGGGTGACCGACCGCGAGCAATCCGCCGATCAACGCGGAGGTGAGCGTCATCGGAAATACGCTGGCGCGCGTGATCAGGAGCCACCGTGAGACCCCGTCCATCTCCGCTTCGGGAGGGAGGTTCTGCGTTTGGACGATGCGACCCCATATCGCCGCACGCTCCGCGAGTGACGTCTGCCTCACGGCGCGGGAGGTTTCCAGACCGCTCAGCCGGAGGCAAGCGACCACGCGGTGGTTCGATCGCGACTCCACGGGCGGCTATAACGAGCCCGTGATCGAGCTTCCGCCGGTTCTCGGTCGCCACGAGCGAAGCCCCGTCATCATCCTCGTCACGGGTCGCACCGCCGTCGCCCGCGTGGGTGGAATCAGCGCCATCCGTCGCCATGTCGCCACCGCGAGCCGGCTCGGCCTTACGCCGATCGTGGTCTATCCCCCGCGCATGACGGCTCTCGGCGCCGAGATCGACGCGGATCTCGACGGCCGAGCACAGTGCGTGCCTGCCGACGCGTTCCGCGGACAAGCCGGCGATAACGAAACCGACGAGGCCCTCGTCATCGCAGCGGACTGGTTTGTCTCGCCTGCGGCGCTCTACGCTTTCGGTCGCCAGACACGCGGCGCCGCGGTGGCGCGTTTCGTCGATCGAGGACGGGTGGTAGCGCCGGTGGCGCGCATACCCGTGGCAAGACTGCGGGCGATCGTCGAGCATCTCGGCGACGCGCCCGTAAGCGAGCTGATCGACCGCGCAGCTGCGGCGGACGCTGCGGTCGTCGAGCTCGCGGTAGGCGACCGCCACCGGTTGAGTGACAACGTCGCGATCGAGCGTTGCGAACGGAAGCTCTTCGGTCTCGGGTCGCATCGGGCGCTGCCGCGGTCCGTTCTGGTATTCGAACGCTACGTCGCGATCCCGATCGCACGATTCCTCGCGCGAACGACGATCACGCCATTGCAGGTGTCGCTCGCGAAAATTTTCGCCGGTTGTCTCGCGGTCTTGACGATGACCGGCGGTGGCTACGTCCGGGGCGTCGTCGCCGCCCTGCTCTACCTCGTGTCGCGCATCCTCGACGCGGTTGCGGGCGACTTGTCACGCGCTGCCGTAAAACCCGCTTCCCGCGGCGAGCGCTTCGACATGACGGCGGATCTCGCGATCCACGTGATGCTGATTTGGGCGATCGCGCTTCGCCCGGACACCGGTCGCCGAGAAGCGACCGCCGCGTTCCTGCTCACGATCGGATTGCTCGTGAGTTGCACGCTCACGTATCGAAGAGTGCTGAGGCCCGTCTGGGACGCGCACGTATCGCGGCTCCGGCACCGAATTCGACCGGACAATTTCGCGAGTCGATTCTGGCGCAGAAACGGACCCGCATATTCGCTCCTCCTCGCGGCCGGTTTCGGTCGTCTCGACTTGTTTCTCTGGGGCGCGGCGCTCGCGAGCCACATGTTCTACGTCCTCTGGCTGCGCGACGAGGCGCGAGAAGCAGCGTCATGAGCGGGCGCCCTGCGCTCGCCCTGAGAATGCTCGCGGCAAGCCGCCGTTTCGGCGCGTATACCGCCCTGCACGAAACGAATCTCTCAGTCTCTCAGGGCGAATCGCTGGCTGTGTTCGGCGCGAACGGGGCGGGGAAGAGCACGCTCCTCAAAGTGGCGTCCGGTCTGCTTCGACCCACCGCGGGCGCGGTAGAGGTCTTCGAGCGCACCCTGCCGGGCGACCCGTCCCTCAGGCGGCGCATCGGCGTGATGTCACACGAGAGTTTTCTCTACCCGGACTTGAACGCCGTCGAGAACCTCGAGTACTACGGTCGCTTGTACGGCGTGAGCGAGCCCGGCCGTGTGAATGAACTCCTCGCGGAGCTGGGGCTCGCGGGGTTCGCCGAGCGAGCAACGCGCACATACTCGCGTGGGACGGCGCAACGATTGTCGCTGGCCCGCGCGCTGCTTCATCGACCTGATCTGTTGATCCTCGACGAGCCGATGTCGGGCCTCGATCCTGCTGCCGCAGAGCTTGCCGAAGGGCTGCTGCGTCGCGCACGCGCAGAGGGCATCACGCTTCTCTTCACATCCCATGATTTCGATGCCGTGGGCCGGATCGCGAGCCGCGCGATCTTGCTCGATCGCGGTCGCGTCGCCTGGGACTCGGGTGATGCCGTAGCGTCGGTGGAGGCAATTCGCAGCGCGTTCGGTCGGGTGACTTCCGCGAGCTGAGGACATCGATGGGCGCGATCATCTGGAAAGATCTGCTGATCGAGCTCCGATCAAGAGAGACCCTGTCGTCGCTCGTTCTGCTCGGTGTGCTGATGCTCGTGATCTTCCAGTTCGCGCTGAACCTGAGCCCCGCCGAGACTCGCAAGCTCGCGCCCGGTCTCCTGTGGACGGCGATTCTCTTCTCGTCGTCGCTGGCGATCGGCCGCACGCTCGTCGCTGAGCGTGAAGGCGGCTGCGTCGGCGCCCTCATGATCGCCCCGATCGACCGCGGAAGCGTATTTCTCGCGAAACTCGTCGTGAATGTGCTTTTGCTCTCGGCGTTCGAGGTCCTGTTGCTTCCGATCTTCGCCGCGATGACCGACGCGCCCGTGTGGGCGGTGCTGCCTCGACTCGTCCCCGTCCTTTTCGCGGGCACACTCGGAATCGCCGCCGTCGGTACGTTGTTCGCGCTCGCCGCGGCGGGTACGAGGGCGCGCGAGATGATGCTGCCTTTGCTGGCGTTGCCGCTCGAGATTCCTCTCGTCATCGCTGCGGTTCAGGCCACCGATCTCGTGCTCGGCGGTGCTCGTCTTGGCGCGCTCGGCGCTTGGGGCAATCTCTTGTTCTCGTTCGACGCGTTGTTCGTCGCAGCCGGATGGTTGGCCTTCGAGCACATCGCTGTAGAATGACGCACTCGCCATGGGCAAGCTCGAGGCCATATTGCTCGGAATCGAAGAATGGACGCTGCGTGCTGCGCCGTGGGTCGCGAGCCTCGCGGTGCCGCTCGCGATCTTCGGCGTTTTTTTCTGGGTACCGACAGACGCCGGCCTCGGCTTGAGTCAGCGTATTTTCTATTTTCACGTTCCTTGTGCGACAGCGTCGTTCCTCGCTTTTGCGGGCGCCGGAGTCGCTGGAGTGCTCCATCTTCGATCGGCGCGCTCAGCCTACGACCACGCCTCGCACGCAGCGGTCGCTGCGGGGATGCTGTTCGCGACCTTGGTCCTGATCACGGGCTCGGTCTGGGCTCGAACCGCGTGGGGAACGTGGTGGACCTGGGACGCTCGCCTGACGACCTTTCTCGTGCTTTGGCTCGTTTTCGCGTCGTATCTGACACTCCGCGCGCTCGGGCGTGACAACCACATGATGCCCCGTTACGCCGCCGTGTTGGCGGCGGTGGGAGCCCTCAATATTCCTCTGGTGATGATGGCGACACGCCTCTGGCGGACCATCCATCCTCAGGTCATCCGCAATCCCGAAGGCGGCATCGACGACTCGAGGATGATCGCGACGCTCGGACTGAGCTTCGTCGCGGTGTTCTCTTTGTTTTTCTGGATTTGGGCAGTGCGCTCACGTTTGTTTCGAGCAGAGGAGCGCGTCGAAGCCCTCGAGCACTCCAACCCGTGAGAAGCGCGACGGGACGGAGAACACGATCATGAGTCCACTGGCCTACGTCGGCGTCGCGTACGCGAGCATTTGGATTCTCCTGCTGGCGTACGCGTGGCGACTGACGCGTACCGCTCGCGATCTCGGTGATCGCCTCGACGCGATCGAGCGCAAGACGACGACGTCGAACAAGCGCTGAAGGAGAATCCCCGCAGCGCGTCGCGGAGCGCTATTCTTCGGGCTCAGACCCGGCGACGAGCGGGACTTGCGGCTCTAGCCACCGTGCGACGTACTTGCCCAGCAGGTCCGTCTCGATATTCACGCGATGGCCGGGCTGCTTGCCCCCGAGCGTGGTCACCTTTCGTGTGTGAGCGATGATCGCCACATCGAACCGATCGCTTACGCATTTGAAGCAAGTGAGGCTGATGCCGTCGACGGCGATCGAGCCTTTTTCAACCGTGGATCGACCGAGACCGGTGGGTAACTCGAAGGTGAAAATCGCGGATTCGCCTTCTTCGACGACGGACACGAGACGCCCGATCCCGTCCACGTGCCCGGTGACCAAATGCCCGCCGACGCGATCGCTGAGGCGCAAGGAGCGTTCGAGGTTCACCCGATCGCCCTTGCGCAACTCGCCGAGTGTGGTCTTTCGAAGCGATTCGGCCGAGACGTCGACGACGAACGAGCGCTCGGCTCGATCCGTCACGGTCATGCAAGCACCGCTCACCGCGACACTCGCACCGATGGCCATCTCGGCTGTCGACAAGTCGGTCATGATCCGCAGGCGGCACCCGGCCGCTAGCCGCGAAACTTCTTCGATCCGACCGAGATCCTCTATGAGACCGGTGAACACGCCCCCTAGGACCTGAGAAAACTCCGAAGCCAGCGAGCGATCTCGCGGGCGACCTCGCTCTCTCCCGCACGCGCGACGATCGTCTCGAGCGCGGTCGCATCGATCCAACACCCGCGACACTTTCCACAGGTCGCGATCGTCAGCCCTTCGCGAGTGTCGGAATGGAGCGTCTCCCCACAGCTCGGGCAACGCCCGAGCGCGGCTCCCGCGGCCTCCGTTCGCTCGCGAAGCTTGGCGAGCTTCAATCGGTCCTGCTCCGCCGCGTAGCGAGCTTCGTCGCCTTTTTCCTTTTTGGCGAGCAGGTCGCCGAATCGATCCTTGGAGTCGATCATGACGTCGGCGCTCTGCCCCTTAGACTGCGTGCGCGCTCGCGAATGCGATCGAGCAACGTGCGCGCGCGGTCGCTTTCCTGGGCCAAAACGCTCAAGCCGGCCAAGATAAACACCCAGCCTTGGAGCACCGGAATGAAGCCACCGATTACGCCGACCACGATGAGCACGGAGCCGGCGGATAGGCGGGCGATGCGAAGTGCTTGCCGTCTCATGTCGGTCCTCGGGATAGGCCGACGCGTATTCTGGCCGGTCGCCTCGCGACGGTCAAAGCCGCCGCCGCTTGCGGAGCGAGCCTCCGTGGCTAACTTCGAATCGCGTCCCCGTGTGCGCCGCACCGGCGACCGCCGACGCAGTGGGATCGTCGATGGACAAGCCTCTGACCGAGCGAGCGCGTGGGGCCGTTACTGAAGCTCAGGGCCAAGCGCTCGACCGCAACCACCCGACCTTGGAGCCCGAGCACCTGTTGCTCGCCCTTCTCGCGCAAAGCGATGGCCTCGTCCCGTCGATCGTCCGCAAGACCGGTCGCGAGCCCTCAGCGCTCAAAGCCGCAACGGAGCGTGCGCTCGAGAATCTGCCCACGGCGGGGCAAGCGACCGAAGATCTACGCGCCGGCACTCGATTCGCTCGCGTGATGCGCGAAGCCGGCCGGGCCATGGAGGCTTTCGGCGACCGGTATGTATCCGTCGAGCACCTTCTCGTCGGCCTCGTCGCCGACAAAGGCGAAGCGGGGCGAATCCTTACGCAAGCCGGAGTCTCACCGCAGCAGATCGAAAAGATCGTCAGCGAGCTTCGGCGAGGGCAGAAAGTGACGACCGAGAACCCCGAGGCGACGCAGGACCCTTTGCAACGCTACGGCCGTGACCTCACTGTCGAGGCCGCAGCTGGGAAGCTCGATCCGGTCATCGGACGCGACGAAGAGATCCGCCGCACCGTCGAAGTCCTTTCGCGACGCACGAAGAACAACCCGGTTCTGATCGGCGAGCCCGGCGTCGGTAAAACCGCGATCGTCGAGGGGCTGGCCCGACGCATCGTGAGTGGAGACGTACCGGAAAGCCTCCGAGACAAGCGCATATTTTTGCTCGACATGGGCGCACTCATCGCCGGCGCGAAGTACCGCGGCGAGTTCGAAGAGCGTCTCAAAGCGGTTTTGAAGGCGGTCCAAGAATCGGCAGGCGCCACCATCCTCTTCATCGACGAGCTCCATACCGTAGTCGGCGCCGGTGCCAGCGAAGGAGCGATGGACGCGAGCAATCTCTTGAAGCCGATGCTCGCCCGCGGCGAGCTGCACTGCATCGGCGCGACGACACTGAACGAGTATCGTAAGCACATCGAGAAAGACGCAGCGCTCGAGCGTCGCTTTCAGCCGGTGCGCGTCGACCAACCGAGCGTCGAAGACACGATCTCGATCCTCCGTGGTCTGAAGGAACGCTACGAGATTCACCACGGAGTGCGCATCACGGACTCGGCCCTCGTCACGGCAGCAACGCTGTCGGACCGCTACATCACCGACCGCTTTCTCCCGGACAAGGCCATCGATTTGGTCGACGAAGCCGCCGCGCGATTGCGCACCGAGATGGAGTCGATGCCGGCGGACCTCGACGAATCACGGCGACGCATCATGCAGCTCGAGATCGAGCGCGAGGGCCTCCGGAAAGAGTCCGGCGACGTCGCCAAGCGGCGGCTCGAAAAGCTCGAGGAAGAGCTCGCCGAGCTCAAGTCGAAGTATGACCAACAACGCGCGTTGTGGGACGTAGAGCGCTCGGAGATCCAGAAGCTTCGCGACGCGAAAAGCCGGATCGAAGCGCTGAAGCTCGAGGTCGAGCAGGCGGAGCGAGCGGCGGACTATGCTCGCGCGGCCGAGCTCAAATACGGTCGATTGGTCGAGCTCGAAAAGAATCTCGCGGATGCGGAAGCCAAAGTCGGCAGCTCCAAACACCACCTGGTCCGCGAGGAAGTCACCGAAGACGACATCGCACGTGTGGTCGCACGGTGGACCGGCGTGCCGGTCGTCCGCCTCCTCGAAGGAGAAAGCGAGAAACTCACGCATCTCGCCGAGCGGATCCACGATCGCGTGGTCGGTCAAAGCGAAGCCGTGCGCGCCGTCGCGGACGCCGTGATTCGTGCGAGGTCCGGTCTCAGTGATCCGAACCGACCTACTGGATCGTTTCTATTTCTCGGTCCGACCGGTGTCGGCAAGACCGAGCTCGCAAAGGCGCTCGCCGAGCAGCTCTTCAACGACGAAGGCGCGTTGATCCGCATCGACATGTCCGAGTACATGGAAAAGCACTCGGTTGCGCGCTTGATCGGTGCACCGCCCGGTTACGTCGGTTACGAGGAAGGCGGTCAGCTGACGGAAGCCGTGCGGCGAAAACCGTACAGCGTGATCCTGCTCGACGAGGTCGAGAAAGCTCATCCCGATGTCTTCAACGCCCTCCTCCAGGTGTTGGACGACGGAAGGCTCACCGATGGGCACGGTCGCACCGTGACCTTCCGGAACACCGTGATTCTCATGACGTCGAACATCGGGAGCACGGAGATTCTCACCTATCGAGAAGGAGAGAGCCCCGACGCATACGAATCGATGCGCGCCCAGGTTCTCGCGATATTGAAGCGCGAGTTCCGCCCCGAGTTTCTGAATCGACTGGACGAGATCGTGGTGTTTCGCGGGCTCGATCGCGAACAGCTGCGACGAATCGTCGACATTCAGGTGGCGCGGGTTGCTCAGCGCCTCGAGGCACGTCGCATTCGCTTGGTTCTCAGCGACGGTGCGAGAGACCATCTCGCCGAGATCGGCTACGACCCCACCTACGGGGCGCGACCGCTCAAGCGCGCGATCCAGCGCGAGCTGGAAACCGAGCTCGCGCGGAGAATCGTGGCCGGCGAGTTCACGGACGGGATGCAGATCAACGTCGATGCAACGCCCGGAACGGATCGCCGCCTCACGTTCACGACGACGATGGCCGACGCGGCCTAGTCGATCGAATCCGCCGCCGAGTCACTCGCCACTCGCCTGCCATCCGGGTGAAGTCGAGAACCCGGCGGTCATGCCACCGTCGATCGGGATCGGCGCGCCTGTGATGAACGAGGATTCGTCGCTCGCCAGAAAACGCACCAGCGCAGCCACCTCTTCAGGCTCGCCGAGCCTTCCGAGCGGGTGAGCCTTTCTGCCGACACCCTCCAAGTAACCCGCACCGAGCTCGGCTACCGATACCAAGGCCATGGGCGTGCGAATGATGCCGGGACAGATCGCGTTGACCCGAATGCCGAAGCTCCCGTATTCGAGAGCCGCGTTCTTCTCAGCATCACGACTGCCGCGTTCGTCGCGCTGTAGGTCGACAAACCAGGACAACCCGTAAGACCGGCCACCGACGAGGTGTTGACGATGCAGCCCCGATTCGGGCCGGCGTTTTCGAGCATGGCGCGGATGGCGGATTGCATGCCGTAGTAGACCCCGTTCAGGTTCATGTCGACCATCCACCGGTGACCACGGCGACCTTTCCCTGCAGCCTCTTCATGGACGAAACTGCTGTTGGTCGGCGACGTCAGGCGGTACGCAAGTGGTACACGAAAGAACCGACGGTGTAGTAGACGGGATAGAAAAGTGAGATCCATGCGAGCGCGCTCGAGTGGTTCGGCATTTGCCACACGACCGCGAGCCCGAAGACGGCCCACAGCGCGCCGAGCAGAATCGTCGGAGTACGCATGCGCTCCATTCGACTCGGATAGAGCCAGCGGATCGGAACGAAGACGAGGGCCACACCGCTGAGAACCGAGATCCAATTCACCAACGGGCTCGTCGACAACACGACGAAATAGAACACCATCACATTCCAATACGAGGGGAATCCTTGAAAGTAGTGGTCGACGACTCCCTTCGCATCCGTCCGACAGAATCCGTACGCGCTCGAAAGCATGACGAGCATCGCGGTGAGCTCGGTACCGGGCGGCAGAATTCCCGGTTGCACCAGCACCGCAGCGGGGACCACGACGTAGCAAAAATAGTCGACGATGTTGTCGAGGAGCTCACCGTCGAACCACGGAAGCACCTGCTTCACTCTCGCGGCGCGAGCGAGTGCACCGTCCGTGGAGTCGATCGCCAGTGCGAGCGCGAGAAAAAGGAAAGCGGAGCGATAGTCGTGATCGAAGACCGCGACGAGCGCTTGGAAACCGAGAACCGCGCCGAGCGCCGTGTAGAAGTGGACGCCCCACGCGAGCACGCTCTGTAACGAGCCCACGAGCGCGTCGTATAACGCTACGCGGTGAACTCGGCAAGGATGAGGTCTGCGACGACTTCCGGCTTCTCCATCGGCAGGTAGTGGGTCGTATCCGGCACCGTCACTACGCGACTACCACGAGCGAGTCGGATCGCCTTTTCGGCGCGCGTCGCGTCGAAGGAATCGCTGTGCTCGCCGCGCACGATGAGGATCGGTAGGGTCAGGCTCTGCAAGCACGCGAAGCCGTTCATGCGGGGCGCGTGCTCATACACCTGTGCTTCGATTCGTCCGGGACAAAGGAGCTCGATCTCCCCGTCAGGTCGCTCGAAGGTCCCCTCTTTCACGTAGTTCTCGAGGGCTTCGGCCGTCCACGTGTCGTAAGGCGGGCGACCGCGAAACGACTCGTAGAGCTCTTGCCGTGAAGACCAAACGAGTCGCCTGGTTCGCGTTCTCCTGGCAAGGGGATTTTCGCGGCCGCTCCTCGGACTCGAGATTTCACCGTCGAACAAGATCGGGTCGACGAGAATGAGGCGACGGAACCGATTCGTCTCTTGCACCGCCACGCACGCGAGCGTCGTGCCGCCGCCGGAGTGGCCCACGCCCACATAGTGTTCGAGCTCGAGGGAGCGAACCAAGCCGGTCACGTCGGTGACGAAGCTCGACCACTCGTAGCCTCGATCCGGCTTCGAGCTGAGCCCATGCCCGCGTTGGTCGAAGGTGAGCACGCGCCGGGCAAATCCGCGCCGACGAAGCGCGTCGATGACCGGCCGCCAGATCGCACCCAGGAAGCCCGTCGGATGCGCGAAGAACAACCCGCTGCCTTCCCCGCCCCAATCCGTGACGTGAAGGCGCACACCGTTCGCCGAGACGTAGAAGGAGTGCACGAGTTCCTCGAGAGCGCGGCCGTTCTCGCACCCGACCGTTTGCCGTGCAAGCAAGACCGGAAGGTTGACGCGGCCGTCGCCCTTTCGTATCCCGCGCCGGTAGCGCTGCAGGAGTTCGACCGATGGCTACGGACGAGTTGCGAAGGCTTTTCGGGCTCGCGGGTCATACCGCGCTGGTGACCGGCGCCTCGGCAGGGCTAGGCGTCGAGTTCGCCGACGCTCTGGCCGGTGCGGGAGCCGATGTCGTGCTGGTGGCACGCCGCGCGGAGCGTCTCGCAGCGGTCGCCGAAGATTTGGAGCGGAATCGCGGCGTGCGCGCGCTCGCGATCGCGGCCGATGTCTCGCTGGCGTCGGAGCGAGAACGCATGTTCGCGCTAGCGGAATCTCGCTTCGGCGGCATCGACATCCTGGTCAACAACGCAGGCATCGCGCCCACGGGACGGGCGGAGAGTCAGTGGCCGGACGAATGGAACCGAGCCCTCGACCTCAACTTGAGCGCTGCCTTCCATTGCTCGCTGCTCGCGCGACGCCTCATGTGCCGAGACGGCCGACAAGGCCGCATCATCAACGTCTCGTCGATTTTCGGCCACCTCGGAAGCTCACTGTTCCGCCTCGCCGCATACGCAGCGAGCAAAGGAGCGTTGGAGAACCTGACTCGACAGCTCGCCGTCGAATGGGCACGCGAGTCCGTAACGGTGAACGCGATAGCGCCGGCTTGGTTTCCGAGCGAGATGACGGCGGGCAGCCTCGAAAAGGCGAGCATTGTCGAGCGCATGGGCGGCGGATGCCCCATGAATCGCCTAGGTCGCCCTGACGAGATTCGCTCCGCGTGTTTATTCTTGGCCTCGCCGGCGTCGTCGTATGTGACCGGCAGCATCGTTTCGGTTGACGGCGGCTACGCAGCCTGGTGAGCCGCCGACCCGTCCGCTGACCGGTCGGGTCGGCGGCTCCCCGATCAGAATACGAAGCCCGCGCCGAGGCGATACTCGTCGGGGCGAGATCCTTCCTCCGCTTCGAGGTACCGATACTCCGTCTTGATCACGACTTGTGGGATCGGCTTGTAGGTGAGGCCGACCTCGATGTCCTCGCGATCCTGAGCATCGTCGGCGACGAACCCCGACGGAACGTCCTCTTGCGTGTTGAAGCGGGAGTAGCGAAACCAAGGCGCGAGATACTGATCACTCCTAGAGACCACGAGCGGCAGCACGTTGTAGGCGAGCTCGGCGTAGGCACCCCACATCTCTTCCCCGATCGCCTCAGCAGCGTTCGCGCTGAGTTCTTCCGTATCGTCGAGGTGAACGTAGACACCGAGGGCGCGAAGCTCGAGCCCGCAGTAGTGCCACTGAACGTGGCCCTCGTACATCCCCATGAACGCGTCGACTTCCTCGGTTACCGCGCCGACCGTGAGGTCATCACCCTGGCCTTGGTTCCCGAGGTAAGTGGAGGCACCGAGATCTAGGCCGGGCGTGGGTGAGTAGTCGAGACGACCGACCCAGGAGAAATCCTGCGCGCGGTCGCGATTCCCGTTTTGGCGGCCGTCGCGAATGTTCGCCGACGAAAATCTCGAGGCTCGTAGGCTCGTAACCGCGTAGGTTCTGTATCGCAGTCCGGGCGCGAGCTGCCCGAACAAACCGACGCCGTTGGCGCGCCACGTAGAGGGGATGATCTGACGCTCGACGGAAGGCCGATCGTTGCCGTGGTAGAAAGGCGGCTCGTGTAGCTCGTTCAAGAACCCCATCGGTACCAGCACGAGGCCTGCTCGAACGTTCGCCTGCTCCGCGAGCAAGAAATCCATGTAGGCTTGTTCGACCGAAACTTCTCCATTGTCGTCGTTGCTACCCGTGCTCGCGTGCTCGAACTCGATCTCGCTGTTGAACAGAATTCGGTCCGTGAACTTGTAGCCGGTGTAGAGTACGAGCCGAACGAAGTCGTACGTATCGTCGCCGGTGCTAAGTGATTCTTTGTAGTTGAACTCGCCGTAGCCGCCGATCGAGACGCCGTGCTTCTTGGCGTAAACTTTGGATGCGCCCGGACCGAGGCCGTGTTGACTCGCGAGCGGGGGCTCTCCCGGAACCGCTACTTCCTCCTTCATCGTCCGAAGCTCTTCTGTGACGATGTCCAACCGGCGCTGCAGCTCGTCGAGTTGTTGCTGGAGTTGTTCTTGGCGGCCCGCGGCGGGGACCGTGGCCGGCTCGGCCGCGACCAGACTCGGGCCGAACAGTGCCGCCGCGAACAAACAGAGTTCGCCGCCCATTTTCCTGATGCTACGCATTTCGTTCTCCCTCTTTTGTCTTGTGTCCCGCCGCCCGCCCGGGCTGCTGGCGTCTGACTCTGATTTTGAACATCATAGTCAATGTCGAATCAACCAACGGCGGGCGAATCGACATGAGTCCGATCGGGCGAAAATCCGGAATCGTTTGGTGTCGAGGTGGGGAGCGAGCGCTATTGCATCGCCGCTACGCTGAGAACGCCGTTCCACGGCACTCTGGCGTAAGCCGAGCCCATGTTGGCCGTACGCGCACTTGGTAAGGGCTCCACGCCGCAGACGAGGATCGTCATATCGCCGCGCTCGTTCAGGTAGCCGGCGGTGGTGCCGGCTCTCTCGCCGGCTCCCCAGAAAATATCACCGCGACCCGGCCCACGAATGGCGGCGCCCGTGTCATGGCTGAACGCGAATCGACCGAGATTCTGCCAGCCTCGAATTCGCCCTTCGGAATCGACCTCAGGTCGTCGCGTCTTGATGTACATCAGCGCGCCTGGCGGTACGTAGCGTTGGTCTGTCGCGAGAGAGCGTCCAGCGACCAGAGGGAGCCCGAGAGAGCCAATCGGTCCTTCGTGGTCCGCAAGGGTGACGGAGCGGAAGAAAATGTAGCGGTGATTCCGGAACAAGAGCTCGTCACGGCGGTCGGGGTTCTCGGCGAGGAACTCGAGGATCGCGGCGTTCGAGCCGGAGCCGACGATTCCATTGTCGATCATGTAGCGGGCGACACTCGCGTAGGGCAAGCCGTTGCTGCCGGCGAAGTTCACCCGCATACCACCGCCGCCGAGAAGCTCCAACCGGCCGGAACCCTGGATGTGGAGGAAGAACAGCGCGACCGGGTCTTCAACCCATGCGAGCTCGAGGCCGCGGTTTCGTAACAGGCCCTTCCCGTCTATCTCTTCACGCGTCAGGTAGGGGAACAACTCGCCGTTGCGGACGGCTCCATGGATCTCGCGCCGGTCTTCGGGGAAGAAGCGGTTGAGCTGCACCATCGTCAGCTCGTCGGGGCGCCGATAGAGCGGGTATCGGTAGCGTTCGTCGCGTTCGAGCCGGGCCTTCAGGACAGGCTCGAAATACGCGGTGAAATGCGCCCGGTCGCGGCGTGGCCTGTAGCTCTTGCACTCCCTCGCGAGGCGCTGGTCGATACGCCGCGCGGGGGTCTCGTCGATGATGCGCAAAAAGTGGTCGACGCTGCGGGAAAGCTGATCCGAGCTGTAGGTGTCTCGGTCGAGACTGAAGTAGGCGGATCGCGCTAGGGAGGCGTAGTAGCGCTTGCTCGCTTCGGCCGCTGCGCGCAAGCCCTCGAGACCGAGATCGTCGCCGTAGAAATTCGGCTTCGCGATCGATTTGTAAGCCGGCCGCGGGGGCCCGGTTACCGTTACACGGATCCCGTAGCAGCCGGGCAATAGCGAGATGCCTACGGCGATCGCTAGGCTCCTCGTCCACGTCCTCATCGGTTCCCGATCGCCTCCAGGAAGCGAGTGGCGAAGCCACGAGGCCTCGCGCACGAGCGTCCATTTTGACGGCCGTGAAACCGAAGTCAACGGACCCCGCCTTGCGCGATCGCGTACTCGCGATCCGCCGCGTCGACTGCTGAGCGACCGCGGTCCGAAGCGAGCTCGAGGGCAAGAGCGGCGAGAAGACGCCGAACGTTCTCGATCCGACTGGACTCGGCCATCAAGCCGATTCGCCAAACTTTGCCGGCAAGAGGCCCGAGCCCGGGGCCGATCTCGATGCCGTGCCTCTCGAGCAACCGGCGTCGCACGTCGCGCTCGTCCACGCCTGAAGGGACGATCACGCTGTTCAGCATGGGTAACCGAATCTCCGGCGCGACCGCTCCGGAGATGTCCAGCACCGCGAGCCCGGCCATCAGCGCGCGGTGATTGGCGGCATGGCGCGCGTAGCGCGCGTCGAGACCCTCCTCGAAGATCATTTCGAGGGCTTCCTCGAGAGCGTAGATCATGTTGATCGGCGCGGTGTGGTGGTAAACCCGGCCGCTGCCGAAGTAGCTCCCGATCAAGGTCAGATCGAGATACCAGCTTCGAACCTTCGTGCGTCGCGAGCGCACCCGTTCGAGAGCGCGCTCGGAAAACGTGACGGGCGAAAGGCCCGGCGGGCAACCGATGCACTTCTGCGTTCCGCTATAGGACGCATCGATGCCCCATCGATCGACGTCGACCGTGCATCCGGCGAGTGAAGTAACTGTGTCCACGACGAGAAGCGCGCCGGCATCGTGAGCCGCAGCCGCTACCCCTTCCAGCGGCTGCCACGCGCCGGTAGATGTCTCGGCGTGGATGACCGCCACGAGCCTCGGATTCTTGCAGCGCTCGAGGGCCCGGCGAATCTCCCCCGGCGCGACGACGTCCCCCCAGCTTGCCTCGACGGGAACGACGTTGGCGCCGAGTCGAGAAGCGACTTCCGTCATGCGCGTACCGAATACGCCGTTGACGCCAATGACGACGTCGTCGCCATCCTCGATCAAGTTCGCGAAACAAGCCTCCATGCCGGCGGAGCCGGTGCCGGAGATCGGCAGCGTCAATGCGTTGGCGGTACCGAAAACGCCGCGCAAGCGGTCCTGAACCCGATCGAGAATCGCGAGAAAGGCGGGATCGAGGTGTCCGATGGTGGGTCGGCCGAGCGCAGCCAGCACCCGCGGATGAACCTCCGAGGGGCCGGGACCGAGAAGAAGTCGTCGTGGAATCTCGGCGCGCATCGCGAGCGCCCTGAAATAGTGCTCACCTTCGCTTAAGACAACAGAGACCGGGAACCGAAACGATGCCACTGAAAGAAAGCTTCCGCGCCGAGCTCACGCGAATCGCGGGGGCCGACGGCGTGATCGACACGGCCGCCGGCCTCTCGGTCTACGAGTGTGACGGGTACACCTTGGAGAGGGCTCGGCCGGAGATCGTCTTGTTGCCGCGGACGACGGCCGAGGTCGCCATGCTCGTTCAGGCCTGCGTTCGAGCGCGCGTCCCCTTCGTTCCGCGCGGAGCGGGCACCGGCGTCAGTGGTGGCTGCCTGCCGGCGGACATCCCCGTCATGATCGCCACTACGCGAATGCGGGCGATCCGTCGGATCGACTTCGCGAATCGGGAAATCGAGGTCGAAGCCGGGGTCGTGAACCTCGCCGTCACGCGCGCCGCCGCGTCCGCGGATCTCCACTATGCGCCGGATCCGTCCAGCCAGGCGGCCTGCTCGATCGGTGGCAACATCGCCGAGAACTCGGGTGGCCCCCATACGCTCAAGTACGGGGTCACGGTCAATCACTTGCTCGGCGTAGAGTTGGTCGCGCCCGACGGCGAAGTGCTGAGACTCGATCGCTCGGCGGGCTCGCCCGGCTACGACTTGGCGGGCCTCGTCTGCGGATCCGAGGGTACTTTCGGCATCGTGACGGCTGCGACGCTGCGGCTAACGCCGAACCCCGAAGCGGTCTTGACGCTGCTGGCCGTCTTTCCGAGCGTGCTGAGCGCGAGTCGGGCGGTATCGAGCATCATCGCTGCCGGCATCGTTCCGGCCGCCCTCGAGATGATGGATGCGCTCGTGATCGAAGCCGTGGAGCAAGCCTATCACTTCGGCTTTCCCGCAGACGCCGGCGCCGCACTCATCGTCGAGCTCGACGGGCTCGCGGTGAGCCTCGACGATCTCTCCGAGCGCATAAAGCGCTGCTGTCGCGAAGCGGGTGCGAGCGACGTACGTCGGGCTGCAACGAGCGCCGAGCGCGAGCTACTCTGGAAGTCACGAAAGCGGGCCTTCGGCGCGATGGGCAGGCTCACCAAGGCCTACTGCACGCAGGATGGCGTCGTCCCTCGAAGCCGGTTGCCGGAGATCGTAGCGATCATAGACGAGTGCGCAGCCCGCCATCACCTTCGCATCGCCAATCTCATGCATGCCGGAGACGGCAACATTCACCCTCTCATCCTCTACGACGACGACGACGCGGAAGAGATCCGTCATGCGATCGAAGCAGGGAACGAGATTCTCAGTGCCTGCGTGAGACTCGGCGGCTCGCTGTCGGGTGAGCACGGCATCGGGGTCGAAAAAATCGGGCTCCTCGCCGAGGCCTTTTCCGGGGACGAGATCGAGGCGATGGTCGACGTGAAATCTGCGTTCAACACGGAAGGCCTCTGCAATCCGCACAAGATCTTTCCGACCGATCGGCACTGCGTGGAGGTGGTACGCCCTCGCCCTCGAGGGGGTGGCTGACCGATGTCACCTTTCGAAGAGCGGGACTCCGGCAGTCCGTCAGCCCACCTCGCCAACCTGCGTGAGCGGGCGGGAACGGAGGCCGACGCCGTCGACGGCGTAGTGCCGCGCATCATCGTTGGCGCCGCGAGCGTGACCGAGATCAAGCAAGCGATCGCTCGCGCACGCTCGGAGAGTCTCGCTGTCGTCGTAGCAGGGGGTGGCACGCTTCTCGGCGTAGGAAACGTGCCTCGGCGCTTCGACATGAAGCTCGATCTCTCGGATTTGTCGACGATGGTCGAGCACTCGCCCGACGATCTGGTGGTCTCGACCGACGCCGGAGTGTCGCTTGCGCGGCTGAACGAGAAAGTGGCCGCTGCGGGTCAACGAGTCGCACTCGCCGCGCCCGACCCTTTGCGCTCTACGATTGGCGGCCTGGCGGCGACGGACTTCGCCGACGGGACGTCATTCGCCTACGGGCGCCCTCGCGACCAGATTCTGGGGATGACAGTGATCGACGGACGCGGGCGCTGTATTCGGGTCGGAGGACGAGTGGTCAAGAACGTGGCAGGCTACGATCTTCCACGCTTGTTCGCGGGCTCGTTCGGGACTCTCGGCGTGATCGCCGAGCTCACGCTCAGAACACGCCCGCTGCCGGAGCAGAGCGACACGATTCGAGTCGCGTTCGACGCTCGGGAAACCCTGGAACAGGCACGCGCCGCGCTCTTCGTTTGCGATCTTCCATTGACGTCGCTCGATCTCGAAATCGAGCAGATTTCCGACCGCTGGCAGGGCGCGCTGTGCCTGCGATTCGAAGGAACCGAAGCAGAAGTGACACATCAGCGGACGCGGGTGATCGCGCTTTGCTCCGGCGGTGATGTGACCACTGACTCCCCCTCGACCGCCGCATCGCCCGCAACTTCGGATGCGGTCACGGTGCGCATGACCGGACCGGCTTCACGTTCCGTGGCGTTGTCGACAGATCTCACCGAAGCGACGAGCAAGGGCGCCTTGACGGGACGCGTCAGCGGTGAATGCGGCGGGTCGTGCTTGCGGTGGCATTCAGCGGACGCCGGCACAGGCCGGACCTCCATCGAGCTCGTGCGCCGGGTTGCGGCGCGACATGGCTATTCCGTCGTAGTCGAGCGGGCGTCGCCAATGGACAAGCGAGACCTCGACGTATGGGGCAGCGAGCCGCCCGGTCTAGCGATCATGAAACGGCTGAAAGCCAGGTTCGATCCCGAGTGCGTTTTCGCGCCCGGGCGTTTCGTCGGAGGCATCTGATCCGGTGGAACGGGACGAGAATCGGATCGAGGGATCGCCCTGTGTCCATTGCGGGCTCTGTCTCGAAGCGTGCCCTACGTATCGCCTGACAGGGATCGAGGCCGAGTCTCCACGCGGGCGCCTGTACTTGATGAAAGCGATCGCCGACGGTCGCATGGCGCTTGACGCGAGCTCGGCGGCTCATCTCGACTCTTGTCTCGGTTGTCTCGCCTGCGAGACTGCGTGCCCATCCGGCGTCGCCTACCGCCACCACATCGAGGACGTCCGTCCGCGGCTACGAGAGCTTCGGCGCGGCACCCTTCGCGCCAGCGTGTATCGCGCCCTGCGTAGCGAGCGTTGGCAGCGAGTCGCAGTCGGCATCGCGGTCTTGCTGGACGCGCTTGGATTCCATCGATTCCGCCGAAGGCTACCCGGAATCGGGCTCGTATCGACTCGACGCGGAGTCGCGCGGTCGATGCGTAAGCCCGAGCCTCCTCTCCTCGACTCGACGGAGCATCGTCCGCGCGTAGCGTTGTTGACTGGCTGCGGCGCTCGCGTGTTCCGTCCCGCGCTCGAAGCAGCCGTGTGCCAAGTGCTCGAAGCGAACGGCGTTCGCTTCGTACGGCTCGAATCAGACTTCTGTTGCGGTGCCCTCGCCCTTCACGAAGGCCGCGACACGGAGGCGCGTGCGCTCGCTTCGGACACACTTCGGCGAGCCGCCGAGCTAGGTGTGGACCACGTAGTGACGGCCGCCGCCGGATGCCGAGCGGCGCTCGCAGACTTCGCGCGAACGTCGCGACCGGGCCCCTCGTCGTCCACCGGCGCTTTGCGCGGCGAGCCGTCAGTTCGAGAGATTTGCGAGCTGCTGGTCGAAATCGAGTTTCGGAAACCGGTCATCCGAGCGACCGGCGATGAACGAATCGTCGCCTATCATGACGCGTGTCATCTCTTGCACGCGGCTCGCGTGATCGAGCCTCCGCGGGTGATTCTCGGCGCGGCCGGCATGACGGTGCGCGACCTCGGCGAGAACTCGGTCTGCTGCGGTAGCGCCGGGACTTACAACCTGACGCACGCGAGAACGGCGGACGCGCTCGGCCGGCAAAAAGCCGACCTCGCTTCCGCAGGCGGATTCCGACAGATCGCCGTGGCCAACCTCGGGTGCATTCTCCAAATCGAGCGTGCGCTCGCGATTTCCGACCGCGCGAACGTACGAGTCGCCCATCCTGTGGAGTATTTGGTGGACGCCTATCGCGCCGAGGCATTGGAACCGAAATAGAGCGCGGTCAAACGGCTCCGGCCTCGAATTTCCGCCAAGGCATGGCATCGATCCGCGTTTCCAACTCGGAAAGACGGCCGAGCAGCGAGCCCATCGCGTCGCGAGTGGGAGCGCTCTCTCCCGGCTTCAGATTGCCGAGCACCATCTCTAGCTCCGCGATGCGCTGCTGCAGCAACAGCAGCTCTTCGCGAGCGCGCTGCCGGGCGACGTGATCGATTTCCAGCTCAACCCGATCGATACGATCGTCCAGATTCTCGATGTCGTCGGTCGAAGCGATGCCGATCGCTCGATAGAAATCTTGCAGTCGAGTCGCCGGATCGAAGAATGCCACGACGTCGTCGCCCAGGTCGCCGATGGCGCCGATCGCCCGTGATCCGCGGCGCCCGAGCAAGCCTGCCGTGCGCTCGACTCGATCGCGGACGGATTCCATGGTCGAGGTTACCGAGCGCGCGATTCCGGAAACCAATACGGCCCGGGCAAGCGATCGCGCGCGTGCCGCAATCTGATCATCCCTCTGCATCCTCAACCCTCCACCCCATCCTGGGACTCTCGAATAGTACACGGCGTCGGCCTGTTGCGCCACGTCGCGGCGACCGCTCGGAATGTGGTCAATCGCACTTTCACGTGCACCCGAATCGGGGTCCTCTGCGCACCGTGACCCATCCGACCGAGCGGTCGTGGCGACGGATTGCTCTGGACGAAATTGAGATTCATATTCAATTTCGCCCGGTTCGCCCCATGGGACACAACACTCCTCGGTCCACGCGCAAGGTCGCGCTACTGACAATCGCGCTCGTTTTCACTGCATTCGTGACCAAGCCGGGTACCGTCGCCGCAACGGTTTTTCACTCGCGAAGCGAGATCCCTCACCTGGCCTTCCCCGATGCCGATCGCGTGGAGGTCCGCGACTTGTTCGTGACTACTGCAGAGCGGAGCGAGATCGAACGGGTCGCTCGCGCGACGCTCGAGTCCGATCTGGTGAGCGTTTACGAAGGGTACGCGGGTGACCGCTTGCTGGGCTACGCGATGCTCGACTCTCACATCGTTCGAACGCTGCCCGAAGCGTTGCTCATCGTCCTCGATCCTGCCGGCCGCGTAACCACTACTCACGTGATGGCTTTCCACGAGCCGCTTGACTACCTACCGGGCGAGCGATGGTTGCGCCTCCACGAGGGGAAGGGCTTGTCGGACGATCTGAGAATCGACAGAGATATCGTCGGTATCACCGGAGCAACGCTGAGTGCTCATGCGGTCATGAACAGCGTACGCCGCACGCTCGCCATCTACCAAGTTCTGCTCTCTGGACACTGAATGCGATTCGTCGTCACGGGCGAATGGACCCAAAATCGACTGCTGAAGTCGATCGTCGGGTGTTTTCTAACCTATGCGGCGATTTTGTGGGCGACGAACTTCGGGCTGTATTTCTCGAAAATGTCGCTTCGGCCCTCGTCGGTCGTCGACTATTTCCGAGGCAACGAAGCGATGTTTCTCGAGCCGCGGTCCCTTGGCGGATTGCTCGAGCAACTACATTTTCACAGCTTCTCGATGGGAATCTTGCTGCTGACGCTTACCCATCTCCTACTCTTCGTACCCGTCAGCAGTCGCGTGAAAGCGCTTGGAATCTGCATCGCCTTCGCCTCTGGAATACTCTCCGAACTGTCGGGTTGGGGCGTCCGATTCGTCCACCCGGGTTTCGCGTACGTCAAAATCGGAAGCTTCCTGACGCTGCAAGGCGTGATGCTCTGGCTGATGTTGCTCGTTGGACGCGCTCTCGTAGTCGACACTCCGAGCGCTTACACCGACGGGGAGCGATCGTGAACTCGCGTGACGTGCGCTAGAAAGCCGACGCGGAGCGGTCTGGTCGCTCTGTGGACCACCGCCCTGATAGCAGCCGTCTACGCGGACCAAGCGATCGGCGCGACGAGCCACGCCGGCGCATTCGTGATGGGCACGGTGCTCGACGTAACCGTGGTCGCGGACGATCCCGCGCTCGCGCGACGGATGGCCGCTCGAGCCGTCGACATCGCAAAATACTGGGATGACGTACTCACGATTTGGCGGCCGGACGGTGAGCTCTTCCGCTTGAACGCGCAAGCTGGACGCGGCGACATCGAGGTGAGCGAGGACCTGAGATTCGCGCTGCGGCTAATGCTTCAACTGTCGGAGGAAACGCTTGGCGCGTTCGACCCAGCGGTCGGTCCGCTGGTCCGTCACTACGCGTCGTCACTGGGCGATCGCCAGCTGCCGCCGCTTCCGCCCCTACCCCGCGCGCTCAGCATCCACGGGTCCGCGGTGCGGCTCGAGGCCGGCGCCACCATCGATCCAGGGGGGATTGGAAAAGGCATCGCTCTCGACGCGATCGCGAAAGAGCTTCGCGTCGCCGACCTCTCGGGCGCATACCTGGATTTCGGTGGATCGAGTCAATTCGCTCTCGGCCACGACGAGAGTGGGAGTCCTTGGCGAGTCGCCATAGGGGGAATTTCGAGCGGCGAGATTCTCGGCAGTGTGGCGCTCGACGGATCCTTGTCCACTTCGCGATCCCGCTTACCAGGTGACGTTTCCGGGCCCATCGTCGATCCACGGACCGGGGCCGTGGTGACGGCGACGAGGCTCGCCACGTGCGCCGCCGACAGCGGCGCAGCGGCGGACGCTTGGTCCACGGCGCTCATCGTCACAGGGCAAGCCGGCTTGAGCCGCATCGAGGCCCAGGGGATTACCGGCCTGGTTCGGACACCGGAAGGGACTTACGTTACTCCTACCTTCGAGCGACGGATGCGCCGTGCGAATCCGGAAGCCGACATCGCGCGACCAGGTACGTCTCGATAGCGCCGATCGAGATCAGCAAATACCCGAGCAACTCTTGCAGTTCCTCGGCCGCGTCTTTCACGGGACGCGCATACTCGGCGCCCATGATCGCCATCCAGAGCTCTTTCTGGCCGACGACTTGCGCGTACATCAGCACCACGAGAACGCCGATCGCCGTGATGACGAAGCTCGGCTCGACGGCAAACTGGCGTAGCTGCTCCGTCCAGCGAGATCGAGCTCGCCACAAGCGTGCCAGAGCGAAAGCGCCGACGATCGCCGCAGGTACTTTGTACGCCCCCTTGAAGGCGACGTGATCGAGGAACGCGTCGGTCTCCCGAATCACGCCGAGAGTCGCACCGTAGGCTGCAACGACGAGGATGTCCTGCAGCTCCCGCCGGATCACCGCTGCCCTTGCGAATACGATCGCCGCAAGCGCACAGAGGGCCTGGTGGGCGTACTCGATGGGCCCGGTCTCTCGTCCGATCGTGCTCAGCCAGCCGGATTCGGCCGCGACCACGATCGACTCGGCGACAAGCGCAGCGGCCACGGCATAGGCTCCGTAGCGCCAAGCCCCGAGGCGCCAGCCGCCACCAGCCGTTCCGGCCGGCGCTTGCGTACGTCGTTGCTGCGGATTCCCCACCGCTCGCTATGCTATCCTAACCGCCGGATCCTGGGGACCGTCGACCTCACCCTCCCGTTCATGACGAAGTCCAAATCGCACGAGTCGTCATCCAGCGACGCCGATCTCGTTCGGCCGAGCGCTCACGTAGCCGCGATCGTCCGCGAGCTGCCCGAGCTTCAAACCAATGCCCGCGCGCGAGGGCTGATCGAGAACATTCTCGAGACGTGTCTCGCGATCGGACGTAACGGCGTCGCGATTCCTGACCTCAAGCTGATCGACGCCGCGCTCGGGGAGATCCATCGCGCTTTGGAGTGTTTCCAGCCCTACGTAGGCGAGCGCAAGATCGCGACGTTCGGGTCGGCTCGCACGATACCGTCAGACCCTGTTTATGTGCTTGCGCGAGATTTTTCGCGCGCCGCGGTCGAGGCGGGCTTCATGATCATCACGGGCGCCGGACCCGGCATCATGCGCGCTTGCCAGGAGGGCGCCGGTCGCGACCGGAGCTTCGGGGTAAACATCCGGCTGCCTTTCGAGAACTTGGCGAACGAGTTCATTCGCGGCGATGGAAAGCTGGTAGAGTTCAAATACTTCTTCACGCGGAAGCTTTTTTTCTTGAAGGAGTCGTCAGCCGTGGTGCTGTTTCCAGGTGGTTTTGGCACTCACGACGAAGGCTTCGAAGCGCTGACACTCGTCCAGACCGGGAAGTCGCGCCTCGTACCCATCGTATTCATGGACACGCCCGGTGGACGATTCTGGACGGATTGGAAACGCTACGTCGAAAACCACCTGCTGAGCAACAGTCTCATCGATCCCGACGATCTAGCTTTGTTCCGGATCACCGACTCCATCGACGAAGCCATCGACGAAGTACGGCGTTTTTACCGCGTCTATCACTCGGCGCGGACCATCCGGAACCGCCTCGTCGTACGCACTCAATTTCGCGTCCCGGACCGGGACGTTGCCGACATTTCGGCGCAGTTTTCGGATATCCTCAAAGGGAAACCCGTGGCTCGCCGCCAGCCCTATGACGAGGAGCACGACGAGCCGACGCTTCTCGAGCTGCCCCGCCTCGTGCTTCACTTCGATATGAAGAGTTACGGTCGTCTGCGCCAGCTCGTCGATCGTTTGAACGCTAGCGAGGGCGACTGACGACCCGTCATTCCAATCGAAACGGCGCGTCTCTCAAGCGCGAGTGAGCCACAACGGAAGCTCGTCGAGATTCACGATCCGCGAGCGGGCGGCATCCACGGCTTCGCCCATCGCCACGAAGCGTACCCGTGCCGCGTCGGCCGCCGCGGCATCGGTCGGCTGATCCCCCACGTAAACGGCCTCTGAGGGCTCGACGCCGAAGTGTTCCAAGCACCGAAGCAACATGTCGGGATGCGGCTTCGGCCGAGGTACGTCTAGCGCACCTACCGTGAGCTCGAAGTAAGGCTCGAGGCGGAAGCGATCGAGCACGCCCTGCGCCGTTCGCCCGCGATTCGTCGCCATCGCCAGCCGGTAGTGAGCGCGAAGCCCGCCGAGAATCTCGCGAAGGTGTGGGCGCGGGGTCATCAACTCGTAGAACGGTCCGTAGTCGACCTGCTGCGCGACCTCGCGCACGCGCGAAAGGACCTCTGGCTGGTCACCGAACATCTGCTCGTAGAGATCGGTCGACGCGAGCGTGTGGCATGCGATCTCCACAAGCGCCGGGACCGGGCCTTGCCCGGCACGTCGCAGTACCTCGTTGTAAAATGCGAGATTCGCCGCTTCGGACTCGAAAAGCACGCCATCGCAGTCGAAGATGATCAGCCTCGTGGGCACAACGACTCGGTCAGGAGCCGCGAGCTGCGAGAGGGACTCGTTCGCGCCAAAGCTCTCGTGCGCCGTGTCGATTCGCGGAGTTCGTCGAAGGCTCGAAAACTCGATCCGGCTTCCAGGCGTCGACGTCGCCACGCTCACAAAGCGCGGCACCGCAAGCTGCCAGCCGTGCGATGCCGAGAGCGGATCCGTCCGGTTCCGCGCTACGCTCGACCGGCAATCCGAGAAGGTCGGCTTGGAGCTGCATCAGCAAATCGTTGCGGCTCGCACCTCCGTCCGCACGCAGTGCGGACGGCACGGAGCTTCCTTGCCAAACCGCTTCCGCTACGTCGCAAACACGGTGGGCGATTCCCTCGAGAAGCGCGCGCGCGACATGGGCGCGATCGCTTCCTCGAGACAGGCCGCCGATCAACCCCCTCGCGCTGCTGTCCGCAAACGGCGTCCCGAGGCCTTGGAGCGCCGGGACTACCCAAACGCCGGCCGAGTCCGGGACTGAGGCCGCGAGCAAACCGATCTCGGCAGCGCTTTCTGCAATCCGCAACGCGTCTCGAAGCCATTGGACTGCCGCACCGGCGGTGATGACGCTGCCCTCGACACACCAAGTCATGTCGTGACCGTCCGAGGTCCACGCGACCAGCGGGTAGACCGCCGGCCCGCGCAGCGCGAGATCGGGACCGGTGGCGCAATCGACCATCGCGGACGTCCCGTACGAGCACTTCGTGTCGCCGGTCTCGGTACAAGCCAAGCCGAAGAGCGCGGCTTGTTGGTCTCCGCAGATACCCGCGAGCGGGACGCGGGCGCCGATTGAATCCACACTCGTCGTCGCGAGCGCCGCCGCGCAGGGTACGAGTCGAGGGAGAGCCGCCTCGCGAATGTCGACCGCGTCGAGTAGCGCTCGATCCCATGAGTTCTCCAGGTGCGCGTAGAAGCCCGTCGCGCTGGCGTTGGCGTGATCGCACATGTGAGCGCCGCCCGTGAGGTTCGCGGCGATCCACGCCTCGACGCCTCCGAAGCGCAACGAGCCGAGCCGAGCCGCCTCGCGAACCTCCGGCACGTTTCGGAGAATCCACTCCGCTTTCGTGACGGACACGTTCGGCGTGACGAAAAATCCCTGGGCTTGCAGCTCGGTCGCGCGCTCCACCGCCCGAATATCCTGCCAGCTCAGCATCGCAGAGAGCGGCGAAAGCTTGCGCGCGTCCCAAGCCATGACCGAGGAACGCTGATTCGTGACGCCGACGGCATTCAGCTCGTGGGGAGAGAGTCGCGCGTCGGCAAGAGCGTCGGCGATCACTGCGCAGGTGCCGTGCCAGATCTCCGCCGGGTTCTGTTCGGCCCATCCCGGCCGTGGATACGTCATGGCCAGCTCACGATATCCGCTGCCCAACCGCGCCCCTCGCTCGTCGAACACGATGGCGCGAACGCCGGTCGTACCTGCATCGATGGCGAGGATTTTCGTCACCTTCGTTTTCCGTCAGTCGAACAGCGCTCCGGGATTCATGATCCCGTGAGGGTCGATCGCGCGTTTCACGCGACGGAGTAACTCGAAGGCGTCGCCGAGCTCTTCGCGCAACCAGGGCTTGCGCACACGACCGATTCCGTGATGGTGCGCGACCGTACCGCCGAAACGCCGGATATGCTGCATCGTCATCGTCCAGATCCGGTCGTAGAGCACCACCGCGCGCTCGGGATCGCTCTCGCTCGCGACGAACGTGAAGTATATGTTCGCGCCCTGCGTGTAGCAGTGAGAGACGTGCCCCGACATTGCGATCATTCCTGGAACATCGGCCCCGTCCGCGCAGACGGACTCGAAGAGGGGCACGAGCTTCTCCCAGGGAGCAGCCACTTCGATCGTGTCGATGACCAGTCCCTGATCGATTAAAGCGGCGATGTCCGGAATCTGGTTTCGATGCTCGAGCCAGCTATCGACGGGTTCCCCGCCCATGGGATCGGCACCGAGCGAGTCCGCGATCGCCGCCAGCGCGGCGGACTCAGCGCGGACCAACGACTCGGGGCCCATACTGAGAAGCAGGAGCACGGGCTGCCCCTGCCCGCTTGTTTTGAAGTTTCGTCCGGCTTCCGTCGCGTCGTAGAGCCGGGTTACTGCCGGCCGCCATCCTGCCCGCAACGCCAATCGCAGGATCTCGATCCCGGAGCGAAGATCCGTCAGGCGATAGCTTTGACCGACACGCGACTCCGGCTGCGGATGGATCCTGAACGTCAGCTCCGTGAAGACGCCGAGCGTGCCTTCGCTACCGAGAAACACACTCTTCAAATCGGGGCCGACCGAAGAGCGAACTGTAGCGGGTAGCCGCCACACGTCGCCGCCCGGCACGACGACTTCGCAGCCGAGCAGCATCTCTTCGATGTTTCCGTATAGCGTCGAAAATTGGCCCGCAGCTAGCGTGGAGCACCAGCCACCTACGGTCGATAGGTGGATCGATTGCGGGAAATGACCCATCGTGTAGCCACGCCCCTCGAGCCAAGCCTCGAATTCGCTTCCGCGCATCCCGGGTTGGACGGTCGCGGTAAGAGACTCCTCATTCAGCGAGAGAAGGGACGACATCGTAGACATGTCGAGTACAACCTCGCCGCTGCTCGGCTGGATGGCACCACAGACACCCGAGCCCAAGCCGAACGGTACGATCGCCGTGCGAGTTGTCTGCGCCCAAGCGAGCGCGCAGGAAACCTGTCGTGTGTTCGCCGGCCGGAGAACCGCTCCCGCTCGAGTTTTCGCCGCCGCGCGCCGCATGAGGCGACCGCGAACCCACCAATCGTTACTTTTCTCCGCGACGAGGGCGTCATCTCGGATGACGGCCGGCGCGTCGGTCATTTTGCCGAGCGCGTCGAGGCTCCGATCGAGGTCGTTCATGATGCAAACTCCGTTGACTATCGTGAGGCTGCTCGTACCGCGGCAAGGTCGGCGGCGCGACCGGCGTTGAAGCGAGCGACTTCGGCGGCGACCCGTGCGCAGTTCCAACCGAGTCGTTCCCCCATCGCTTTCGCGACCGCGGGCGCAGCTTCACAGGCGCGCTCGATATGAAACATCCCTACCCGGCTCCGCCGACGCAATACGTCGTCGAGAGACAGTGCCATCTCCGCGCTAATCGTGTGCTCGAGCTCGGCGGTTGTCAGTTCACCTAGCCCGCCGACGCGCTCTGTCGGTTCGCCGCCGGCCGCTATGCGTTCCAAGATTTGCGCTGCCGCCGTTCCGTACGTCGCCCAAAGCCGGTCGTCCAGGGTGGCATCTCCGGATCGCGGCGCCGCCGATCTCGCGGCCGCTTGCTCGACCGCCGACCCGCCGGAGAGCGGGAGCTCGGCGGAGGCGCCTGCAGGCGCGGTCGCGCCGCCGCCTATCACCTCGACGACCGCTGCAACTACGCGCTCTGCCATTTTTCTGTACGTCGTCAACTTTCCACCCGCGATGGCCACGATCGGACCCGGTCCAACCCGTATCTCGTCGCGGCGAGAGATCTCGGATGGCTTCTTGCCCTCCTGGCGCAACAGTGGACGCACACCCGACCATGCGCCAACGACGTCCGAGACGCTCGGCGCGCGCGTGAACGTGCCGGCAACCGATTCGATCAGATATCGGACGTCTTCCGGCGAAATGCCGGGCTCGCTCGCGTCTCCCTCGTAGTGGGTATCGGTGGTGCCGATGTAGACATAGTCGTCCGTCGGAACGACGAAGGTGGAGCGGCTGTCCGGCGCCCGTAGCACGACGATGTGAGAGGAGGGAAGCGTGTCGCGCGGCACGACGAGGTGAATGCCTCGCGTCAGCTGCATGGCTGGCGCCCCGCCGCTCTCGACAAGAGAATGGACGGTGTCGAACCAAGGCCCTGCCGCGTTGACGAGGGCGCGAGCCTTTACTTCGAGAGCCCCACCGTTCTCGCGATCGGTAACCGCAGCGCGGACCCCGGCCCCCTCGATGCGAAGCGCGGTGATCTCGGCGTAGTTTGCGATGCGCGCTCCCGCCATGGCCGCCGACTTCAATGTTTCGAGCGTCAGCCGCGCGTCGTTCGTCGCGTACTCCGTGAATACGACAGCGCCGCCCGCTATGCGGTCGCGTCTCAAGAGCGGCTCGGCAGCTAAAGCTGCGCGGGCGTTGAGCACCTTGTACTCGGCGTCGTCGGCCCCTCCCGCGAGGCGCGCGAACGTCCAGAGGCCAGCGGTGAGCTTCACGCGAGTAGCCAGCGAGGCCGCAGGCATCAGCATGCCGATCGGCCGCGCGAGGTGCGGTGCGATCGAACGGAGGATGGACCGCTCGTGTGCCGCCTCACGAACGAGCGCGAAGTCGCCCTGCGCAAGATAGCGAATCCCGCCGTGTATGAGCTTCGACGAGCGGCTACTCGTGCCCGAAGCGAAGTCGCCTTTGTCGAGCAAGAGAACCGACAGCCCGCGGAGCGCGGCCTCGCGCGCGACGCCGGCTCCGGTAATGCCGCCGCCGACTACGAGGACGTCGACCTCGATCTCCGCTGCTTGCTCGAGCCACCCTCGTCGCTCGATCGAGGAAAAACGCCAACCGTCTCCCGTCATCGCGGTCGCGTACTGCCCCCGGCCGTCGCAGTCAAAACGGGCCGCCGCGGGTCGAAACTCATGGTTTCTGACGAGCGAGCGAAAGCCCTTGACAGCTTCGAGCGCGGTTTAGTAAGTGGGTACCCCTGCTTTCCACTCGATGATCATCACGCGACACACCCGAAAGGGGCTCCACCGGATCTCGGATCTTTCCCGCGAAACCGGTGTGCCCGTGGGTACGATCAAGTTTTACATTCGCGAGGGTCTGTTGCCGGAGCCTACGGTGAAAACCGGTCGCAACATGGCCTACTACGACCACTCTTTCGTAGATCGCATCCGCTGCATTCGAGAGCTCCAACAGAAGCGTTTCCTCCCTCTCGACGTGATCCGGGCGATCCTGGACGGCAACGCCGACGTCATCAGTCCTCACGAAGTGGCCACGCTCCTGGGTTTGGAAGGCAAGTTTTACGAAGCCATCCTCCACGGGCCGAGCGCTCCCCCGGTTGCGCGGGCCGACATAGAGGCTCGTTACGGCCTCAGCGAGTCCGACTTATGCGTCTTGATCGGGCTCGATTTGGTGGAACCGATCGATCGAGGCGCCGGCGATCAGTTCGAAGCCGACGACGTTCTCCTGCTCGAATGCCTCGCGTCCATGCGCGGCGCCGGCTTCGACGACACCTTGATCCCGATGACGGCGGCACTACCGATGTACGTGCGCGCGCTCGACGAGCTCGCGAATCAGGAGCTCCGCGCGTTCTCGCGCGGCGTCTCGGGAAAAGTCGCCGACGCACGGCTCGCGGAGTTGGCGCTCGCCGGCGTGAAAATGGTCGAGCAACTCTTGGTGCTGGTTCGCCGAAAGAGACTCCTGAGGGCGTTGAAGAGTTTGCGTGAGGACCAGCAACAGGCGTCGACCGGGACCGATGATTGAACCGATGATGGAGACCGCACTAGGGGACACGAGGGCCGCAACGCGGGGCGTACGGCACCGTAGCCAAGGAGGCACCATGAGCGAGGAAAAGATCAGCAACGACGAGAAGCCGAAATCGAAAACTGTGTGTGTCGAGGATCCGGCCGTGACCATGGTCGAGCCGGATACGATGACGCCGCTCCAGTTCTTCGACCGGGCGTTCACGGAGTCGACGCTGGTTCCCGAAAAACGGCTCATGTTGGCCGTGCTTGAGGACGCAATCGCGTCGTTCCAGCGGAACTTCATCCAATCGCGTCACACTCACGACACCGATGACCACGACGTCGAGTCGTGGCTCGAGTCGAACGACATGAGCTGGCCGTTTTCGTTCGCGAGCATTTGTCAGGCCCTGGACATGGAGCCCGAGTATTTGCGCCGTGGGCTACGAACCTGGCGCGATCGCGCAGCGAGCCAAGCGACGAAGGGCCAGGTATACCGTTTCCCTTTCCGGCGCGTGAACGGTCGCCGGCACAGCATCAACGCGAAGCGGGAGCGGAGAAAAGTCCAGAAGGCCGTTTGACGGACCGTGCGCGACGGCAGCGGCGGCCCGTGACCGGGTCGCTAGCGGTTTTCAGCGATCCTTCGGGAGGCCGAGCACCCGCTGTGCGATGATGCCGCGCTGTATCTCCGAAGTACCCGCGGCGATCGTTCGACCGCGGGAATAAAGATAGAGGTGCGGCCACCGGCCTCCGAGGGGAGCGCGCGGGTCGTCGCCTTCCAGCAAGCCGTACGGGCCCGCAATCGACAACGGTATCTCGAGCATGCGCTGGTACATCTCGCTCCAGAACAATTTCTCCATAGACCCTTCCGGCCCTGGAGGATCGCCGCGTAGCTGACGCGTGAGATGGCGCAGCGACGTCAATCGTAGTGCCTCGCTATCGGTGTAGATCTCGGCGATTCGTTGGCGAAGCGCGGGGTCTGCTGAAGCGGAGCCTTCGCCCTTCTTCCAATCCCCGGCGAATCTCATCAACTCTTCGAGCGCGACGCGGGACTGGAGTTGGCGTTGAAACGTCAAAGTCGCGCGTTCGTACATCAGCAACGCGACCGCCATCCGCCATCCCTCGCCTTCGCGTCCGACGACGTGCGCACAAGGGACTCGCACATCGTTGAAATACACTTCGTTGAATTCGCTGTCGCCGTTCATCTGACGCAGCGGCCGAACGTCGATGCCCGCTGAACGCATGTCGACGATCATCAACGTCAGGCCTTGGTGCTTCGCGCCTTCACTCGACGTGCGAGCGAGCAGAATACAAAAATCCGCGTACTGCGCGTAGCTCGTCCACACCTTTTGTCCGTTGACGACGTATTCGTCGCCATCCCGCACTGCACGGGTCGCGACGGCTGCCAAATCGGAGCCGGCTCCGGGCTCGCTGTATCCTTGGCACCAGATCTCCGAAGCCTCGAGAATAGGCCTCAGGTATCGCGTCTTCTGCTCCTCGGTACCGTGATCGATCAGCAACGGCCCGACCATCGTCAGAGCAAGCAGATTGACCATTTGCGGCGAGCCGATCCGCGCGAGCTCTTCTTGAAAGATGGTCTGCTCGATGATGCCGATGCCACGACCGCCATACGCGGCCGGCCAGTGAAGACCGCACCAGCCCGCGTCGTGAAGAGTTTTCTGCCAGATTTTGCCGCTCGCTACGGCTCGATCGAGCGTGGTGTGCGCGAGAGAGGGCACGGCTCCAGCAGCTTTTCGCGCCTCGAGCCAATCGCGCAGCTCCGTGCGAAAGCGTTGCTGCTCGGCGCTGTACGCGAAATCCATCAGTCGCTCTCGCAGTCACTCTCGACGAGGATTTTTCGAACACCCTTCTCGCTCGCGCGGCGGACGGCGTGTTCCATACGCTCGAGCGGAAACACGCCATCGACCAACTCCTCCACACAGACCGCACCTTCGGCAAGCCTCTCCAAGGCTGGCCCAAAGGGCCCGCAACGCGAACCCAGGACACGGATCTCGTTGATGACGATCGGCGCGAGATCGACTTCGTGGCGCGACGCGATCGTCGTTTTCAGAACGACCGTGCCGCGCGGCTTCGTCGCGGCGAGCGCATCGGCGAACCCTGCGGCTGAACCCGTCGCCTCGACGACCAACGCGTATCGGCGAGCCTCGTGTCGAACCGCCGCGAGCGTTACGCCTCGCTTCTCGAGCCACTCAAGGCGTGCTACGTGGTGGCCGACTAGAGTCACTTCGAACCCCGCGCCCGCGAGCACTTGCGCCACGAGGGCTCCGAGCTTGCCGTCGCCGAGCACCAACGCGGGACCAACCTCGTACGCACCCAACTGCTCGAGGATCTCGCAAGCCGCGGCGACAGGCTCCGCGAACACGGCCGCATGGTCGGAAACCTTGCCGGGAACGACCAAGAGGTTGCGCTGGGGGATCACGAATTCTTCGGCGAACACGCCATCGGCGCCCAAGATCCCGAGCACTTGCCGTTTCGGACAGTGACGCTCGGAGCCGTGGCGGCACTCGTCGCAGCGACCACACGCGAAGTTGATCCCGCCAACGACCCTGGCTCCGGCGAACGCGCCGTCGAGCGCGATGCCGACGAACTCGTGGCCAAGAACGCCGCAAAAGCCCATGTAACCGCGCATGAGCTCGAGATCCGTATTGCAGATACCGGCGACGCGAGTGCGTACTCGCGTCCAACCCGGTCGAGCGGCCGGGCGCGGCCAATCTCTTCGCAGCTCAGCGCCGCTCTCGGTCAGCACGAACGCATTCACGGCACGGCTCCTTAACACGTGACACATTCCACGGCGAAGGCGTCACGCCTGCCGAACGGCCACGACGACGAATCACCGGGTTGCATGGCGAACGGCCCCTCGCCTAGACTGCCCTCCCCCGAATGAGCGACCCCGATCCAGTCGCGACGCGTTTGCCCTTGAGGGTGAGCGGACGGCTCCGGACGCGCCGACGATGATCAGCGGTTTTACGTTGGCCATCGTTCTGGCGCTCGTCGCCATCAACGCGTGCTTCGTCGCTGCGGAGTTCGCGATCGTGACGGTGCGGCGAAGCCGCGTCGAAGCGCTCGTCCGAGCCGGCTCTCGCCGTGCGAGTCTCCTCTCCGCGATCGTCACCGATCTCGACGCTCACATCTCCGCGATCCAGCTCGCGATTACTACGGTGGGTATCGCGATCGGGTGGTTGGGCGAGCCGGCGATCGCCGCCAATCTCGAGGCGCTTTTCGCGCTCGCGGGTATCTCGAACGAGCTTCTCGTCCGTTGGAGCTCTTTCGCGTTGGCATTCCTCGCCATCACGATGATCGTCGTGATCGGCGGGGAGCTCGCGCCGAAGTTCCTCGGCCTCCGGCGCACCGAGCGCGTGGCCCTCTGGATGGCGCCGGTCGTTTACTGGTTCGCGCGCGGAACGCGGCCGTTACTGAATTTCATGAACCGGTCGGCCGGCCTTCTCCTGAGCGCGTTCGGAGTCACCCGCAACGAGGGCTCGGCCGACGACGTCGAGCCGGAAGAGCTTCGAATCTTCCTGTCCGAGCTGGCGAGACTTGGCCGCCTCTCAGCGAGCAGGTTGAAGATGCTGGAGAACGTATTCGACTTCGCGGAGCACACCGCACGTCAGGTCATGGTTCCGCGAGATCAAATCGAGTACCTCGCACTCGAGCGCCCTTTCGAAGACAACTTGGCACTGCTGCAACGATCCGGTCACACTCGTTACCCGCTCTGCAAGGCCGATCTCGATAGCGTCGTCGGGATGGTTCACATCAAAGACCTCTACCAGCGATCCGACGTGATCCAGGGTTCGGAAGATCTGCGCCTGATCCAGCACGACATGCTTTTCGTTCCGGAGTCGCAGGCGATCGATGCGCTTCAGCGTCTCTTCCAACGCCGGCGCGCGCATATGGCGATCGTCGTCGACGAGTATGGGGTTCCGACCGGGCTCGTGACGATGGAAGACGTGCTCGAAGAGCTCGTGGGCGAGATTCAAGACGAATTCGACATCGACGAAACGCCAAAAATCGAAGAATCACGCGAGGGTCTCCTCGTCGACGGCATGCTCCTGCTCGCGGACTTGTGCCGAGAGCTCGACATCGAGGCGCTCGAAGCGGACGTGGATACCGTGGGAGGCTACGTGACGAGCGCGCTCGGAAAGATCGCGCGCGTTGGCGACCGATTCACGATCGGAAGCTATGCGGGCCGCGTAGTCGAGATGCAGGGGCGCCGCGTTGCACGTGTGCTCCTCACCCGGATCGAGGCTCCCGCCTCCGACCAAGCCGCGGAGTCGTGACGGCGGCCCATCGAATGTCCCGCGAATGTCCCGGCGATTCCGCGCTCAGCGGCCGCCCGAGAGCAGGCCCGGAATCGTGAACCACTGCTCGTCGACCGAGTATTTGTGGTCGAATCCGATATCGATGAACCAGCCGGGTTCCTCGGGAAATTGCATACCGGGAATCGCGGCGCGCGTACCGTGCAGCAACTGCATGTCCACCACCGTGAAAGCGTAGACGAACATGCGCTCCGTCGGGTACGCGAAGTCGATGTTCGGGTTCGGCTGCTTCGAGGTTCGAATGTTCTGGATCACGACCTTCCACAGCTCGGCGTTGCGATCGTAGAGATCCGAGTACGGAATCATGAACGTCTCTTTGTCCAAGAAGATGACGCGCTTCGAGTACGCGTAGTCCGGCACGCGCGGCTTTCCTTCGATCACGTAGACGTTCGGTCGAAGCTCCCAGTCCTCGCAGTACGTCATCCCGCCATCCCGCGTGCAGACTTTCGGCGGAAGGTTCTTGCCGTGGAACGAGGCGAGCATCGGTTTCTCGCCGACCAGCTTCCAGTCGAACCAGTTGATCTGTCCGGCGTAGCCCCCGAAGCTGTCCATGTCGATGTCCTGGCCGAATAGCGCGTCGCTTCGCTGGGCGCTCGACATTCGGCGCACGCGGCGAATCGTCGGGACGTAGAGCCAGGTGTCGTCTTGCCGAGACGAGTCCTTGTAACGGAACGCGACGCTGCCGACGCCCTTTAGATCGAAAGGCTCGATCAACGGGTAGAAACCCGCCTTCGCGAAAACGTCGGAGTCCGGAAAAGACGGGATCGGCTCGTGCTTGAGCCGGCCTTCGTAGCGCAATCGGCGGGACCAATCGGCGATGAAATGCCGTTCTACGTTGTAGAGTCGCCGCCCCTCGGAGTCGACCTGAAACGACCCGGTATCCGCGTCGGGTAGATGCACGTTCAAGTCATCCGTGAAGTAGGAAGTGTTCTCGAAGTTGTACATCAACTTCGTCGCCGCCATCGGATCGTTCGCATCCACCTTCGGAAACGGTCTGCCCGCCACCCAGTTCGCGAGGACTCCTTTGTCGTCGAGCGAGACCTGGGCTGCATATTTCTCCGTCGCTTTCTTGTAGTCTTCGGGTTCGGCGATCGGCTGATACGGAACGATCGAAAGATCCATCCCGTTCTCGACTGTCCAGCGCACACCCGGAGACACGAAACCTTCGATCGACTCGACGTTCGATCGTGTGATCACGTCACCCGGTTTCGGCTCTGCTGGCACCGGGCGCGGCACGGTCGCGGAGCAGACGACCAGCGACAGCGTCAAGAGGAATCGGCGAGTGGTCGATCTGCGATGCATGTGTCTCCTTGCAGGCGCCGCCTCGAGACCACCGCGTGCGCGCTCGGCGGCAACTTCGGCGGCTCGCGGAGCGAGCGCGCTCCGATGACTAGAACGCGTTCTATAGCCCACGACTCCCGCCTTGTCACGCTCCGGAGGACGGCGTCCGCGATGGACTGCGGTATTCATTTCGGCTCTATTGCCGCTCGGGAAACAGGCTGAGGAAACGACGCAAGTGCTCGAATTCACGCTCACCCCGGAACAAGAACAGCTGAAGCGTACGGCGCGAGATTTCGCCCGAAAAGAGATCATCCCGGTAGCCGGTCGCTACGACGAGGCCGAGGAAGTTCCGTTCGACGTGATGCGCAAGGCCTGGGAGCTCGGCCTCATGAACTACGAGGTACCCCAGGAGTACGGCGGCCTCGGCTTGGGCGTGCTCGACACGATCCTCTGCCTCGAAGAGATCAATTATGGCTGCTCGGGAATGGCGACCATCATCGCGGTCAACGATCTCGCGATGACGCCGCTTCTACTGGCCGGTACCGATGAGCAGAAGCGAGAGTACCTCGGACGCCTGATCGAGGACGGCGTCTACGCTGCCTACGCCCTCACGGAGCCGGGCGCCGGCTCGGACGCCGCCGCTCTCTCCACGACGTACGTGGACGACGGCGACCACTGGGTGCTCAACGGCAGTAAGGTTTTCATCAGCAACGCGTCGATCTCGAACTGGATGGTCGTATTCGCGACCAAGGACAAATCGCTTCGCCACGGCGGGATCTCGTGCTTCGTGATGGATACCGACACTCCGGGCTGCAAGCCGAGCAAGATGCACGGCAAGCTTGGACAGCGATGCGCGGATACCTCCGAGATCGTGTTCGAAGATTGCCGAATTCCGAGGAACGCCCTCGTCGGAGCCGAAGGGGAAGGCTTCAAGATCGCGATGCGCACCTTCGATCGCACGCGCCCTCAGATCGTGGCGGTGAGCATCGGAATCACGCAGCGTGCCCTCGACGAATGCCGCGCGTATGCCCTCGAACGCAAAGCTTTCGGCCAGCCCATAGCCAATTTTCAGGCTATCCAGTTCATGCTCGCGGACATGGCGATCGACCTCGAAGCGATGCGGCTCCTCACCTACCGTGCGGCCTGGGAGATCGATCATAGTGGCGGCGCTTCGATTTTTTCCAGCTACGCGAAGGCATTCGGGGCGGATCGTGCGATGAAGCACGCGGTGAACGCCGTGCAGATATTCGGCGGGTACGGCTACATGAAAGAGTACCCGGTCGAGAAGCTGATGCGCGACGCGAAGCTGGTGCAAATTTACGAGGGAACCTCGCAAATCCAGCGGATGGTCATCGCGCGAAACCTGTTGAAGCAATGATGTGTCGACGTTAGACGACGCCGCTTCGCTCGCGGAATGTGGCCCCGGGCCGAGCTCGCACGGATTTTTTTCTCAACGCCTTCGACTTCACTACGTCGACTACGGAAATCACGATGCTCCCCTGTTGGTACTGATTCACGGGGGCCGAGACCACGCGCGCAACTGGGACTTCGTCGCCGCGCGGCTCCGGAAGCGTTACCACGTGATCGCCCCGGATCTACGTGGTCACGGCGATTCCGCTTGGGCCTACGGCTCGCAGTACTCGATGCCAGATTTCTTGCTCGACCTGCATCAGCTCCTACGGCACCTTGAGGCTCCCCCTGCCGTCTTGGTCGGTCATTCATTGGGAGGAGCGATCGCGCTGCAGTATGCGGGCGTCTACCCCGACCGCGTCTGCAAAGTCGCGGCGATCGAAGGACTCGGCCCGCCGCCTTCCATGCTCACGGAGAAGCCGGTCGAGGAGCGTCTCGACGAATGGATCCGGACGACGCAGGAGCTCGCAACCCGTCACCCGAGGCGGTACGCGTCCCTCGGCGAGGCGGAAGCGAGGATGCGCGAAGCGAATCCTCATCTCTCGCCCGCGCTCGCGCGCCACCTTACGCTCAACGGCGTGATTCGCGTAGAGGACGGCTCGTACGCGTGGAAGTTCGACAACTACGTGCGCGCTTGGGGACCCCACGCTTATGACCGGGAAGCGGTTCAGCGATTGTGGTCGAGAATTCGTTGTCCTGTACTGCTCTTCCGAGGGGCCGAGAGCTGGGCCGAGAACCCAGTTGCCGACGGCAGGGCGACCCATTTTCAAAACGCCCGCTACGTGGAGGTGGATGGTGCCGGGCATTGGGTACACCACGATCGGCTAGACGTGTTCATGAGCGAGCTCGACTCGTTCTTGGGGGTGTAAGATGGGCGGATCAGACGCGAAGAGCTGTAACGCGGAGCTCTCGCGACTGTTGGCGACGCTCTCGTACCGCGAGGGCTCCTTCCGCCTCGCCTCCGGCAAGGCGAGCGATTTCTACATCGACGTCAAGAAAACCGTTTACTCGGCGCCCGGCGCACTGCTCATCGGGCGGCTGATCTGCGATCGTTTGGCAGCCGGCTCCATCGACTTGGTCGGTGGAATGGCCATCGGCGCAATCCCGCTGGTTGATGCTGCGTTGAACGAAGCAGCACGGCGCGGCCTTTCGCTCGACGGTTTCTTCGTGCGAAACGACGTCAAGGATCACGGGACGGCGGCCCGAATAGACGGCCGCTTCGATCCAACGCGCCGAATCGCCCTCGTCGAGGATGTCGTGACGACCGGAGAGTCGACGTTGCGAGCAATCGACGCCGTCGAGGCGGCGGGAGGGCGAGTCCTCGAGGTGATCGCGGTCGTCGATCGTGAAGAAGACGACGGGTTGGCGACGATCGCGCGGCGGCGAGTTGATCGCGTCTTCGCGCTAGCGACGAAGACCTCCGTGCGTCACGCATCCGCTCGAACCTAGGCCGAGTTCGCAGTGAGGCCGCCACGAAAACGGGGCGGCCTCCTTCGAGGCCGCCCCGCCTCAGGTTGATGCGTGTTGCGCCCGCCTCAGAATTTGCCGGACAGAATGAACGCGATGATCAGACCGTAGATGGCGAGGGCCTCCATGAGCGCGAGGCCGATGATCATCGGCGTTTGGATGCGGTCGGCAGAGTTCGGGTTCCGGCCGATCGACTCCATGGCCGCCGCGACTGCGCGGCCCTGACCCAGTGCCGCACCGAAGGCCGGCAACCCGATCGCGAGTGCGGAGCCCAGCGCGATGATCCCCGACGAGCTAGCGGCCATTCCAGCCGCATGCTCCTCCGCCATGGCCAGCGTCGACCCCGCGAGCGTAGCGAGCACTGCGCCCGCGAGTACGGCAAATATGGTTACGACTTTCTTCATCTGACTACGTCTCCTTCTTGATTTCCGCCCTAGCCCGCCACTCCGCCTCTCCTCTTCTTCCACTACCGCGCGGGATCCTGCGAACGTTTGCGACGGCTCAATGATGGTGGTGCTCGTCGTGCCCAACCGACAGTGAAACGTAAATCACCGTCAGCAGCGTGAAGACGAAAGCCTGCAGCACCGAAACCAAAGTGCCGAAAAAATAGAATATGATCGGGACGCCCACTTTCGTCAGGCTCGTGAAAATCTCGAGCACGAGGTGGTCGCCGGTCATGTTGCCGAATAGACGAAGGCCGAGCGAAAACGGCCTCACGAACGCACCTACCAGCTCGAGCGGAAACATCAGCGCCGCGAGCCACCAGATCGGTCCGGCAAAGTGTGCCAGGTACTTGACCAGGCCCTGGTCGCTGATGCCGATGTAGTTGAAGGCGATAAAACTGGCGAAACCGAGCGCTAGCGTCGTTTGGAAATTGCTCGTCGGTGGGGAGAATCCGGGGACGAGCCCCATGAGATTGCATACGAGGATGAAGAGGAAAAACGTCCCGAAAAGCCCAAGGTAGCGATCGGCGCGGGCCCCTAGCACCGCCTCGGACATCGATCGGATGAAGCCGACGAAAAGCTCGGCGATGTTCCTCGCGGTGAGCTTCTCGTCGGGTACCAACTCGGTTCCAGCCGCATGCGCCGCCACGAGCTGGCGGTTCGCTCGAAACGCGAACGCAAGCACCAAGACGAAACCGATAAGTGCGTGGAACGTGTGCGCCGGCACGTTCTTGATGACTGGCAACAGGTCGTGCCAAAAAATCGGATGCTCCATTCGTCGTCGATGCTCCCGTAGTCAGTCGGATCGCTCAGACACTCCGGCCGCGGGTTCGCTAGCGATCGGCGGGGCGAGCACAAGCGCCTCCAGCAGCACAGCCCCGAGCAACACCGTCACGCCCAGCGCGAACGCCATCGGCTCGATTGGCAACCTCGAGAACGCTGCAGCCACCAAGCCGACACCTAGCGTGAGTTTACCCAACACGGCCAAAACCCCAGCCCAGGGCCGTCTCGGCGCGGCAATTAGTCGCGAAACGGCGGCGCGAATCAAGTAGAGATTCGCCATGGCCACGGCGCCCCCGCCGAGCGCACTGGCCGCCGTTCGGGTCCCCGACGTTACGGCGAGCAGGGCGGCCAACGACACGGTCATTGCGAACATGACGCGACCGATCCGGCGTACATCGTGAGTTCGTGCGATCAACGCGTGTCACTCGGGTCCGGGTCTGAGCCGCGAGTGCGCGCCGTCTCCGAACGGCTCAATCGCACGAACTCGCTCACCCCCGCTACGAAAGAGCCCATCGTGACCACAAACAACCAAAGCGGCGCGGTTCCCATCCAAAGGTCGAGGTAGTACCCGAGCGCGAGTCCGGCCGCGATTCGCCACCCGAAACCCCAAGCGAGCCCAAGCGCCCTCGCAGTCTCTGGTCGCATCGTCACCGGCATCGTTGGTTACCGCTAGATCGGCGCGCGCGCGCGAAGAGCCCGCCCCAACGCCTCGATGGTCTCATCGATGTCCGCGTCCGTGTGCGCCGTGGATACGAACCACGTCTCGAATTGGGAAGGCGGGAGCCACACCCCCTCGTCGAGGCAGGCACGGAAAAAGCGCGCGAACCTCTCGGTATCGGCTGCCAGCGCGTCTTCGTAACAACGTACTTCGCGAACACCGAAGAACAGAGTGAGCATCGACCCAACCCGCTGAACGCACCCGGCGGACGGAGCGAGTAGCGATTCGATACCCGCTTGGAGCCGCGCCGCCGACCGCTCCAATCGTTCGTAGGGCGGATCGCGCTCGAGCAGCGCTAGTGTGGCTAGACCGGCTGCTACCGCGAGGGGGTTTCCGGAGAGGGTGCCTGCTTGGTAGACAGGTCCCGCGGGCGCCAGCATACCCATGAGGTCCGCCCGCCCGCCGTAAGCTCCGACGGGAAGACCGCCTCCGATCACCTTGCCGAGGCAAGTGAGATCAGGGGTGACGCCGCAGATCTCTTGATAGCCTCCGCGGGAGAGGCGGAATCCGCTAATGACCTCGTCGAATACGAGCAGCACGCCGGTTCGGTCGGCGAGGCGACGCAGGCCAGCGAGAAATCCGTCAACTGGGGGAACGACGCCCATGTTTCCCGCAACCGGCTCGACGATGATCGCGGCGACAGCGTCGTCACAAAGCGCCGCGACCGAGTCGAGGTCGTTGTATCGAGCCACGCGAGTCAGGCGGGCGACTTCCGGCGGCACGCCGAGGCTGTCAGGGACGCCGAGCGTGGTAGCTCCCGAGCCGGCGCGGACGAGGAGACCGTCTGCGTGGCCGTGATAGCAACCGGCGAACTTGATGATGCTCGAACGGCCCGTGGCCGCACGTGCCAATCGCAATGCGCTCATCGTGGCTTCCGTGCCGGAGCTGACCAGTCGAACGCTCTCTATCGAGGCGAAAAACTCGCAAATCTTTTGTGCGAGCGAGACTTCGCCCGAGGTGGAGGCGCCGAAGCTCGTCCCCGAGGCGAGCGTTGCGGAGACTGCATCTCTGACCTCGCGGGGTGCGTGGCCGTGGATGAGCGGGCCCCAGGAGCCGACATAGTCGAGATAGCTACGGCCGTCTACGTCCGTAATTCGCGCCCCGCTTCCGCTCTTGACGAAACGGGTGGCACCCCCCACCGCGTTCCACGCGCGAACCGGAGAATTCACGCCACCCGGTATGACTTGCTCTGCCGATCGGCGGAGACGCTCTGAGATCTCGTTGGGCATCGACATCCGTACTCGCGCCGCAGCGGAAGTTTCGAACAATCGGCGAACAGGCAAACCTTGCAACGCGCCGAGTATCACTTTAGACGAACGCGTGTGCGAGGCGACGCCGAGGCGAAGTCTCGATTCCGCCATCAAAAAAGCAACCGTCAACAGGTTGTCCACAGTTGTGGACAACCCTGTGCGCCTGTGGGGGTGGGGTGGAACGTTCTTCAAACTCGAGTGTAAAATCGCTTTGGAGTCGGGCACTTGTACCTCTACAAGCCCGGCTACCCGCGGCTGACTTCGACACATGGATTCGCCCGATCGCACCGCTCGGCGGCGCCGAAGGCATCGTCGAGCTTGCGGTCCCCAACCGCATGTTCGCCGCCTGGGTCGAGGAAAACTTTCTGGACGAGCTTGCGAGTGCCTGGGTCGAGGCGGCTGGCCGCCGCACTCGCTTCACGTTCCGCTGGGACGAGGGTGCCGCGCAGGGAGAGCTCTTCGGGACTGGCGTGCGCGCCTCGACCGACGAGCAGGGCTCGCTGTTCCGGCTTAGAGGAACTGGCGCGAGTGAGCACGCCTCGGCCCTGGAAGTCGCTCGCGGCGGCGGCCTGGTCGCGAAATACGATTTCTCGACCTTCGTCACGGGCCCGAGCAATCAGTTCGCGCGTGCGGCATCGATCGCTGTCGCCGGGCAGCCCGGGACGCTCTACAACCCGTTGTTCGTGTTCGGCGGGGTGGGGCTGGGCAAGACCCATCTCGTCAACGCGATCGGTAACGCGATCCTCGACGGGAAGCCGACTGCGAGGGTGCTGTTTCTAAGCGCAGAGACGTTCACGAACCGCCTGATCGATTCCATCGCTCGCAACAAGGTAGCGGAATTCAAGAGTCGCATGCGCCGCGTCGATTGTCTGATTCTCGATGATGCGCAATTCCTCGCCGGCAAGGAAAGAACACAGGAAGAGTTCTTCCACTTGTTCAACGCGCTTCATGAGTCGGGCCGGCAAATCATTCTGACATCGGACAAATATCCTCACGAATTAAGGGGTGTAGAGGAGCGACTCTGTAGCCGCTTCGGGTGGGGGTTGGTCGCCGATATTCAGCCCGCCGATGTGGAGACGCGGGTCGCGATTTTGGAGAGAAAAGCACGCGCTGAGGGACTCGCGCTTCCGATGAATGTCGCATCGTTCATCGCCGGAAGGTTCGAAGCCAACATCCGAGAGCTGGAGGGAGCGTTGACGAGACTAGCGGCGTGGGCATCACTGAATCGCTGCGAAATATCGCTCGAACTGGCCCGCCAGCTCCTCGGTGATCCGGCTAGCGCCTCACCGAAACCCCCGTCGTTCGACGATATCGTCGCGCGTGTTACGAGACATTTCGGTCTTCGCCCCGGCGACCTGCAAGCGCGCCGCCGCACTCGAAAAATCTCCGACGCGCGGCAAGTCGCCATGTACATCATGCGTCACCACGCCGGATCGTCGTTTCCCATGATCGGAGAATATTTGGGGGGGCGCGACCACTCGACGGTCGTGCACGGGTGTCAGGCCATCGAGCGACGCAAGAGCAAAGATCCGCGATTTCGCTCGTTGTTGGAAACGATCATACGAAGTCTCAACTGTGGATAAACCTGCGCGTGAAATGACGCCCGTCGCCCACAAGATCGCCCCGACTGGCAGCCGGGGGTCGCAACGCGCGGGTACGCACGCTCGAGCGCACAACGTGAGAGCTCCCATGAGCGCTGTACAATCCCCAACTTGCGCGAGTTATCCCCAAAGTTGCGCAATCAATAATCAAGAGCAGTCTAAAAGACATTACTGTTAAGAGGCGACCGAAATGAACGTAACCGTCGATCGTGAATCTCTTGTTCGGGCCCTCGCTCGAGCGCAAGGCGTCGTGGACAAGCGGCACGCGCTCGCGATGCTCACGAACGTATTGCTGGAAGCGGATGAGCGATCCCTCAGCATAGTCGCCACGGATCTCGAGGTAAGCCTTCGCCAAACGACTGTAGCCAAGGTCAAAAAAGCTGGACGCGTCGCTACGTCTGCGAGAACTCTGTTCGAAGTCGTGCGTGAATCCTCTGCGGAGGAAATCACACTCAAGGCGCTTGAGAATCAGTGGCTCGAGGTCGTGTACGGAAAGTCGAAGTTCAAATTGACCGGCGTCGACCCAGACGAGCATCCAGGCATGCCACAGACCCCCGCCAACGGTGCCAAGGCCGGGAGTATCGAGATCGCCTCCAACGACCTTGCAGAGATGGTGAGAAAGACGGTCTTTGCCGTGTCCATCGACGATACGCGGTCGAACCTTTCGGGGGTTTTTCTGACGAAAGGAGCGAAGAAGTCGACGTTACGCATGGTCGCGACAGACGGGCACCGTCTGGCGGTGATCGACCGACCAGTTGGCGGTGCAGGGTTGCCGGACGGTTCCATTCTCCCGCGCAAGGGGCTTGCCGAGCTCGGGAAAATTCTGAGCGAGAGTACGGACAAAGTGACTCTGGCGGTCGCGGGCAGTGAATGTGTCGCAACCGTCGGCGACAGCGTGCTCAGCATGCGACTCGTCGAGGGAAAGTTTCCCGACTACCAGAAGGTGATCCCGGAAGAGTCGACTCGAATCGTCCGTGTGCAGCGAGACGCTCTCTTGCAACCCCTCAAACGGGTTTCGATCATGTCGAGCGAGAGAGCGCGTAGCGTTCGCTTGTGTGCCGATCACGACCGACTCGAGGTTTCGGCGAGCAACCCGGACATGGGCGAAGCGACGGAAGAAGTCCCAGTCGACTACCGCGGTGAGAAGCTCGAGGTAGGCTTCAATGCGAAGTATCTAATCGACGTTCTGAACGTCCTTCCAGAAGGGAGCGACATCGAGCTAGGCCTGTCTGACGAACTGAGCCCTGGGGTCGTCCGAAGCGGGGACGCAGGCTACACGTACGTGGTAATGCCACTACGTATCTGACAGCGCCTACATGCGTAGAAACCCCTGTAATGACGAGGGGTTTTGCTGCGCAGCCAGCTTTACTTGAACCCCCTGCTTTGATAGCGTCCGAGGCGATTCCGAGCGCCCAGACGAGGCGCTCTTGAGACACCGGGGTTCGGAGAGAACGGGACGGCCGGAATCACCCGGAGGCGGTGGACGCCGCCTCGGCTCACGCCCAGGAAAGCGGTCCAACTAGATGGCGAACGACCAGAGCAGCGAGAGCGTCGCACCCGCCGGCGCAAGCGTCGGTCGTTACTCCGCCGACGACATCAAGGTCCTCGAAGGCCTCGAGGCCGTTCGTAAACGGCCGGGAATGTACATCGGCGACACCGGGGAGCGAGGACTCCATCACCTGGTGTTCGAAGTCGTCGACAACTCAGTCGACGAAGCCCTCGCGGGTTTTTGCACTGAGGTCAGCGTGGAGATCCACGTAGACAACAGCATCACGGTCACTGACAACGGGCGAGGCATACCCGTCGATCTTCACCAAGCGGAGGGAGTCTCTGCCGCCGAGGTCGTTCTTACCAAGCTCCATGCAGGCGGGAAGTTCGACAAAGACGCATACAAAGTCTCGGGAGGCCTCCACGGTGTGGGTGTTTCCGTGGTGAACGCGCTCTCCGCTTGGCTCGAGGTCGAGATCCGTCGCGATGGTCAGGTCTACTGGCAGCGGTATCACCGTGGCAAACCCGAAGAGCCGTTGGCTGCGATCGGGAAAACCGACAAGCGCGGTACGACCGTCAAATTCGGCCCGGACCCGGAGATATTCGAGACGGTCGACATGCGGTTCGATATTCTCGCCGCCCGACTTCGCGAGCTCGCATTCCTGAATCGAGGGCTTCGCGTTTGCCTCGAGGACGAGCGCGACGCCGGGCGTCGGCAGGAATTTCACTACGAGGGCGGCATCGTTTCTTTCGTCGAGCATCTGACGCGCTCGAAAACGCCGATCAATTCGTCGGTCATCTACCTCTCCGGCAGCCGATCTGGCGTGGAGATGGAGATCGCGCTGCAGTGGAACGACGGTTACGCGGAGAACGTCTACACGTTCGCGAACAACATCAACACGATCGAAGGCGGGACCCACCTGAGCGGATTCCGCGCGGCGCTCACACGCACGATCAACAACTACGCGTTCGCCAACAATCTCATCAAGAAGGGTGAAACGAGCCTGGAGGGGGAGGACGTTCGCGAGGGGCTGATCGCCGTCATATCCGTCAAAGTTCCCGAGCCCCAATTCGAAGGGCAAACGAAGACCAAACTGGGGAACAGCGACGTCAAGGGATTGGTCGAGGCGCTGGTCAACGACAGCTTCGGCACGTATCTAGAAAAAACCCCCGCCGAGGCCCGGAAGATCGTCATCAAGGGATTGGACGCAGCTCGTGTGCGTGTAGCCGCTCGCAAGGCGAAAGAACTCGCGCGGCGAAAGGGGGCGCTCGACGGCGCGTCCCTGCCCGGTAAGCTCGCCGATTGCCAGGAGCGGGATCCTGCGTTGAGCGAGCTCTACATCGTAGAGGGTGACTCGGCAGGTGGCTCGGCCAAGCAGGGGCGAGACCGCCGCAATCAAGCGATCCTTCCACTTCGTGGAAAGATACTGAACGTGTGGAAGGCACGCTTCGACAAGACGATCTCATCGCAGGAGATCCGGCTGCTCATCACCGCGCTCGGCACCGGTGTGGGCGACGGAGAAACCGAGACGTCGCTCGACAAGCTGCGCTACCACACGATCATCATCATGACGGACGCGGACGTCGACGGCTCGCACATTCGGACGCTGTTGCTCACGTTTTTCTACCGACACTTTTTCCAGCTCATCGAGCGTGGCCACGTCTACATCGCGCAGCCGCCTCTGTTCCGTGTCAAGAAAGGCAAGTCCGAGCGCTACTTGAAAGACGAGCCGGCGCTGGCGGAATTTTTGATCGATACCGGAATCGAGAACGTCGCCGTACGCCCGCATTCTTCGGGTGAAAGCGTTGCCGGTGCGGAGCTCAAGCGCGCGCTGAAGAAGCTCGGCCAGGTCGAGAACTTGCTCACGGTTCTCGAGCGAAAGAAGAAGCAGCGCGCGGTCGTTGCCGTGGTCGCCGCGAATCCACGATTGCAGCTCGACACGCTTTACTCGACGCAAGCACTGCGAGACGCGATGACAGAGCTGCGAGCGGAGGTCGAAACCGCGACGCCTGACGCTGCCCCCATCACCGTGCGATTCGAGGACGATACCGAGCACGGAGGGGAAAAGGCGATCCTGACTTCCGTCAGCAACGGGACCAACTCGGACACCGTGGTCGACCGCGAGCTGCTCGAGTTGCCCGAGTTCGTGCGACTGCGTGAGCTGTCATTGGATCTCGCCGGTCTTGGTCGCGCTCCGTTCGTAGTCACCTCGGAGGGCGGAGAAGCGATCGTCGCAAGTCTCGGCGGTGTTCGGGAGGCGATCCTGGCCGGCGCTCGCAGGGGACTCGATATCCAGCGGTACAAAGGGCTCGGCGAGATGAATCCGGGACAGCTGTGGGAGACCACGATGGACCCGGCGACCCGGACTCTCCTCCAGGTGCGTATCGAGGACGCGGTCGCGGCGGAGGACATATTCTCCACGCTCATGGGGGACGAGGTCGAATCACGGCGTCGATTCATCGAGGACAACGCCCTCAACGTGCGCAACCTCGACGTCTGACGTCGCAACGAGCTGAACGTGGATCCTACCAGCCCGAAGCAAGCGAAGATTCCGGTCAACATAGAGGACGAGATGCGCACGTCCTACATGGCCTACGCGATGAGCGTGATCATCGGGCGCGCGCTGCCTGATGTGCGGGATGGATTGAAGCCGGTTCACCGTCGCGTTCTGCATGCGATGAACGATCTCGGCAACTCGTGGAATCGGGGACCGAAGAAATCCGCGCGCATCGTCGGTGATGTGATCGGAAAGTATCACCCGCACGGTGATTCCGCCGTCTACGATACGATTGTTCGGCTCGCGCAAGATTTCTCGATGCGGTACCCGCTCGTGGACGGGCAGGGGAACTTCGGATCGGTCGACGGCGATCCGGCGGCGGCGATGCGTTACACCGAGATCCGGATGTCACGGATTGCCGGCGAGATGCTCGCCGACATCGAGAAAGAAACGGTCGCATTCGTTCCCAACTACGACGACACCACGCAAGAGCCGAGTGTTATGCCGGCTCGAATCCCGAATTTACTGATCAACGGCTCGTCCGGGATCGCGGTCGGCATGGCGACCAACATCCCGCCGCACAATCTCCGCGAGGTCGTGGATGCGTCGCTCGAGCTCATCGCTGACCCGGAGGTCCCGCTTCGAAGATTGATGCAGATCGTCTCCGGCCCCGACTTCCCAACCGGAGCGGCAATCCACGGTCGCGGCGCGATCGCGGACGCGTACACCACCGGACGCGGAATTTTGCAGGTCCGAGCGAAGGTCGAGACCGAAGAAGATGAGAAGAGCGGTCGCGCACGGCTGATCGTCACCGAGATCCCGTATCAGGTGAACAAGGCCCGGTTGATCGAGAAGATCGCTGAGCTGGTGAACGAGAAGAAGATCGACGGCATCTCCGACCTTCGTGACGAGTCGGACCGGACCGGAATGCGGATCGTCATCGAGCTGAAGAAAGACGCGTACCCCGAGGTGGTGCTGAATAATCTCTACAAGCATACGCCGATGCAAGATTCCTTCGGCGTGATCATGCTCGCACTCGTTGACGGCCGCCCCCGCCTTCTCAATCTGAAAGAGCTGTTGTCGTACTTTCTGGAGCACCGCAAAGAGATCGTAACGCGCGCGACGGCGCACGATCTCCGAAAAGCCGAGGCGAGGCTCCACATTCTCGAAGGGCTGAAGATCGCTCTCGACAACCTCGATGCGGTGATCGAATTGATCCGCGCCGCACCGGACGCGCCCAGCGCGAAAGACGGCCTGATGTCGCGCTTCGGGCTGTCGGACGTTCAATCCCAGGCGATACTCGACATGCGGCTCCAGCGCCTAACCGGGCTGGAGCGGGACAAGATTCTCGAGGAGCACCGCGAGACGACCGCGGTTATCAGGCGTCTACGGGGGATTCTGGCCGACGTAGGCGAAGTCATGAAGATCATCGCGTCGGAGCTTCGGGAGATTCGCGAACAATACGGAGACGACCGGCGAACGGAGATCGTGGAGTCCAGCACGGACATCGCGATCGAGGACATGATCGCCGAGGAAGACATGGTCGTCACGGTTTCTCATGAGGGCTACGTGAAGCGGAGCCCGGCCACGCTTTATCGAACGCAGCGGCGCGGCGGCCGTGGAAAGGTCGGGGCAAAGACCAAGGGTGACGATTTCGTCGCGGACATGTTCGTCGCCTCGACGCATTGGTATCTCCTATTTTTCACCAATCGCGGGCGGGTCTATTGGAAAAAAGTGCACGAACTGCCGCTCGGTAGCCCGACGACTCGCGGCAAAGCCATCGTGAATCTTCTATCGCTCGGACCGGACGAACGCGTCTCAGCGTTCCTCCCGGTGCAGCATTTCGAAGAAGGGCGATTCGTACTCTTCGCCACGGCGCAAGGGATCGTGAAAAAGACAGCGCTCGGCGAGTACTCTCGTCCACGGGCGTCAGGGATCATAGCGATCAATTTGGATCCCGACGACGAGCTCATCTCCGTACGCGTCACGGACGGCTCGTGTCAGATCGCGCTTTCTACCCGCGAAGGAATGCTTGTGCGATTCCACGAGTCCGAAGCGCGCGCGATGGGCCGCGCCGCGGGCGGCGTGCGTGGCGTCAGCCTCTCGGACGACGATCGAGTCGTCGCGATGGATGTCGTCGATCCCACACAGATGCTGCTCACCGTTTCGCAGAACGGATACGGAAAACGATCCTTGGTGGACGACTACCGACTCGTTCACCGTGGAGCCAAGGGCGTATTGACGATGAAGTGCACCGAGAAGACCGGACCGGTCGTCGGCGTTCTTCGCGTCGACGATGACACCACGGATGTGATGATCGTCACGAGCATCGGGAAATTGATCCGCATTCCCGTGTCGGAAATTCGCGTCACGGGGCGCAATGCCCAAGGCGTCAAGCTCGTGAACCTAACGGAAGACGGCGAGAGCGTCGCGTCGATCGCTCCCGTTGCAGACGCCGAGGGAAGCGATGAGACGGGAGATGCCGCCGGAATCACGGAGGGTGTCGACGGAGACGGAACGTGAGATGAGATCACGAATCGCCGTCGTCGGAGCAGGGAGCTGGGGTACCGCCCTGGCGAATGTGTTGGCTACGAACGGCCACGTGGTCACGCTCTGGTCACGCGGATCTGAAGTCGCGGACTTCATCAATCGAAAGCACGAAAATAGCGTCTATCTGCCGGGCATAAGGCTGAATGACGCGTTGAAGGCGACGACAGTGCTCGCCGACGCGGTAACTGGCGCGCAGACGGTCGTCATGGTCGTGCCGTCGCACGCGATGCGCGAAACCGCCCGCCTCGCGGCTGCGTCGATCAGTAAAGATGCTGTCGTCGTATCTGCGAGCAAGGGCATCGAAGACGAGTCGTGCAAGACGATGTTCGACTTGATCGCCGAAACCCTCGGTCATCCAGACAGAATAGGGGTACTTTCAGGTCCCAGCTTCGCCGCGGAGGTCGCGGCAGGGCAGCCAACCGTCATCGTGGCGGCCGCCTCTACCCAAGAGCTAGCGGAAAGAATCCAGGCGGATTTTGCTTCGTTGACGCTACGCGTTTACAGCTCGATCGACGTGATCGGTGTCGAAATCGGCGGCGTGGTGAAGAACGTCATGGCCATAGCGACTGGCGTGTGCGACGGGCTCGGCTTTGGACACAACGCGCGCGCCGCAACGATTACGCGGGGTCTCGCGGAGATCACGCGACTTGCGGTGTCTCTGGGAGCGAAGCAAGAAACTTTGGCTGGGCTCTCGGGCGTTGGTGACTTGGTTCTCACTTGCACCGGCGATCTTAGCCGCAACCGGCAACTGGGGCTGCGCATCGGGCGCGGAGAAAAAGTCGCCGATATCCTCGCCGGTATGCGGATGGTCGCCGAGGGCGTGCGCAATACCAAAGCCGTTCGTACGCTCGCGCAACGACAAGGCGTGGAGTTGCCGATCGTGGACGTCACCTATGGCGTCCTCTACGAGAACCTGGCCCCAGAGCAGGCTCTCGCGCGGCTGTTCGGACGTAGCCTTAAGCCGGAGTTCTGAACGCGATTCGATCCAGTAGATTTCCCGGAAACCCTCGATTTTCAAGAGAAATTGACTTCCTACCGAGCGTGTGACAAGTTCCGCGCCGCTGAGCGGACGACGACGCTGGCGGATCAAATACAGCGCGACGTGCGTTCCGATGCTTTCGGCTCGGTGACGACCGTGAGGCGCGGAAGAGAACGCGGTGAAAAGAACATATCAGCCGAGCAACGTGCGCAGAAAGCGGACCCACGGTTTCCGTGCCCGCATGGAAACGCCGGGCGGACGGCGGGTGCTCAGTCGTCGGCGGGCGAAAGGGCGGAAGCGACTTGCGGTCACGACGCCGCCGAAGCGAGCCCGCCGGTAAGATCGAGAAGCGCTACTCGCGTCGCCGCCGAATTCGAAAACGTTCGGATTTTTTGCGGCTTCAGCGAGGACAGCGCGGAAGGAGGACCAGGCACTTCATCGTAATCGCAGCCGCGGGCCCCGAGCAGGATTGCCGAATCGGCATAACGGTCAGTAGGCGAATCGGCTCCGCGGTCGTTCGAAACAGGGTGAAGAGACTGGTCAGAGAGTTTTTTAGATTACATCGACACGAGTTGCAGCCGGCCCATGACCTTCTGGTCATTGCGCGTACGGATGCGGATAAGCTGAGCTATAGGAATGTTGAGTCTGAGTTGGTGGAAGCACTGGGTGAGTTACGCGGCTGAGAACGCGACGCCCGGGGTGCCTTCGCCGGACGACTCGGTGGCGGTTTCGGCCGCAGGTGAGGTTCGCGGGATCCCGCGAGCCGTGGCTGCGTTGCTCGTCACGCTAATCGGAATCTATCGGTCTACGATCTCCCCGCTGGTGGGGCCGAGTTGTAGATTCTCCCCTTCCTGCTCTGCCTACGCTGTTCAGGCGATCCGCCGTCACGGCCCTCTTCGCGGTATGAGACGAGCACTTTTGCGACTGGCAAGGTGCAATCCACTCTGCGAGGGGGGTTACGACCCCGTGCGTTAGGACAGAAGTTCATCACCAGGCTGCGGCCAGGAGGCCGCTGCGTGGAAACCAGAGCCCTGATCGCCTTTGTGCTCTCGATAGCCATTCTCGTGGGCTATCAGCTGCTGCTCGCCCAGCGGCACCCCGACCCAAGTGACCCTCCCGCGACCATCACCGGTACGATGGGGCCAGCGGTGGATTCCCGAGAATCGGACCCGACGACGGAGTTGCCTCCCCCGCTGCGACCCGAACCTCCTGCGTCGGTTACCGTCCCCGAGGTTGTAACGACGGTCGAGACGGACCGATACATTGCCGAAATCACTTCGAATGGTGGGCGCTTCAAGAGCTTCCGACTGAAACAGTACCGTCAGCGTGCGGCAGACGGTTCGCCGCTACTCGACATGGTTAACGCGGTAGATGTGCGCCCGCTGGGACTCTACTGGACTCGGCGGGACGGTAGCATCGCGTCGGATCTAGGCGTTTCCTATGCGACGGCGCGCGGGCAGGAACCGGACGGGGCGAGCGTAGTGACGCTCACGGGCACAGGCCCCGGGGGCGAGCATCTGACAAAGCGGATCCGTATGCACGACGGGTCGTATGTGTTGCGCTACGACGCGAGCGTCGCGAGCGTTGACCGCGAACCGACGATCGGCGTGGCATGGTCGCGCGCGATTCCAGATCATGCGGACCGGTTCGGCGGGGTGGAGGGTCCGGCGGCCTTCGTAGACGGGTCGCTCGAAGCCGCATCGGCCGAAAGTCTGAAAGAGCCGATGACTCGCCGTGGAATCGTCGATTGGGTCGGTTACGCCGACCACTACTTCCTCACGGCGTACTTCCCCGATGCTGCTACCGCGATGCGCTTCAGTGGAGTAGCCGGCGGAGGCCACGGCGAGGCGACGCTATGGTCGGATCAACCCTCGAAGCACGTAGCCTACAACCTCTACCTCGGGCCAAAACAGCTGCCCGAGCTCCAGCATGTCGGGCACCATCTCGACGAATCGGTAGATCTCGGTTGGTTCGCGTTCGTCGCGCGACCGCTACTCGAATTGATGATTCTGCTGACTCGGTTCACCGGCAACTACGGCTGGTCCATTCTTATCCTCACGGCTGGGGTTCGGCTGATTTTCTATCCCGTCAACAAGCGGCAGGCCGTCGCGATGAAGGCGATGCAGCGCATCCAACCAGAGATCAAGCGGCTTCAAGAAAAATACAAAGACGACCGAGAGCGGCTGAACCGCGAGCTGATGGACGCGTATCGTCGCCACAAAGTGAATCCACTGGCGGGTTGCCTGCCCATGCTCGTGCAGCTCCCCGTGTTTCTCGGCCTATACAATGCGCTCATGCAGTCCATTGAGCTCCGACATGCGCCGTTTCTCGCGTGGATCACCGATCTGTCATCACCGGATCGGCTCGGTGCGATGCAACTTCCTTTTGTAGACCCACCTGGCATCCCGGTGCTTACGCTTCTCATGGGCGGAAGTATGCTCGTCCAACAACGCATGATGCCTGCCGCGGGCGACCCGACTCAGCAACGCATGATGATGCTGATGCCGGTGATTTTCACGGTGATGTTCATCAACTTTCCTTCCGGCCTGGTGCTGTACTGGTTCGCGAGCAACGTCCTATCGATCGCACAGCAGTACATGACCAACCGTTCGACGAACTAAAGGGAGACCTGAGCGATCATGCCAAAGAGCATCGAAGCGGAAGGGGTGACGGTCGACGAAGCGATCCAGAACGCCCTGAACGCGCTCGGCCTTGGCCGAGACAGTGTCGAAATCGAAATCCTCCATCACCCGCGGTCCGGATTTCTCGGGATCGGCGCCCGTCGCGCGAAGGTGCGTGCGACACTGAGGGAGCAGGTCATGCGCGACGGCGAAGAATTCGACATGGCCCCGGATTCGGGCGGTCGGGGTCGGCGCAGGCGGCGGTCTGGACGGCGTCGGTCACCGCGTGGCGGTGAAGGTCGGACCCCCGACGCGCGACCGGCGCCTCAGCCCGCGGCGAGCGGTAGCCGACGAGGTGGGCCAACGAGCGCTGCCCCTTCTGACGCCCCTAGTGTCGTAAGCGACGACGGCCCGGCTCGCGTGAGCGGACGGCCAAGCGAAGAGATAGGCAGGGGCGGTCGCGGCGGCAGGCGGCGCGGTGGTCGACGATCGGGCCGGGGCAACGATGGCCCGCGCGGCATCAGCGACTCGCAACAGCCGCGCCCTGGGTCAGCCGGACCGGCACATGGCGGCGCATCGATGGGCGGAACGGAACCGCAGGCGCAGAGCGGTGAGCCGAATGAGAAACGTGAATCCCGAGATCTGACCCAACGCGCAAGTAGCGCCGGTCGGCGGCCGGACCTTGATGAGCTTCTCCAACGCGCGCTCGAGAAAACGCGTCAATTGATGACTCGAATGGGCTTCGAGGCGAATGTTAGCGGCGCGATCGAAGGGGCTAGTCTAGTGCTCTCGGTAGATGCCAGTGATGGGGGTGCCATCCTCGTTGGTCGGCGTGGCACGACGCTCGACGCTATCGAACACGTGATCGGGCGTATGACCCTGGGGGTGGAGCCGGGTTCGCGCGTGCGGGTAGCGGTCGATGTATGCGGCTACCGAGAGCGACGAAAAACCGCACTCGTCGAGCTCGCCGAGAAGTTAAAAACGCATGCGCTCTCTACCGGTCGCAAGGCGCAGATTACTCCATTGAGCCCGCAGGATCGCAGCGTATTTCTCGATGCTTTAGCGGGTGACGACGCGGTTTCTACGCGGGCGCTCGGGACAGGTTTCTACCGTCGGGTTCTGCTGATTCCCAAGGGAATTCCGAACGGTGGAACGGCCACGGACGACTTCGGTGAGGATGGAAACCTCCTTTCCGCTGCGTCAGGAGGGAGCGGCGAGTCGAGCGGCGATGACCCGGACCTCGGTCGAGATCAAGAAGGGTCCGGAGACGCGGTGGGAACGTCCGAGGAGACGGATCCCGACGGAGGACGTCCGCCGGGCGCGGACTGATCATTCGATTGCCGGCGTATCGGACTGACACGATCGTCGCTCGCGCTACGGCACAGGGCCACGCCGCTATCGCGATCGTACGCATGAGCGGCCCCGCGGCGTTCGACATCGGATCACAGTTGTTGCGGCCGCGATCTCCGCGCGGTTGGGGCGGATCCTGGCAGTTGACGCGATGCGAAGCTCTCGATCCGAGCGACGGTATTCAGCTGGATGACGTGCTCGCTGTACGAATGCCCGGGCCGAACACCTACACCGGTGAGGACAGTGTCGAAATCCACTGCCATGGGTCACCCGTCGTAGTAGATCGGTTGATCGGTGCGGCCCTTCAATCAGGCGCGCGAGCAGCAGATCCTGGAGAGTTTACGCGACGAGCCGTGCTAAACGGTCGGATGGACCTTTTGCAAGCTGAAGCCGTCGCAGACCTCGTGTCGGCTCAGCTGCTCGCCGGCGTGAAGGCCGCGAACCAGCAGCTGGAGGGTGCACTATCCGGCCGCCTTTCCCGGATTCGCGCGCAGATCGTGGATTTGCTCGCGGACGTCGAAGCGCACATCGACTTCGCTGACGAAGACATCGCGGAGGAAGATGCACGAAGGAGGAGTAACGTCGCCTCGGACGTTGCGCAGCAGCTCGAAGCCTTGACTACTGGGTTCGAAGCTTCCATGCGCGCACGTGAGGGGTATCGGGTGGTGCTGGCAGGTCGGCCGAACGTCGGAAAATCGAGCTTGTTCAACGCATTGATCGGATTCGGGCGCGCGATCGTGACGGACGAGCCTGGCACGACGCGCGACTCGATCGAGGAAACCATAGATCTCCACGGTCATGGTTTCGTTTTGGTCGACACAGCCGGAATCCGGGAGAATGCAGGGCGATCGGAATCGATTGCTATCGAGCGCTCGCGGGCCGCTGCGGCATCCGCCGATATCCGGATCGCGGTGATCGATGGCTCGTCACCGCTCGTCGCAGCGGACCACGAGCTGCTCGCGAAGCGAGAGGCGAATGGGGCGACGCTTTGCGTCTTGAACAAGTGCGACCTCGGAGAGGGATTGACGTCGATCGATCGGAGGCTTCTCGATCGTCTCGACGGTCCGATCGTGAGGACGTCGGCACTGGGATCGATCGGCCTGGATGATCTTCGGCGCGCGCTCATCGACGCGGCGTCCGCGCTGCGCGGCGACGCAAGCGTAACGATCGGCCTGAGTCGAGAGCGACACCGCGCCGCGGCCGAGCGTGCTAGAACCGCCCTCGAGCGGGCGCGAGGTTTGCTCGCGGCGAACGAGCAAAGCGAGGTCGCTGCTGTCGAGCTCCGCGACGCGCTGGTCGAGTTGGCCGCGATAACCGAGCCACTGGACAATGAAGCCGTTCTCGATCGCATTTTCGCGGAGTTTTGCGTCGGCAAATGACAGGGAAGCGACCTGACTTCGACTTGATCGTAGTCGGCGCTGGGCACGCCGGCATCGAGGCCGCGTTGGCCGGGGCGCGCAGTGGCTGTCGAACCCTGATGATGACCGTCAACTTGGACAACATCGGCCAGATGTCCTGCAACCCGGCGATCGGTGGCGTCGGCAAAGGGCACATCGTGCGGGAGATCGATGCACTCGGCGGAGAAATGGGACGCGCCGCGGACGAATGCGGGATCCAGTTCCGAAGGCTCAACATGAGCAAAGGGCCCGCCGTCCGGTCGACGCGCGCGCAGGCCGACAAGGCTCGCTACAGAGGCCGCATGAAACGGGTCGTAGAAAACACCCCCGGCCTTTCGGTGATGCAGGCCGAAGTGATCGGCCTCATCGCTTCACAAGGGCGCGTCGTCGGGATTCGCACCGAAACGGGGGAGGCCCTGCACACCCGCGCGGTCATCGTGACGACCGGAACATTTCTCAACGGCCTCATGCACATCGGCGAGCAGCGTAGCTCTGGAGGTCGTGCCGGAGATCGAGCGTCGAGCGGTCTCAGTGCGTGCTTGGAAAGCCTCGGTCTCGTGCTGGGTCGTTTGAAGACCGGGACTTGTCCTCGCTTGGATGCGCGGACGATCGACTACGCCGATCTCGAGGTGCAGCCGGGCGACGAGCCGTTGCCCACATTTTCGTTCGATGAGATCCCCCCGACACTACCGCAGCGACCTTGTCACGTAACATCCACAAACGAATTGACGCATAGCATTATTAAGAAAAATATCGATAAATCAGCTATTTACGGTGGCTCGATTCGGTCGCGAGGGCCGAGATATTGCCCATCGATCGAGGACAAGGTCGTCAAGTTTCCGGAGAAGGTGTCCCACCGCATTTTTCTCGAGCCGGAGGGCCTCGATACGGTCGAGGTCTATCCAAACGGGCTGTCCACGTCGCTCCCGCTAGCCGTCCAGAACGAGTTTGTTACCAGCATTCGAGGCTTGGAAAACGCCGTGATCGTAAGACCCGGCTATGCGATCGAGTACGACTACGTGGTGCCGACCCAACTAGCCGCGACGCTCGAAGTCAGAAGCGTGCAGGGCCTCTACCTGGCGGGGCAAATCAATGGCACGACCGGATACGAGGAAGCTGCGGCGCAAGGATTCGTCGCAGGTGTGAACGCAGCGAGACGAGTGAAAGGTGACCCACCGTTCGTGCTCGGTCGGAACGAAGCGTACATCGGCGTTCTCGTCGATGACCTCGTCACGAAGGGTGTAGACGGTGAGCCATATCGTATGTTCACCTCGCGTGCCGAGGGACGGCTGATGCTACGGGAAGACAACGCGGATTTGCGGCTTGCCGCGCGCTCGAGTGAGCTCGGACTTCTATCGGCCGAGCGCCTGGAGAAGCTGGAATCGAAGCGCGTAGATCATGAGCGAGCGCTGTCTCTGCTCAAATCGACGAAGCTGTTGCCCACCCATGATCTCAACGCAGCTCTCGCGGGACTTGGAGCCGCAGCGTTAGCGTGCCCCACCACCTGCTTCGACCTTTTGCGCCGGCCAGGTATCGGGTACGCCGATATCGCGAGCGTGGTCGGTCTGCCTCGTTGGAGCAGCGCCGTCGAGGTCGGGATCGAGGCCACCGCTAAGTACGAGGGCTACATCCAGCGCCACGAAGCCGAGTTCGATCGCATGCGCGGCCTCGAGGCGACCCGAATCCCCGAGAGCATCGACTACACGTCGATAGCAGGCCTCTCGACAGAGGTCAGAGAAAAGCTTTTACGCAATCGACCAGGCTCTCTCGGCCAAGCGTCGCGATTGAGCGGAATCACACCGAGTGCCGTCGCCGCGCTAGCAGTACACTTGCGGCGCGCTGAGCGGGAGTGAGCACCACATCGGCCGAGCAGGAAACGACGCGTCTTCTCGAAGGGGCGGCGCAGCTCGAGATCACGTTTGGCCGCGATGATGCGATCCGACTTCTCTCCTTCCTCGATCTTTTCTATTCCTGGAACGCATACGCGGGGTTCACTTCGATCGCTCGATCAGACGCGGTCCGTCTACATCTCTTGGATTCGCTCGCGCTGATTCCCTATGTGCGTGACGCGGGGTTCGTCGTCGATTTGGGAAGTGGTGGCGGAATGCCCGGGTTGCCGCTCGCGATGTGCTTGTCAGGTTCGCGATTCGCGCTCGTAGAATCACGACGGCGAAGGTGCAATTTCCTCAGGGAGGCGATTCGACAACTGGGACTGGGTGATCGCGTCACTGTCTTCGAATCGGATGCGCGGCGACTCGCAACAACGATCCCGGAGCGAGCCGACGTGGTTGTAGCTCGGGCGTTTGTCGGTCCGGACGAGCTGATCCGCATTTCGCATCCCCTGCTCAAATCGTCTGGTCGCCTCGTCGTGATGGCTGGAGATGGCGATGTCAGCCCGGCGCAGGACGCTTCCCCTGGGTTCGCGTTCGAGCGATCCAATCGGTTCGAGCTCCCCGGTGGTACCGAAAAGCGCTCGATCACCATCGCGCGACGCCTCGGGTGAAATTGTTTCACGTGAAACAATTCGTCCGTGCGCGACTCGAATCCCGTTAGTCGCAACGCGGATCCACGTGTGTTAAGTGGGCACGTTATCAAGGTGCTCGGTGGCGGTGCTGCATTGGGAAGAAGCGGGCTGATCCTATCTGTGGCGAATCAGAAGGGGGGCGTAGGTAAGACGACCACCGCAGTCAATCTAGCGGCCGCGCTCGCGCTCGAGAAGCGGCGGACGCTGCTCATCGATTGTGACTCCCAGGGCAGCGCGTCCAGCGGGGTAGGGGTCCAGCAGGCCGAAGCCCCTACGATCTACGATGTCCTCATCGGCAACTGCCCGGCCTCTGACGCTTTGCGTCATACTGACCTCGCCGAGCTCGATCTGATCCCCGCGAACCGCGACTTGGCCGGCGCCGAGGTCGAGCTCGTTGACCTCAAGGATCGAGAGCGCCGGCTCGACGATCAACTCGCGTCCATTCGCGGGGGATACGAGTTCGTCATCATCGACTGCCCGCCTTCGCTCGGGATGCTAACGCTAAACGCTTTGTGCGCGTCGGACGCAGTTCTGGTTCCCCTGCAGTGCGAGTACTACGCCCTCGAAGGATTGAGTGGACTCCTCGCCACCCTCGACCGTGTGCGGGTCGCCCACAACCGGGCGCTCCGATTGCAGGGCATTTTGCTAACCATGTTCGACGCGCGAACTTCGCTGAGTAGACAGGTAGCCGAGGAAGTGCGCTCCCACTTCGGCGCATCGGTGTTCGACTCCGTCGTCCCGCGAAGCGTGCGACTCGGCGAGAGCCCGTCCCATGGCCTTCCTGTGCTCCTGTACGACCCTGCATCGAAAGGAGCGGAGGCTTACCGCTTGGTGGCGAAAGAGCTGCTGGATTCTCTCGGGGGCTCGAAGGACAGCGTAAGGGAGGTGGGGAAGCGTGAAGAGACCGGCGCTCGGTAAAGGACTGGACGCAATCCTTGGCGCTCGCGTAGAGCGCGACCGTGTCATCGTCGAGGGTAGCGACCCCCGCGGCGATGCGACTGGAAGCGGTGGCCTACTGCTCGTCGACATCGAGAAGGTGTCGGCCGGCCGGGGTCAGCCGCGTCGCAACTTCGGAGAGGAAGCCCTCGATGAGCTTGCAGCGTCGATTCGCGAGAAAGGCATTCTCCAGCCCCTCGTGGTCACGCAGACCGTGGGCGGGTACGAGCTGATCGCCGGAGAGAGACGCCTCCGTGCGGCGGCGCGGGCTGGCCTCGACAAGGTCCCGGTCATCGTCAAGGCTGAAATCGAGCCGGCAGAGCTCGTCGAGCTGGCGCTCATCGAGAACATCCAGCGTGAGGATCTGACCCCGATGGAGCTCGCGCGAGGCTATCAGCGGCTGATCGAGCAGCATCACTACACTCAAGACCAACTTGCCCGGCGCATCGGTAAGTCGCGTGTCACTGTTGCGAACACGTTGAGACTGCTCGGCCTTCCCGACCCTGTTCGCGATGCGCTCGAACAGGGCTTCATCTCTGAAGGGCACGCGAGAGCCCTGCTGGCGCTCCCGACAGCATCCGCTCAGATCTCGCTTTGCCGCACGATCGTGCAACGAGGGCTTTCGGTGCGCGAATCCGAGGAACTCGCTCGTGGCTCCTCCAACCATCGAGCCCCTCGCAAACCCGATCGGGGTCATCCCGCGGAGTCGGGTCTGCAGTCGATCGAGGACCGCCTGACGCGGCTCCTCGGCACGAGAGTCGCGCTGCGTGGCAATGCGGAGAGGGGAAAAGTGCAGATCCAATATCACTCGCGGGCACAACTCGACGAGCTGTTGGACCGCATCGCGCCGCGCTGAACCTGGGCGTTTTTGACAAGATTTTCCCGTAATGTTACCCGACCCCGGCTGATCCATTTTCGCCGCCCGATTCCCGACTGATCGAATCTCCATCGACGGCTCCCGCCGCGATGGAGATTCAACGAGTCGCAACGCCGACGCGGCGGACTGTAGAGGTGGGACGAGCGGACTGAGGAAGTGATCTTCGACGAAGAGTCGCAGGTGCGTGGATGATAGATTTTCCTCCCGACATAACATTTTTTATCCAGTTCTTTGCGTTCTTCGCCCTCTTCTTCGCGCTCGACCGTCTGCTGTTCAAGCCCTATGCCGAGATCCTTTCTCGCCGGGACTCGCGAACCATCGGAGCATCGCGCTCGGCCGATGAAGACCAGCAGGCCGCTCGCGAGCTTCGGTCTCGAATCGACGAAGCAATGGCCGCGGCCCGCATCGAGGCCCAGGTCGAGGCGGAAGCGGTGCGTCGGCAGGCTCGCGTCGAGGAGGCGGCCCTCTATGAGCGCGCGAAAATGGATGCTGCGACAAGGCTCGCTGAACTGGGTGCAGCCCTCGACAAGGAGCGTGAGGCGGCTCGCGCTTCGCTCGGCTCGGAGGCGAAGACCCTCGCGGATCAGATGACACGCGCCGTACTCGGGGAGATGCGCTGAGACGCTATGCGGCGATTCGACGCCAGAGCTTGCGTGCTATCGCTTACGGCTGTCGCTTGGTCGACCGTTTCCGTCGCCGCGACGGGCGGCGTGCACCACGACGGAGCCCCAACCGCTGGCCAGTGGCTGCTGCTGCTTTTCACCGTCATCAACTTCGTCGCGTTCGCCTATTTGCTCTTGCGGTTCACCGCAACGCCTCTCAAAGAGTTTCTACGGGGCAGGCGTCGCGAGCTCGTCGAGCTCATGGCTGAGGCGCAACGCGCAAAGGCTGAAGCCGCGCAGCTCCGCAAGGAGTACGACGCGAAGGCGGCCGCGCTCGAGCAGACGCGTCTGGATCTGATCGCGGAAATCAAGGCCATCGCGGAGGCGGATCGCGCGCGGATGCTCGTGGAGGCCCGCGCGGCGTCAGAGCGTTTGATCCGAGACGCGGAGCGAGCCGCGCGTTCGGACATCGAGAGGGCCCGGGGGGAGCTCCGCGCCGAAGCCGCGAAGCTTGCAACCGAGCTTGCGACTGCAGAAGTATCGCGTCGCATCGACGACCCAGCCAGACGACGTTTGCTGGACGAGTTTCTCACCGAGGTCGCGAAAAAATGAGCAACGGACTGGTCGCGCGTCGCTACGCGAGAGCACTGTTCGATCTGGCGGTCGAGGTGAAAGCCATGGACGACGTGGCGCGTGATCTCGATTCGCTCACAGAGGCCGTCGAGAACGTGGAGTCGGACTGGATAGCGCCCGGAGCGCTCGATTCGGACGTGCGTGAACGAATCGGCTCTGCGATCGCAGAGAAGGCAGGCGGTGACACCCTGATCGGACGCTTCGCGCAGCTTCTCGCTCGAAGGGACCGCCTTTCCGAGCTGCCGGCGATCCGCGAATGGTTTCGCAAGTTACGCGACGACGCCGAAGGGCGGGTTCGCATCGACGTAGTCACCGCGACACCGCTGACCGATGCTGAGCTAGGGAAACTCAGCTCGACGTTCTCCGCGCTCGCGGGGCGTCGCGCGGTTCCGAGTGCCCGCGTCGACACGACGTTGCTCGGCGGTGCCATCGTGGAAATGGAAGGAAAGGTGTTCGACGGTAGCGTGCGGACGACGCTCGCGCGGTTGAGCGCACGCATGGCCGGCGGCGACGGAACGTCGAGCGAAGGATAGGAGCATTCGTCAGATGCAGATTAGGCCATCCGAGATCAGTGACATCATCAAGCAAGAGATCCGTCAGTTCGGACGGGGCATGGGGGTGCGCGAGACCGGCAGGGTGCTGCTGACCGGCGACGGCATCGCGCGTATCCACGGCCTCGATCGGTGCAGCGCAGGCGAGCTGCTCGAGTTCGACGGCGGCGTGTACGGCATGGTGCTCAATCTCGAAGAGGACAACGTCGGCGCAGCGATCTTCGCGGACCCGGAAACGATCGCGGAGGGAACGGAAGTACGGCGTACAGGTCGTATCGCCGAGGTTCCCGTCGGTGACGCGCTTCTCGGTCGAGTGGTGAACTCGCTCGGCCAAGCCGTCGACGGTCTCGGTGAGATCAAGGCCGCCGGGCGTCGTCGCATCGAGCTCAAGGCTCCGGGAATCGTGCAACGTCAATCCGTTCGTGAGCCGTTGCAGACGGGAATCAAGGCGATCGATTCGATGATCCCGATCGGCCGCGGACAGCGCGAGCTCATCATCGGCGACCGGCAAACGGGCAAGACGGCAGTCGCGATCGACACGATCATCAATCAGAAAGGCGGCGACGTCGCCTGCATCTATGTAGCGATAGGGCAAAAGCGATCGTCTATCGCGCACGTGGTCGAGCGACTCCGCAAGCACGGCGCGATGGACTACACGATCGTCGTTGCCGCGACGGCGTCCGAGTCGGCGCCGCTGCAGTTCATCGCGCCCTACACCGGGTGCACGATGGGCGAGTACTTCCGCGACAACGGTAGGCACGCTCTCATCATTTACGATGACTTGTCGAAACAGGCAGTCGCGTACCGGCAGCTCTCGCTGCTGCTACGGCGTCCACCGGGGCGCGAAGCCTATCCGGGCGACGTGTTCTACTTGCATTCTCGACTTCTCGAGCGCGCGGCCAAGATGAGCGACGCGGAGGGTGGCGGGTCGCTGACTGCGTTGCCGATCATCGAAACCCAGTCGGGCGACGTGTCCGCTTACATCCCGACGAACGTGATCTCGATCACGGACGGCCAAATCTACCTCGAAACGGACCTTTTCTATTCGGGTGTGCGTCCTGCGGTGAACGTCGGTCTATCCGTCTCGCGTGTAGGCGGCGCGGCGCAGATCAAGGCGATGAAGCAGGTCGCGGGCTCACTGCGATTGGATCTCGCGCAGTATCGTGAGATGGCCGCATTCGCCCAGTTCGGCTCCGATCTCGACGCGTCGACGCAAAAAATGCTCTCGCGCGGCGCGCGTCTCGTCGAAGTGCTGAAGCAAGACCAGTTCGTGCCTCAAGACATCGCGCGACAAGTCGTCATCTTGTTCGCGGCCACCAACGGCTACGTGGATGGCGTCGATCCCGCGAAGGTGCCGCGCTACGAGAGGGAGTTGCACGCGTTCATCGAGGGCTCGCGTTCCGACGTCTACAAGCTCATCCGCGAGAAGAAAGAGCTAAACGCGGATGTCAAGACCAAGCTTTCCGCAGTATTGGACGAGTTCAAGGGCAAGTTCGCCTAGATCAACGTGGCAAGTCTGAAGGACATTCGCAGGCGGATCGGCTCGGTCCGCAACACGCAGCAGGTCACGAAGGCGATGAAGATGGTCGCCGCGGCAAAGCTGCGAAGGGCGCAGGAGCGCGCCGAGCACGCGCGCGCGTACGCCGACAAGCTCGCGTCTATTCTGCATGGGCTAGGCTCCCCCCAGGACGGCGAGGAGAAGCATCCATTTTTGAAGTCGTGTGCCGACGCGCCGGCACACGCGATCGTGATCAGCGCGGACAGAGGCCTCTGCGCTGGCTACAACTCCAACATTTCGCGCCTCGCTGAGAGATTCCTCGCATCGGAAACAGGTGCCGGCGCGACGATCACGGCCTGCGGTCGACGCGGCCGAGACTATCTCGGCGCGCGCGGCGCGAGGATCGTGCAGGAGCACGTGAACCTGACCGGCGAAATGAGCATCGGACTGGCGCGTGCGATCGCCACCGACGTTGCGAAACGATTCGTTGACGGTGAAGCGGGTAAGGTCTTCATCATCTACACTCGGTTTCGTTCGGCGATCTCGCACGAACCGTCGATCCGGCAATTGTTGCCGGTGGTTTCAGACGACGATGGTGACGCGGGCAAAATCGACTACGTATACGAGCCCGACGCGGGGACGATTCTTGCATCGCTACTGCCGCGCTACGTGGAGACTTTGGTGTTCCACGCGATGCTCGAGGCCACGGCGAGCGAACACGGAGCTCGCATGACGGCCATGGACAGCGCTTCGCGGAACGCATCCGACATGATCGAGCGCCTGACGCTCATGATGAATCGCGCTCGTCAGGCAAGCATCACGACCGAGCTGATGGAGATCGTAGGCGGCGCGGAAGCGCTGAAAGGCTGATTCGCGCCGTCCGGATTTCACGGGGCGAATTCGAGGGAATCATGGGTATTGGAAAGATCACGCAAGTCATCGGGCCCGTCGTCGACGTCGAGTTTCGCGCCGGCGAGGTTCCTCCGATCCTGAACGCACTAACCGTGTCGAATCCCGCGATCGACGACCAGGCAGACAATCTCGTCCTGGAGGTCGCGCAGCATCTCGGCGAGCACACCGTCAGGACGATCGCGATGGACTCGACGGAAGGCTTGGTCCGCGGGTTCGAGGTCAAGGACAGCGGGCAGCCGATCATGACACCGGTCGGCGAAGGCGTCCTCGGGCGCATTCTCAACGTGGTTGGCCAGCCGGTCGACGGCAAAGGCCCGGTGACGACGAAGGATCGGTGGGCGATCCATCGCGCGGCACCGCTCTACGTCGATCAGTCGACACAAGTCGAGATGTTCGAGACCGGCATCAAGGTGGTCGACCTCCTCTGTCCGTACGCGAAGGGTGGAAAGATCGGACTGTTCGGGGGCGCCGGCGTCGGAAAGACCGTCGTCATCATGGAGCTCATCAACAACGTCGCGAAGCAGCACGGCGGCTACTCCGTGTTCGGTGGTGTGGGCGAGCGCACCCGTGAGGGCAACGACCTCTGGCACGAGATGAGAGAGTCGGGTGTCATCGACAAGGCCGCGCTCGTATACGGCCAGATGAACGAGCCGCCTGGCGCGCGCGCGCGAGTCGGTCTGACCGCCCTCACCGTCGCCGAGTACTTCCGCGACGTACAGAACAAGGACGTGCTCCTCTTCATCGACAACATCTTCCGCTTTACCCAAGCGAACTCGGAGGTGTCGGCATTGCTCGGCCGAATGCCGTCCGCCGTGGGATATCAACCGACTCTCGCCACGGACCTCGGAATGCTTCAGGAACGGATCACGACGACGAAAAAGGGATCGATCACGTCGGTTCAAGCCATCTACGTCCCAGCCGACGATCTCACGGACCCGGCGCCGGCCACGACGTTCTCGCACCTCGATGCGACGACCGTACTATCGCGTCAGATTTCGGAGCTGGGCATCTACCCCGCCGTCGATCCACTCGACTCGACTTCGCGAATCCTCGATCCGCACGTACTCGGGGAAGAGCACTACCTGGTTGCCCGGCAGGTTCAGCAGGTCCTCCAGCGCTACAAAGACCTGCAAGACATCATCGCGATTCTGGGCATGGACGAGCTCTCGGAGGACGACAGGCTCATCGTATCGCGTGCGAGGAAAATTCAGAGATTCCTCTCGCAACCGTTCCACGTCGCCGAGACGTTCACCGGTACACCGGGTGTGTACGTGAAGCTCCAGGATACGATCCGCGGCTTTAAGGAGGTCGTCGCGGGCCAGCACGACGATCTGCCAGAGCAGGCCTTCTACATGGTCGGAACCATCGAAGAAGCTCGCGCGAAAGCTCAACGAATGGCGGCTTGAGGTCGAGGCGATGAAGCTGCGCATCGTCACGCCGACGCGTGTACTCGTCAACGTGGAGGTTTCTCAAGTCACCGCGCCGGGGACCGCGGGTGAAATGGGGGTGTTGCCGGAGCACGTTACGTTTCTCGGCCAGATGGATACCGGAGTCGTCACCTACGAGGAGAGCGGGAAACGCAGCAAGGTGATCGTGCGTGGCGGCTATGTGGAAGTCGTCGACGATGTCGTCACGATTCTGGCCGACGATGCAGAATTTGCCGCCGAAACCGACGCGATTGCAGCTCGAGCGGAGGTGGAGCGAATCCGTGCGGAGATCCGACACGCTTCGGGCTCGCCCGAAGATATGGACCGGCTCCTCGAACAGCTGCGACTGGCCGAGACGCGCGCGAGCGTAGCGCACTAAGCGCCTTCCAGAAGGCGACGACCTCGCTAGATCTCGTCGCGCGGTAGACGGCGGCCGGATCGACAGCTTAAAATGCTTCATGGCTCGGAATTCGCCGAACCGCCTGGAATCCGAGCCGAGCCTCTACCTTCGCCAACACGCGCAGAATCCGGTCGACTGGTATCCGTGGGGTGACGAGGCGCTCGAAAGGGCGCGTCGAGAGCGGCGCCCGATCCTGCTCAGCATCGGCTACTCGTCGTGTCACTGGTGCCACGTGATGGAGCACGAGTGCTTCGAAAACGCAGCGATCGCGGATCTGATGAATCGGCTTTTCGTCTGCATCAAAGTCGATAGAGAAGAGCGCCCCGATCTGGACGGCATCTACATGAAAGCCGTCCAAGCCATGATCGGTCGCGGCGGCTGGCCGATGACATTGTTCCTGACGCCCGAACGACTCCCGTTCTACGCGGGCACGTATTTCCCGCCCGAGGATCACGGCGGGCTCCCAGGATTTCCACGCGTCCTCGAGTCGGTGGCGCGAGCGTTTCGAGACCAACCCGACCGGGTGCGAGAAACGAGCGACCGGGTGGCTGAGTTCTTACGCCGGTCTCTATCCTCGAGCGCCCGGCGAATCGGAGTCGACGAGCTATTTGCCGCCGGCGATCGCTTGTTGGCGCATTGCGACTCAGAGCACGGTGGCTTCGGTAAAGTGCCGAAGTTTCCGAGTCCGAGCGCGCTCGCGTTTCTGATGGGGCTCGAGCGAGCGCAGCCCGTGGCCGCCCGGCGAAACGCGCTCGAGCTGGTGCTCGATCGTATGTCGGCCGGGGGGATCTATGACCAACTCGGCGGTGGCTTCCACCGGTACTCGGTGGACCGAGAATGGCACGTACCGCACTTCGAGAAGATGCTGTACGACCAGGCGCTGCTGGTCGACCTCTATCGCGAAGGCTGCCTCCTCTTTCACGACGCTGCGTATCGCGACGTCGTGGTTGAAACGCTCGAGTACGTCGTTCGCGAGATGACCGCTGAGTCCGGCGGATTCTGCGCGACTCAGGACGCCGACAGCGAAGGCGAGGAAGGCAAATTCTTCGTTTGGACGACAGGAGAAATCCGTAACGCGCTCGGCGAACGAGACGCCGAAGTGATCTGCGCGTACTTCGACGTCACGGAATCAGGCAACTTCGACGGGGCAAACGTTCTTCGCCGGCACGCTGGCGCGAACGAGATCGCGCGAGCGCTCGGTCGAGATCCCGACGAGGTCCGTGCGACGATTGAACGTGGCCGGCGTACGTTGCTCGAACTGCGCTCCAAGAGAGTCGCGCCGGTCACGGATCGGAAGATTCTGACGGATTGGAACGGTTTGATGATCGCTGCGATGGCTGCGGCAGGTCGACTATTCGGTCGCCCCGACTTGGTCGACGCGGCCCGACGAGCAGCCGACTTCATCCGGACGACGATGTGGCCGAAGGACGCGCTCTTCCATTTCAGCGCCGAAGGTCAAGTGCGCGTTCCTGCATTTCTCGACGACTACGCGTTCTTCGGCCGTGCCTGTCTCGAGCTATACGCCGCGACGGCGCGGCCGGAGTACCTCGGAGTCGCAGAGCGCTGCGCGAACGTCCTCCTCGAGTCGTTCGAAGACAGAGAACGCGGCGGTTTTTTCTTCGCGGCACGAGGTGACGATCCGGAGGTGTGGCGCGACAAGGACCTGAGCGATGGCGCTGTGCCGTCGGGTAACGCTGTGGCGACCGAGCTATTGGCGCGTCTGTATGCGCTGACGGGGAACCCGACCCATGCCCGCGCCGCCGCGGCTTCGCTCGCTGCCTGGGGAGGGACTGCCGTGGACAACCCTTACGCCGCGTCTCATCTACTTTCCGTCACGCACCGCGACTCTTTGGGCTATGGTGCGGTAGTGGTAGCGAGCGTGGGTCGCGACTCGGCGTTGCTCGAAGCGGCGTTGCGCCTCCACGCGCCCGAGATCACGATTCTCTCCGTTCCACCGGGGTCGACAAGCACGATCGACGGAATCCTGGTCGGTAAGGCGCCGGTGGGAAATCGAGATACGGCTTACTTATGCCGCGGTTCGACATGCGGCGAGCCGATTCAGGACGCAGACGTGCTCGCGACCGCTCTCGACGGAATGGTGAACGCGTGATGCACCGCCTGATCTTCAGCGTGACGCTCATCGTCGGTTGTGGTGCATCCGTCACGGAAGGGATTGCGGCGGACAACCCGGAAGTACCGCCGCGTGAGCTAGTAACCTACGTTTTCGCCGGCGAAACCGGTCAAGTCGGAGCGGAGCGGACGATCATCGGTGGCACGCGGGCTCACGCGGTCAAGGGCGGCGAGACTTTCGTCGATCTCGCACGCGATCACGACCTCGGTTACAACGAGCTCGTTGCCGCCAATCCAAACTTGGACCCTTGGGTGCTGGAGGCTGGAGCCGGCATCGTTTTGCCCACCGAGTGGATCCTTCCGCGTGGCCCGAGGACGGGAATCGTCGTCAACATCCCCGAGATGCGGCTCTACTACTACGTTCCCTCCGCTACGCCGGGTGAGCCTACGACGACCGTCGTGACCTATCCGGTGGGACTCGGCCGACAAGAGTGGCGGACCCCACTGGCCGACTTTCGAGTTCGCGGGAAGACCCGGAACCCGACGTGGGTGCTTCCGGAATCCGTGAAACAGGAGCGGATCAAAGAGAAAGGCCACACGGAGCTCATGATTCCGGGCGGCCATCCCGACAACCCGCTGGGTCGTCATCGCATCGAGTTGACCTTGGGTGCTTACGCGATTCATGGAACGAACAAAGACTGGGGCGTAGGCATGCAGGTGAGCCACGGGTGCGTTCGCATGTACCCGGAAGACATCGCCGCCTTGTTCCCGCTGGTGCAGATCGGCAGCTCAGGTCGCCTCGACTACCAGCCGATCAAAGTCGGCACGCGCGCCGGACGTGTATTCGTCGAGGTACACGAAGACATCTACGGCGTGTCTCCGTGGATGTGGCGGCTGGCGCAGGAGGTCGTCCGCGAAGCGGGTCTCGAGCGCGATGTCGATTCGGCGAAGCTCGAAGCAGCCGTGGAAGCGGCCAGCGGTGTACCGACCGATGTCGGGTTCACCGATTGGCCGAGCCCGCCCTACCGGGATGCGAACGACGTCGCGTCCGCTAGCGCAGCCCCGAGAACGTCTACGACCGATTCCAGCTTCTTTGATTGACAGGTCGGACGACGCCGAGCCGCTCAGTCACCATCTCGCGGAGAGCGTGACGCCCGCGCGATCGTTCTCGATCTTCGAACGCAATCTAAAGCGCGGAAGCTGTCGCCACCCGAGTTTCCGACCGGCATCGACCATCGCGTCGGTGACGAAGTTCAATCCGTCTAGCGGCACCTGTGCGGTGCGCTCCGCAGCATCGGCGAGCGAGGCGACCGCTTCGACGCCATGGACGAACAACGACGACGGCCCGAGCCCGTCGCGAAAGACCTTTGCCACTTCTTTGGGGCTGTTCGCGAAAACATAACGCCCATCCTTTCCCGGGTGCCCGAAATGCCGGTCCTTGTCGTTGGACGCCGACCGCGATGCCGCTCGGATCGCAGCGGCAAGAGCGAGCTTCCAATCGATCGGGCGCGCTGCCTCGAGCTCACGAAATTCGACACGCGCATCCGGACACACCCTGCAGGTGAGATCCAGCGGTGCCTCCATGACATCCGGATCGAGAGCGATATCGAGAGGCGCGGATTCGAGGGCTATCGCCGCGGGCGAGGTAGACAGCAGGGCCGCCATCGCCAACACCATTCGGAAGCTCAGGAGTCGAGCCCAAGCGCTCCACTCGAGAGAGCCAACTGCGTCCACGAAGAAAGCGTGGCCACTAGATCGAACAGACGTCAATGCGAAAAAGAAAAAGCCCCCGTGACACTTCGGTCACGAGGGCTTCGACATTGCAGTCGCTACAGCGAATGCGTCAGGATGCTTGCTGGATGAGGGCGTCGGCTTCCTCGACGACCTCTACCTCATCGGTTGTCGCGAGGCGCTCGGAAAGCGGCACGATCCTGGCGGCCGTGCGCTTGATCGGCCCTCGCTGCTGGCGCCACTTCGAAAGACCCTTGCGGATGTACTCGGGGTTCAAGCCGAGAACCTCGCAAACGTTCTCGTAAGAGAAGGGCCAATCGCGCTCACCCGACTCGATCCACTCGCTGGCGTCGCGGAACAGCTCCACACCACGCGGGTCGCGAGCTAGAGCATACTTCTGGTAGCACTCGACCGCGTCCTGGAGAACGGCGAGCATCAAGCGGCGTTCGCGCACGAGCCCGCCTTCACGTGAGAAAGCCGCGAAATACTGTGCCGGCAGCAGGGTGTCCGGCTCGAAAAGGTTGACGAAACGATCTGCCATATCCTTGGTCCTCTTCCCACACCGTGGGAGGCCTGCATCCGGTTCTCGCCGTGATGCGTAGCGTCATCTTCCACGTTTCTCGCAGCTGATGGAAGATCATCAGCGATGAAATATATTCCCTGCGAGAAGCAGTCCGGCTTATCTTTCCCTATTCGGTCGACTCAGCGTCTGTCACAACTATGCGAAATCGTTTGTAACCCTACCGGTCACCCCTCACGACACGTTGCGCGAAGGAGAACGGCACAGCGGCGAGTTCCGGCGGCCGAGAGGCGCGCACTAAACCATCCTGGAGATCGTGCTGTCAAGGCTTTCGACCGAATCCGCAGACCCTGCTCTCGCCCCTGGCGGGGGTCCAGGCGGCTCAACGATACGCGGCGTAGTCGACCAGGGCGCGCGAGTCCCCCGCCCACGGGCCGCGCCAGCCCGCAAGAACCCGATCCGCCGGGGAAACGCCCTCGGCCAAATCGCGAGCGAGCGCGACGAGGTAAACGGTCTCGTCGTTGCCCGCCGCATCGCGCCGCGATTGCGACTTCAAGCCCACGGTCGCGATCTCGAGCACGTCGCGCGCGTAGTCGAGAAGCGTGTGGCGCCGAACCCTTGCCGACAGACCCTCTTTCGCCGCAGCCTCCGTGGCTTCGCGACGGTCGGTGAGGGACCAGGAGCGAAAGAGCGCCCACACGGCATCCACGGCGTCGTCGGAATACAAGATTCCCTTGAGGAGCGCGGGAATCGCCATCACGCGGTCCTGTGGCTGTCCGTCCGCGGATCTCACCTCGAGATAAGTCTTGAGACGCGATTCGGGAAAGAGCGTCGTCAGATGGGTAGCCCAATCCGCGAGCGTGGCGCGCTCCCCGTCGAGGCCGTGCCGGAGGAAATGATGAAACGTCATGCCGGAGCTCGGCAGAAGACGACCCGCCCGGGCGACGAAGTACATCGGTACCTCGAGCGCGTAAGCGGTGTACGCGTGAAATAGCGACTCCGCATCGAAGACGAAAGGGAGGAGACCGCAGCGCGCCGGGTCTGTGTCCGTCCACACGTGCGCGCGAAAGCTCTTGAAGCCGGTGTCCTTGCCGTCGAGGATCGCAGAGTTGGCGCACATCGCGATCAGGACCGGGGACAGCGCCATGGAACTGCGCAGCTTGCGGCGAGCATCGGCCTCGGACGAGTAGTCGAAGTTCGCCTGCACGGTGGCCGTTTGCTGCATCATGCGGTGGCCGAGCCGCCCGGTGCTTTCCATGATTCGCCGCATGATGCGATATCGTTGCTTCGGCATCCACGGCAGGCTCTCGAGTGGAGTTTTGGGAGTGGCACCCAGCCCAAGGAATCGAACGCCAAGCCGCTCGCTCACCTCCGTCAATCGTGCGACATGGGACGAGAACTCGGCATTCGCGTCATGCATGCTGACGCACTGTCGTCCCGACATCTCGACCTGACCGCCTGGCTCGAGCGTAATGGACGCGTGCGGGTCGCGAAGCGCGACGATGCGCCCCTCCTCGAGCACCGGTTCCCAGCTCGGCTCCGACCCGGCGTATTCCTCGAGAATCTCGCGGATGCAGGGCCGCTTTTCGTCGTAAGGGAGAGCGTCGCCGCGAGTCGCGTCGACTGCAGGAGTCTCGTACTCGACCCCTACCCGCCAGGCCTCGCGCGCCTTGGCGCCGCCGTGAAAATAGGCCTCTAGATCTTCGATGTCGCGGATCGGCCGCGAGAGCTCTGGGGACGATGCTTCGGTGGACACGGGCGCGACGCTAGCGAAGGGCTCCAGCTGTGACCAAGTGTCAAAGGGGCAGGAGCGGGCTTCGCGCACCGCAGACGGGGCAGTACACCGATTCGCGTGGGAGGCGGGTACCACAGCCGCTACAATTCGCCGTGGTCTCACGCGCGACCGACTCGTTGGCCGCCGCCCGATCGAGATCAGCCATCGCGGCGATCGCACGTCGCTCGTAGAAATCGCGTAGACCTGCGTAATCGTCATCGCTCAACTTACCCATCGCTTTGTCGAGTTGCGCCTCACGAATGGCGAGAAGCGCAGCGGATTTCTCGCGTTCCAAGCGCTCGGTGTCGGGGTGGACCTGAGGATCGGTCGTCGCCGCGGCGGTCGACAGGAAGGGTGCCGCGATCCACGTGGCGACGCCTAGGATCAATAGAGCCGCGAAGGCGTAGATCACGAATCGACCTTCTCCAGCTCACGCTCGAGCCGCGCTCTCAGCTCGGGAGTCGCGGTGTCAGTCGGGCCCGTTTCGCTGGTCATGACAGCCGACCGGCGAGCGATTCGACGCATCGCGAGCGTGAGTGTGGCAGCGCCTAGCAGCAACGCGCCATAGGGACCCCACCAAGCGAGCAAGTTGAACCCCTCGTGGGTAGGAGACGAGAGCACCTTCTCGCCGTACTCCGCCACGTACCGGGCGATGATCTCATCTTCGCTTTGGCCGGCAGCGAGCGACTTCGCGACGTCTTCCCTTACGGGCACGGCGAAGGAGCACTGCAAGTGATTGCAGGTGTGGACAGTCAACCCACAGCCGCACTGGCAGGCGAGCCGCTCTTCTACTTCTCGCGGACCAGCGCTCGCGACTCCAGCGCCGAATGTCAGGAATACGATCGCGAGCACGGCGAGGCGTGTCACGCGAGGCGGCCGCGCGTTCGTGCAGCTTCGGTGTCTTCGACGCGCTCGGTTGCCCGCCGAAACCGGGTTGGAAGGACGCAGATTCCGGTACCGATCACGAGGACGACACCACCGATCCAGAGCCATGCGACGAGCGGATTGATGTAGACCTGGAAGGTAGCCGTCGACCGATCCTCACCGATACTGCCGAGGATCACGTATAAATCTTCCGACAGGGTAGAGCGGTAGTCGACTTCCGTGGCGGGTTGCTCCGGGCGCTTGTAGAAGCGCTTCTCGGGGTGCAGCGATGCGATCTCGCGACCGTCGCGATGGACGGTCAAGTCCGCGGCCAGTCGCGCGACGTGATCGTCGCTCAAATCGCGCACACCGTCATATCGAAGCTCGAAATCACCGACGTTGAAAGAAGCGCCCGGCTTGACCGTATGGATCTCTTCCACCCGATAGACCGAGGACATGGTCACACCCAGGAACATGAACACGACCCCGAGATGAACGACGTAACCGCCGTAACGTCGCCGATTGCGTCCCACGAGCCCCAGCATTGCCGTCAAGTAGCCATCACTCGTCATGGCCATGCGCGCGCGCGCGCCGCGGTGGAACTCATGAGCGATCGTCTGCAGCACGAAGGCCGCGAGGGATGTGACGAGGACGGCGCTCAGCGATCTCATGCCGAGCGCGAAGGCGATGCCGCCCGCCACGAGTCCGACGGAAGTAGGGATCGCGAAAGTGCGGACGAGCTTGGCGACTGTCGCTCGACGCCAAGCGACGATCGGACCCACGCCCATCAGGAAGAGCAGCATGATTCCGAGCGGCGCGTTCACCTGGTTGAAGAACGGTGGGCCCACCGTGATCTTGACGCCACGGACCCACTCCGAAAGCACCGGAAACACCGTGCCCCAGAACGTGGCGAACGCGATCCCGAGCAGGATGAGGTTGTTGAACAGGAACGCCGACTCTCGCGAGACCACCGAATCGAGGCGGTGGCTCGGCTTGAGCTCGCCGAGTCGGCGAACGAGCAGCGCGATCGAAACCGCGAGCACGGCGCCGAGAAACCCGAGAAAATACGGACCCAATCCGGATTGGGTGAACGAGTGAACAGAAGAAATGACTCCGCTTCGTGTGAGGAAAGTCCCGAAAATCGTGAGCGCGAACGTCAAGATGATGAGGCAGAGATTCCACACCTTCAGCATGTCCTTGCGCTCTTGAATCATGACGGAGTGCAGGTACGCGGTGCCCGTGAGCCAAGGCATGAACGCGGCGTTTTCGACCGGGTCCCACGCCCAGTAGCCGCCCCAACCCAACACTTCATACGCCCAGCGGGCGCCAAAGAGATTGCCGAGCGCCAGGAAAAACCAGGCCGCGAGCGCCCAGCGGCGCGATGTGCGGATCCAGAGATCGTCGAGTCTTCCTGTCGCGAGCGCAGCGATGGCGAAGCCGAAAGGGATCGTCCAGCTCACGTAGCCGAGGTAGAGCGAGGGTGGATGAATCGACATCCAGTAGTTCTGGAGCAGCGGGTTGAGGTCGGTTCCCTCCGCGGGGACGAAGGCGAGCTTTGCGAAAGGAGGCGTGATGAACACGAGCAACGACACGAAAAAGGCTGCAACCGTCATGCATGTAGCGGTCACGTACGGCATCAGCTCGAGATTTCGATCTCGGTTCTGCACGAGCGCGAGGGCCGTCAAAGACGCGAGCAGCAGCACCCAAAAGAGCAGGGAGCCTTCCATCCCTCCCCAGAGCGCGGCGATTCGGTATCGAAGGGGAAGTGTCGTGCTCGAGTAGCTCGCGACGTACTTGATGCTGAAGTCGTGCACGACGAGAGCGTGCACCATCACGGCGGAAGCGATCGCGATGAGGCCGACCGTGGCGAAGGCGGCGTGCCGGCCACTAGCCGTGAATGCCGCATGCCGTCGCTGGGCGCCGTAGACGGACGCAAAGACCGCGTAGAGAGAGGTCCCGAGCGCGAGGTGCAAGGCCAAGTTTCCGACGATGACCATCGAGCTTCCCGGGCTCACTCGGGCTCGTATTTGGAGGGACAACTAGTCAGGACGGTCGTAGCCACGAAGGGGTCGGATTCCGCCGAGGGCCCCTCGACGACCACGTCGCGCCCTTCCGAGAACATGTCGGGCAAGATGCCGTTGTAGTGGACCGCGAGCGTGCCGGTCGCTTCGATGTCGTCGAGCGTGAAATAGAGATCTCGCGTGTCTGCTTCCCAGCGCATCGAGCCGGGTCGGACCTTGCCTGCGATACGCACCGTTGTGCCCGAATAAGCGGTCCCGGAGCCGAGAAACTCGGCAACCGTCAGCATGTACATCTTGGTTTGGTCCACGGCGGTGTACACCATCACCCCTACGGCCGAGGCGATGAGAGCGATCGCGATGACGAACTTCAACCGTTGAGTCACGAGCGAACCTCGCGCGAGCTATCCTACGGGTGCCCACGCTAACGCGTCGGGTCCGCGCCGACAAACGCTGCGACTCACTCGTCGTCCTCGGGCGTTGACTCGCCGTCGTTCGGGACGGGATCGCCCGGAATTCTGTAGCGCTCGTCGAACCATTCGCCGAGATCGATCAGCTTGCAGCGTCGCGAACAGAACGGCGCGTAAGGGGCGTTCTCCCTCTCGAGCTTGGTACCGCAATTGGGGCAGATCAGTCGACCGCGACCGGCGGTCGATCGGTTGGCGGCCGAGGGTAAGTTGGAGCGGGTGACCGGGCTCGAACCGGCGACGTCCAGCTTGGGAAGCTGGCATTCTACCACTGAATTACACCCGCAATCCGACCGGATACTTAGCGAAGGCTTCCCCCGCGTCAAGCCAATCGAAATGCAGCCGAGTCGACTGCTTCCGCGACGCGACGCGGCAGTTCCGGCTGAAGACCGCATCTGCTAAGTCCCGCGCGAATGGATGGTGAGAGTCAAAGGAAGCGCCCGAGCTGGCACGAGTACTTCATGACCATCACGCGTGAGGTGGCGGCCCGATCCACCTGCGTCCGTGCGAGCGTAGGCGCTGTCATCGTTCGCGAGCGCAGCATCTTGGCCACCGGCTACAACGGTGCGCCGGCCGGTATGCCCCACTGCCTGGACGTCGGTTGCCTGATGTACGAATCTCGAACTCCCTCCGGCGATGTGGAGCAAAACTGCTTCCGCACCATCCATGCAGAGGTCAACGCCATCGCTCAGGCTGCACGTAACGGCACGGCGATACAGGGCGCCGACATCTACGTCACGCACACTCCTTGCATTCACTGCTTCAAGGCGCTCGTGAACACGGGCATCCGTCGCGTTTTCTACGCGAAGCCGTACAAGATGCACACGCTCGAAGAACTGCGTCGATATACCGGCGTCGAGTTGATCGGTGTGGACTTCGACGAGTAGGCGGAGTCGGGACGCAGCTCGATTCACCGTGCTGCGGCTTGCTACGCAAGCCCGAGTAAGGCTCGGAGCTCATTGCCCGTGTGAGACGCTGCGCATTCCGCGATCTCGATCGGAGTTCCTTCAGCGATGACACGGCCGCCGCCCACGCCTCCCTCGGGGCCCAGGTCGACGATGTGGTCCGCGTGGGCGATGAAATCGGTGTGGTGCTCGACGACGAGAACGGAATGACCGCGCTCTACTAAGCCGTCGAGCACGGAGATCAGATTGTGAACGTCTTGCAGGTGCAGACCGGTCGTAGGCTCATCGAAAATGAAGAGAGAGCCGCGCGAACGAGCTTCTTCGCAGAGAAAGCTCGCGAGCTTCAGCCTCTGCGCCTCGCCGCCCGATAGAGTCGACGTCGACTGACCGAGCCGCAGATAGCCGAGGCCGACCGAGCTCAAGCAGGTGAGCCGCGTCTTTAGGGCCGGTCGATCGCCGAAGAGTTGCAATGCGTCCTCCGCCGTCATCCCGAGCACGTCGTGAATGCTTCGTTCCCGGTACGTCACGTCGAGCACGTGACGCTTGAACCGCTTTCCGTCGCACTCTTCGCAACGCACCTCGATGTCGGCCATGAAGTGCATCTCGATGACGACGATTCCGGTGCCTTGGCAACGCTCGCAGCGCCCGCCGGCCGTATTGAAGGAGAAGCTCGCCGGCGTCAGCTTCGAGCGCTTTGCGGCGACGGTGCCGGCGAACAACTTCCGGACCTCGTCGTAGCATTTTAGATACGTCACCGGGTTCGAGCGCGCCGATCGTCCGATCGGCGCCTGAGTCATGAGCACGACGTCTGCAACCTGATCGAGCCCGTCGATGCCATCGCACGCGCCGGCTTCTTGACCGCCGAGCCCGCGCTCTTTCAAGTAGTTGCCGTAGATCACTTCCTCTACGAGCGTCGACTTGCCGGACCCCGAAACGCCGGTGACGCAAGTCAACTTGTTTAGCGGGATCTCCACGCGTGAGATGGACAGGTTGTGCTGGCTCGCGCCGCGCACCACGAGCTTGCCCCCCGTCTTCGTACGACGATGGCGATCCTGGCGATGGATCGAGCGGATCAGCAGTAGCCGCGCGGTTGTGCTCTTCGATTCTGCAAGTCCGGACGGTTTTCCTTCGTAGAGAACCTCGCCGCCTCGCTCGCCGCCGCCGGGGCCGAGATCGATCAGATGATCGGCTCCTTGGATGATCGTCGGGTCGTGTTCGACCAGCACGACGGTGTTCCCCATGTCGGTCAGACGTTTCAGCACGGAAAGGAGGCGCCGGCTGTCGCGCGGGTGAAGGCCTACCGTCGGCTCGTCGAGGGCGTAGAGCGTATCCGTGAGCGCGCTTCCGAGCGCGGCAGCAAGGTGAATGCGCTGAGCCTCCCCACCGGAGAGTGTGCGTGCCTGTCGATCGAGCGTGAGGTAGCCGAGGCCGACCTCGATGAGGTAACCGAGGCGGTTCCGAAGCTCTGAGAGCACGACGCGACATCGCTCTTTCGCGGCAGCATCGAGCGGAAAGGTGCGGATCTTTTCCGCCAGATCGTTGACGCTCATGGCGCAGAGGTCGGCGACGTTTGCACCGGCGGCGCGTACGGCCAGCGCTTCCGGCCGCAAGCGAGCACCCGCGCAAGACGGGCACGTACGGTACGTTCGATAACGCGCCAGCATGATTCGGACGTGGGTCTTGTACCGACGCCCTTCCAGCCACTGGAAGAATCCGCGAATTCCAACGGTCTCGCGGTCGCCTTCGAAGAGCCACACTCGCGCATCGTCAGGCAATTGTGAGTACGGGAGCTCGGTCGAGTATCCCTTGCGCTCCGCGGCAGCGAGGATGTCTTGGTGCATCTCGGTGAAGGCGGGCGTGCTCCACGGCGCGATCGCACCGTCTTTGAGTGACAGGCGCTTGTTCGGGATGACCTTGTCGAGATCGATGTCGACGACGCGCCCGAAGCCGGTGCAGCTCGGGCAGGCGCCCATCGCGTTGTTGAAGCTGAAAAGATGAGGCGTTGGCCGCGTGTGGGCTCTATGGCACTCGCGGCACGCGAAGCGCTGATCGAAGCGGAGCTCGATTTTTTCGCCGCCCACTTCCGTCAGCGTGACGGCGCCCGAGCCGAGCCGAAAGCCCGCGTCCAGCGCCTCGCGGATGCGGCTTTGCCGATCCGGCGCGACGCTCAGCCGGTCGACGACCACGTCAATCCAATCTGCCGCGAGCGTCGAGGGATCGATCTCGTCGAGCAGAACCGCTTCGCCTCTTAGGAGCACGCGACCGTAGCCCTGCGCGCGTAGAGCTTCGATCGCTTCCGACTTCGACGTGCCGTGGAGTTTCACCTCAGCGTGAACGATGATGCGGCGACCCGCGAGCCCGCGCAGGATCTCCTCTCCGACGGCGTCGGTCGTGTCGGCGCGGACCGCACCCCCACAGGCCACGCAAGCGACCTCGCCCGCGTGGGTCATCAGGAGACGCAGGTAATCGTGCACTTCCGTGATCGTTCCTACGGTCGAGCGCGCGTTCTTGATCGCGTTCTTCTGCTCGAGAGCGATGGCGGGCGGAATATCGCTGATCTGGTCGACGTCCGGCCGTTCCATCTGCTGGAGGAAGAGGCGCGCGTACGTCGACAGCGACTGTACGTAGCGCCGTTGGCCCTCCGCGTAGAGCGTGTCGAAGACCAACGACGATTTTCCGGAGCCGGAGACCCCCGTTACCACCGTAGTCTTCCGAGACGGGAACGAGCAGCTGACGTTCTTCAGATTGTGGGTTCGAGCGCCGGAGATCTTGATCGCGTTCTTCAAGTTCGCAGGGGGTCGCTCTCGACCGGGCTCGCCCGCGATCCGTAGAAGAGCGCGTGCACCCATGAGCGAAAACCGGAAGACTACCACAGGGTGCCCTGCTGGCAAGGAAGCCGACGGTCGTGAATGGTGTCTTACAACCCGCTGATTGGCCGTATTCCGGCGGACTGAGGGCGGGTTTCGGCGACCGCAGCTCGTCGGCAGGCGAAGCTGCGGTCGTGCGAGTCCGCCAGGTCCATGGCACGATCGTGATACGCGCCGATGCGCTCGAACCGGGCGTTTTGCACGAGGTACCGGGTGACGCGCTCGTGGTGACGAAGCCCGGAATTATCGCGGCGGTCGCGACGGCGGACTGCGTGCCGATTCTTCTGCTCGAGCCGGAAGCACGGTGGGCCGCCGCCGTTCACGCGGGTTGGCGTGGAACGCTGGCGGGCATCCTCTCTCGCACCCTGGACGCTGCACGCGAGGACGGCATCGCACCGGAACGAATGCTGGCGGCGATCGGCCCGGCGATTGGCGGCTGTTGCTACGAGGTTGGCGACGATTTGGCGGAGTCGTTCGCGGTCGCCGGTTTGCCAGTGACGCGTGCCGCCGGGAGAGCGAAGGCCACGCTCGATCTGCGAGCCTGCAATGAGCAGTTGCTCACGTCGGCAGGTCTTCGTCGTTCACGGATTCAGTTTTGCGGTCCGTGCACACGCTGTCACGCGGAAACGTATCACTCGTATCGCGCGGACCGAGACGCAGCCGGTCGCCAGCTGAGCTGGATCGGCTGGACAATCCAATCTCCTTGAAGGGATCCTCGAGACAAGCGCGAACGACTTGGGCCAGCTTCCCCGCGCGGAAACCGTCCAGAACTCGGTGGTCGAACGTGCAGCCGATGGTCATGCAAGGCGCAGCGACGATGCGGCCTTCGCGCACGATGGCCCGCTCCGCTATCTCCCCTAGGAGAAGCACGACCGGGACGCGTGTCGCTGGCACGAGCGGAGCCAGTCCGTTCTCGATCCCGAAGCCCCCGACGTTCGAAACCATGGCTGACCCGAACTGATCGAACGCGATCCCGAAAGCGCTCAAGTCGATTCGGAGGTCGTAGGTCAAATACTCGACCAGACGCAGCAATGGTCCGAGCAGGAAGCGTGGCGTCCCGAGCATCGTGCGCTTCGTTTTTTCGGACTCCGGGTCGGAGTGATCGTGCACACGGTCGGCGCGAGAGGCGAATTCCGAGGCGATTTCGTGGATCGGCTTCGAGTCGGCAGACGTGATCTTCACACCGGATAGGTCGTCGCCGCCGTCGGTAGCCACCTGGCAGTACACGTCCACGGAGTCGCGGAGATAGAGTCGGCGACGACTGACGATCGCATTCGCTTCGGGATTTCCGGCGATCGCCTTGGCGATCGCCTTCACGACCAGGTGAGTAACGGTAGCGCGCGCCGGACCTGGCACCGAATTGACCGCGTCGAGGTATTGAAGCGCCCGTGTCATGTCGATCTCGAGCGTGCCGTAGACCGTCGGATCTCGCGGTTTCCCCCAGAGATGGAGCGAAAGCAGGCGCCAGCTCGAAAGTTTGCTCGAACGCCTGAATCGGCGCGAATGGGTCACCTACGCCCTCCCCATGGAAGCCGCCGGATCGTTCGCTGTGGCAAGAGCTCTGCCACGCGATCACGTCTGGCCGGAGCTTCGCAGGAGTGTATGGTATAGGAGGCTGGCTCGTCTCTGAAGCGAAGGGTCGGCGGAACGGAAGGGAGATCGACATGAACCTGCGCATACTCGCCGCATCGTGGTTGTGCGCGGTGCTTTTGGTCGCGCCGATCGCCCGTGCCGACGACATCTACACGGACGAAGACTCCGACTACATCAAGGTCGCGAGCTTCTTCATCGAGCCCGTCGGCAGAGTGCTCGAGTGGGTGGTGTTTCGACCCATCCATGCGATTCACCATCTCATCGATCCGTCCGATCGTGCCGAAGGGGGCTCCGATCGCGTTTGCAGCGGGCTCCGTCCGCGTCGTGAGTGCGCGTCGGCGAGACCTTGAACGGCCCGCTAGACGATCTGTAGCTTTGCGAAGCGAGCTACTAGCTTCTTGATTCCGGCCCGCTGAAACTGCACCACGATCTTTTCGTCTTCTCCACTAGCGTCGCACTTCTTCACCGTACCGACACCGAACATCGGGTGTACGACTTTCATACCAGGCGCGTAGGTACCCGATTGAGCCCCGTACACGGGTCGCTCGTCGTCCGGGTCGGTCGCCGCTTCTCTGACGTATGTCGTATCGCGCCCATGGACGGGCAGCGCCGCGGCCGTATGAACGAGGAGCTCATTCGGGATTTCGTCTAAAAATCGCGACGGAAGATTGAACTGGGTTGCACCGAAAACGTGGCGCCGGACGGCCCGCAGCAAGCTGAGCTCTTTTCTTGCTCGAGTGATGCCGACGTAGCAGAGCCTGCGCTCTTCCTCGATACCCCGCTCGTCGCCGTTCGTGGAGCGTGCGTGCGGAAAAAGGCCCTCCTCCATCCCGGCGATGAACACATGATCGAATTCGAGACCTTTGGCGTTGTGAATCGTCATGAGCGTGACGGCATTCTCTCGCGCTTCATATCCGTCGACGTCCGATGCCAGCGCCAGCTGCTCGAGAAATCGCGCGAGCGGGTTCGCGGCAGTTTCCGGGTCTTCGTCCAGGGGTGACTCGTCGAACGTCTGCGCGACCGTGACCAGCTCGCGCATGTTTTCCAGTCGCCCGGTCACTTCCTCGCCGGGAAGCTGAGCGAGATACGCTGCGTATCCCGTGTCGCGAATGATGATTTCGAGGAGCGGGGTGACGCCCGCCGATGGATCGAGGCGCTGCCAGCCTTCAACCATGCGGCGAAATGCTTCGATGCGCCCGCGCGCAGCCGGTTTCAACACCTGCGCCGTCGTTTCGAGCGCTGCCCACACCGGCCCGCCGTCTCGCGCAGCTCGCGCCACGAGGGTCTCCCAAGTCGTCCGTCCGATTCCTCGCGCGGGCACGTTGATGATCCGCGCGAGGCTCAAGTCGTCGGCCGGATTGAGGACGAATCGCAGATAGGCGAGGAGGTCTTTCACCTCTCGTCGCTCGTAGAAACGCGTGGTTCCGACGATCACGTAGGGAATGCGAGCGCGAACCAGAGCCTCTTCGATCGCGCGGGACTGAGCGTTCGTACGATAGAAGACCGCGGCGTCTCGGCGTCGCGCCCCGAGCGCGAGCAGCTTGTCGATGATGTATCGCGCCTCGTCGCGCTCGTCTTCCGCCGTGTAGACCCGGATGGGATTCCCGTCTTCGTTCTCGGTCCAGATGCTCTTGTCCATCCGCGAGCGATTGTGCGCGATGACGGCGCCTGCCGCGCGGATGATCGTTCCGGTCGATCGATAGTTTTGGTCGAGTCGAATGACGTGCGCGCCCGGAAAATCCCGCTCGAACTCGAGGATGTTCCTCAAAGATGCCCCGCGCCACCCGTAGATCGACTGGTCATCGTCACCGACGACGCAGATGTTCCCGTGGCCCGCAGCGAACGAGGAGACCATGAGGTACTGTGCGTGATTGGTATCTTGGTACTCGTCCACCAGGACGTATCGGAAGCGATCGCGGTATCGCGCGAGAAGCGTCGGCTCTCGCTCGAACAGTCGAAGCACACCGAGCACGAGGTCGCCGAAGTCCATCGCGGCCATCTTCTCGAGGCGTCTCTGGTAAATCAGGTACAGCGCGGCCATCTTGGCGCTGACGGGGTCGCCGCGAGATTCCTCACTCGATTCCGCGCTCCGGCCCTCGTTCTTGGCCGCTTCGATGTAGGCTCGTACGGCTTCGGGCGGGAACAAGCTCTCGTCGAGGTTCGCTTCCTCGACGATGTCCTTCAGGAGTTTTTTTTGGTCGTCCGCGTCGAAGATGGCGAAGGTCGACGGGTAGCCGAGCACTTCCGCGTGACGCCGCAAAATCCGCGCCCCGATCCCGTGGAACGTGCCCGCCCATACCGAGCGCGCCGGAGCGCCGGCGACGCTGATGCAGCGGTCGACCAGCTCTCTCGCCGCTTTGTTCGTGAACGTGACGGCGAGCACTTCGTCGGGCCGTGCGTGCCCTTCGTCGAGAAGACGCGCGATGCGGTGCACGAGCGCGCGTGTTTTGCCGCTTCCTGCCGCCGCGAGAATTAGCAACGGGCCGTTGCCGTGCTCGACGGCTTCGCGCTGGCGGGGGTTGAGCGACATGCGACCGGCGATCGTGCCCCAGGCCCTATCGGCGGGCAAGGCTCGAGTCGTCTTGAGCGCCCGCTCGGCTGCTCTATACCATTGGCGTGGCTCCGCACTACGAACCGAAAGACGCGATCTACCAAGCGGCGACGCGCGCCGGGTATCGGTCGCGCGCTGCGCTGAAGCTTCAAGACCTCGATCGGAAGTTTCGGTTGTTCACTCCTGGCGCGCGCGTGCTCGATCTCGGTTGCTGGCCGGGCGGTTGGCTACAGGTTGCCGCAAAGGCGGTGGGAGCCAACGGTGTCGTCGTCGGCGTCGACTCGCAGCCCGTCGACGACCTGAAGCTCGCGAACGTTCGAACGGTCGTTGCCGATCTTCTCTCGCCCAGTGCCGCCGACGAGCTCGAAACGATCGTCGACGGAGCTGTGGATCTAGTGCTGAGCGATCTCGCACCCAAGCTGAGCGGCGTGAAAGACGTCGATCGCGCACGGCACATCGCGCTTTGCGAGTGCGTCATGACGGCCTGCGATCGCTTCCTCGTCCCCGGAGGGCGCTGCTTGATCAAGCTGTTCTCGGACAGCGAGTCTGACGTTACGAAGCTCCTTCGCGCCAGATTCGCGAAGGTCGCGCAACATCGGCCGGATACGACGCGAAAAGGCTCGTCAGAGATCTATGCGATGGCTTCCGGGTACGCTCGATCGCAGAGCGTCGCGTGAGCGGGAAGCGTGGGTGCGATCGGGTGCGCGGAGCGCGCTCCTTTGTTTGCCTCGCGAGGGAGGTGGGTAGTATTGTTCTCGCGCGTCACGTGCTGGTCACCCATGCGGCGTGGGGAGAGGAGGAGTTGGGGAGATGGGGGACGATCGCGTCGGTGCAGCGAGCGTCGGTAAATCGGTTCGAAGCCTTCTCGAGGCGCTGCGCAGCCTGGAGCGAGAGATCGAGGTAGTGTTCGAGCGAGCGACGGAATCGCCGGCGGGCGGCGTGCGTCGCGCCGCGAGTACATTGTTCCGCGCGGCCGGGGCGGTGCGCGCGATCGACGTGGTCGGCCTGCTCCGCGCCGGTGGCGGTTTGACAGGCGTCGAATCTCTCGGAACCAAGGCGGTTCTGCGCTTTTTTGGTCTCGCGGACGACGCAGCCCTCGGCGAGGTTCGCGCTCAGGTCGGCGATCTCTTCGATCAGGTGGCGCGTCTGAGGGAACGCGAGGTTGCGCTCGCAGGCGGACTGTCGCAGCTCAGAGCTCGGGCAGCGCGCTTCGACGAGGCCCTGGCCGGCCTCGCACGCGTTCAGGGCCGTTGTGCCGCCCGCGTTAAGATGCAGGAATCCAGGTCAGATCGGGTGGAGAGCTTGGCAGGACGACGCGACGATCACATCACGAGGCTGATCCGGGACACGGCGGCCCAGCGCTCCGATATGGAGCGGCTCGTGAAGGAGATCGAGGCTGAGCGCGATCGTCGTGCAGCCGAGCTGCGCGACGCGGCCACCGCCCTGCCGGTGGTCGACAACCGTATCCAGACCTTCGAGCGCAAGTTCGACGATTTGAAGCGCGCGCAACAGACCGGTACGCAGAGCGTCATCGATACCCTCGAGTCCGTGCGCGACCGAATCGGCAAGCTCGAAGCGCGAGCGGCGGAGATGTCGCGGGAAGCACGTGCAAAGACGGGGCGTATCGACGCGCTCGCGCGGCACGTCGCGGTGGTGGAAACTCGCCTTTCGAGCGCAATCGGCCAGAAGCCCTCCCCAGAGCTCGTTCCCGCGGCCGATCGGGGCGAGATTCCAGTTGCCGCTACGGGCACCACGTGAGGTTCAACGTGTCTCAGAGCCATCTACTCGCGAAGCGTTTCGCACCCCGGTCGATCTTGGCAAGCGGGCTCGTTGCCGTCGTCTTTCTTTCAGGCGGCTGCTCTCGCTCGGACAAGAAGGACGACGACGCCGCTCAAGCCCCGGCCAAGATTGAGGCGATCGAGGGGATGAAGTACTACGTCGGCGGGCCGGTCATGAAGTACGACAAGTACAGTCGGATGCGATTGGCGGGTTTCAACGGGGAAGTGAGCAATCCGACGACGCGCGGCCTGCTCCTCGGCTTCAAGAAGAGCGACGACGGGACGTTCGACTACAGGACCTGGCTCAACGGTGCGATCATCTCGCAGTCCAACGGATTTCTCGATGCCGATGGGCTTCTCTGGTACCGAGAGCGCTTGAGCTACGACGCGAACGGCGCGGTGGTCGTGCGCCAGCAGTTCACCTACGACGACGAGCGCAAAGTGATGCGCTCGACCCTCGAGCATCTCGACCCGGTCGACAAATCGGTCGTGAAGTCGGTATCCGAGGAGCTCCCCTACACTCCGCCGCCCCCCGCCGAGCCGGCAGAAGGCGAGCAGGACGACGACGAAGATGACGACGACTCCGACGAGGATGGCGACGACGTCGCGCCCAAGACGGCACCCGCGGAGTGAAGGCGTGCGATGCGCGTCGTCCCGATTCCGCAGCTAGCTGACAACTACGCTTACCTCGTCATCGACGATGCGACCGGATCGGCAGCCGTGGTCGATGTCGCGGAGGCGGAGCCGGTTCTCGAGGCGGCGCGTGCAGAGCGCGCGAGTCTCGAAGCCATTCTATCCACGCACCACCACTTCGACCACGTGGGCGGAAACGCGGACCTCGTCGCACGATTGGGATCCGGAAACGTTCGCGTCTACGGGTACCGGGCCGACAAAGCACGAATTCCCGAGCTAACGCATGCTCTCGACGACGGAGAGAGCTTCGCCGTCGGCTCCTTGACGGGGAAGGCGTTGTTCATTCCGGCTCACACGCGCGGTCATCTCGCGTACTATTTTCCGAGCGAGCGAGCGGTGTTTACCGGAGACACGCTCTTTGCCGCTGGCTGCGGACGACTCTTCGAGGGCGATGCGGCCGAGATGAAAGCGTCGCTGTCTCGGCTCGCGTCACTCCCGGACGAGACGAATGTCTACTGCGGACACGAGTACACGCAGAGGAATCTCGAGTTCGCGGCAACGCTCGAGCCCGAGAATCGGGACATCGCCGCCCGGCGTCGCATCGTCGACGAGCTTCGCGCGAACGCTCGCCCGTCGGTGCCGACGACGATTGGCATCGAGAAGCTCACGAACCCCTTTCTGCGCAGCGAATCAGCCGAGCTCCGCGCGAGCGTGCGGCGCCTGCTGCCTCGAGTCTCAGACGACGACGTGGCCATCTTCGCGGCCACGCGGAAGCTGAAAGACGATTTCTGAAGGCCACCTACGGATTCCGGCGGTAGACGGCCATCGGGCGCGACACGTGGGGGTAGAGCGGGACCGCCTCGCGGCTGTAGCGAGTCGAAGCCCAAGCTTCGAAGCTCTTCCGCAGCGGCCCGCCCCAGCGCCGACAGACGACCATGAGGCGCGGATCGGCTTCTTCGAGTCGGCGGAGCACGGCGTCGAAACCATCGCCGGGCGAGCCGGCCGCAAATCGATCCACTCCGAACCACATGTAGGGCCAGGGCAATGTGTTGTGCCTGCCCGTGTGGATCAGAAATTCCGGAGCACTGACGACGAAGACGCGATCCGAGGGCGCGAGATCCGCGGCCAACGCACGATACGACTCGCGCTGCTCCGCGAGCGTCACGGGCGGGAAGAATCGACTGCTCCGTGGAGTGGCCATCGCCACGAGTCCCGTCACTAGAACTGCTGCCGGGCCGAGAGTCCCGAGATAGCGGCGCCCCGCTGCGGAGAGGCCAACCGCGAGTGTGGCGGCGAGGCCGGGTCCGAGGAGGATGGTGTCGGGCCACGCCTGGACGCTGACGAATACGAGCGCAGCGTAGAGCAGGGTCGCGACCGCGAGGCCGTCGGGAAATCGCCGGTCGAGAAAGGAAACCCCCACGACGGCCGGTACCAGGAGCAATAGCTCCAATGCGTTCCACTTACTGATCAGCGTCCACACGCGAGCGATCGTTTCGAGGGGGCCCCGCGCGTTGATGCTCACGTAGTGAAGATTGAAGATCACCGTATCGCGCCAGAAATCCGCGAGAGCGCCTTGCCACGCGAGAAACCCGAGCAACGCCGCAATCGGGAGAGCCGCACCTGCGGCGACCGGGGTGGTCGCACGGAGCAGCGCAGCGCCGCGACCAACCTCCCTCGTCACGCCCCGCAGGCGCTGCAACACCGCGGCGGCGAGGAACACGAGACCGGGCTGCCAACAGAGCAAGGAGATGGAGCCGAGAACTCCGCTCGAGACAGGCCTCCTTCGCGCGGCGGATAGCGCCATGAGGCCGAAGGCCGTCGTCGCGACCTTCGGCCTCGCACCTTCGATCGCCGCGAGGCTCCACTGGTCGAAAGCGAGAAGCCAAGCCGCAGCCGAGCAGGAGGTCACTACCGTGTGACCGGCTCGGCGGCAGCCGTAGAAGAGAACCGCCGGCGCGAGAGCGCCGAACAGCAAGAACACGGCGTGCACGCCGTGGATGGGCTCGATGCTCGAGGCTCGCGCTAGAGAGGCGCCCGCCGCGCCGCAGAATAGAGCGCCCGGTGTCTTGTGTAGGAAGACGTCTCGGTAGGGAACCATCCCGTCGCCAAGTGCGAGCGACATGTAGTCCCAGGTAGCCGGATCGAGGACGACGGGTCTCTCGAACGGCCGAAAGGATAGTAGATACGCGGCAGCGAGAACGAAGACCACGAGGGCTTCAACCCCGAAGCGCGTGCGAGCGGTCACGAGCGCCGAAGCATGCCCGAGGCTCGGGCGGCGTCCAAGCCGCTGTGGTCGTCGCGGGCCGTCGTGGCAAGATGGCCCGATGAATCACGTCATCGGCCTCACCGGCGGTATCGGATCAGGTAAGTCGACGGTCGCAGGCCTGCTCGCGGAAAGAGGCGCGACCGTCATCGACGCGGATCGAGTGGCGCACGAGGTGTACGCGCCCGGTACGGACGGCTTCGACCGGGTCGTGCAACGCTTCGGGCGAACCGTGGTAGGCGCCGACGGATCGATCGACCGCAAGGCGCTCGGCGCGAAGGTCTTCGGCGATGCGGGCGCGCTCGCGCAGCTGAATGCCATCATTCATCCGCTCGTTCGGAGTGAGGTGGCCCGGCGTCTGCTCGATGCGTTGAGTGAGGATCCAGATGCAGTCGTGGTCATCGAAGCCGCGCTCATGACGGAGACGGGCTGGACCGGCGGGGCGGGCACGCTCTGGGTCGTCGTCACCGATCCGAAGATCGCCGTCGCGAGGCTGGTCCGGGACCGCGAGATGACGGAGCAGGAAGCGCGTGTGCGGATCGCGGCTCAAGCGAGCAACGACACGCGGCGCGTGTACGCCGACGTCGTCATCGAGAACGACGGCACGCTCGAAGAGCTGGAGCGGGCCGTAGACGAAGCGTGGAAATCGATCGGCGAACCCTGATGGCCGGCGCACAAGACGTCGTCGCTCTCATCCAAGACTGCGAGCAGCGCTTCGGCGATCGCGTCGCGCTCCGCGAGTCGGCGCGCGAGATCACGTACGGCGAGCTGGTGGAGAGGGCTCGCTCCCTCGCTACCTCGTGGATCGATCTCGGGCTCTCGCGGGGCGCTCGTGTCGCCGTGCTACTCGACAATTGCATGGAGCTCGTGATCACGGAGTGGGCATGCCTCGTGTCGGGCTTCGTCTGGGTGGCGCTCAACGTGAGGACGAGCCGAGACGAGCTCGAGCGCATTCTCGACGACAGCGATCCGGCCGTGATCATCTACGGCGAACGTTACGAAGGCCTCGTCGGCGAGACGATGGCAGCACGACGCTGCACCCGCGTCGCGGTCGGAGCCACGCGCTCGGATTTCGAAGCGCTGCTCGAGCAAGGGCGCGCAGCACAAAAGCGGGGCACGCGGCCCGCGCCGCCCGGTGCGGAGGACCCCGTTCGCATACGCTACACCTCCGGCACGGCCGGCAAGCCCAAGGGCGCCGTGCTGCCGCGGCGTTGCTACGACGCCTCGGTCCGTGCGGTAGCCGACGTGATCGGCCCGCTCTACGGTGCTGACGCGCTCGTGCACGTAGCGCCGATGACGCACGCGAGCGGCGCCATGTTCCTTCCCCACGCGGCCGTCGGTGCCCGCGCAATCGTTCTACCGCGCTTCGACGTTGGCACCTTGATCGACGTGATCGAAGCCGAGCAGGCTACTGCCCTTTTCGTAGTGCCGACGATGCTCGTGCGGCTCGTCGAGGAGACGGCATCGGCGGCGCGCCTCTCGAGCTTGCGCACGATCGTCTACGGCGGCGCGTCCATGCCGACCGATCGGCTTCTGCGAGCGATCGAGATGTTCGGGCCCGTGCTCGTTCAGATCTACGGCCTCACGGAATCGACGTGGCCGGTTTGCGCTCTCTCTCGTGAGGACCATTGCCGACGCGTCGGCGAGCTCGAGTCGCGCTGGCTCGAGAGGCTCCATTCCTGCGGGCGCCCGACGGCAGTCGGTGGATTTCGCATCGTCGCGGACGGAACGCGGGACGCGGCAGGCCGCGAGATCGGCGAGGTTCGCGTGCGCGGCCGCAATACGATGAGCGGGTACTGGCGAGGCGGCGCGCTCGCCGCGGACATCGACGAAAAAGGGCTCGACCGTGACGGCTGGATGCACACCGGCGATCTGGCCTTCCGCGACGACGAAGGCTTCGTGACGATCGTGGACCGCCTTCACGACATGATCGTGTCCGGCGGCTTCAACGTCTACCCGCGCGAAGTCGAGAACACGCTTTCGAGTCACCCGGCGGTGCTCGAGGCCGCGGTGGTGGGCAAGCCCGACACGGAGTGGGGCGAAACGGTCCACGCCACCGTCGTTCTCCGTGACGGTTTCATCACCTCTGTGGAGGATCTGATCGCGTACTGCGCAGAGCGACTGGCGGGCTACAAGAAGCCGCGGTCGCTCGAGATCGTCGCTGAGTTGCCGAAGAACGCGGCGGGAAAGATCGTTCGCCGCGCGGTTCGCGAGCGCGTGATCGCCGCCGGGATCACGGGGGACTGCACTTGACTCTCGTTCCCGTGCCGTTGGCGCTGCAGTACAGCACATTGCTGAAGCAATCGTCCCCAACCACGACGACCAACGAAGCCGTCATGTCGAGCGGACCGGTGACGGAGAGCTTCGCGCTCGAGCTTCGCCATGTGAGAACCCCATCGCGTTCAGTGATCGCGAGCGAACGCAGACCGTTGGCTAGCAGCCCGGTTCTATCCACGAATCGGTAGCGGCCCGAACCCTGAGCCCCGATCGCTGCCGGTGGCAGCGTTGCGCGATACGTCTCCGCGGTCCCGTGCGTCACGATCAGCGTGAACGGCTCGGCAGCGATCGCGACAGCCGCGCTCTCGAGGGAGATTCTTGCCTTGGTTCGCAACTTTCCGTTCGGGCTGCTCGGCGCGGCGAGCTTCAGTCCCAGCGTCTGCGCTTCGAGCGGCGCGCAATGCAGGCAGCCGAAGCCTTCGTGGCATTGATCCGCGGTGCCGAGCTCAGCGTCGTCGCAAAGAGCAGGGGTCAATGGAGTCCCCGAGCAGGCCTCCGCCGCGCACAGGTCGCCTCCGGTGCAGTCGCGCCCATCGTCGCATGGCTCCCCGTCGACCAGGGGGGTTCCGCTCTGACAGCCTGTGCTCGGATCGCAGGTTTCCAGGCCGTTGCATGCGTCATCGTCGTCGCAATCGAGCGGTGCGTTCGCCTGGCATCCGAGTACAGGGCTGCACCATTCTACGCCGTTGCACACGTCGTCGTCTGCGCACTGCCTAGAGAGCAGTAGATTGTCGACGCACTTGTCGACCGAGAAATCTACCGAGGGCAAACAAGCGTCGATGGTGCAGGGATTGTCGTCACCCGTGCATCGCGTGAAGTCGGCAACTCCACCCGAGCAGTCGGATGCGCAGGGTGGGGAGACGACCACCTCCGTGTAGAGGCAACCGAAGAGGGGATCGCAGACCGCAGCGGTGCATTCGTCGACGTCTACGCATTCGCGCGGTGCGCCCGGCACGCACACTCCGCCGTTGCACGAATCACTAACCGTGCAGACGCTCCCGTCCACGCAGCGATCGCCGTTAAGCAAGCCGGTGCAGTCGGTCGGACAAAGCTCTTCGCGGTGCGAGCAGCCGATCGTGGGATCGCAGTCGTCGTGCGTGCACGAATCGCCGTCGTTGCAGGGAATCGCCGCCGACGCGACACAGACGGTTGCGTCACACCGTTCGATGCCGTTGCACACGTCGTCATCGGCACAACCCGAATCTTGGATGCACTCTTGTGCCCTGGCGAGCGTCGGCACGACGAGGTTCATCGCAAGCACCAACGAGAAGAATGCGAGGGCGATCCGAGTGTGGGCTGAGGTGGAAATCATGAGCCGGCGCGCGCCCCCGCTCGGAGACACCACGTGCGAGATGCACCCTACCCACCGGAGTCGCGCTTTGTCCACGCGACGTCCGTCGCCCGAATGGCCACCACTACACCTCGTTCACGCTGCCCCTGGCGCGTGGGGAATCGCCGAGACTCGAGTGAGGCAAGCGATCCCCGCGCGCACGGATGCTTCATCTGCGCGAACCGACGCGAGTTTTTCCGTTGACAGGTAGGGGAACGGCCCGTACTCTCGCGTCTACTAGCGGCCGCGAGAGCGCGCTTCGGAGCAGCGACCGTCGGAGCGGGCTGGCCGAATATGCGAGCGGAGTATTCCCTCCCCTCGACGAGAGCATCTGACGGTTACCGCACGAGGTATGGAAATGATCAGCAACACTCGCAGTGCCGCCGAAGCGCGGCGTCGGGCGCCTGCCACGACGGCTTACCTTCAGTTTCTCGCGACGGTTCTCCTATCCGTCGCGTCATCCGCGCCGGTGGCACTTGCGGCAAACGCCCGGTTCACCCTTCCCGCGGAGAACGCGATGCCCGCTCCGCTCATGAGCGTGCCCTTCCCGAGCGATCTCTACTTCGATCAGGGACAGCCCGGAGACGGCGATGGGACGCTGCTCAACTCGGGCTCCAACGTTGGAATCAGCGTTGTTGCGGCGAATGCGAATTTTTCACCGGTCATCGAGCGGGGACTCGATACGTTGACCGGGTGGGGTGTGAGCACGGGCTGTCACGTTGCGTTCGATGCGACGATCGACGTCGCTTCGCTACCAGGGTCGCCGAACGTCGCCCCGAGCGTCGCTGATTCCGTGCTTCTCATGAATTTGTCGACCGGAGCCCTCGTGCCGATCAAGCTCGCGGCCGACGTGGATTCGTCGATATCGGACGTACTGTCGATCATCCCGATTCCCGGCAACGTGCTCGACGCCACGACCACCTATGCATGCGTGGTCACGAGCGGCGTCACGAGCGTCGCGTTGCCCGTGACGGCGACCGCGGCCTTCGTCTCTGCACGCGACCGTACGAGCGCCAACTCGGACGCGAACGACATCTACGGAGATGCAGCTGATGCAGTAGTAACGTTCGCCGGCATCGCGCGCGCGAGCATCGTCGGAATGGCGGTGTTCACGACCATGGATGCCAACGACGAGCTTGTCGCGATTCAAACTACGGTTCTGCCGGGTTTGGCCGCGCCGACGGCAAATTTCTCGTTCGCCACGAACGATCTCGTATTCGACACGCCGGCGGAGCTGGATGCGGCTCTCGGAAGTCTGCCTCACGACGACATCGCCGTGGTCGCGACGGGCTACTTTGACGCTCCGCGGTTTCAAACCCCCGACCCGAACGGGACAGGCAAGACGGAAGACTTACCGAACCTGACGAATCTCGCAGCACCTTGCACGGTCACCTGCGAGACGGACGACGAGCGTTTTGTCGACGTGGCACCCACCGACGGCCTGCCCGATGTCCAGTCGACACCCCTGATCCCTTTCACGGTAGTGATTCCGGACTCTCCGGCTCCGGTCGGTGGATACCCGATCATCATCGACCAGCATGGCCTGGGAGGCGATCGCGCCATCGTCGTCCAGCTCGGCGACGCGCTGGCGGAACGCGGGTTCGCGTCCATTGGCATCGACGCGGTCATGCATGGATACCGATTCCACGATCCGCGAGGGATAGAGCCGAACAACGGGAACCAAGCCGACGTCGCCAACAATTTCCCCGGCGGTACGACCATACCCGACGGGTTTGCCGACGGCGGCTTCTTCGGCTTCCCGCTCGGGGCGATCAGCGTCCAGCTCGGGTTCTTCAACGCGTTCACCAATCTCGTCGGCGTGAGGGACAACTTTCGTCAGACCTGTGTGGATCTGATGAGCCTCGTTCGACTCATCCAGAGCAACTCGATCGACACTGCCCTCGGCGTGTCGATCGACGAGTCGAACATCTTTTACATGGGCCACTCTCTCGGTGGCATCATGGGGTCGTGCGCCGCGGCGTTCGAGAACGACGTGAAAGCCTACGTGCTCAACGCTCCGGGTGGCGGACTGACGAGCCAGCTTCTCGTGAACTCGTCGATCGGTGCAGGCAGCTTGGAGTCCTTGTTCACGATCTTCGGGCTCACGTCTTCGAACGTGCTCGACGACGTGTCGATCTTCGTCAACGTGACGCAAGCCCTGCTCGATGCCGGTGACCCCGTAACGAAGGGACCGCACTGGATCGGAGATCCAATGGTGGGAGGGCCGCGAAATCTCCTGATGGTCGCCGACCACCAAGACGAAGTCGTACCGAACCAAGCGAACGAGGCGCTGGCGCACGCGGCCGGCCTCGAGCTCTTCCGACCCTATCTGGCGAATCCGCTGATCCATCCGGTCCCTTTCGCGCTCACCTCGTCGCCCGGATCGGTGTCGGCCAACGGCCCGGGGGGTGTGACGGCGGTGCTCCTTCAGCAGGGTCCCGCTTCACACGCGTTCACCTTCTTCCCGGCGCTTTTCGGCGGTCAGAGCGCAAGCAGCTTGAGCTTCGTCCCGGGGCACGCGCTCGTCGACGAGTGGGGTGGCGACGGCAGCGCCGCATTCCCGTCCTTGGATCGCGCCATACGCATACAGAACGAGAGCGTCCTCGACGCCGCGCTCGACTGGCTGGATGACATCGTCCAGAACGGAGTACCCGGCACTTTTGCTTTCAGCCCGACCCAGAACCCGAACCCGCGAGAGAACCAGTCGCTCGCCAGCGGCGCGGAGACGCTCACTTTCTTCGATCGCTCCGTCGACGGAATCCTGGCGGCCGACTCGACGCCGAACGTAGTCGTCGATCTGTCCGCGAACACGGCCGCGGGACGCCTCACGGCGTCGCGCTCGACTCTCGGAACGTCGTTGGTCGCGAACAACGACGACATGCCGCCCGATGTCGATATCCTCGGCTCGGGGGTTCTGCCCTTCTTCCTATCGCTGCAGAAAAACCCCGCCGGCGCCTTTACCGCCGAGGTCGCAGTGACTTACACGGCCGCGGAGCTGAGCGCTGCGGCGATCGCCGACGAATCCTTGGAAGAAGCCGCGCTTTCCCTCGTGCGAGTGGGCGGCCCGGGTACCTGCGCTTTCGATGGTGGTGTCTGTACGGGGAGCGAAGATTGCCCGGCGGGAGACGTCTGCATCGAGATTCTCGCGAGCAGCGTCGATACGTTGTCGAACACTGTCACGGCGACCGGTTTGACCGCGTTTTCGACGTTTGCGGTGATGAACCCCGCGACGTTTTCTCCCGCGGTGCGCGTACAAGGCGGTGGTAGCACCAAGAAGGACTGCGTGGCTGGCTTCCTGATCCAGAACCCCGCTCAGCTCGCCGATGTCGACAGCAAAGGCAGGGGAACGACGAAGCACACGTGCACGCAAGGAGACCCGAGCTGCGATTTCGACTCGGATCCGGCGCAGTGCACATTCCGAGTCGGCCTCTGCTTCCGCACGCCCGATCCAGCGCTCCCGGACTGCCCTCTCTCGTCGGTTGGCGACACGATGACTGTCGAGCAGTACGAGGTACGAAAGCCGTCAGAGAAGGACGTTCTCAACCCGAACAAGCCTGCCGCCGGGGCAAATCGCGGCGAGCTGTTGCGCGTGGTCGATGACGTGCTGGCTTTGCCAACCACCGAGACCGACACGTGTGCAACGATGTTGATCCAGGTCCCTCTCAAGGACGGCGTGAAAAAGGGCAAAGAGAAACTCGGCATCATTGCTACCGGCACGCTCGACACCAAGCCGGTCAAGGATTCCGATAAGCTCGGCCTGACCTGCGAGCCCTAGAGCCGTCAGTCGATCAGGGCTACTGCAGAAGGCATCTCACGGCGCTGCGAACGCGTTGTCTTTGTAGTACGTCACCAGCAATCTCGGCGGCGTGGCGGGAGCGGTGTCGTATGACTTGTATTGAACGTTCAGCCAATTGTCCCACGTGACGACCACGGTGGCGGACTGCCCGCTCACCCACGCCCCATGATCTACCAGACCCTGGATGCCGGCAGTCAACGAACTCAAGCGCGAATAGCTGCCAACAGTTGATAGTGTCGGGCAGCTCGATAGCAAGCAGAAGTCCAAGCCCGCGACGTCGCCGCTATCATACGCGTCCACGAACGGCGGGTTTGCCTGCGGTGTGAGGGTCTCCGCGGCGATACTGTATGCGCCAAAATTCCCCGTCGTAAGTCTAACAGCATCGACGCTAGCGCTGACGATGGTCGCACCGGGCGGGACCGTTACGTTAGCGAAGCGAAGGCCCACTTCATCGCTTGCCACTGGAGCCAACGCACCAGTGGTAACTACCGTGCCGCCGACCGCGCGCTTCACGGCGTCTTCAGACGATCCGTTCGTGTACCGTGTGACCTGCGTATCGAGAGGTACGTTCCAAACGTCTGCTTCCGAAACGACCGCATCGCGAGCGATGGCTTTGTAAGCTGAGACCCACGAACCAACCGTGCCAAGTGACCATACAGATTCTGGTAGCGACCGGAAGATCGACGCCGCAATCGTTAGGGCCGCGAGGTAGTCCCCTTTCTCGCCTAGATGCGTCTCGCTATTGAACAGCACGTTCACGTTGGGAAAGCCTGGTATCGAGCTCTCGTGGAAGTCGACGACTGCTTGTCCGACGGGAGCAACCCGCACATCCAACTGATGCGCGATCGGCGGGTACCCTGCGCTTCCACAACTCGCGCCGGGACATAGTATTGCGCCGATCAGAGCATCCATTCGCAGGCTGGAAATCGTGGTTGTGTAACCAGTGCCAGCGAAAGAACTCTCGTCCGGGTAGGTCATGTAGAGGATGCGAGTTCAACCGGTCATCGCAACGAAGCCTGAAGCGTATCCGCTGGTGTCTTGAAGTCCAATGTCTTTCGAGGACGCTGATTTAGGCGCAGAGCGACCTGGTTCAACCGGCTTTGGGAGTGTT